>Ga0265797_10000105_pt1 | contig 170709 bp, 177 predicted proteins | sample P2T30metagenome_FD_192433 | JGI IMG/M metagenome (GOLD analysis project Ga0265797, IMG submission 192433) | Plant litter microbial communities from East Loma Ridge, Irvine, California - P2 T30 | ecosystem: Environmental > Terrestrial > Plant litter > Unclassified | place: USA: California...
TTATACATACATGTACATACATGTATACTTCTCGTTGATGGTTCAATGATTGATATGCTGCTACCATAGGCCTGGTGACTAGGAATTTCACTATGCGCATCTGGGTCACCGAGCTGCTCCAACGAGAAGTTGTGATCACAAGGTTGAACGAGAGTGGCTTACGTGCATTGTGCTCATATTGACGGGTCAGTGGAATTGGTACGTCAATGTTTGCCATTGATACAAGATGTACACGGAGATCCAGTCTAACGATTACATCAGGGCTGTGCCCAACTTCCTTCGAGCGCTGAAGGTTTCCTTGCGAGATGGATCGATCATAGATCTGCATTCGATCGGATCACGTGACAGAGTATGTAGGAAGAGATGGCCATGCCTCAATGGCTTCACAAGGATGCGAATCTGCAATGGAATTGTTATATGGGCCATGCAAAGTCTGCAACCGTTTTATGTTATTAGTAGCCCTTGGAAGCAAACAGCGGAATGCTTGCTGCGGCCAGCAGGAACGTGCGCAGAAGTCTCGGATGCTTTTCTTTTTTGCTTTCCCTTTTGCTTTTAACAGGGGCTCGGAAAAAGGCAAGGCATTGGAAGAATTTTGAGTTTGAGATCCCTCCTAGATACAGTATGCTGCAGTAGTGGGAAAGGCTCGCGTCTGTTTGTCTTTTGTCACGTCTCAGACGCGTTGCGCGATGAGAGATGAGAGAAGAGGCTGGTCGTCAAACACACCCTCTACTGTATACAGTCTGCAGATCTCGGTGCCGTTATCAGTTCATGCGCGCGTGTACAGTAGTGTGGTTTCGGGTTTCGGGTTCAGTGCTCCTCAGGAAGGAAGAATTGACCCGAGCGCTGCTGAAACTGCGAGGGAGTCTTCCCTGTAAGGGGCTCGAGCGCGCGTGGAGCTACTGTATCGTCCATACTTCATTCACAGCGCGTGCAGAGCCTTGTTGCTATCATGAATCGCATTGATGCATGCACACCCGTCTTTGATTGGGCTGTTGTAATCCATTGACTTTGCACCATCATGTCCCTCGCTGATCAAATATGGTAGCTCGAGATAGCTTTATCAAACATAGCAATCATCGACATGGACGTACATTCTGCTGTGAGTATGTACCACTGTGCATACACCCTTGAGATAAACATTACTACTGTATTACTATTCCTGAAGCATGGACCTGCATTAGTCGACTCCATTTTCGAGCCGGTCCCCCTGGTCGGCCGTCGTGGCAGCTTACATATTGCGTAACCGACGATGATGCTGCCGCTATTTTCCAGGTGCCCGTGGTGGCTGGGCTGGGCTTTGTTTAGTGTGTGTTGCCAGGTTCCATAATCTATTTGCTCATCATCGCTACCACCGACGCGCTGCTGCTTCTCCTTGACAATCAACGGTACCGCCCACCCTTATCTACCGCGAGCCTCCTTGCCCTCGGACACATGCAAGCATGGCGACTCGCTTGTCAGAGGCTCCCTCTCGCGTGGAATCCTCAAGCTCAAGCCGCCAACGGTCCAGCACGCTAGCGTCATGTGACAGTGCTGCATCGCCAGCCTCCTCCTCCTCCTCCTCCTCCTTGCAGGCCGGTCCTCGAGCGCGGCGGCACACTTTGGGACAAGAAGACGATGATCCTGCCGCCGAACAACGACGACGACGATCCAGCCTTATATCGCGAACCGAAGCCACGCCTGTGCCTGCCATCCCAAGGCACTTCCTGCATACCCGCAACTCTTCGCTGCCGCACCATCACTCCAACTCCCCGCGCTCGCATGCAGCTCCGAGTCCTGCTGCTGCCACCACCACCACCACCACCACCACCCCGAGCACGCCCAGCGGCTATAACACTCGCAACCACGCCTATAACAGGGACTCTCGCGGTGCACCCGCTTCCTCGCCGCTAGCCCACGACTTCGACTTCAGCTTCACCGTAGACACGCCCTTGCGTGCCCTGTCGCAGGCTCAAGCCGCCCATCAGACGCCCCGTGGCGCCTCCTCCTCCTCCTCCTACTACAATTCCTCGAGAAGACCCGCGCCCCGAAATGCTGTAACTGCCAACTTCAGCACCCCACGTCCAACTCTCCTGCCTCCCAACACGTCATCCCACACCCGCGCAGGCTCCCTACCAACCACCACTCTCAACGGCAAACGCAGGCCCTCCAAGGACGAGGCCACCCTCGAGGCCTTGACTGCGCAAGACGCCGGCATGGACCAAACACACCCCGAGGCGAACGCCGACTTGTTTCTGCAGCTGGCCGAAGACGCCAACAGCTCCGACAGCGAGCCCACCCTCACCCAGCGCGCACCCTCGCGCGCAACCTGGAACGACAACCGACAGCAGTCGCTGCCATCCTCTCCGCGCACATCTGTGGAGAATGGACGACCGCGGGCTACACGCCCGTCTGCAAGCCGGTCCTCCTCGAGATTCAGCACACACATCGACACGAACCGCGCCAACAGCGGCTACAAAACTCCCGGTCCCGCGTCAACAACAAACTTCACATCACCGCGCTACGACCAAACTACCCCTAGCAGCGCCCACCTAAGGCGCAAGGCTCCATTCTCAAACGTGCCCGACTGCTCTCCAAGATCTGGGACTCAGCACTACGAACGGACACAATCCCCAGAAAAGTCGCCAGAATTGCCAACTTTTGGCAGGCGTCGACCTTCTTTCGGATACCCTTCTTCGACGTCTCACAACAAAAGACACAGTGGTATATCTGCCAAACCTCAGGGTTCAGACGGCGAATCACCCGCAGACAGCTCTGAAGCGAAACAGTCAGCTGCCGAGTCCGACTCTGTAGACTCACAAACCGCGCCTTCAACGGTGTGGGACGAACTCGATGATCTCAAATCTCGGATCAAGAAGCTGGAGCTGACTGGAAAGATCCCTTCGACTTCGAATGCTGCAGTCACTGGTGGAGGCGCAAGTTCCGACAGACCTCGCACTGCTACAACGGCGCCCACTACTATCGACTCGTCGCCCAAGCAGGATCGCAAACAAGATCACGATGCTGGCGCTGGCGCACAGAGATCGAAACCACCTACTCCTACCTCATTGACCTTGGCCGATATTCACCCCACCTTACATGTCGCATTGGCAAAGGCGAAAGCTTTACTCAGTGCCAGTCTGTACCGCACGCTGGAAGCAACTGCCATGGACGCCTTGCAGCTGGTAGCAATGACTGGAAGCGCCGGACCGCAAGGGACAACCTTCTCTGCTGCGTCCATCATCAATGGCGTTACAGTCTCAGATCGCCACATCCGGCGCAAAGCCGACATGATGTGCCGCAATCTGACGGATCTCTGCTTGGCGTTATGTGAAGGAAAGCACGAAGCGCCTAGTATCATGTCCTCGCCAGTTGCCATCGATACGCCTCCCAAGATCCCAGGACCCAAGCCGAAATACTCGCGAGCAAGCATGGCTTTCGGTGAGGATCTGAACAAGGTTGCAAGTCGGCCGTTCAGCCGTCTCGAGGCGCGTAGAAGCAGCATTTTGGGCCTCCAACCGATGAGTAGCCCTCAAGCGAGCGGCGACGACATCTCGGTCTCAGAGCACGAAACGACACCATCACACTCTCAAAGGCTACCGGAACTGCAACGCCAAAGCCGCCTTGGTAACAGGCTGTCGGCACCGCGCTTTGACCGCTACGAAGAACCCAGCGGTGACGAAGACGTGCGACCTCCTTCACGAGCAATGACAGAGTTTGGCAATTTCCGCTCGGCTCATCAGCAACAAAGTCCCCGCGAGTACAGCACCACCACGGCCAAACTACCACACCGAAGCCCAAGTCTCCGGGAATCCCTGAACGCTCGTCGTGCAAATGGCACCTCAACCGTTGGCCACCGCGAAATTCCACGTGTGGCGTCGTTGACCTTGGATTCGAACCGAAGACGCTACCCTCGGGACTCCACACCTCCAGTTTTGGAAGAAGTGCCGGGCGAGCAGGTTGACCTTGCGTATCAGCGTCGCCGTCTCACATCGTTCGGCCACTATGTCAGTTCACGTCGCGCGGTTGATCTCTCTGCTAGTCGCAGCACGAGCTTAAGCCACCGACACGCCAACGTCATGGTTGAGTAGGACTCGATCGCTGCGGTACTTCTTCGCTGAGGACATTTTTCACCTTCCTCTCGTATCTCCCTTTGCGTCCAGCGCGGACCTGTACATTTGCTTGTTTTCCTACTTTTTTTCGTACCTTTGTTGTCTCGGCGCATGGAATGGGGGGTTTCTGATTAGCGTGGCGCATTTTCCTTGCTTTTACTATGTTTGGGGACTGGGGGATCAAACCAACTGATACACAAAAAGGCGCGCGACATTATGCCTTTGGGGTTTTCATTTGAGTTTCCTTGCGTTTTCATCATGATGGGGATGGATCGGGAAAGTCCTTTTGTAAGAAATGGGGTCTGGGGCGCTACGTGTGGTTGCTGTTTTGGCGAGGGATTGGGACGATAGTTGTGAGATCAACCTTGGTCTGGTGTAAAATCACCGCAGGGCTTCTTGCTGCTACTACCTCTACTATGTATTCATATGGTTTCGCCCTTGTATTTTGTGTGGATTCCGGAATCATATACTTTACTTTGGACAGAACGTGAACAGTTGTGTTATCACTCTTGGACCGACCTATGAGTCCACTCAACGAGTTCGTCTCTCGAATACGCAGCTCTATAAATGGAAAATTGAACCACGGGACTATAGGCAAAGGCCTGTCTAATCTTTCAATTATGTGCTCTCCGCCGCAAGCGCTTTACACCCATCGACAACATCTCTCTTGAGATCCTCCCAATTCTCAATTCCAACACTGACCCTCACCAGCGTCTGCGCAACCGTACTATCACTCATGCTCCTCCACTCGATCAGACTCTCCACGCCGCCCAAACTCGTAGCATGGTGGAACAAGTCCAGCTTACTCGGCAACCTCTTCGCAAACTCCGCCTTCTTGAGATGCATGCCAAATACCGGCCCAAACCCATTAGGCATCTGCTCCTTCAACCACCCAACCTTCCCATCCTCGCCCCTGGCCATATCCTCTGCCTGCAAACTCGCGTGCTCCACGCTTGCCACCACCGCCCGTACAGCCTTCCCCTCCTCGCTCTCATCCTCGCCACTCACAGCCTTGTGCAAAAACCATACCAGCTTCCCAGCGCTCTCGCTCTGCCTCAACACTCTCAACTCCAGCGTCCGCAGACTCCGCACCCCCAACCACCCCTCCATATTCCCCATCACAGCCCCCAGATGGATCCTCTCCCCAAACATGCCCCAGTAATCCCTCTCCCACCCATCCCTCTGCTTCGAAACCCCCACAACACCGCACAGCAAATCCGAATGCCCCCCGAAATACTTCGTCCCAGAGTGCATCACGAAATCCGCGCCGAACCTAAACGGGTCCAAGAGAGGCGGCGGCGCAAACGTCGCGTCGACCGTCAGACTCGCTCCTCTCGCGTGCGCGCGCTCCGCAAAGTAGCGGATATCGAACGCTTTGCCCGTGGGATTCACGGGTGTTTCGAGGTGCACTACGTCTCCTTTGCCCAAACTCCAGCCCTCAGCTTCGTTATCCCAGCTCGTCTCGTCGAACAGATCGACGATCTTGCACTTTGTCAGTTTCTGGTAGATCTCCAGCACGCCGTGACAGCCATGATACCCGGCTCCAATAGCCACAACCTTCGGGTTGAGGTAAACAAGCAGGGCGTGGAAAGCCGCGAGGCCAGAGGAGTAAGTCAGGCAGGGCGCGCCGCCGAGGAGTTGCGTGAGGATGAGCTCGAGGCGCGAGGCGTTTGGGGCGGTGGCGCGGGAGTAGACGTGGGTGTCTGCGGGGGCTGGGGCGGTGGGGTTGCGGTCGGCGAGGCCTAGGTCTGCGATGGGCTTGAGGAGGGTTGGGTCGGAGGGGTAGCGGAAGGTGGTGGAGACGTGGAGGGGAGGGGCTACGTCTGTGGCGGAGTTGATGGGGTCGTCGCCGTGGATGCCGAGGGTTGAGAGGGAGTAGGGGAGTTGCTGGGAGGGTTGTGGTGGGTTGGCGTCCGGGAGGTTTGGGTTGGGTGGTGGTGGTGGTGTTTGTTCGGGCATCGTGATGGTGTGGCAGGGGAGTGATGGGAGGTAGGGAGAGAGAGAGGTGTAAATGAAAATGATTTGTATTGGCAGTTTCGATCTAGAGAATGCAGATGGGGTATGGAGCGTTGCGAGAAGTGTCTATAATAAAGAAAGGTGGTTGCAAGTGTTAGTCAACCATTGAGAGATGATGACTTGACGGGCAGCACGCAAGCGACCCCGCTCCGCTAATGACCAACAACAAAAAAGGTGGATTCAAAAATGCCGATAACGCGGCCTTCGTAGGATTGAACGCCGTATCCGAGCCGCTATGCTTTGCCGAATGCAGAAATATGAGAGCGAGCGGAACAACAACAACAACAATAACAATTGCTTAGATGCGTCTCATGAACGTGAATGCTTTGCCTGTAGCTGCAGCTGGCAGCGCTTTTGCAAAATCGTCGCGGGCTGTAATCAATGTTAGCTGGGACACGATATACGCAGCGGAATGAAAGACCGCAGCATACCTTCTTGACTTTCGAAGCCCACAGTAATATCATCGTGTTCTTGCGCATAGTCCAAACCTTCCAGATTGACAAACCTCCTCGCCGCCTTCTCCTCAGGCGAGAACTGCTCGTCCTTGCCCTGTGGCGCAGGAAGCGTGAACTTTGCATCGACCATCTTGATCGCCCACTTCTTGTGCTTGCCATCTCCCTTGATGGTCTCGAACACGTCGGTAGTCTTGACCTGGAAGCATAGAGCTTCCGCGTGAGCGAATTCCTCCATGAAAGCTAGCAGTTTGAACACGGTGTTCTGCGCATTCGCGACGAGTTGTATGCGCACGTTGGTGGCGGCCCATTTGTGGTAGATGGGCACTACCATCATGCGGCGAGAAATGGCGAGGGTGCTTGCTACGCCATCGTAGCGGACCGTGAAGCCTGTGATGGCGGTTTGGAAAGCATGCAAGTCGTTTGGCGTGGCGAATTTGAAGGTGCGTACCGTGGTCATGTTCTGTGCCACTTTGAAGACGTCCGCTATGCCGTCTAGGACGTTGTGCGGTGCGTTGCGAGCGTCGATGGACATCGTCATGTCTGTTTGTGGTTGACGGAGGATTTGCACGCTCTGTGTATCGGTGCAGGGGAGACGTAGGAGGAGCTCTCCTTTGTCGAGGTTGAGGCGATCAGTGACGCACCCGTGGCTGTGGCGGGCGACGATGCGTAGGCTCTCTGATTCGACGGTTTCTGGTGTGCGGCCGCCCTCTTCCACGAAATGATTGGTGACACCCAGCCTCTGCCAATCGAGAGAAGCGAGTTCATTGTGGCCAGAAGACAAGACGCCGATCGCCTCTGACACCGACTGGATGTTCAAGCCAGTCAGAGCCATCTTCCCGACGATAGTCTCGTGCTCCTTGACGTCAATGCCATTGAGCTTGTTGTAAAGTGCCTGCCGGCTGTCCATATCGCGGAAGACGAGCAATATACGGCACTGCCGGTGCTCTTCCCTAATTCGAATGACCATGGCAGTAGTTCCATGCGCTGCCGCATCTGTTATGAACTCGAAGTTCAGCGGACTATCTGCACCCAACAAGTGCACAAAGGAGCTGAGGCTTTTATGCCCAGATTCAGTAGCCACAACCAAGCGGAAACCATGATGTCTTTTGCGCACAGCTCCACCGTGCTGGAACTCTTCGTAGCGCTCCCACAGCATGGCGCGGCATCGACTGACTTTCTCTGACGGGAACGCTCGCTGGTTAGATGAATCGACATACTGGACCTCGACGAGCTGTGCTTCATGCGCCAACACCTCACCCTTCTCTGGGCGCACGTTGTAGTCAACCTTGCGCGAATGATCTACCACGTTCCAAAGCGTGCGGAAGTCGTGCTCGAAGAACCGCACTGTCACATCAATACCTCCAGGCAAGTTGATCGAGATTGCGAGGGAGCCGGACTTCCAAGACACATCTTGCCATGTCAGGCTGGTGCTGCTGCTTTGTCTGGGCGCGATCCTAAGATGGACAAGCTCGCTTTGGCTTCCTATGACCACCGTGCTCTGATATTCCCGCTTGTCGCGCAAGATACTCAGATTGCAGGGTACCGAAACACGATCGGTATTCACGTCGTCGGTGTTGAGCGAGATGTTGACTGTGCACTTGTGGTAGTAGTGATACTGAGGTGAGTCTCCCAATGGTAGGGCATCGGATGGCGATACGACGCTACTTTGAGGGTCCACTATCAATGCCCTTTGACCACTTGCACCTCTCAACGCTGCCGCGGCATCTGGTGTAAAGCGTGGGTACTCCAGCCAGATCTGTGTGTCTTGGCCCTGGATCAGGGATTGTGGTGGAGGCATTATGTTGTTTCGAAGCATCAAGAGGGCCAAAGACTTAAGATGCCCCTTCAAGATCAAGACGTCTCGTTTCAGCAGGGCTTCGGGATCGGAGGGTTGACGAGAGTCAGGAGATCCCACACCAACGTAGCGCTCGAGAGGGTCAGCAAGCATCCAGGACGTTTTGGCCAGGTCAACATGAGGCTGCGCTAGTAGCTCACGGTGGTCAACATCTCTCGACTTTCCGCGTTGTTGCAACAGGGTCTCAAGTCCAGTCTTGCCTCTGAGATACCACCAGAAAGCAGCCCGTAGCCACATGAATGGCGTGCAGGAGTCGGCAGGTTGTTCCTTCTCGGCCGTGAGCCTGAACACACCTTTCATGTGTGCCACACGGCCTGCGAAATCGTCAAAGGCGCTCTCGGCAGCCAGATCGTTTATCGACGGATTGTGCGAGGATGGCTGATGTGCAAGGAAAGATCGAGCGGAGTGCGAGGACCCTGGGCGCGAAGCCTCGCTGGCCTGCAGACTTGTCATAGGAGACCTCGCAGGCTGCATTTGCTGCTGTCTGTCCACGTCGAAGTAACCGTTTGGGCTCGGGCCACGAGCATATGGCGATGGCTTGGGTGGACCGAGTTGTGAAGACGAGGATGTATTACTCTGCGCGTTGTTCGATCGGGCGGCGAGATATGGTTGGTTCTGACCATAGGGCACGAAACCAGATTGCGATGGTGGTGAAGTCGTTCTCGAGAAGTTGCCTTGATATAGTGGTGGCGAGCTTGCGCTCGCGGAAACACTTCGCATGGACTGAGGGGATTGCTGATCTTGAGAACTGTTACGCGAATGTGAACCCGACGCCGGCGCGAATCGATTCACGCTGCTGGCGCTAGCTCCGTTCAAGCGACCGGAGATAGGCATCTGTGTCGTCGCGTGCGGATCGAAGACACGATCTCGACTGTCTGGCCTGGCTTGAGGTTCAGTCGCCATTCGTGGAGCAGGCATTGGTCGAGCCGGCATAGCGTTCTCGTAGCCTGTAGAATGTGCTGCTCGCATGTAACTCGGCTGCTCAGGCATCGGTATCGGCGCCTGGCGCTGCGTTGGACGTTGTTGTGATTTGTCTGGAGATGGATCCCTGGGACCCTGCGGCACAACAAAGCTCATGTCTGCATTTTGCTGCCTGATCGACCTTGAGCGCTCATGAAGTACTGCCTGGCTGGTTGGGACAGGGTCTTGTCGAGGATCGAGAGATGGATGCTCTGTCATGTGTGTTGGCTGCGTTCCGCCTGGGAGATATCTGCTTTCACTGTCTTCTCGCCTTGGAGGCCGCGATGGCGAGGCTTCTTTCGTTCTTGACTGAAGATATTTGGGGTCTGCAAACGGCGACCTTTTACCAGGTGGCGGAGCAGCCGGCAGTGTCGTAGGGGCCTGTACAAATTCCGAGGTTGGAGGTGCCTCTCTTGAATGGCGCTTAATGTATTTTGTATCTGCAAACGGCGATGGACTGTCAATCGAATCTGCTGACTGTGGCGATGGAGTATCGACCGGTGGAATTACCGGCGCTCGGTCTACACCAGGTGCAGGTGGTGTCGCTGCAACCTCAGCACGGTATGCTGCTGTTGCGGCTGCGTAGCTCCCAAGATTAAGGTCAAGATCGTCACCAGCTTCGAATTCAAGAGGTTCGATCATGGCGCTCGCTCTACGAAGCGCCATGGCTTCGCTCGACCTCATATCGTGCTCTTTCTTGGATGCTAGTGTGTTCGGGTCCCTTGGAACGGGCGAAACCCTCAATCGCGGCGGACTATCTGTAGTCTGGGCCTGTTCTGTTGATCTTGTATCCAGAGATAAATGATTCATGTTTGGCATTGGAGGCTTATCGTCATAGTCGCTTATTGGGCTCCAATCCTGTTCGCCGCTGTAGGTAGTCGGTGCCCGACTTATGCCTATTCTCGGTGGTGGCGGTTGCTCTTCGACTCGGACTGGAGGAGCTTGTTCTCGATGCGCTTGTGTTGGAACATGTGCCGCCGGAGTCTCAAGAGTAGCCAAATCCGGCAATGTCGGTTCAACCGCGTGTCCTGGTGGTCTTGGATATGCCCCTCCTTGATCCATTGCTCTCGTGTCCGCTGCTGCTTCATGTGTTCTAGCCTTTTGTATACCGATTTCGCTAGGCGGATCCATAGTCTCGTCGCCTCCATGTCCAATAGTCTCCGGTACGGTCTTGACGAAACCCACGGTCAATCCTTCCCTCCTCCTCCTCTTCCTCCACCCATTGACGTTCTGCGAGCCATCCGGAGGGAACGCGCCCGCCTGCCGCACCTCGTTTGGATCCGGCCAGCGCTGTGCGATCGAAACGTCGAGTCTAGGTCGATTGGCAGCTGCACGCTCGACAGACGGCTTCAGGAAATCGTCGACGTCCTCCTGCGAGTTGGCTTCCTTGCCCTTGCTCTTGGAAAAGGAGTCGCTGGCGTTCTTCAACTGCTCGGTGTTCTTGATTATCTTTCCCCACTTGCTCTTGAACCTGGACCGGCCGCTCCCCTTGCCGTCATCCTCTGCCATGCTCGTCGGGGGTTGGTATGTCGTGGTCCGTCAGCACGTGGGATTCCACGAACGCTTATCAGCCAGAAGCGAATGCGCGCAGTTAGTGCGAGTCGCGCGGCGTGGACTCGAGTATAGGTAGTTAATTGGGGACAGGAAAGGACAGGAGCGTCTCACGTGCTCAGACGACCTTTCGCTTTCTTTCTCATGCAGGCACGACTCTCTTAAGCCTCTCCTCACATGCACATGAAGCACGTTGCGTAGCCACTGAAACGCCGGTGCTGAAGGTACACACAGCGCAACAACAGTACCTAGCTTCGGACAGGGTCCAAGTCCTCGGTGAGACAAAGGATGTGGGGTTAGTGGTGGTGGTGGTGGGGAGAGAGGCGCGAGAGCGAGAAAGAAGAAGTGTCAAGCTGTCTCTTTTTGTTACGCGTATTTAACCTTACAAGGGTCAACAGCGCTTAATAAGTTATGCCTTTTGATATGAATAGAATTGCCGCCAATTTGGAGTCGCGCTTACTATCGGACCTGCCGTCACTTCGGCAAGCATACGATGTAGCGTGGAACTAGGCACGCACGCGAAAGCTGCAGAGAGAGAGGACAATGTGCCTGTGTAGAGCGCTAGTGCGGGTGCAGTACGAGGTGAGTGGGTGACTACTAATATGGCCCGTGGAGCAAGACGTAGCCGACGGTTCGTGATCGATATATATAGAGACTGTCCCAGCCATTGTATATTGTTCTGACGAGTTCTATGCGTCACAATGTCCAAGCAAGACTCCATACTGAATGAATGTTGTTGCATGTATGTAGTCAGTTTCCTGCATGCCAACTAGCTCCTGCAAGAGTGTTTGGATTCGCTTTGCTTGCAAGGACAACATTTTTTACAATCGAAATCGGGCAATGATGTAGCAAACAATTGGGAAACAACATGGTTCTCGGGAAAATAAACGCACCACGATATTAACATGTGACGGAGTCGGTGAGTGGGCTGCGACAACCACGTGCAAGGTTAAGCTTCGGAGCAAGAACTGCGAATATCACACGATGCGCATATCAGGAAGTACTTGTAGAATATCACCGGCATGCACGAAGTATCATTGACAGGACAGATGAAAGCATTTTGAAGTGGATCGAAAAACCTGCATTAGGCCTCATGCATTTTACGGACATGTTGCTAAAGCAGCCAAATACAGGCTCTCAGCATTCCTCGCTTGCAATGCATTAAAAGGCAGCTTTTCTCCTACTCATCGTAACTCGTTGTGATGCGAAGTCTCTACTGCTCGCCAGACTTGACGATAGTGACACCTCCCTGGACCTTGAGGGCGCCGCTGGAGGAGCCGCAGGCCTCAATGGACTTGACGACACTCTTGGACTCGGCGTCGGAGACCTCGCCGAAGACGACGTGGCGGCCATCGAGCCAAGAGGTGACAACAGTGGTGATGAAGAACTGGGAGCCGTTGCTGGGGAGAAATGTCAGTGCTCATGCTTCTAGCGGGGTAAAAAAAACTGGGCTGTTCCGACATACGTGTTGGGGCCGGCGTTGGCCATGGAGAGGAGGAAAGGCTTCTTGTGGGTGAGCTTGAAGTTCTCGTCGGCAAACTTCTCGCCGTAGATGGACTTGCCACCAGTGCCCTGTTGGAAGATGTGTCAGTGCTCCGTTCAGCACAGCTCGGGTGTGTGGTTTGCTCTTACGTTGCCACGGGTGAAGTCACCACCCTGGAGCATGAACTCGGGGATCACGCGGTGGAACTTGGAGCCGGCGTAGCCGAAGCCCTTCTCGCCAGTGCAGAGAGCGCGGAAGTTCTCAGCGGTCTTGGGGACGACATCGTCGTAGAGGGTGAAGTTGATGCGGCCGTTGCGGGCTGCGAGCGAGGCTTGTCAGCAAGAGCCTTTCTTCATCGTTCCCAATGGCAGCTAGTGATGATGCCCCTCAACAGCCACGATGGCGCTGATGGCCGTGATGGACTGTTGAGTTGACATCAAGGGGCATGGTGGGGTGTGACTTACCAACAGCGGAGTCGTCCTTGGAGAGGACCTTGCCGTTGTCGTCAACGGTGATCTGGGGACCAGTCCACTGGCAGTCGAAGTAGGTCTTGATGGCCATTGTTGCTGAAGATGCGTGGAAGGAGCGGGTGAGGGATGGGGTGAAGGTGGTGTTGATGGTGGAGCGGAGGGAGTTGGTGAGAGTAGTAGCTTTGAACATTTTCAAAGGTTGGCGGGCTCAAGTGAGGGGTTCTCGAATCTGCCCCACCAACGAAACGTCAGTTCAACTGCGCAGGCTGGCTTTTCCGAAGACGGCCGAAGAAGCTGGAGGCTGGGCGCGTGTGGCGGAGTCGGTGCTGAGAGCTGAGCTGCAAGCTGCCTGGCTGGCCGGCGTATGCGTGCGTGCATGAGGCAGGCGGGTTGATTGCCATTGCCATTGCACTTGATATGGCGAATGCTGAGCGAGCATGTGCACACGCGCTGCACCATCCACGGCTCGCAGCTTTGAGGGCATGGGGACGGTTCAATGGGAGCTACTCACGTGATTTTGTTTGTTAATGTACAGGTAGAAGAGACGAAATGATAAAATCTGCGCGCGCAAGGGGTTAGTAGGCGTTCGGCTGGTCGAGGCAAGCAATTGGTGCTCTCCATTGATGTACGTACAATTGTACAAGCGTAGCTGACGGACTCAATTGACGAGTTGATGGAACAATGTGTGCAGAGTGATGGTGGATAATAAGAAGAGATTAAAAACCATGTCCTGTACCATCAAGTAGAAAGGAGACTTGAGACTCCCGGCCCAGCACAGGGTCTCACGGCTATATGTCTGCATACGTCGTTTGGCTGTTTGATGATGCCACAGAGGTAGCACTCTGTTTCCTAAGGTATTGAACTGTGATAAATCGTTGTCTAATCTAGCGCTGCTTCTCTCACATAACAATCATTCCATCCGTGACCGTGGCAAAGCGACTTCTCCAAGCATCAAGCATTGGAGCCATATACAAACTACTGCACACCAGCTCATCGGCTAGAACCGTCTGGAGTCGTCCCCTTGGTGTCCGGGCTCGCTGGCTTCATACGCCGCATGTTCACAAGCAAGCTACCTCGCGTGTATCACCATCACCGACATCTCGCCGGCTGCTGTTGTCTGGCCGAGGAGGATTGCTTCACGACAATTATCTGCCCTTAACTTCACCACACTTCACATACCGCAATCATGGATTGGAACGATCTTCGCAACCAGGTGAGCAACCTCAGCGTCTACGACCTGAAGGCTGGCGTGCGTAAGGTGCAAAATGGTAAGCCTATATGTTCGCATATGGTATTGGGTATATTCTGAACTATCCCAGCCGTCATGAACTACACCGAAATGGAGGCCAAAGTGCGCGAGGCGACCAACAATGAGCCCTGGGGAGCATCCACCACCATGATGCAAGAAATCGCCAACGGCACTCACAACTAGTAGGCAACTTGGCCATTGCAAATACTTGGATCTTGGACTGACACTCTCCAGCCAACTCCTTAACGAAATTATGCCCATGATCTACAAACGCTTCACCGAAAAGTCCGCCGAGGAATGGCGCCAAATCTACAAGGCGCTCCAGCTCATGGAGTTCTTGGTCAAGAACGGTTCCGAGCGCGTTATTGACGACGCTCGCTCCCATCTGTCACTGCTCAAGATGCTCCGCCAATTCCATTACATCGACCAGAACGGCAAGGACCAGGGTATCAACGTGCGCAACCGAAGTAAGGAGCTCACCGACCTTCTCGGCGACGTGGACAGAATCCGTCAGGAAAGGAAAAAGGCAAAGGCTACAAAGAACAAGTATGGAGGTGTTGAGGGTGGTGCTGGACTGAGTGGATCTGGTGGCATGTCAAGCTCCGGCTCTGGCAGATTTGGTGGATTCGGCAGCGAGAGTGCCGGCGCTTACTCTGGCGGGTATGGCGGTTCTACACGAGGTGTATACGGCGACGGCGGTGGATTCGGAGGCGAGAGCCATGAGGACTACGACGAGGGTGGACGTGTGGGTGGCGCAGAGCGATTCGATGAGTACGACGAGTATGATGACGGAGGAGCACAGGCGGCGCCCAGCAGAAGGCGAGGACCACAGTCTTCATCCTCTAGGACGACCAAGACCACTGCAGCACCCAAGAAGGCCGAGCCACCCAAACCGAAGGAGCCTGAGGTGGATTTGTTCGACTTTGGAGACGACGAGCCTGTTTCATCTGGGCCTGCGCCCATAATGGCTGCACCTGCTACGAAAGCACCCGCACTTCAAGTACCTGCATCTGCTGCTCCTCTAGGGGACGACGATGACTTTGATGACTTCCAGTCAGCTACGCCATCTGCAGCGCCATCTGCACCTGCTGCTACATCCACAATCCCGAAGCCGAACTACTCATCCTTCAGCATGGCAGCACCTACAGCAGCTCCCAGCGCAGGAACTCAATTCGCCCAGCCTTCGCCTCAGCCAGGCACTCAAAAGGCAGACTTCAGCAACCTCTTCGCAACTCGCTCACCTGCGGGCTCATCGGCTTTCTCGCCACCTCCACAGCGACAGCAACAGCAACAGCAAAAGCCCGCAGGTTACCAACCCACCGGACCGAACTACTTCACTTCCGTTCAAACAGGCCCTGCTGCATCTCCTGCAGTCACAACGCCAGGGTCTTCTATTGCTTCGCCTAAGATTGGCGCACAGCCGGCAAAGAAGGCAGCTGGTGGAGACGCTTTCGCAAGCTTACTCGCAGGTTCTGCCATCAAGAAGAATGCTGGACCTGCAAAGGGAATGACTATTGCGGACATGGCTAAGCAGAAGAGCCAGGCAGGTTTGTACGGCGCGAATGCTGCTCCGGCGGCGGGTAAACCAGCACCCGTCTCGAAGCCTGGCACTGGTAGCGCTATGGATGACCTGTTGGGTTAGAAATATGTGTCTACAGCACAGCATACAGGTAGCAGTCTGAATCTCAGAGGCAGGCGTGGCTTGCTGGTCAAGAGAGCTTCTAAGCCGATTGAAGGGTGTCTTCGTTTTCATCATAGCACTGCAATTGAACACAGAGCTTAGCGCATATCCAGAGATAGATGAAAGTCATCATGAGCCTTTTGAAATTTATATAATTAATGCAGTGCCGTACATGTCTTCAGAAGTGAGAGCCGAGACTGTACCGGCAGAAGTTCGGTAGATCTGCACCCTAACCCGATTGAAGGCTCACAATGCAACGCCAAGAATCGCACCCTTCGTCGAATTTGCAGCTCGTCCAGCCAGTGTGCGGGCGACCTCGAATCTTTCCGTAGCGACTGCGACGAAGCCCCCGAAAACGATCCTCCCACCTCACCAACCACCGATCAGACAAAATGGGTAACGCGTACGTCTCCTGCGCGCGCATGCGAAAATTACACCCTCGAAATCCTGGACCGAAATGCTGATGGATTGAACTTACAGACGTGGTGGTGTTTCCGGCACTAAGCTGAAGATGACTCTCGGTCTGCCTGTGTACGTTCGCCCATACTACCACCAACTACCCCGCGGAGAGGAACACGAATGAGACTGGAAGAGGAGGGAAGCTGGGAGGCCATGCGAATGGAGGAGTCTACATGTGGGAGGGAATATTTCAAGATCAGGAATGTCTGACAGTTGTGTTCTACAGCGGCGCAGTCATGAACTGCTGCGACAACTCCGGCGCCCGTAACCTCTACATCATCTCCGTCAAGGGCATTGGCGCACGTCTTAACCGCCTGCCCGCCGCCGGTGTCGGTGACATGGTCATGGCCACCGTCAAGAAGGGAAAGCCTGAGCTCAGGAAGAAGGTCATGCCCGCTGTCGTCGTCCGCCAGAGCAAGCCCTGGAGGCGCGCAGACGGTATCTACCTCTACTTCGAGGACAACGCCGGTGTGGTGAGTATATTCTGGAAAGGTCGCAAGCGGAAAAAAGGCGAACAGGGCGCTAACTCATCGTGTACAGATCGTCAACCCCAAGGGTGAGATGAAGGGCTCTGCCATCACTGGCCCCGTTGGAAAGGAGGCCGCTGAGCTCTGGCCTGTAAGTGCAACCACGTTGTCCTGGAAGTCAAGTCTTCGCGGTACTAACATTTCTCTCACAGCGTATCGCCTCCAACTCTGGTGTTGTGATGTAAGCGGTTGTCTTCTACGGGAAACGGTGCATTCGGGGGGAGTACGAGCGGCTTTTTACGCGCAGGCTAGCTCAATGATATCGTGTCATGAGGGCACATCCTCTCAAACAATTTTTTCCGCCGAAACAAAAGCCTTCTTCACCTTGTGCATGGAACCACGAAATCGACAACACACGATGCGAAAAGAATCCCGGAACTTGCTAGCCGCTCGCGACATCCCAGTTACGTGGCTCTGTGCGTCTTCCCTAAAGAATTTCACGGCTCGGCTACAGGAACCTCGTCGAAAAAGCTTTCACGGTGCGAGGGAAGTCAGGATCAGCCGGTAAATGAGTTCAATAGCTTCACGAAATATAGCCTATGGAATGGAGTTCTAGACCACCCAGTTGAGCGAAGGGCTAGATTGCCCGTCTGTCTTGTGTAACATTGCTACGTCATGTGTCGTACAAAGCACCAAACTAAAGTCGACTTCAGCGATATGCCTTGCGTTCGAAATGGTCGCTTCTACTGCAACGTGCTCTTTCTGTGTACTTTGATTCGGCCCCCGAGTCGAGTACTTGCAGCATTTGACTGTTACAGTGTTGTATTGACGTGCCTCGATTCGCAGACAATTCGCTCACAACTTCTCCCAGTAATGGGCTTCAAGTGTAGAGCTGTCTTGGTTGAGACGGGAACATACCACCGCTGGTCGTAGAAATACATGTACCTTGACATGATTGTGGTTTTTGTTCATGGTTGCTGCTACAAGCCAGATACGCTTTCAATTCTGGAGGCACTAAGTTAACGGATAGCTCCTCCAGTGTGTTCCGCGAGTTGCTCTCAGCACACTTCGATCATGTTGAAAGCATATATATACATGTACGAGTACATGTCCGCGGATGAGGACATACGCTTGTTAACTAACCCTAATGACCGTAGCGACTTACACCTTTATGCAGCCTCCTGACATTGACATTAACTCTATGCCAGCCAATTGTAGTCTTGCTCGCCGCACGAACTAGCAATGGCACAGCAACGGAGCGCTTGTAAGTATACTGGGAAACGTACAGTACAGTACAAGTGGCAGGGAACCACCCTCGCAAGTGCATATTCTTATGAAACCGCCGAGAATTTTGGGACTTCGTACCGACCAACAGCTTACCGCCAGCCTGACAACACGTCCGCTTCCTACGACAAGGATTACATACGTCGCAGACTCACAGGATCCAGCGGCGGTTCAAAATAGATGCGTAGGGCTTTTGCTCGCTTGGCTCTGGGTTCGATTGTCGTGCAGTATCACGTCTCGACAGTGTTGCGACAGACAGCACTTGTCTTCCCCGACATTTTCGGCGCTTGGTTCTAGTATACAACGACGAGTATAGCGCCTAAAGCGAGTGTTTTGTGTAAAGATTTGGCCAAGAAGACTCTGCCTGGTTTGGGCTGTCTACTTGAATTCACCTCCTGATGAGGCTGTGAGTTTAGAACGATCAAATTGCACGCAAGTTGGTATGCATATATGGATCTTCAAGGCGTCCTGGTTCCTGGATGCTCGCAATTCCGCCACTATCAGCACGTTCGCTACGGGTCAGTGCAGAGACAAGGTACACGTACGCTGTTGCGTAATCTACCACTAGCCTGCATTCCTCTATTTTATCCTCACAGTGGGTGTATCCAAAAGCGACGGCTATATTCGAACGTAGTGGAATGCATACGTCTCCTAGCATTCACGACAGCAATTGTCCTCTGTGTGTTGCATGAACAAACGTTCCGCCTTACCCGGCTCACGTATGATAAGCTTTTCAGCCAAGTCCATTCTTTGGTGACGCAGCTCGGGAACGTGAGATGTCGCGTGCCCACTTCCTTGATTCCGCTATTGTTTGCCGCTTGGCCACGGGACTCTGTGGAGATGGTTCCAACGTCTGTCCCACCAGCCGCTACGGATGTATCACATTGGGGCCCCCAAACTTACATCAACTGCTCTCGAGAAGCGTATACATGTCAGGCAGAGATCGTTGAAATGTGTGAGCATCAATGTTCGCCAGGACACATCGGCATATAGGTGTGCTTCGGCCCCTCAAAGTCGGCATTGTCAGTCTGTCACATCAGCCCAGTCAACACCTGCACACATCGCGATCCTTCGGGTTCCTTGTCGTTTGGGCCAAGACGCAACGACCGGGCCTGAGTGGACTACCACGCGTCATATTCATCTGACATCTCGTCTCCGATGTTCTTCCCTTCTCTAGCTGGCGCCTACTTGCGTCCTCATTGTCCTTTCTCGCCTTGTAAGAAGCCTTTCTTTTCAGCCCTGTACATTCTCCCATCTTCCCGTCTCTCTAAACTTTGTTTCCGCCGGAGTTTTCCTACCCCCGACTGTTCATATCATTGATTCCCCTCATCTGCGGCAAAACCCTACTCGAGCAAGGGAGACCACGCGGCCCTGTACTGGCGTATCTTTTGGATAAAAGCGCTCTGTATTCCTATTTTGCGGTTGCCGTTGTATCCTTTTACGGCCTTGGTATCTTGCTGCATTGAACGCAAGTAGTCACGCGACCAATCTATCTTGGACGCCGGGCACTTAGCTTTCATTGCTGTCGTCACTTAGCATCCATCGTTCCTGGGCGCTTCGACTAGCCGCCTTGACGCATATCAATAACATCTATCTGGTCATCTTCACACCCTTGGAGAGCATATCATCAACAACTCGCCCTGGGGTCATCATATTTACACGAGCGCTACATATATATCTCAACATGCCATCTCTGATAGGTGTATTGTTGCACTTCCTCATTGCGTTACAACCAGCAATCGCCGCACCAACATTATCAAAGCGTGATGCCGACTTCGAAAGTGTCAACACACACTTGGATAAGAACCACAACAAGAAGACCAAATCGAACGAAAAGTACTTCCACGAGTCGACGTTCAACCAGCACTACGATGGCCGCTTCGGAGCCAAAGCGCTTTCAGACGAAGACCGTCCAATCCATCTCAGAGCGTTGATCCAGACTTACCTTTCGACCATGCACGACATCGGCATCGAGACATGGCTCGCACACGGAACACTCCTCGGCTGGTACTGGAACCGCAAGATCATGCCCTGGGACGCGGACCTGGACGTCCAGATCTCGGAGAAGTCCATGAGCCACCTTGCCGACTACTACAACATGACCGTCCACCACTTCAAGCTGCCCGGCATCGAAGAAGGCCGTGACTTCCTGCTAGAGATCAACCCTAGGTGGGAGATCGGAAGCACGTCGGACAAGACCAACCGCATCGACGGCCGCTGGATCGACACGACGAGCGGCTTGTATGTCGATATGACGACGCTGCGGAACAACGAGACGGCCCAGGCGGAGGGCATCGAGGGCGCGATGATGTGCAAGGACTTGCACAACTACATGTACGAGGACATCTTCCCGCTGCGCGAGACTATCTTTGAGGGCGCGGCGGCGCGGATACCGTTCGCGTATGCGGATGTCTTGACGGAGGAGTATGGCTCGGAGTCGCTGAGCAATACTGAGTACAATGAGCACAAGTTTGATCCGGTGCTTCAGGAGTGGATACACCTGCCCCCGAAAGACACCGATTAGTAAACGGGTCCTTCTGGATACAAATGGATTCCGGCTGGCGGAACTGTGCAAGATGTCGGCTCCATTGGTTGGACTAAACTGGCGGGCTTCCTGACTCGTGATCAACGTACCCAATCACGTATAGTTGCATCCCAGCATGTCCGTACGCGAAAGCCAGAAGAGACTACGTCAGGAGCCGAAGCAGCGCCACGACATCAACGCCTAAACGATGGTACGAGCTGAATCATCGCCACATACCGTAACGTCCTGCACTGATTGGAGCTTGCGTGGCATGACTAAGTGGTTGCCCACGGAGGAAACTGGGGTCTATCTTGAATATCATTGTGTTTCGTAGGGAAGGAAATAACGCTAGTCAGTTATATGGGAAACGTACATAATGAAATAACATACCCCATCAAGGATATAGACGCCTGAACTTCCGCATTCTACGATTCCCATTCGCCGGCACGTTTCGGTTCTCGACACTCATATACGGAAAAAGGGAAGATACATCTCGATAACACGGCCAGAATTGTAGTGCATTACTCTGCCGATCCTCGGTCTTTACTGTCGACCCGCTTGTGGTCACACCGTGTCTGCTATGACCACTGGAGGCCCATCTGGACTAGACAGGAGACACCGATATCAGTTTACAGACAACTGGCCATCTTTTGAACGGCAACGTACGATGAAGTAGCCATAGAAACATCTGGCGATGGCGACGGAGGTTCGACTGCTGACTCAAGGTCGGCTTGACACTTTGCGGTCTCTTGTTGGTGCTTCCGCGCAGTCCTGATCTGGATGATTCCAACGATGATCGTTGCCAATGTGAGGACCACACCGATCACACCGAAGGCCACGGGTATGGCGATTGCGTCTGCAGAGTTCGACGGTCGGATGGATTCGTTGACCGGGTCGATACTTTGTCCAAGACCCGTGCAAGATACGAACATTGACGATGAGTTCGTAAACATGCCTCGCCGAATTGATCAATGGTGGCAGAGGCGTATTATCCTATCGACAGGCTTTGGTGATCAAGTTTTGGAAGAGTAGAATTCACGAGCGAGGAAGACAAGTTGTCAGCTTTTGATTCGAAAGAATAATGAGAATCGATTGCATCGTCGCCCTAAAGGCTGCTGGTCTAGGTGGATTTTCGCGTCCTGAAGTAGACAAGAGCTTTCAGCCACGGGGTCGGCGTGCGCGGCAGCGGGGGAGGCAGGTCATGATCGATACGCAGCATCTGTAGCAGCTGATGATGCTAAGCCGCAAGGGGGCACCTGAACCTGATAAAGCAGATGTTCTGTTGTGCAGTCGAAGGTCACAACTCTTTCGAAACACTCGCAACGCGTGTATGTCGGATCATTTGAAGCTGTGCCAGTTCGAGACTGGCAGTGAACACCATATGCCAAAAGAGCAATTAATGTAGGCGACTTGTGTCTAGCTCTCCAAGCCACCGCCTCATCATGCTGACGAACGAATAGGGTGCTTCGTACCTTTAGCTTGCATGATATCCACTAATCAGGCCGACAGATGGTTGTGGCTTGCATTAGATCGTCGCAACTTTGATGTGATATGAACTTCGATCTATCCGTCTTGTATCTTCCTGGCAGGATGCATCAAGTCAGGCTTTGGTCGATAAACTTGCCACGGCAGCGCTGCATATCAATGATAGTATTCAGCAGCTTCTTCCACGGGATACACTGGCAAGCTTGTATCGTCAAGAATTGGCAGCTTGTAAACTGCGGCAAGGCTAGTCAAGCTCCTCCAAGCTCGACTCTTCCGTTGTCCCAGTTCCGTCCTCGCCCTCAGTCACAGTAACGTCCACATCTTCCCACTCATCATTTTCCAGCCACTGCTGCAATCCAAGGTCATCGGTAAGGTCTGAGCCAAGGCCTCCCTCGAGCGGCATGAAATCGTCGTCGTCATCGGGCTGCCCTTCAAGCATGGCGATCAGCTGGTTCAGATCCGAACGTATACTGTTGACCTCAGGGATATCCAGAGCGTCTTCTCCACTGTTCGAAGGGTCATCTGCAATCTTCTCGTCTTCTTCTGGGTTGTCGAAGTTGGGTGCAAAGCTCAGGATGCGGATGATCTTGGTTGGGAGGACGTGGGTGCGTTCCTGGATGCGGCCGCCGATTTCGACTTCAAGGTTTTGGCGGTAGCGGAGGGTCTACGTGTAAATTAGCATGGCGATTTCTTTTTAAAGACAATGCCGGGAAGAACTCACGGTGTATGTTGACATTACGCAGTCGTCGTAGATGGCCATGAAGGAGACAGGAACTGCCAGTTGGGCGGCGGAGCTGGTGGCGTACGCGTATGCTGGACGCTCCGGGTTCTCATCGTGTGCTTTGATTGCGTTGTCGTCGTTCAGGCCGACAATGTAAGCTCGATCTTGCGTTTCAAACATGACCTTGTGGGATCGGATGGCCAGCCAGCCACCTAGGTCGAATGTCGTGCCGTTTGAATCGCACTCCAAGTTGGCCGTCACTTCTTTGAATCCAGCAGTGCTTGCCAACGCTTTGCGCCAGTCTGAGCAGATAAACACCCTGCCTCCACGAGATACACCTGCAAACATGTCGCCGTCGAGCATGCCTGCTCCCCACTCGTCCTCCTCCAATTCTATGTCGGTCGCGGTGTTTCGAGGTCCTAGCTCGCCCTTCTGAATTTGCAAAGGGACTGTACGGTTTCTGCCCGGGAATTGGGGTGGGTATGTGTCGGAAGCGCGCCCACCGCTGCCAACGCCGAGTCGGCAGTCCAATTGTGATGTCGGGTGGACGATGTGATACACTTTGGTGGTATGTTTGGGGTGGAGGATGCCGAGTGACGCGCCGCTTGCCTTGTCGAAGAAGTGGTAGCCCTTGTCTCCGAGTGAGTAGGCCACGACATCGGCACCCTGGTCGAGATGTCCAACCGCTCCATTTTCAATGTCAATCTCGCGCAGCAATGTCGGTTCTCCAGCAAGATCGTAGATGTAGCCTTTCCTTTCCGAAGAAACGACACAGAGCGTGTTGCCGGTCAGCTGGAACCCTCTGGTCTGCCTGTCATGCTCCAGCACCGCCACGCGCTTGAACTCGCCTTTAGCAAGGTTGGCGCCGTCGACATCAGTCTTCCAAACCTCAACAGCGTCGCCTTCGCGGTCCCACACAGCGGTGCCATTGTCGTATTCGAGGTGAGCAAAGGGCCGAACGTTGTCTGCGTCCAATTGCCACAGCAAGTTGCCAGAGTCCATGTCCGTCACGTTCATGCCGCCCATCTGCGACGTGGAAAGGAAAATACGGCGTTTGAAATCGGGGCGGAATCGCCAGATCGGATCATTGCCGATTTGAATGGTTGTTTCTCTGGTGACGGGTCGCTGGCGCTTCCAGCCGCGTGAGAGCAAGGTTTGGCGTTTGCAGAGGTCCTTCCATGACTGGAGGTTGCTGTAGTACTTGGAGTAGTCGCGGGAATCGTTTAAAAAGTCGAAGCTCTTACTGTGCGGTGGTCGCTTTGCTTTTGTGTGCGAGGAGTAGATTGCGTCTTGATGAGCCTCGTCGATAAAGGCATGCCAAGCGCGTGTCACTTGGGTCAGGCTGGCGACGGACGATAGATCAGCGTATTCGATCACCCGTAACACGATTTCTGAAGGTAAAAGGACGAGGGGGTCGGTGGTTTCCGCGACGTTGTCTCCCGTTTCGGCCATCATTGGAGAATGTTGTGGAGATGGGCAAGTAAACGGAAAACAATTGTCTGTTCAACGTCAAAAGTTGAGCAATCTTCACAGCAGCAATGATGTAACTAAGGCGGATTGTCTTTCCCCAGTCCCACAATAATGCCCTGTGCAGCGCCGGGTAGCTGAACAAGCCACACGGAGGAGAAAACATGTTGGACATACATGAACTACTGCTTTCTTAAGTAGATTGGCTGATTAGGACGCTGGCACAATACCGATTGACACATGTTCTTCTTTGTGACCTTACGATGTGATTAGGATGACTGAGACGCGCTGAACACTCCATTCCATTGAACAACCTCATGGCCCTATCTCTTCCGCTGCCTTACTGTGGTATGGGATTCTGTGCCAGGGAGATCAGATGCTCATTGCAATCGCGTAACTCCCTTCACGCGGTGAGACCAGATACGCTAGTACATGGATGCAGCCACTCTCCCGGCGAGATATCTGGTCAGTTCCGTGTCATCAGACTTTGCTTGCTCTTTCCCTTGCCGTTGAATAGGGATACCCGCAAGGGGGATCATATGCTCATCTCCATCGCATAGATTCATCTATGGATTGGTACCGAACATAGCAGTACACTATTCCGGCTACATTGCCTGCGAGATCTCTACTTGATTCCCTCTCCTCGGCACAAGACATTTGCTTGTTCTGTGCCTCACCACGGATTGGAACAGGAATACCTGCGAGGGGGATCACATGCTTAGCATCATTGTGTGGACAATCCTACATGGTGTTACCAAACCAAACGTAATGGTCCATGGTTCCAGCTACACTGCCAGCAAGATACCTACCTTTTAAGGTAGCTACTCCCTCGTCCTCAACGCGCGCACACTTAGTTTGCTTGTTCACTGCCTCACCATGAGATAGGAATACATACAAGGAGGATCTCATGCCCAACACCACTGCGTGAATGATTCTGCACTGTAGCACCAGATACAGCAGTGCATGATTCCGGATACCCTGCCAGCGAGATACCCTGGTGGTCTCTTGTCCTCGACGCGTAAATACTTTGTTTGCCTGTCCACTGCCGCACCGTAGAGTAAGAATACCTGCAAGAGAAATAATATCCTTAGCTCCATCACGTGAATAGTTCTATATGGTGATACCAGACAAGCAGTGCACAATATAGCTGCTGCTCTACCATCGAGACCTGATAGTCCTAACCCTCAGCGCGTGCACACTGTGATGGCCTGTGTGGGCTGACCTCGTTCTTCCGCGTGATTGGCAGGGCTCGAGGGTGCCTGCCGGCTGCCGATCATCACTCAAGATCCTACTTCGGCGCGCGTCGCTTCACTCTCCCACTCACATCCTCACCTTCACACTCCGCTCCATCGCGGACGCCCACCCTTTCACACATCACATCACATCAGAAACACCGCAATCATGGTCAACAAGAAAAAGCGCAACCAGCCAGACCTCGAGGAAATTCTCGCGCGCCCATGGTGCTACTACTGCGAGCGCGACTTTGACGACCTAAAGGTCCTCGTTGCGCACCAAAAGGCCAAGCACTACAAGTGCGACCACTGCAATCGCCGCCTTAACACGTCCGGCGGCCTGCAGGTGCACTTGCAGCAAGTCCACAAGGCGACTCTCACCGCCGTCGAAAACGCCATCGATGGCCGCCAGAACGTCGAGCCGGAAATCTTTGGCATGACGGGCATTCCTGACGAGCTCGTTGCGGCGCATAGACAGCGCGTCGAGAACGAATTCAACAAGCAGCAGGCCGACCGTAGGGCTCTGACTGGTAACCCGCCGCCAGGCCAGAACAACGGACAGCCCAACTCGAAAAAGCGCAAGCTCGAGACTGTGGAAGAGATGAAGGCTCGTGCTGCCGAGCACAAAGCCAAACGTGCGGCAGAAAGGCAGGCCCAAAAGGAGGGCAAGGCCGCGCAAACGAGCCCGAGCAACACTCCTGACCCTACTACTCAGGCCAAACCCGCCCCAAGTGCCAGCGTAAGTCGCTACCGCGGAAATAAGAGAATTCTCTCACTAACATCCATCACCAGGACTTCATGGCGCCGCCTCCTCAGCGCTCCTACGATCATTCCCACTACGATCAACCGCAGCAAATCCCACTGTTCGCCCCGTACACGGCTGTTCCAATGCATGCTGCGCACGCGGCCGGTCTCCCGCCATCCTTCCCAGTCCAACAGTCTGGGCAATGGGCCTCGCGCATGCCTCCAAGCTCGTTCTCTCCACCGCAGGCTGCCCCCTACGCTACGCCATCCTTCATGCCGCCAGCTCACTCTCAGGCGACTGCGCAAATTCCGAGCGTGGCGACCTATAGCCACACTATCAGCGCTCCACCCAACATCGTGCGTCAGCCAGCTGTTCTGCAGCCTGCTCCGGGGTTGCCGGCACGTCCATCCTTCGATCCGCCGAGCTTCAATCGCGAAGACATGCAACGCATGCACACTGGTCAAGCCCCGCCGCCGGCCAACACTGCGGTACACTCACGTCCCGCCACCAAGCCACGCAAGCTCTCAGCCCAGGAACAAGCCAATGAGGATTGTGAGATCATGCTTAAATCCAATAAGATTATATTTCAAGCTAAACTCGCCGCCTCCAACGCTGCTCAGGAAGCCGCCAATGAGGCAACAGACTCGGCTGCACACGCCCATAAGCTCTCTTACCTGGAACAGATCGATGTGTTTATCGATGCGAAGCTTAAAGAACTTGGGGATGGATTGAATGCAAAGCAAGTCGTCGCCAACGTTGAAACGATGCGGAAGGAACTTGAGGCTGAATATAAAGCAAAGCAAGCCGCCGCCAACGCTGCCCAGGAAACTGCCAACGAGGCAGCAAACCCGGCTTCAGACGCCCAGAATGGTTCAGCCAGCACTACCCAGGAAGCTGCCAATCAGGCAACGAACCCGGCTGCGAACGCCCAGTGCGGCCCAGCCAACGCTCCTGCGCCGCCAGTAGCTCCTCGGAACGGCCCCAGACAGAAGAGGCCCTCCTCGTTGGTCTACGACCACCATGACGAGAGCCCCGAGCAAAAGATGGCCAGAAGAAGTAAGTACCGCAACGATGCTTGACTTTGTTGAAGGCGAGGTCGGAGGCGCAGTCACAGCCGTCTACCACCAACGAAGACACCGTCTACCACCAACGAAGACACCGTCCACAACGTACAGGACTGAACACAGCTCGACTACAACCATGTGCTCCACGAAAGCACGCGTCACAGCTCGACGAAACGGCCAAGACTGAAGAAAAAAAATCGAAAAACACAAAAACAAACTGCTATCAGAGGAGGTAGGTCCGCACTCAGAAAGTGCGCGATCCAGGTCAGTCGGGGTCTTTTTCTTGGCTTGCTTTTTGAACCTCTGAACACCAATGACGCGAACGTCGCCACTGCGACCACTGCTTGCTTTCTTTGAATTCTGAATACCAATCATGCGAACGTCGCCACTGCGACCACTGACCACAGCTGGTAACCACCGAACTCGTCGAGGTTCGGGAGCTCAGTCTGCGATTAGCTAGCTCCATCCTGCTGTAAGTTCGAGAAAAACTGTATGACTTATGAAAACCGATAACATTACCGTGAGTTGCGCGTGATGTCGATTTGATTTCTCAAAACCCCCTGCTTGTATCTATCTCCCCATGAATACAAAAATCCCCTGCAATGTGGCCCCCACTTGTGCTTCTAACCCAGAGCCCTCCATGCATGGCAGCAGTGAGCGATATTTGTCATTTTCATCTCCAAGACGCGTGCATGGTGTGGCAAGGGTGTTGTAAGTGTTCAATATTTCGGTCTATGGTAAGAAACACGTTGCGTTCGTGCTTTTGTCTTTTGCTCTTGTGGTCTATGGCGAATGGCCCGTGAATACTCTAGCTGCTGACTCTTTTACATGCTCTGCAGCCGCGTTAGCCACCATTCGTTCCAGCTTCCCTCGCATTTCAACATACCGTCGCGCGCGAAAACGCCACATCACCCGCGCTTCTTCATGCGCTGGTTGGCGGCTGCGAAGAAGACGTGAGGGGCCTTCCTGGCGGCCGCGAACATGACCTCAATCACCTTCCTTGCGATGCGTCTGCCAGTGTCCTCCAAACGGTGCAGCAACCTCCCGAGGCGCGTTTCCCACGGCATGAGACCCGTCTTCGGGTCCCGGAGCAGCTCTTCGTTGTGCTTGCCGATGGCGTCGGCTACCGCGATGGAAGGGATGCTGGTGCGCATGGTGGCTGTTGGTCGGGGAGTTGTTCTGGTGGCGATGGGAAGCGCTTGGTTTGTGCTGTTGGGTTGCGAGAGATCGAGGGTACGGGTTTGTTGTGGTTGCTGAGGTGGGTTTGTACGGGATCGGTATGGTGGCGATGGGAAGAGCGTGGTTATGCTGGCGGTTGTCGGAGGAGCAGAATCGCAGGCGTCTGTGGTTATTGAGGTGGTCTCACACCAGACTCAAAGATGCTGGTCGCGCGGATATGTGAAAAGGCCCTACAAACCCGTTAGCTCTTGAATTTGGCAGACATCATTCTTGCGACGACTCTAACGCGTTCTCAAGCACGTCTCAACTGATCGCTTTCCAGCTACTGTTCATTCAAATCGGACATGCCCCTCAATGGCGAATAACAATACAGTTTTCCCGAAGACAATCGTAACTGCTCGCAGGTCGAAAACAAGAGAGTCGGTTCTCAATACTAAGTCTCTCCGGCAAGTATGTGTCAATCGGTCTGGTGCGGCGTTGACAATAGTACAAGCGTGACGGGGCCTGGTCTGGCTGCTTCAGAGCACCTCTATGGCGAGCATATATCGGTCGACATCTGGAGCGCTGGTATGGCCTGGGCAGAGAGGTGGCAAGCGCGTGCATCGCTGTTATTCAAGCGCTGAGTGAAGACTGACGGCACTGGAGCTGCTCGAAGTGCATGAATCCGAGCAGAGCCATCAATCAGCAAGCAGACGCGATATGCCAACACGAAAGATCATGCACCCAACAGAATACCAATTTCGAACGCGTATGGATGATATCTGGTAGTCTGGACCATATACAACATCGAGTACTGGTCATTACAGCATCCAGATTGCAGAATTATCATGTCGCTTGCGCGAAGTCGAATCCTCTAGCTCTTACAAAACGCAAATCCAGCGGCAGACCTTCGCCATCATATTCCATGACCTCAATTTGCTGATACCGATCGTGTGTATACCGCGCGCACACAAGCTTGTGCTTTGGAGGCGACCCAGGCCCTCCTTCGATCACGGAATCAGCAAATCTCGCCTCCTCTGGTATCTGGTCGCACGTGAATTTACTGGTCGCAGGCACTTGCTCGCTCTGCATCTCCCTGGTCTTCTCTTCCTCCAGGTCCGCCGCGGAGCCAATAATAAGTCCAATGATTCCACTATAGTATGTGCCTTCCTGACGATCGGCCGCGACCAATATCCTAGCCGCTCGACGTCTAATGACAGACGACCTGCTCTTGCAAGCGATGAGATGCAAAGCTTGGAGAATCCCGCCTTCAAAACTCAGACCTACTGCGTAGCGCAGGTGGCTTGGCCTTGTGGGCAGTGGCTGGGGTGACAAATATCGGAAGTACATCTCCGCCATATCTAAGATGCGAACAAAGTCGTGCTCAAAGCGATCGACCGTCACTTCTTTAGTCTCCCGGCAAGTTGATATGACAAGCCAGGAAGCGAAGTAGCGGATTTGCGTCAGCAATGAGATCTGATCATGGTATGTACCCTGCTGCGAGATGCATGCTTGCAGCATGTACAACCAGCGAGTATGGGCACGAACAACCTCTTGGAGGCGGCGCTTTAAGGCTGCGTCCACGGCAATGCTTCTTGACAAGCAATGAGCGAGGCAAAATGACTCTGCGGTATCCAGCTCTTCTTCGTACACGATTTTGATGCGAGCCTGGGCTAATGATATCATTTCGTTCCTCACTTCCTCTCCAAGCTTGACGATTGTCTTGAGATGTACATCAGCTTCGATAAAGGATGTAAACGCGATCGGTAATGTTCCTGGGACACATGGCTGAATCGATGAGGGACTTGTGCTCGCTTTCTCGTATTCTTTCAAGTAGTATTCTCCACCGCGTCCAAGGCTGTTGAAGGCTGCGGCGAGCTGTTGCACAGTGCTTGTTGGGCGTTTCTTGGTCCCGTTCTGCTCAAATGTGATGCTTGTTCTCTGTTCGGCAATCGCACGACCAAGCCGGTAGTGTTTGAATGCCGTCCATTTGCGATCAATCAAGACTTCATAGCAGGTGAGCAGAAGGCATGCTATCAGGACTGGCTCGACTGCAGCTTGGCTTTCCATGACATCGTCAATGTACTTTTGCAAAGCTGAAACTGCTTTACCGTAGTGATACATCGCAGCATGGATGTCGGATGCTTGTTCCAAACGCACAAGTGTAAAGTGGGACACTCGGCGTATCGATCCATGCGCCTTACCCACCGCAGCTATGGCGTGGAAGATGGGCTTGACCGCACTATGTTGGAGTGCAATGCGTAGCCATTCACTCCCGGAAGGCGAGGTTGATCCAATCTCGTCGAATGATTTACGCAAGAAGAAGTCGTAGGCACGCCTATCTTCTTCGTTGGCAAATGAAGAAATGCACGTCCACTCAGGAGTATTCGGTGACCGTCCAATCAGGATCGGACTGTCGTTGCTATTGGGTGGACGCCGTCGCGCAGGTGCCGGGAGCAGGACGCGCGAGGAGCTATCAGAGACTAGGCGTATGCCGAAATCGCACTCGCGGCCTGAAGATGCACACTTGGAGCACCTCGGGCGGGTCTCGTCACACTTGATTCTTCTAAGACTGGATCCACGTGTCAGCATAGAAGCAAGCCACATCAATGGTGCAGCATACCGGCAAGTCTTGCATCCATCCCTTGTTGGTCTCAAGGTGACCACACGTTTTCTTCCCATATCCTGCTACTTCGGACGTACAATAACTGACGAACCAGGCCGACCTGCGCGATACTTTGCGTCCATCAGACCTGTACGGGAGAATGGCTTAGCAATCGATGCACATACAACTCCGGGATCAGCCCCTGCTTGGACGATATGTAACCATTTGCTTGTTGCCTATCACAGAATCCCGCAGTACGCCACTCACAGGATGAAAACACAACTACTCGCAAGAGATCTTGGCAGCTTATCGTTCAGTCGGTGCCGCTGATGTGACTTTCTGCTGGTCGGCAATGCATTACAGGACTCGTGCCTTTTGCTTATACTTGCGTCCTACGAACGAAGACTGGATATACAACTATTACTCCTTGTATAAACTCACAGTCAACGTAGATCGAACGTTTCGACATATGTATGTGAGCATATTTTCATCTTCCGTGTAGACAGCCCGGAAGCCGAACACGAGCAGATCGTTTGCCAAACGGTCGGCAACTGGACAGCTCGTTGGCGGACCAATCACAAGAGGCCTACTTTTCTGAAGGATTCCTTGACACGCGGAGGGCTAAATCAGGAGCAAGGAACCTTCCGCTCAACATCGCGTAGCCGCATCTGTTCCTGCATGGCGCGCGCACCTTGTGCAGCTCTCGATACTCAACCAATGAGAAGCTCCCGGGCGATGTGTATTGAACAGCCGCATGTGTTTGAATCCGTAGCCTCCTCATCGTCAAACCAGCGATGAGGGCGCGGCTGTCGAAGTCCACTTGCTCGTTGGTGGACCACTCATATGGCGTCTCGGCTAGGCATGTTATGGCAGTACTCTCTTCAAGCCGTCAGCTGTTGATGTGTATATCTTCATGTAGGCCGCTCAAAGTCCGCGCCTTTGATTGCGCATATTCGCCCAAGTCTTCGCTTCATTTCACACTTCCAAACAGAACATCGTCTGTCCGCACCTCATCGACCGCCTCAGAGAGCGTCAAAGTCAACATGGCTGGTGATATTCCAAAAGAGGTCGTCGTTCTGATCGTCATTGTCTCGGCAGGAGGCTGCGTTGTGATCGCCTGGGCAATCCACTCCATCTGGCATGGAAAGCGAGGCAGCGATGAGGAAATCCTTGTCGGCAACAGCGAACAAGATCAGGCCGTATACCGGCAAGAAGTCAGAATGCGAAATTACGAGAACATGGCTGCGATCAACGGATTAAAGAAACCTTCACACCGCTATGACGAAATATGAACATCAAATGCTCGCTGAACTCAGGTAAGTGGCTGCGAGTTGATATCACGGAAAAATTGCTGACTGGGACAACAGCCTCAACCAAAGTCACTCAAGACGATCCGGAACGGAAGACGACGATTAGGATGAACACCACGGAGATGCTCACAGGAACTTGCACACTTTACGGCCAGAATTAGCACCAGGATGAGCATCGCGGTCTGAAACAAGGAGCAGCTGCCCTAAAATGCCATACAGGCTCTCGCCATATCTTGCCGATGAGACCCCAGCACGCAACCTCGATTCGAGAAGCGGAAATACTGGGCAAGCACGATGTTTTGCGATGATCATGGGTCCTTCAACCGGTGCAAGGAAATGTATATTAGAGATCACAACGCGACGCTATCGGCGCGGAAGCAGCAAGAATCGATATTCACAGCGAGTGTACCCATTATCATCATCACTTGCTCATGACCCATCGTGCTCTGACCTCCTCATTCGACCACTGTCTTTGACTCAAAACAATACGATATCCATCTGGATCCTCCACAGTGACGCCCCACTCCTCCCAGTATGGGTTCTTTGGGTGGACTTCCTTGCCACCAGCAGCCACAAGCTTCTTAACAGCATTGCGATCGATCGGCCCGTTGACATACACCACCAGTAAGTCTTCTACGGTGGGTTGTGGCAGACACACATTTGCCGCGTCCTCCGTGTGATCAAGCACGAGCTCGAGATGCCACGATGCATTTGGCCAACCAAGCATGACGAGGTCATCCACATGTTCCGTGCCCTCGTGCGCTGCGTCTTCTGGAGTGACCCGATACAGTTCTTCCATCCCAAGGCCATCGGTGTAAAAGCGCTGGGCTTGGCCTATGTCGCGCGTAGGCCTGGCGATCCGTATGTGGTCTTTTGGTTCGGGAAATCGCCCTGTCTTGTCAGGAGGGGAGAACAGCTCGAGGCTAGGCGGCTGCTTGTTCAGGTCTTCTGGTATTATCGTTGGACTGAAGGTGGACAGACTTAGCCCTCCGGGATATGGTAGCGTCACCGTAGTGTATGGTGAATCTGCACGGTGTATGTAAGCGAAAAAGTCGCTATAGCCTTCCTTGGATGAGACGACGTTGTCCGCGATGATCACTGCGCCTGGTCGGAGCCTTGGTTCGAGCAGCTTGAGCGTTGGGAGGACCATCGGTGTCCATACTGTGTGCAATAATCAGCGTGATGTACATCATTTCAATCAGTGGCAACATACTATCGAATAAGACAAAATCCACCTCTGGAACTTCTTCTCGTAGCGTTTGCAAGATATCGCCTTCGCGCAACTCGATGTATTCCTCCACACCCTCACCTGCCGTCCTCCAATACTCTCTAGCTTTCGCTGCTTTGCTGGGTTCATGCTCTGTCGCGATGACCATCGCCTCTGATCGCGTTGTGCCAGCACTGCGGGCATTCTCGGCCACTGCCAACGCAAGGTAAATGGTGCTGACTCCAAAGCTTGTGCCAGCTTCCACGACAGTGAGGGCACCTTTCGCACGAACCATGTTGTAGACGAACATTGCTTTATCTTCTGTCAGAGCAATGAACTTGTCTCGCATCACATCGTCGAAGCTTTGTGCTGATCGAGCATCATCCGATCGCAATGCGTCGGTCGCCTTGTTGATGCTTGGACCGCCATTGCCGAGGCCAAGCTGCTGCTCTTGGTCGAGGGAGAGTGCGTGCAATTGTGCGAGAAGATTTTGAACGTGAGTCGGAGCACGCAGTCCTTGCGCCCCGTACTCTTGAGACATAGTGTCATCCATGTAGACTATTCGTTGGTTCAGCAGACTTATGATTGTGGTTGGATCTAGGAGACGAGGAGAAGTCAGAGTATTTGGACTATCACAGGGATTTAAATAACTTCAACATTACCACGAATGACTCAATGGTAATACATGGCATCTTTGAAACCAAGGAGTGTTGATCAAAAAGAGGTAAGGTTGACACCCCGCCTGGTCTAAGCGAGAAGGTGGTGCGGTGCACATGCCCGCTTCGCTGCTTTGTTGCCGCATTGAGCAATCGCCGTTCTCTCTTGATTTAAGACGCGCCCTACCGAAGCTCCAACTACATGTACAGGCAGCACATCTGTGGAGACAGTCTAGTGGTATTTCTACCTGGCGCAGTGATAAGTGGCGCGATATCATTGGCAATTGCATTTTGCACTCTTCTTTCTTAGGTCATAGCACGGCCAAATTGGCGAGATGCTCGAGAAAGCACAGAATCTACTATACCGTTCTTGTCCATATTGCTGTTCCATGCCAATGGCATCCAATAATACGAGCAAGCTCAAATTCGGCCGCTTGGCTACTACCACGATTAACGTCGGCAAATCATACGCCCGCCATCACATGCCATCTTCGGCCTTGCAAAGCTGCACAGGTTTCTGCCCGACACCATTTTCGATGCCATGTGGTCCTTTCGGCTCCCAAAGTTCGCTGCCAACGGCGTTCTTGTACCAGAATACACCATGAGGGTCCCATTGCTTTTTCAGGGCGAGCAGTCTCGGGTAGTTTTCACCATAAAATGTGTCTTTCCAGTTGGGCTCTGTCGGATCCGCCTCGTTCACATAGGCACCCATATCAGGAGCTAGATCGCGGAGTACCTGCGCATCCTCCGTGCGCAGACTTGTGGTGATTTGATCGAACTGTGTCTGGTTGAGCGGATCCCAACTTCTCGGTAGCGCTGTTGGCGAGCGAGTCAGCGCGTGCTCGTTACATAGACCAGATGAAATCTTACCCATTTGCATACAAGTCTTCCTCCAGGCTGGTAGTACTGCATCCGATCCACCAGCGATACCGCCTTTGGGAGACCAGGTGCCTGGCCCTGCAATGACGTGACCCAGTATAGGCCAGCGAGCAGATCCACCGCTTGCTTTGCGCAAAGCGACTTTCAGCTCGAAAACTGGCGTAGATAATGCTTGTTCGTCGAGAAGTCGGCCTCCAAGGCGTACTGGTATTCCGGCGGTGTCGGCATCGTTGACTGCTGCGTACCCTTTCGTGTAGTCAGGATGTTCCTCACCATTTCCGGAGACCAAAACGGCGTCCCCAAGATCAGCAGATTTGATGTACTCTTCCAAGGGTGCAAGGTGTTGTCGCACTTGATCCATACTCATATCCGGCGCGAGCCATTCGCCGTATAGCTTGCCTTGCATAGTGGCATTCGTTTCGAGAGACTCGAATGGGGTGACCCAGAAATAGCCCATGAAGCCTGACTTGACTAATCGCGGTATCTGGCTGTGGAAGTAAGCGACCATCGTCCAGAACGTGTCAGAGTCGGCAGTCGTGTTATATGCGAAGTCGTAGCTTGTGTATGGTAGAACTTCGTAAGCCTTGACAGTCACAGACACTATCACACCGAAATTGCTCGCGCCGCCCTGTCATGCCGTCAGTGATGCCGGGTGTGTGTATCATGCCAGTTGAACTTACACCTCGTAATGCCCAGAAAAGGTCTGCATCCGATGTCTCATTGACGGTCCGAAACACACCATCAGCGGTCACGATCTCCATCTCCAGTACCTGATCAGCACCGAGGCCGTAGTACGCAGACACGGGGCCATGACCACCATAGGAGATCCAGCCCCCGATGCCGACGTGAGGTTCTGCTCCGCCGACAATAGTGAGGTTGTTTTCTGTTGCAAACCGGTATACATCTACCATTCTCTCTCCAGCTTGAATCTTTACTGAAGCTATTCCGCCGAGGGCTAAGGCTCGAGGATCGCCTCGTCTCAGGGTGAGACCTCGCATCTTGTGTGTTTGGATCGACAGCGCGTCAGAAGCAGAAGACCTGAACGAATTAGTCATGGCTTAAAGGCCCGTCTGATGGTGTACTTTACCTTCCAGGAGTGTCATGTCCGGTGCCCTTCACGACCAGTCGTACTCGTGTATCTCTTGCAAAGGAGACAGCACTCTGCACGTCTTGAACAGTCTCTGCCGGGACCACAAAGCGAGGGTAGCTGTCTATGTTGCATGAGGCGTCGCTTCGTGGAAGACAGGCGACATCGTTGTAGTCGGTGGACAAGAGGTTGAGTGCATGGAATGTGGTATTTGTCCATTGGTCGCTGACGAAGCTGCACAATGCATTGTTGTACTCTGCCATTGAGGGATGGCATACGGCCCCTGGCGGTGTTGCAGCGACGAGCCTCCCCGATACAGACTCATTCAGTTGTTGCCAGGCGGCAGCTGGAGGCCAGTTGGGCGAGCCATACTTCGGTTTGCACCTGAAGACGCGTTCATGGTAGTCCGGAACTGTGAGAGCATATGTAGAAGAGGCGAGCCAGGCAACTGTAAGCAATTTCCAAAGCATGATATGAAACAGTATGACGGTTCTTGTGTTGTTGGAGAGAGGTGACAACTGTGAACCAGCTTTACAGTCAAGTTGGCAACTCACCCATTCTTATAGCCATAGGCTTCTGCCTTTCGTACCTACTTGTGTTACTCCATCTCTCGAACCTGGACAGAATGTGATGAGCATGGCAGCGGACTATTCTCGAAGCGGTTGTATTCGAAGTAAAGGATGATGGTCCTCCGAGAACAAGCCGGCGCACCGCCATCGCGTTCGCGTCTTGCTTGGCAGCGTAGGCAATCCATCGAGAGAATGTATCCAGAAGAAGAAACCCATGACGTGCCTTGCTCGCAAAGCGGAACGCCGTTGCGCTTCCTTCGCTTTCATGAAACATGGATCTAGCAGAGAATAGGCGCAAGCTGAAGGGCTGAGTTGAACAGCTCTGTTGAGCAATGGAAAGTCTCTATGGTGATCACGCCTGGAAGCGGCGGCGAAAAAGGACATCGATCAAGTGTAGCACCCATATGATATCCACACCTGCAGCAGTAGACATACTGTGGCTTAGAGAGTTTCGTGTCAATGCTGCCTGCGTAGTCCTGATGTGGGCTGAGTTTGAAGTCTGGACTTTCCTAGCATAGCACGTGACAATGACGTTGACAATCTGACCTCGCGGCCCAAACCCTACTTGCCCTATGCAGTACATACATCAATTTCTACAGGTTGGTCAATATCGTTAACACACATCGTGTAGAGGCTGTATATAAGTCTTGGTTGTTCAGATGGCTCATGGTACGCTGCTGTCTTGTCAGGCAGTTGTATAACACGCCTTATGCATCAAAAATGCAGTTTGTCGTCCAAGGACACAGTTTGATGGTGAAAAGGCGGCAAAACAGTCGGAATACTCCCAACAAGATTGACCAACACCACAACAATTGGGCAAACCTAACAAAGTACATATCGTAACTGTACAATGAGACAAACGACATGGACTAGATCATACACACGCACACGTACATTTGTAGTCGCGAGGCATACCGTCAACAGAGCACATCAATGTTCTCTCAAAGCACATGTGACCCCAACCCTAGAAACCTGCCTAAGAACCACTGCAATTGTTTACCCGAATGATCCCAGTGTCGTCTTGTCAAGTATATCACGTGTTCTTGATCCTCGTTACGGCACTGTTCAAAAGAGTAGCTTGCCACCTTCCTCGGAACATTTTACGCCCTTGTGACCTCCGCGATACATTGCGATCGAAAACATGCGGTCTCCCCAGCCTCGGCACGATGGCGTTCCCCACTCTCTATGCCATCACACCCATCGGGTAACGCAGACTCATAAAGTAACGAGGGATCACAGATATGAGAGCGCATGCAAGCCTTCTTGCGCATGCTCGTTGCCAAAAGCAGGGAATCTTCCAGCTCGTAGCACAATCACGAGGCTTCGCGCGCAGTACAGGGCTAAGGAATTCAAACAACCAGACCGACACCGACAAGCAGACCATTTCAAACGGATTCGCACCCATGGCTGGAGACAAAACAAAGCGAGAACCGGCGGTTCCAAGGCCAAGTGCGTCGGTACTGTTGGTATCGCCTCAGAACCAATTTCTTTTGCTTCAGAGAGTCAAGCAGTCCTCATCTTTTGCTTCCGCTCACGTGTTTCCTGGCGGCAATGTCTGCACTTTTCACGATGGCGAGGTGCCTGGACCTGAATCGCCAGACAGGCACGTGGACTCAGACGTGTACAGAATGGCCGCTATCAGGGAGACGTTCGAGGAATCTGGAATCATACTGGCTCGCAACTCTGGATTCGGTCGCTTGATCGAAGTGCCAGAGGCTGAAAGGGAGGAAGGAAGAAGGCAGGTCCACTCGAATAAGGTCAAGTTTGAAAGTTGGCTAGCAGGCAAGGGTGGGAAAGCAGACATTGGTAAGCCATTGATGGATTATTATTCAAGAGTGCCATACTGACGCTTACGCAAGACGGCTTGATTCCCTTCACGCGATGGGTAACACCTACAAACGTGCCGAAGCGCTTTACGACTCAGATGTATATATACTTCCTACCCACGTCCTCAGCGACACCGCTCTCTTCATCAACAGGAGATCAGACCAATGCTGCAAATGGAGAGGACTTTGAGCCCGAAGTGTCCATACCCACGCCGACAACTGATGGCGGCCTGGAACACACCACTGCCCGCTTCCTACCAGCATCGGCATGGCTACGTCTAGCACAAGAAGGACGAATCATCCTGTTCCCACCACAGTTCTTCTTGCTGCACCAAGCGGCACAGCATCTCGACAACCTCAGCGCACCCACTGCGTACGGGAGCATCACACGCGACCAAGTGCCCCAGGAGGAGCTAGAGGCAAGGAGGAAGCGATTGGTTGATCTCATCAAGTCTGGCAATCCTCCTTGGACCGAGAAGTGTATCAGTCCTACTGTACAACCCCCACGCGGTGGCAAACGAAGGGAAGATGGCCGAGTTGTTCTCGGGTTGGAGAGACCAGGGCCGGAGTTGGAAGCTGCGAAGGCAGGGAGAAGAGGTCACACGGAGGAATGCGTACTGGTTGACTTCAGGAAGGAAGGTCCCAGACGTGTTGCAGTCATCAGCCGTGCAGAAGCCATGCAGCCAGAATCTAAGATATAGACTTGAGAATGTACATCAATAACCCTGGCTGATTGAGTTTTGAGATCAAGACCCCATCCAAAATTGCGATTCAATCTTGGTAGCAGATGGTGATGGGATGTAGGTACGCAAGGAGACACATTCGCTAAGGAGTTCGCCTGATGGCGGCTCGAATGTGTACTATGAAGGTCCTGTGATTTGGTCTTGCAAGCGTTCGAGACCTAACGTACCAAGGTACGAAAGGCTGACGCCCCAGCCCACAGAAATGCCAGGACACAAGACGTGACACTGACACCCCGCTCTCCGAAGAGACCTCGTGTATATCCCGAAGGAGGAGTAGCTGGATGATCTGCTTGCTGAATTTCGCCTGATCAATTTTGAATGCCGTATTTACCTTTTTGTCACGAACGCAGCTAGAAGAGAGCGTTCTTGTACGCTGACCGTACTAAGTGAGTGTGCTTATGCAGTATTGCATGTTTGACACGTGAAAGATCATCATCGTCAGATGTACATGGAATAGATTGTGAATGAACGCGCAGAAGTCGCGCGAAGTTTTGTTCTCCCACCGCCAAGCATCGGCCGCTCAAGAGCTCGTGCTACAGCGTCACTCGCTAATCGCGGACTGAGGCTACGAGACCAACAGCAATACCATTGCCTTTGCGACAACCTTCCACACATCCGCTCCACGCCCACTCAGCTACATCCGAACGCCGCAGTCATGGCCGACACAGAAATGGACGTCGACGCCCCGGCGTCACCTGTCGACCACAAGAACCAGTCTTCCTCCGGCCTGGACACGCGCACCGCCGAGAACGCAGCCGCCGTGCGCAGCATTGAGGGCTGGATCATTATCGCTACGAACGTGCACGAGGAGGCGAGCGAGGAGGACATTCAGGATTTGTTCGGCGAGTTTGGCGAGATCAAGAACCTCCACATGAACCTTGATCGCAGGACCGGTTACGTCAAGGTTAGTGAACAATAGTCGCTCCTAGCTGCGGAGCATGGTGTTTGTCGCAAGCCTGAGCTGACTTGACTGCGCAAACCAGGGCTACGCTCTCATCGAGTATCCTACCTTGGACGAAGCGAAGGAGGCCATCAAAGGCGCGAACGGCCAGCAACTACTAGAGCAGACCATCTCAGTCGACTACGCCTTCGTGCGCCCGCCTCCAAGCAAGAACACAACTGCTGCCCGAGGTGGCAGAAAGGCCGACAGGCGTCGCAGCAGAAGCCCTGGGGCCAGAGCTGTGCAGGACGACGAGGATGAGATCGACTGAACGTTACAAGACCCGAGATACAGGATGAAATGTCACGAACGAAACCATTGAGGATAGAGACACCCGAGAACAGTGGGCTTGTCGAATAGCTTTGCTGCCTGAAAGGAAGGGAATCAGGTGCCGACAATTGTTGGCAGATACCATAACTTGTACTGAGAGTGAGTAAAAACGCCTTGGGAATATGTGGAACACAAACTGATTTATTGTCCAGAACTGTCCCTCCAGATTTGATGGATTCCTCGCTCGAAGAAGGCCGACCGCTCACCAACCCGTGTCAATTTCAAGCAAAGTTGGTTCGAGTCAGACGACATGGCCTCTCAGCACACCGCGAGATGGAAGTCTCCGTCTCATCATAGACCTGTGATTCAGCCGTCAGGGCAAGGTTCACAAACCCGATGGCCTTGATGATAACAATTCAAGGTCCGTGATAATTCCAAGTTCATCTGCAGCTTCGCATCGCGATGATAGCTTTCTTGCCTCGATCCGACAAATTTAGTGCCACTCTGCGTCGATACAATGTTCATGCCAACACCGGCTTGCTCTCCGATAGGGACAAGACACCGACGATGGATTCCAAAATGTATCAGTAGATGAAACAACATGATGAATTGGGGCGGCGTACTTGTCTGAGATGAGCGGTGTCGCCAGCTTCCGGCGCAGCAGGGCTTGGCCAGTGGTGCGTGACAGCGCCGTGAGAGCATCTCGAGCTCAACTGTAGGCCTAGGGCAAGGCCCCTAGTACAGCTGGATGAGTATCTTCTTGCCGCATCATCCGTACAGCCATGCTGGAAGATCGAGATCCAGACACGATGGGGGCCGCGACTTCAGTATATAACAGATTGCACCGACCAGAAGGGGCTCGGATCCACGACGTTTCAACCACGACCAATTTGGACGTTCTCAGCGCAGCAAGCCTAGTCAGCCAACGCCCAATCCTTCCAATCCCTCTTCACGCACGGGGCACTTGACCTATAACGCCACGCTTTTATAACACAGCGGAACAACATTCCGAGTGTTAGCGTAAACATTTGGCAGGCTTCACATGATGATGATCGACAGATTCCAATTCCAGAAGTGAGACAAAAACCTCGACTGTTAGCTACACGCGTAAGGATCTAGATGACACCAAGCTGCTGACGACAGCCTTGCGGTGCATAGTTTATGCAAGCCAATGAGTGTCCGACTGTATGGCAATTGCTGATCCTGCGATGTTTCATCATACGTAGTTGCGAGGGTCTCGCGTCCCAAGAGAGGGTGAGAGAGGATAGTGTTTGTTGTAACATTTCCTTGCCTGCAGCTCAAAGCAAATTCAGCCGTCGAGGCCTAGAAGCACCAGGCGAGCGAGTCTGCGCTAGCGATAACGTGGACCATTAAGGCAGGGGCAATTTTTGTCGACGCTACATACTAACAACATACGTTTGCAGGTGACGGTTATCCGATCGCAATCTCACGCAAGCGTTTCTCCACGTTGTATGACCTACCAACACAGAAGGTTTGAGATCTGCAACATCGACTTTGCCTCAATCAGCACATGAGTATTTTATAACGGCGCAACTTCACAACGGCACAGAAGTGGCCGTGCTGTCTGTTTGGTCAATGTTGACTATAAGCAGGCTTCCGCCTAACTTTACAACAAACTTTGCCATCACATACTAACATTACAGTCGTCTAATACCTTTGGCTACGGCCATTCACATTCATTTATTGCATTTTCAGTTACATCACACTCTTTTAATAATTATACTAATTCAGCAACATCATGTCCATCTACGCCAGGGCTGCGACTGCAGTGCTTGCGAGCAAGAGGGCATTTGAACTTCCGTCCGGTGTTACCAAATGGACATCTGGCGACTGGGTTAATGGTTAGTCTGGCCTTATACATGTCGTGGATGATAGCTGACGAGAACAGCAATCAACGATGGAGGCATTTCCGCCCTTGGCACAACCCTTTCGAGCTTTCTTCCAGACTCCCTTACCGACAACCCTATGCCTTACGGTACACCTTGGGGCAAGCGTAACTCAACAAACAGCAACCAGTACGAAGACACGCCGAACACTGGTGTGACTCGCTACTACGACTTCACGATCTCAAAGACTCGCTGCGCGCCTGATGGCGTCGAAATGGACTGCTTGCTGGCGAACGATCAGTACCCTGGACCCACGATCGAGGCCAACTGGGGCGATCACATCGAAGTCAGAGTTCACAACAACCTCACCGACCAGGGCACAAGCCTTCACTGGCACGGGATTTTGCAGAAGGAGGCACAATGGATGGATGGCGTTCCTGGCTACACTCAGTGCCCTATCGCACCAGATGCACACTTCACCTACCGTTTCCGGGCTGATCTCTACGGCACAAGCTGGTGGCACGCTCACTACTCGTCACAATACAGCAGTGGTCTTGTCGGACCCATGGTTATCTATGGACCGAAGAACACCGAAGACGACATCGATCTTGGTCCTGTCATGCTCCAGGACTGGTACCACACTTACTATGAAGAGATGGTCGACGGCCTGTTCCAGCCGATTCCTAATGCCGTTGTCCCTAGAGCAGACTCGAACACAATCAATGGCAAGGGAAGCTACCCTTGCTCGCAGACAAGCGCAAAGTGCGACTCTGACGCTCCCATGGCCACCTTCAACTTCACCTCTGGTAAAGAGCACCGTCTTCGCTTGATCAACCCTTCCTCGGCTGCGACTCAGAAGTTCACCATTGATGGTCACAAGTTCAAGGTTGTCGCAACGGACTTTGTCGAGATCGAACCCTATGAGACCGACGTGATCACATTGGGCGTCGGCCAGCGCAGCGATGTGATTGTCACTGGCGTTGGTAAGCCGACTGATGCAGTGTACATGCGTGCTTTCAGACCGTCTTCCTGCGCTCTGAGCAATGGTAACGAAGAGGTCTTGGCTACTGTCTACTACGAGGATGCCGATCGTAACAAGCTGCCGAGGACGTCAGCAGGCCCTAACGCTCACAATGGCAACTGCGGCAACGACCCTCTGAAGGACACTGTTCCGGTGTACCCTATCGAGGCAAGTGAACCCAGCGTCACTGAGATCGTGCCTGTGGAACTCAAGTCGAACGGCACTCACGTTGTTTGGTACATGGGAGGACGCACCTTCCGTGTCGACTACAACGACCCAATGCTGCTTGACATCAACGATGGCAAACTCGACTTCGATCCTTTGAGGAATGTCCACAACTATGGTTCGAACAAGACCATCCGCTTCGTGATCGAAAACACCGGTCCCCAGCCGCACCCTATGCATTTGCATGGTAAGTCTCTCAATAGCAAACCACAAGAAGCATTCCGTGGCTAACGGACACTAGGTCACAACATTCAGATTGTCGCTGAAGGCCCTTGTGGTGATGTCAGCAAAGTCTTCCGAAACACTACCGGTGGACCTGGTGGATCTGGTGGACCTCCGCAAGGCAACTCATCTAGCCACCCGAGTGTAGGCGCTTCCAGCAGCACAAAGGCTCTTGACCTCCCTCTTGACGACGACACCCGCCGTATCATCGGCAGTGGAATTGCCGGCGAGACTCTTCAAGAGTTCGGTACCTGCTGGGACGGCACAGTGACCAACCCATCCAACCCTGCCAGACGTGACGTTGCCCAACTCCAAGCCAACTCGTACATCGTCCTGCAGTGGAACCAGGACAACCCCGGCATCTGGCCCCTCCACTGCCACATCGCGTGGCATCTGTCGGCTGGCTTTGTCTGGTCCGTACTTGAACGCCCCGACGACCTCGTCAACAACATGGACATCCCCGACGTCATGTCGCAGACCTGCGACAACTGGGACAAATGGAGCAAGAGCCACAAAGTAAGCTCCGCCTATCCTACTCATACATTCCTATTGCTAACAGCTCTTTCTCCAGGTTGACCAGATCGACGCTTCATAATCTTGTTAAGTTCCACGACACGCTTACATCCACCGACACCACATCTTTTCGTATATACATTCTTTGGACTGACCAGTCCCTATATTTCTTTTCTTTTATGTCACATAGAATACAGAGTACTATGACTAGTATACTATCAACGGCCTTCATTATTCATCTTTACAACAGCAAGCGTTCTCAGTGACCATAATATATAATGTTGCACAAAACCCCGGATGACCCTGTCGCTGATTAGTGAACACCTTGATGGCATCTCACCGATAAATGTATTTGTTCCCTGCTATTACCTTCAGGAATCTTAGTCTCCTTCATCCCATTCTCGCTCGTACTACCAACACTGCTCGACTGTCCGGTGCAAGAATATCTTAAAGATGTGACTGTTTGCTCGCTTTCTTGAACCCTCTTTGGACCGACCAGTGCCGACCGACACCTGATGCGTTGCTGACAACGCAGTGCTTCCTGGCTTCGCTTCTCCGCGGTCACACTCGCCATGACCTCGCGAATACCCAAGACAGCCCGTTGCTGGACGCCCTGATCAAATATCGCTGGTTCCAGACTCTGGAGGCTGACAGCGAGCAATCCGCAACGTCATCGTCGCATCCCCACTTGAGCTTGAGCTTGAGCTTCGAATGGACTGCGGCTGAGATGTTCCGCGCTGTAACCGCATCGCCGAGCGCGTGGTTGAAGACATGCAGTGATGTGGTGAGGAGTATATCCGGGATGATATTTGGAATACGTTTGTGCAACAGTGTGCCTTGCTGGCCTCGCGGCAAGCCTGCAGCAACTGTCATCACTGCAAGTATCTCGATCTCTCGAACGAACAACCACGCGATTCTAGACTTGCCCGCTGCAAGTCAAACACCGGCGGAAGCAGTACCCGTATAAGGAAGCTACATCGACAGCTACCTGGTCCCTATTCTAGAAGCGAGGGGCGATGGGAAGCGAAACGTACTGCAAGCAGCCTCATCAGCTCTTACTCTTACTCCATAAGGCCGCTGCAACCAATCGCTCGCAACATTCCAAATCGGAGACCTGTGATGTCAAGCCCCCGCCGTCGTCGGAGTAAAGGCCATCGGATGGTGGGGTCAATGATTGTTCAGATAAGTAAGGGCAACCAGCTCCCTTTGTGAACATTTACTATTCTCCTCCTCCATCTTCCTCCAAATCGAAATCATTGCATCTTTGCAAAACCACAGATCATTGCAAAAATGTCCTCTACCTTCCAAGCCCAATGCCACTGCGGCCACCACAAGTGGGAGTGGACCCTCGAGTCCGACAAGCAGAGCCACATACTCTGCCACTGCGACACCTGCAAGGTCCTCTCCGGCGGCCCCTACACGCTCAACCAGATCGTGCCCAAGTCCGCCCTCAAGATCACTTCCGGCGGCGAGCCTGCGAAGTACAGCTACAAGGGCGACTCCGGTTCGTTTTTTTCGACACATTGCTTGTTGTCACGCGATAGAATTTCGGTTTACTGACACAAAGACGTAGGAAACTCCGTCGACTGCTACTACTGCCCCAAGTGCACGGTGCACATTTACCACCACCAGACCGTCATGGGCCCGGATACCATTATTGCGCGCACTGGAATCCCTGTTGATGCTCGCAAGAAGTTCCCTGTTGCTGCTGAGATCTACGGCAAGGACAAGTTGAACTGGGAGCCTAAGATTGCTGAGACCTTCGATGTCCTCCCTCCGTCATAGATGCATTGGCACCGTGGCATGGCAATGAACGTTATGGATAATGAACACGAAAGAGCAGACTGAGGTGTAGCGTACAACTTTTGGAGAAATGAAATGTTGAGTCGTTGAAGCTTCGTCACGAATTTACACGTAATGTTCAATGGTGTTGAATGTGATCGCAACCAGATCATTCCTCGTACGTGACAGTCTTGATCTTCAGGAATTCTTCCAGACCCCATTGTCCGTTGAAGCGGCCCTAGATACTTTGTCAGTATGTATGTTATCGTGTTGGGAGGGACGTGATTCGATCTTACCCAGCCACTCTGCTTGACACCACCGTGAGGAAGCATTGCCTCGTCGCTATCAAGTGTCAGTAAATAGGTCGTAATAATGTCAGTGACATGAAGAACTTACTGCACTGTCATGCTGTTGATGTGAACTGCACCAGAATCGATCTCCTTCGCGATACGGAGGCCTCTAGCGAGGCTCTCTGTGAAGACAGCTCCACTGAGACCGTAGTCTGTGTCGTTCGCGAGCTCGATCGCGTGTTCGTCGCTGTCAATCGCGATCAAGCTGACAGTAGGACCGAAGGATTCGGTGTAGAAGACATCCATCTCCTTCTTGACTCCGCTCAAGATAAGAGGACGGATATGGTGCTCGCTCTCTTCCTCGGAGCCAAGATCGCCATACAGCACCTTGGCACCCTTCTTCTCAGCGTCCTCGCGCAACGCGCGGTTCTTCTTCACGCCAGCCTTTGCAATAAGCACAGGTGCATCGGAAGAGGGTGGGTAGACCTTCTCGGTAGCCGACTTCAAGGCCTCGCCGAACTTGTCGATGATGTTGCTGTGCACGAGGATACGTTCTGTAGCCATGCAGATCTGGCCGGCGTGGAAGAAGGATCCAAGGGCGCACTGGAAGGCAGCCTTCTCGATGTCTGCATCTTCGCAGACGATGGCCGAAGCCTTACCACCGAGCTCCATCAGCACAGGCTTGAGCTCCTTGCCTGCCTTGGACGACAGAATGGAGCCTACGGCCGTCGAACCAGTGAAGTTGATCTTCTTGACGGCGGGGTGTTCAATGATCGTGTTCGAGACCGCGACCGCGTCTTCAGGGCGGTGGTAGATGACGTTAAGCACGCCTTCCGGCAGGCCAGCCTCGTGCATGACTGAACCAAGAGCCCATGCGGTGCGAGGGCTTAACTCAGATCCTTTGAACACCACCGTGTTTCCAGCAGCGATTGCGTAAATGAATGCACGAGCACCCAGGATGTAAGGCGCGTTCCACGGCGCCATGCCGTAGATGACACCATACGGCTCCTTGAACACAAACGCGCCAGTACCAGGAGCCTGGGTCTGAGGGATGACACCACTGATGTTGCTCACCAGACCAGCAACATTGCGGAAGACCTCCACGGTGGTTCCGATGTTGAAGTTTGAGAATCCGTCCAGCGCTCCCGTCTCTTGCTTCATGTAATCAACCAGCTCCGACGCTCTTGCCTCGATGATGTCGGCTGCCTTGAGAAGGATCTTGCGCCTCTCGGCAGGCTTGGTCTTGCGCCATGTCTTGAAGGCGCGCTGCGCGGATTCGACGGCTTCGGTGGCTTCCTTTGCTGAGGCGCCGTAGGAGATCCAGAGCTTGTCGCCAGTGCTGGGGCTGTAGACGTCGTATGTAACCGAGGTGCTGACTTCTTTGCCATCGATCCAGAGCGGGAGAGGTTCGTTGGTAGAGCTCATCTTTGCGGTGATAGAGGCGTTTAGCTGGTGCTTGGAGGTTCGTTTGACAGACTGGAGCAGAGGGATGGGAGTCCAGCTCCCCAGCGGGCCACTCTTACAGTTATCATGATGCGCGTAGGCTTAGTGTATGGTGTGGTTTGTAATATCGCTAACCCTGGCGTGTCCTGACAGTCGGGACGAGGTGGGGTCGCGGGATGCAAGCGCTCGAATGGAGGGTCATTCGCGTGAGCTCGGTCTGTGAAGACGGCAATTGCATAATTCAAATAACAAGAGATAGCCAAAGACGTAATACATTGCTCCCAGCCTTCTAGGTGCCGTTTGATTTCACCGAGAGCGAACGACTTTGTGAATTGAGTCCTCAATGGAACTCGACCGTGAAATCCCTTCCAATCCTACGCTTACAGTATGCGGTGGACCAGCCTCACAGCTTACTCGCGCACATGCTCACAAGTTACTCGAAGCAACCGGAAGAATTACTATCATATGTACGTTGATGGAAAATGCACTACAAGAATTGAAGGTTTGGTGTCATGTTCAATTGAATTGATTAAAAGGTATTCCCTTCGACATGCGCCTCGGTGCACCTTGGTGCCTGGGTATCAGTCGCCACCACCTTGCTTGGGTTGCCGTCATAATTATGATAAAAAGGAAATACGTGTGTAAGCGCAGTCTGTGTCGCATTACATGGCCTCAAAAGCCATAGAAAAGAATTCGCCATGAAGAAGTCTGAAAGCAAAAAGAAGAAACGCCTCGATGCCCAATGCGTGTGCCATGAATCTGGTTTTTGTACAGAAGGCTATGCAACTAAACCGTTATTGCCAGAGAAAGTCTGTCGATGTGCGTCTACAAAGCGAAGACAGCAATGCCAGCGGCGAGGACAAGACCGCCAAAGCTGGCAGCCATGTTGGAGGCAGAGCCGGTAGAGGGCTCGACCTGGGTGAGGTTGCCGCCGGTGGGCTTGGCGACGCCAGTGGAGAAAGAGATAGGCGCAGAGTGGACAGCAGTGGCATTGTTGGGGATGGTGTAGGGAGCGGCAGCAGTGGTGGCGGGAGCGGCGACAGGGGCGGAGGTGGAGATCACCTCGGCCTCAGAAGAGTGGACGGGAGCGACAACAGAGGAGGCAGAGTGGACGGCAGAGTGGACGGCAGAGCTGACGGCAGAGGAGGCGTACGCAGAGGGAGCGGCAGCGTAGGAGGAAGGAGCGGCGTAAGAAGAGGGAGCAGCCTCCTCCTTGTGGTCGTTGGAGATGCCGAACTGGGTGGTGTACTGGTACTGGCCAGTCTTGTCGTCGATGAGCTGGATGCCGTAGCCCTTGGCGCCCTCCGAGGCCTCGAGGGTGGTCTTGGGGTCCCAGGTGTAGGTACCGCTGTTCTCGATCTTCTCAGCGATGGCGTAGACCGGGATGAGGTTCTCGGCGGGGCCCTTGAGGAGGACGAGGGAGACGGTGCCCTCAGTGGTAGGCTCCCAGGTGATGGTGAAGGTCTCGCCGACGGGGACAATGGTGTTCAAGCCAGGCTGAGAGATGGGGTTGCCCTTGGGCTCAGTGCCGGTAGGGGTGGTGTAGGCCGAGACGAGAGGAGCAAGGGCGGCGAGGCCAGCGGTGAAAAGTCCGAACATGGAGGGAGACATTTCGAGTGGTTGTTTGTTGGGTTGAAGGTGGTAGATTTGAAAGAGTGGTACGTCGAAAGGGTAGTGTAAGGTAACGAGTGTCTTGAGTTGGAATGGGGTGGGTGGGTGATAAAGAGTGGCTGAGAATTAACTGTCTCAAAGGTGATGCGTTTCGTCACTAGGGAGGAAGAGCAAGAGTGAAGGTTGGAATGCAAAGGAGGGTAGATGTACCTACAAGTAAACCGGCGCCTTCGAAGGTGGCGTTCGATAGCGTGACGAGCGAAGGAGCTGGCAAATTGCACTTTCGCTTCCCGTTATGGCCTCGTCGCATACAAAGACGGGAGTGAAGATGGCTTCGTTTCGAGCCAGTGAGCTTAAGGAGTCAGTAGTCCTAGCCCAGCGCAGGTCCAGCTCTTCCCCAGACACGCCGGACGAGTAAGATTGCGATGATGAAACCCATTGGGGCCATCGAAGGGGGCTAGTCGCCTCGCTACAGAACGTCTCATTTCCGCCAGCGTTTGGCGCCGGGCTATTCTCGAACTCTGTTAGACGCAGTAAGCACGCCGTCGCTCGTTATTTACCCACGAGATCGATCTTGAGGCGTCATTCGGGCGTTGGTGACTGTGGAGGGCGTTGCAATGGCGTAGCTGGAATGCATACGTCGGAGGAATGAAGGGTGGTGCTGCTCTCGAAGAAGACTCGCCGTGCCCTGAGACAGGCGCAGCGCACGCCATCTCTCCTACTGCCACACGGACACCCGCCAGGCGGCGCCTCCGACATTCAGGCGGCATACCCCATACACAAAGCACGAGCTGGTATAACTCCTCCAAAGTAAAAATGATTAAGGCAGTGGTAGGCTACTCGCCGCAGAGAAACCTTCAGGCACAACGCAATTGCGAAAGCGACGCTACGCAGAACCCGCCAAATTTTGGCGAAGCACTCCAATAATACGTGTATACGACTTGGCACATCAATAGCCCAGGGAAATATATTGGATCGCATAAGCATAGCCACCACCTGCGCTTGTCTCGGTGGGTTTTTGTTGTTTCGCAGGCAGCACGCGAAGTTGCCAGGACAAGTGATCTCTTTTGCTGCCTCGACAACAACAGGGATTGCCCGCACGACAACTTCCCAGTCAAGAGTCTCTCATCACTGCTCGCGTGAATGACTTGCGTTGTAGTCTAGACTGACGAACTTTGATACGCGCGCGGATGCGCAGAGCTGATACATAGCGTATACCGCGAGAAATAAACGCCTCGTTGGGTTGCATCAATGGTCCGATGCGACCTACTATCATGCTCGTATTATTCCATTAACACCTGCACAGCAAGAAGGAATGTGGCAGCCGATGCGGCGATGCCTGTAAGAGCCAAAACAAACCCACGCGGCGCTGAAGATCTCACTCAGCCATCAAGATTGTCGCTGACATCAGTGACAGGTTTGGAGAAAAGTTACTCTGATTGAGTTTGTTTCACAATGACAGCTTGGACTTTTTGGCAAAAGTATGTACAGGTTAACAACTCAACAATCGAAGCGCTTCCTACCACTCCACGGTCTCTCCCATGACCATTGCTCAATAAACATCGCATAAACAACGACTTAATTTCCGCACCGAAACACCGCGCATCTGACCAACCGCCAGATACGCGGAGCAAAACACAAATCGCAGCATATCCATTGCTTCCTCTTTTCCCCCCTCCCTCCCCTCCAAGGCCGATACCTTTTCTCTAAAAGCGATTGTAAAGATGCAAATGGGTATAATAACCATCCAGGTCCGGTCATAATGTCGTTAAGCGATAGTGGAAAGTTCGTCGTCGGCGACGATAACTGCTCGTCGCCTGAATCAAAAACGCGCTGCCGCCAAGACGAGGTTGTTAGGAAACACGAAAATTGGGCTCATGACTCTTTGGTAGTAGTATTGAGTCGGGCGATTTTCAACCGCAGATGCCGTAGTCTGGAGAAAGGGAGTGTTAGCAATGTTGTTTTATTTTGTTAGGGTGGGAAGGCGGTGGTGGAAGCTTACTCATTGAGCTGAAGGGCTGAGGGATCATGCCGTTCCTGACGAGATCCTGGAAGTCCCATTCTGGATATATGAGTTAGTAAAAATATTTAATGGGCAAGAGGGCAGAGGTGGAAGCATACCAGGTGCGCTTTCGGTCTTCCATGTCCAGAAGATCCAGCCGTCAGCCTTCTCGAATGCGACGAACTGTGCTTCGATGTAGCGCTTGATGTTGGAGCGGTCGGCGTCGCTGAGACCCTTGACGGAACCAGTGTACTTTCCGTCGCATGAGCCAATGTAGGAGGATCCTTGACCGCCCTTGTTGTAGGTGCCGTCGTATCTTGCGCCAATACCGCGACCGTTGAGCCACTGTGATTTTGTTAGTATGCTGCAACCTTGTGCTGGGGAGGGAAGATTCTATGCTTACCTTAGCGCAGTCAGTCAGCGCACCAGACCACTCGCCTGCAATAGTCCACTTGTTGTTGCTAGCCATCTGCGAGCCAAAGCCACAAGCGGTGCCAACGTGCTCATCAGGGCTCATCTGCAGGGCGCCAGAGTCAAAGACCTCGTAGTGGTGAGTGTCGAGCAGCAGGTTCCACATGCCGGAACCCCAGTCGTTCCAGGAGTTGACGCCCTCGAATGCGTCGTGGAAAGCAACAGCAACGTTGGTGCCCTTGAGGTTTCCCCAGCCGTCCATGTAGAACTGGCGGACAGTGTCCATGTCAAGAGACGGGCCAAGAGGTTCGTTTAGAAGCTCGATGGAGGCGACGTTGGGGTTGCTTCCAAAGTCATCGCGCAGCTTGTTGAGTGCCTTGAGGGTAACCTCTACGGAGTCACCCTGAGTCCACTCGGGAGTGCTCTTGAGCTGACCGGAGTTGTCGAAACCGTTCTGGGACCTGGGAGCGCCGTGGAGATCGAGCATTACTTTGATGCCGTGGTTGCCAGCCCAGCCAACTGCCTTTCCAACGTAGTCGTATGCGCCGTACACGAATGGAGCACCCTGGCCACCAATGATGGACCAGTAACCAATCGGCAAACGAACGAAGTTGAGTCCAACGGAGGCGATCTCCTTGAAGTCGTCTTCGGTGATCCATGTGTTCCAATGGTCTCGGAGACGGTCTGAGTCCCAGCCATATTGCTCGCCGTAAGTGTATTCTGTCTCGATGTTAGGATCATTCTTCACGATTTCGAAGCATTGACTCCATCTTACCATCCACAACATTGCCGGGTGTAGCTTCAAAGATCGAAGGAGTAATCCATGGCTCGAGAACGAGCCATCCGCCGAGGTTGACACCTCTCACCTTGTCCTTGCCGAAAGCGAAAGGGAGGTCTCTCTTGCTGATGCCGGATAGGGGACTCGCGGGAGCTGCGTTGCCAACTGTCGCAAGCAGAGCTACGGCAGCCACCGCAGATGAGGTGACCTTTGCTGAAAAGATCATGACGGGTAATCCAAGAGTATTGATGTCGGTGTAATAATGTTAGAGATAAACTGTAGGCCCATTCACGTATGAAGAAGATAGTTTCAGAAGAGGGCGTTTGAATTGTTTGTGAAAAGCAGGAGGATGGGATGTCTTGTTCGAAGTGGTTGGACTTTTTTTTTGTTACAAAACATGGGCAGCTCGAGCTTTTTGAACTGATCATCGTTCGTTGGACAGAGCTACCCTTCCACGATCTACCAGGTCGATCCCCTAAACCACATTCAAGCGCCTGTGGCTTCGCCTTGGTCCATCGAGGTTATGACACCCTAGTTAGCCAGTGAGACACTGGCGTGTGACCAAGGTGACCGTTTCTCTGCGCGAACCCCACTGAAACCATGTCCCGTGTCAGCACCCCACAGACCAGGCGTCTCGGGCAGGGAATGGTATATGTCGATCGGCAGGCTACTCGGCCATGGGAAGCGGTGGAAAGCAGGCATAATTACGTCGCGATGTCAGCCGGGCCATCAGGCAAAACAGAGCTGTCGCGAGAAATGTTCACAGCTGCAGGGTCCAGGGACAGCCGGTATGATCGTGTGGCGCTCCCAGGCACGACTCGCCATTGGGCACAGGAGGCGGAGGAGGCGTGCCGGCAGGTTTGAACGCTCGCCCTCCCTGCGTCGAGGGATGCGCTGGCGGGTTAACGGGTTGTCATGCGCTGGAAGAAGGCCGTCTCTCGGGCGCTTGGCCAACGAAGGGACACATGCGAGCCGGTGCGAGCGACGAGAAGACTGCCAGCTTGGGTAACGGTTGGCAAGGGGCCCATCGCATCGGGGACGCTCACGCGGACAAAACCAGCAAGTGCCAGACTGGCTGATCGTGCTGATCGCCCCGTCGTCAAGACGTCACACTTCGAAGAAAATGCCTGAAGCCACGCAGTAGACCCGGGACCACAGCAGCATCGCTTCCAGCAGCGAGGATCCTTTGACATTCCCAATCGCGCGAGAACACGTTGCCACCTTGTTGTGCAACGTCGGATGATGGTTGTGTACACATGTCGGACGGCACGCCCAAAGCAGTATGTGCGGTATGGCAGAAAGCTCAAGCTTAACAGCCTTGTGAAATCCCATGTGCCCGTATAACCATCTTGCATAGGAGAAGGCAACTAAGCCCGCCCCTTGGGCCGTGACTCCAGATTCTCTCCGCAACGCTTCGCCTCGCACTAGGCTCGATGAGGTTGGACGAACAACAAGCTCTTCGCGCCTCTAGATCGAAGGCGCTGAGTCAAGGCTACAACACTATACTCTTTTGCCTGCAAATCGGACCGTGGTATGTCCGGCGGTGGCCCATCATGTCGTCAGTAAGACGGAAGATCTGAAAGATGCGAGAGGTCACACGATGCTCTGAAGACGGAAGGTTCGTCTGGAAGATCTTCTCCATGCCGATCGCGGCAGTCTGATGCGGAGAAAGCTACCAGAGCTGTTCAGCTCATGTGGGAAAAAAATTGGCCGAGGCAGTGTCACGTTGCTCATGACGATGGCTTGGCTGGTGTTTTTGTCTCAGCTACGAAAAATGTTGTCGGGCCACCTGGCTGACTGAAGTCTGAATGGGGATGCCGAAGAACATTCTTCAGACAATCGATTGATTGTTCGATGCAACACACCAGCCATTTCCAGCATCAAGAGCCGGTGGTATTCACAAGCCACCGCCTACCACAAGAATCTAATGGAGAACACTCGGCGTTCCATGGCGGGTATGGGGAAGGACGAACAATGGTCATGTCTCAGTATGCAGAAGAGCCGAGCCGACGTCACCCAGGGTGCAGAAAGTACATCTTCTTGTCCAGGAAAACATGGTAGAGTCATCGCTACGGCGAAGCAGAGGGAGCGCCTCTTTGGAATGATCGCGCGAGTGATGACTCTTTGATGATGAGAGTTTACAGAAAGTTGATCATGGTTTGACACTGCCTTCAATTTTTGTTGCACCATTGCGACGAAAAGCTCCTGTCAATCGGACGAGACAGTCGTGCTAACGACCCTGAATGGAATCCCAGACTTTGACAAAATCCTCGCGAGGAACATTTCCGCGGCCCTGGGAAAAATTCATGCATCCAAAGCTGCAGTCGTTGGATTCCAAGTGCATGGCGAATACTCTCCTGTGTCGAGACTCTTCATGTCTTCGACGCTGAGCTCGAAGTCAAAAACATTTGCGTTCTCTTCGATTCTCGAATGAGTAACACTCTTCGGCAGAACGACAAAGCCTTTCTGTAGGCCCCAACGAAGCAAGATCTGTGCAGACGTCTTGCCGTATTTGGACGTGAGAGGCTTGAGCAGAGGGTCATCTCCACGTGTGGCACGAACAAGAGGAGAATATGCCTCGAGGATGATACCGCGTTGGGTACACCACTCGACGATATCAGGACGAGCAAGCCATGGGTGAAGCTCGACTTGGTTGACAGAGAGGATGCCAGCATCATCTGGCGATTGTTCCTGAGGAGAGAGTCAGCTCAAAGAAGCTGTATGTATCAAGGACGGAACTGCTGCAACCTACCTTCTGCCACTGTTCCAGCTCGTTGAGGTGGTGCACTCCGAAGTTGCTGACACCAATAGATCTCACTTTGCCCTCTTTGACAGCTTCAACCAACGCCTTCCACGCTCCCAATCGACCCTTCGTTCCTCCGTATGGTGCGTGGAGCAGATACAGATCGATGTACTGCAACTTTGTATTCGTCAGACTCTCGTCGATGCACCTCTTCGCATCATCGTAGTTGATGTATTTCGGCGGGACTTTGGAAGTATAGAAGAGTTGGTCTCTTGGGATACCAGCACCGAGCAAGCCCTTGGCCGTGGGCTCCTCGTTTCGATAAGCATGTGCCGAGTCAACATGGCGATAGCCAGACTTGATCGCATGGCTCACGACGTCTTCTGCTACATCTGCCGGGCTACTGAGAGTCAGTACATCGGTTTTAAAAGCGAGCAATCTCAATGGCCACGCAACATCCAACATTCAACTCACGTCTGGTACACTCCTGCGTTGCTCTCAGTCAGCAAAGATCTTTTCACAACTTGTCACTGTTGAAGGTCTCTTGGGAAACGATACGCTGCATCACCTACCATAACCGAGCACTGGGACCTCGTAGCCAGACTTCATGCGAAGTGTGGAATTTATGTCGAGTTTCATGCTTGAAGCTTTGCTGTGTGTGGTATACGGAAGCTGTCTTGTAACTTGTTGAGCGCGCGCGAATGCTTTCATATCATCGATTCAATTCTGACAATTGATGTAAACACTTTCTTGTAGATCGTTCCGAGGCTCATCTGTAGCTGTAGAATTGGAGGATTACACATGTCGGGTGTTCTCCACGTGCATCACCAAACGAATCGAAAAATGTTTACGTCATCGCGGGGCAGGCGCGGTGGGATGTTGCAGCAAAGCGGCCTAAAGCCATATGGATGACACACACCAAAAGTATATTGCTATTATTGTTATTGTTATTGTTCGCTGCACACGAACACATATCTATCCTTCTTACTGGAGACATCCGCTTGCGAGCGAATCTAGAACACAAAACCACTTCTTCCAGCGATATTACGACAATATGCGTCTGATCAAGCAAAACATCATCGAGAAAGATGGCTCAGGCACTGCGACCCTGCTTCCTGAAGAGCCCGAGGACATGGTGAGCCAGTCCGCCTCGAGAAGATGCTCTGCAAATGATGGGCGCTGACTTTCGCCCAGTGGCATTGCTACAACTTGATCCGCGAGAACGACCTCCTACGAGCCTCCGCTCTGCGCAAGGTTACGACCGAATCGGCAGCAGGCAGCACCACGACCCAACGTGTGCAGACAGTCCTCACTATCCGTGTTACGAAACTGGACTTCGACTCCTACGCTTCACAACTGCACGTGTCGGGACGTGTGGCGGAGGAGAACAAGCATGTCAAGCTGGGAAGCTACCACACACTGGATCTGGAGCTGCAGCGTAACTTCACGCTGGAAAAGGCGGACGGATGGGACAGCATCGCGATAGACACTTTGAAAGAGGCGATCAGCCAGGATGCAAAGGCGCAGCTGTGGGCAGTCGTGCTGCAGGAGGGTCTGGCGAACATCTGCTTGGTGACCGACCACCAGACTATTCTGCGACAGCGGATTGAGGTCAACATGCCGAAGAAGCGCGCTGGCTCATCAGACCACGACAAGGCGCTGCAGAGGTTCTTCCAGACTACATTCGACACGGTGCTTCGCCAAATCGACTTGAGCGACCCCAAGCCCTTGCTTCTTGCAAGCCCAGGTTTCACCGCCAGTAGCTTGCAGCAATTCATCAAGACCAAGGCTTCGGAAAGCAGCGACAAAGACCTCAAACAGCTGATTCCTAAAATCACTGTCGCTCACTCTGCATCTGGTCACTTGCACAGCTTGGCGGAAGTACTGAGCAGCCCAGCTGTGACTAGCAAGCTCAGCGACACCAAGTTCGCCCGCGAGACACAACTTATGGACCGCTTCTTCGAGCTGTTGCGCAAGGACGATGCAAGAGCCTGGTATGGCCCGAAGGAAGTCGAGGCTGCTGTCGAGCGAGGCGCAGTAGGCAAGGGTGGCGGCTCGCTCCTGATCTCGAACTCCCTGTTCCGCGCTCAGGATGTGAAGACGAGACAACGTTGGGTAAAGCTCGTTGATGAGGTGAAGGACCAAGGCGGAGAGGTCCGCGTACTGAGCAGTATGCACGAGAGTGGTAGGCGGCTTGAGGATCTGACTGGAATTGCTGCCATCCTGACATATGCTATCGAGGATCTTGATGAAGAAGTTGGTGCTGAGGATGAGCCGGTGGAAGAAGAGGTGCCAAACGGCCGCAACTTCGTGCCCGATGAAGATATAGATTTTTAGAATACCCACGATAGAAATGACCTTTTCTGATTCTGCTTTCGCCTCCGAATTGCAACACTTGTAAGTTCTCTCATACACTTCGTGCATTTCAATATGTGTCACATCAATTGACCATCCCACGGTAATTACCCTATAACATGCACCTCTCGCCTTCGCCCACTGCATTCGGTATACCGACCCACAATTGCCCCAAGGAGAAGCCGCTCCCGAGCGCGCCCTTCGAGAACAACGCCAAATCATGTGAGCTCCGCTCCGGCTTCGGCTTAAGATAAAGCTCAAGCTGTCCACACACTCCACAGCTGTTTGGTCATTGAGGTAAATGTCGCAACGAATCTTGACCCGTCCTGTACAATCTCTTGCTCCTCGAATCATCCATCAAAGAACCATTTCCGTCTTTCCCCAAAAGTTCCAATTCGATAAACCGGCCACTTCGTTTCGTCACACAAGGACAATGAGCGACATCAAGCAGATCTCTAGCCAGAGGGCCGCTCAGCGTGAGTGCTTCTTCGTGTTTACATGATCCCAATCATTTATGAGAACAGATTGCTGATGAAATCTATACAGCCGTGGCACACTACGTAAGTCCTCTTCGTGAAGCAGTCGCACACAATGTTCCTCGCGAACATGACTCCACTCCTCCCAATGACCTCTCTAACAAGCATCCACAGTCCCAAGCAATCGAAGCCGCCGGCCAAATCTGGGTCTCCGGCCAGATCCCCGCCGACGCCCAGGGTAACCTCGTCGGCGGCAGCATCGCCGACCAGACCAAGGCCTGCTGCGAAGCGCTCAAGAACATCCTCGAGGACGCTGGCAGCAACATCAACCGTACCGTCAAGGTGAGTCCTGAAATTTATCTCGAAGGGGATTAGGATTTGGATTGCTTACGCATGGATTTCTCTCTTTTCTAGATCAATGTGTTCATCACCACCATGGACCACTTCGCCGAGATGAACTCCGTCTACGAGAAGTACTTCACCCACAAGCCCGCTCGCTCTTGCGTTGCGGTCAAGGAGCTTCCCAAGGGCGTGCCGGTTGAGATTGAGGCTATTGCTCTTGCCGGCAGAGGTTGAAAAGTCTTCTTGCATCACGAAGATGATGAATATGTTTAGCAGCGTTTGGTCTAAAGTCGCCAACGTAGAGCTGTATGAAGCAAACGACATGAAAACCTCTTTGACATGAACATACAGATCGGTGCGAGAGACTTTCTTCCTTCGAGAGTCGTGTGTGAACTTGATCACTAGAATTCTTCGTGTTGATCTTGTATCTTTGTTGGATTTTGGTCTTATGTACAAGCAAGGTTGAGATTCCTTGTCCCCAAGGATTTTATCCCAGAGCCCCCAAACCCTCCTTCCCTTCCAATCCAAGCATCTATATCGCTCTGCCCTCTGAGAGCTTTCCTAGCGCCAACCCCATCCCACCCAACCAGCCAAGCCTAGCCTTTCCCTTCCCAAAAAGATAAGTGCGATGTTCGCGAGCGAATGTGGGTATCATTGAATAGCAACGACCAAAGAAAAAAAGCAGAAAGAAGGAAATCTTTTTCCGCCTGACGAGAGAAAAGTTGAAAGAGAATTTGCAGATAAGCAAACACACGAGCATTCCTGGAGAAATCGTGGGAAATCGAAGTCGGAGATTTTCACTGGTATGGCATGCCGACGAAGGCCATCGGGGTCTCCAGAGGGCTGGAGTACTGTGGCATCGACAACGTGGTGCTGTTGACGACTGCTGCCATGGAAGACAGCTCGCGCCATTTTTGTTCGCAGTGGCGGGATGGCCATCGCTCTGTGACGCCGTGTTCGAGCATCTGTTTGGGTTTATGTCAGCATGATCGTCTTTGGTGGTAGCTTTGTTGTAAAATAGGATGAAACATACCTTGGCACTGATAATTTGCCACTTGCACCTCTCGTAATACTCGGTCGCCACCCTCAAGGCATACACGTCCTGCTCCTCCCACACGCGGAAACGCTGGCGCAGACGCTTGTACTTCATTTGCAGGCGGGCGGTGGTGTGGACGACGTCTTTGCCCTCCGAGAAGCGGGCTGCAATGTCTTTCCAAGGGAGTGCTTCGGTCTCACGAAGCTGGATGAGGAGACGGTCATCGTCGGAAAGGGTGTCGGCGGCTGCAGAGGTGGTGCGTCGACGCTTGTTGCCACTTGATGGACGAGATTCGCCTGCGGCGTAGGCTGCTGCTTCGTCTTCGTCTCGTTGACGCTTGGCGGCTGAAACGCCTACTGGGTTGGGAGCAATCGATTGGTATGGTCGGCGAGGCTGAGGTTGTTGGAGCTGTGGTGGGGATGGAGTCTCGAAGGACATGTCGGTGGCGTATGTTGGAAATGCTGCTGTTGGTGGGAAGGTCGAGGTCAGTGGCGTTGGTTGGCCAGCTGCAGTGGAGTATTGGATTCCGAGGCCTGCCGATGGCGTCCAGTCCAGATTCTCTGGCGATGGACCAAAGGTGCTTGGGCTGCTTCGTGGCCTGCCCGGTACGTGCTGGATTGGAGCGTGGAATAGAGTCGAAGGTTGGGCCATAGGGTAGGTAACCATGTTGACGTCTGGGATTGATGCTCGTGTGTACTGGTTCCACTGTTGAGGCTCGACGGTCGACGACGGGAAGGGCGTCAGGTAAGGTTGGTCATAGGCATACTGTTCAATCCCAGGTGTTAGTTGTGATGGGATATTGAGAGAGAAGACATGAAGGATCATGCATACCGGCACTGGAGTGTACCAATCGGCACTGACAAGAACGTTGTTGTTGATGTCTCCACACATCTGCTCGGGTGAGATGTCTCCCGTCATGGTAGGGAAGAGGTTGTTGGACGACATAATGAAAAAGGCTTCGAAAGGACAACAGACGAAACAAGAAAGGTGGTGTTGGTGGCAACGCTCATCAAGACGGGAGGATGAGACGGGATAGTAGTAGTGTGATATGGATCCTCAGAGCCGATCAATAGGAAGAGGTAGAGGCCTGAGTAACAGCCGTGCCGCAAGCCATGTCGAGAGGCAGGATATGTTGGCATCTAAGTAGGATGCGCTATCATCAGCCATCGGTCGGGCTGCGCAGCACCAGCAATAGCAGCAATAGCATGCTAGCTTGGAGACGCATCCACAGTCGATGTCGAGGTCCTAGTCCAGCGCGCACAGACTCCTGCTGCACGAGGCTTAGGTACAGAGTACTAGCTGATGTAAATTTGGCCCCGACCCGCCGCTGGGCAGAGCCGCGAGCAGCGACGGTGCTGTGAAGGATGAATAGGGTGTGCCTCTGTGCTCAAGAGGCGTACAGGCAGCTAATTTGCCCGGAAATGGACGTGGAAGATGGCGGTTTTGCTTTGCTAGACGCGAGCCGACAGCGTGCTAGCTTTAACGAGATGCACGATAGGCGCCGGGGGCTTGCAACGGCCACGAGAGCGTGAGGCAGTCGGCGGCACGGTCGAGGCTATTGCGAACCGATTTGGCACGCGAGATAGACAATGACCAGGCCGTCGGGGGCAGCTACTGTACTGTGCCCCCATGCGTACTATCCTCGCTGCCTTGTGAGTGGTTGTGAAGAGGCGTTCCCTCTATGGCTCGCTCCCAGAATGCCTAAAGACTCCATGGGTAGCAGATGCTTATGCACGTCGGTAGCATCCGCATGTCAGATCGGGAGGGAGTTCCACCGCTCCCACCGCTCTCTCTGACGATGATGGTTGGCAGGGCTGACAGGATGATGCCACCCGGCAGCCCTCTCACCGGAGGACGTACGCAATAAGGCTGCATGTCTGCTCACACCGCGCATTTCATACCTGTTCTCTGCATAAGGTATGAGCTGCTTGCTCGCATGATCATACCTCCAATATCGCTGGATGCCGCACACCATTTCTGATCGTGCGATTAGCAGCCACTGTAGGGCTTGTCAAGGGTGCCTTTCCAACCTCCAAGCCCAGACTATTGCCCATCTCGTCTCCACAGCGTCCAATTTCCCAGCCTCAGCCTCCGAATCCTTTGCACCGCCATCACCATCACCACCACGACTAGCACAAAGAACAGCACAATATCGATCAATATAACCCACCACGAAAGTGCCGCAGCAAGATACGCCGCCAACGATTGTGAAACACTGGAGCCGCAGCATTTCTTTGGCTCCCGTCGCTCCTCGAACGCAGATTTGCCCCGGGGTGTGGATGGGGAGGTGCGCCGTACCCTTGCAGCTCGCGTGGCTTTCGTGCATATTACTTGCATGGCTGTGTCTATTTTTGCATCCTGGTAATGACCGCAAATAGATCCCCTTCGGTCCATGAGCTCGTCACAGACACGCGACATGCACGACTAATTAGCTCTATATTTGGGCATGTGGTGTGTTTCATCTCATGCACACTCGGCACGCGTATGGTCGTGGCGTTTCCTTGAGCGTCTTTATGGATGCATCGAATTACCGTAGGGCAGGATGAAACTTGAAGGAGGACAGCTGACCATGGTACTGTCATACTCTCTTTTCAGCATGACCTCGGTTTCTGCATTCTTCGTTTGACTTTCAATCTGCGTGTTTCGCTCCTCCGAAGCTTCTTAGCACACTGAAAATGAATTTCACTATATCATTTGAAAGGAGAACAACAGCTGTGGTCTTGATCGGAACCAGGTCACATGCCTATGGAAAGACTTACACATCGGTTCTACCGCTTCGGAGCGCCAACACACTAATCCAAGGTATCCGCCGCCAACCTGACATCGCATATCAATCTTTTGACGATCATGCTGGTTCATCGTCGACGAGAGTCTATCCTCTAAACGCATCGAGCAACGACGAGCTCGTTTAGCATAATAGGATCCCAGGCAGAACGATACCTTGATGCCGCCACGAGACAGCTAACTAGCTGCTCAGCTCTTTGCTAGATACCTTCTTGCGCAGGTGTAAGTTGAAGCTGAATGAACGGATGTCGGTTGTCGTTGCACGCAGAAGATCGACGCGACCAGTCCGAACCAGGCTGTCGCCATGCGAGCGCCTGCAAAACTATACCACAGCCAATGGAGCGGCAAAACGACCGCGACAATCTGGCAGAGATATCGCGTAGCCCTTTGTCAGCTTGGATCGCAACGTGCTTTATCACAGCATCGCCAAAGCTTCATCATCCATGACTGAAAGCAATGCCATATGGAGTTGCAGGAAGCAAATCGCCCATCTCGAAATCTAGAATGCTCAGCATGATGCTTTGTACGAAGACTTGCGATGTTGAGAACTCCAACACTGTGCATATACCTGATCACATCACAAGGCTTTCGAATGATGCACGCCACTGAGATCGTCGGCGTGACTCCAGCGCGAGACATAAACAATACGCTCATACCAGACCTTATCACTTCATCGGAGGGAAACGCCCTCATTCAGAGTGACAGTGCTACCCGCATCCATAGACTTGGCACCGTGCTCATATCTTAGCTCTTCATCGATGTTTCAGCTGTCTTGCCAATGAGATTAACCTCGTCGCTCCAAAACGAGAAGTGGAAATTGTGAGCACACCCAAGCCTCCCAACCGATCCAAAACCGCTGTTCCCCTTGAGCATGGCCCCGCATTACTTTTCTCTTGTTCCGAATTGCAGACTCATATCATCAAATTTGGATATATCGAAGAGCAATGTAGCCGCTGAGCGCAGTAGCGGCCCTTCCATTCTTACCTTTAACCACGAGCTCATATCGACAATTACCGATCGATCAGAAACCGCTGTTGCCGCTGAGTGTTGTAGCGAGTTTCCTATTTTTCTCATCCACCATGAGCTCATATCCACAGCCCCCAACGAATCCGAAATTGCTGTTGCCATTGAACGTCGTAGCAAGTCTCCTGTTCATGCTACGCAACATGAGCTCAAATCAACAGCCCCCAACCAATCCAAAACCGCTGTTGCCATTGAGTATCATGGCGAATTTCCTGCTCTTGTCATTCAACATAAGCCGATATCAACAGCTCTCAGCCTACCTAAGGGGGCTGTTGCCATCGAGTGAGGTAGCAGATCGTTGGTCCTTACTCCGGGCCATGAGCTAATATCCTCAGCCGCTAACCCATTCGATAACGATGCTGCCGATGAGCACAGTAGCAGAACTCCTGTCTTTGACGTGAACCATGAGCTCATATCCTCAGCTCTCGATCCATCAGAGAGAGCTCTTCCCATTGAGTGCTGCTGCGGATCTCCTGCTGTTGCGATACGCAATGAGCTAATATCTACAGGTATTAACTCATCGGACAACACTGCTACCACTCAGAGTAGGAGCGCAATGCTTGCTCATGTTCCAGGCCATGAGGTGATATCTACAGCTGTTAACTCATTCGAGAACCCTGTTGCCATTGAGCGTAATAGTACAGCTCTCCTTCTTGCAATGCTATAGGAGCTCATATCCTCAGCTCTCAACCCATCCAGGAGTACTATTTGCCATCGAGCGTAGCGGTAGATCTCCCGTTCATGCTGTGCACCATGAGGTAGTATTATCAGCTCTGGACTCACCCAGGAGTACTGTTTGCCACCGAGCGTAGCGGTAGATCTTCTGTTCATGCAGTCGACCATGAGCCAATATCATTAGCTCTGACCACATTCAGGAGTACTGTTTGCCATCGAGCATAGCGTGAAATCCCCTGTTCATGCAGTACACTATGAGCTAATACCATCAGCTCTAGACACACCCAGGAGTACGGTTTACCGGTGAGTGTTGTGGTAGATCTCCAGTTCAAGCCGTACACTATAAGCTAATACCATCAGCTCTGAGCATATAAAGTAGCAATGTTACCACAGAAAAAATATCACAAGCACACAAAAGTGAAGTCAGAAAATCATATAAAATCGGGATCTCAAGGCTCGCTCCAGCGGCGGCCGCTCTCATTGGTCAGCTAGCTTTTTATGCTCAATTGCTATTTAATCGTAAAGTTCATCGCAAAAAGGAAAAAAGTGAGGTGTGTTCAAAGAAATGGGAGAAAGGGGGGCCGATTATCCTATGATTCCGCGTCCACGAAAGCCTCCTCGTTCCCGTTTGAGTCTGATCGGACCAGCTTGTTGCTGGAGGTCGGCACTAGGGGTGCTTGCAAGCCTGGGGGTCCGCTTGATGGGTGTGCAGAGCTTGTGGGTTGTGGAGGGGTTGCTGAGGTGCCGTCGTTTTGTCCAAAGTCGATCAGATCATTAAGAGCGGAGGGCTGGGGCTTGTTTTGGGGAGGGAGTTCTTTGCCTTGCTGTGAGGGGAGGGCTTTGCTGGCTTCGAATTCCGCGTGGTGCTGACCGGGGAGGATAGGGGCGATGGCGAGGACCTGTTCGATCTGGGTCTGTGCTGGGGCTGTAGAATCCACGTCTGCTTCGATGATCCAGTCCAGCTGCTCTTCGTCGCCTGGCGGTGCCGCCTTGAATAGCTTTGGTTGCCAAACATGTCCTTCTCCACGCTCTGCTGCCTCTCTCCTCTGCTCCTCTTCAATTGCTGTTTTTGCGTCCGTTGCGCCTCTGTGATCACCCTTCTTGATAGCTCTGTTGGTTGCATCCCATAGCTTTTGGCTTTCTCGTGGAGCCTGCTCTTCCAGGGGACGTGCATTGGGGATGTGGGGTTTCGCGTGTGTAGCATCGAAAAGGAGCTCTTTCTTGCCTGTTGAAAGGTCTTTAATGAACATCTCTCCGTTCCAAAAGCCTGAGAGCTCGAAGAGATTTTTGCCGGACTGGGTATCTTTAATGTAACCTCCGATCGCATTGTACGTGCCGCCCACCCAGCCCTTGACCTTGAATTCGATGTCCACCTCAAGGCCTGTTTCGGGGCACCTAACAACAGCATGGTCTCCCAGCTCGTACTTCATCTTGCCAAAGAGAATTCCACGCGCGTACATGTTGGGTTGGGTGATGAAGCTGTAAATTGTTAGCATGTTGTCCGTTGATCGGTACGCGTGCTCGCGATCTAGATTCGAACTCCGTACTGCTCTCTCAGCGGCAGTGCGAGTAGTACGGATGTTGAAGCCAGACCGCGAGGCCTCATCAAGCTGGGAGACTTACTATCGTTCATTCCTGTTCTGGAAACGCATGACCGCGATTCCTTCCATGAAACTGCCAACGCTGTTGCCCAAGAACTTGCTGCGGGGCTTGAGGGTTCCGTCTATCCTGATGTGGTGTTCCGGCGCGAGAAAGAAATAAGAGGACTTCGGGGGATGGTGTGACGTCTGTTCGGAAATGTAAAAGCCGCGGGTGCCGTCGGGGTAGTCCCAGTATCCGGTGAAAGTCTCGCCAAGGATTGGGTTTAATGGTTTTTTGACGCCTGCCGGCTTGATGTGCCAGCCTGATAGGTAGAACTTGGTGACGGCAACAAACCGCTGGACAGGGTCGTCTATCGTGGGCAGGGGAAGGAGAGTGTCGGGGTGGGCCATGAAGTTGGTGATTCGTTCCAGCATGCTGCGGGGCTCCAGGATGAAGGTTGGTAGAGTTACACGCGAGAGCTCGGCGCCTGGTCGCAGCTGGCTGATGATATGGGTGAGGACGTTTCCTTGCTCAGAGGACACGACGGTCTCGTCCTCGTCGGTGTCGTTGCCATTCCCGTCGAGACTGCTGCGTGCGCTTCCGCCCATGCTCTTCTTGTGGATGTGCCCGAGAACCATGCTGGGCGATCAGTTGAAGCCGTAGCGGAGCAGGCTGCAGAAGGAAGAGGAATTAGTAAGTAGACGGCGAGGCGTGGTGTTGGTGCAGTGGTGGTGTGAGTGTAGGTGAGAGAGAAGGAGAGAAGAGGGAGGTGGCGGAGAAGGTTAGGTTTGCGTCAGGCGCAGCACAGCAAGCAAGCAAGCCAGCAAGCACGTTCAGGTCAGGTTGGCTGGTGGGCAAAGGCTGTGATCGGGTCAGGCACCCGTGTTTCGACTTTTAGGTGGGCGTCCAGGGCTTCCAGCTGTGCTGTCTCTCTCTGCGTCATGCCTGCTGGCGGGGCACGCGGACACGGCTGAAGGCTTGGCCCCGACGTCGTGGATTTAATTTAACGACCGGCTTTGGGCGGATGGGTGGAAAGAAATAGCTAGCAACATTATTGTCATCCTTCCGGATCCGAGGTCCTCGCATCTCTTGCATAAAGTCGTTGCATTGTGCTGTTGTCAACCACCCCTGTCAAAGAAACCAGAGAAGTGCCATTGAGATGCGATGCCAGCTCCAAAAAAGTCTCCAGCACAGTCCAGGACCAGCCATCAGTGACCGAGGAAGAATCCAGTTATGTGTTGACTTTATTGTTTCTTCTGTTTCCCAGTGGTGCAATGCCTCTGCTGATGACCATTGCTGACGATACTTGCTTTGCTGTGCTGCTGTTTTGACGCGTCGCGATTGAAGGATGTTAGAAAGAAATGTTTCACTTACGTCTTCCAGGTTGCCTCCCACTGGGCGACCACAGCCTCGCTCTCACCCTGCCCACGACGCGCGCTCGCCACAGCCTCAACATGGTTGAGGTGGGCTTGCAGCTCACGCTGCGCCGCCAGCTTTGCCCTCAGAGAGAGCCGATACCTGGTCTCTCTCTGGTGGCGCATCTGCTCCTGCACCGAACGTCGCTGGTCGCCCGGCGGATCGGAGGGGAGGGGAGGGGGAGGGGGAGGGTGGCCACCTGGTGGTGGCGGCGGCGGCGGCGGCACGTCCAACCCCGGAGGGGGACCCATCTGCGGCGCGGTAAGGCCCATGGTGCTATAATCATATTTGTTAGTATCTTCCTGGTAACGACGGTGAGAGCGATTCGAGAACGAGAAAGGAAGATTTGGTCCTCGCTGATTGAGCGATGGAGGTGATATCGGCTACGCTGGCCATAAGAAGGATAGGAAGTACTTACGAGATGTCGGCGGCGGCGGTGGGTGGTGGTGGTGTCGGTGGTGTTGTCTGCAGGTATGTGTCAGCCGTTGTCACGTTTTGCCTGCGAGAGCTGACCGAAGCAGTGACGACAATCTCCATACGAATGAAGAGCCGGTCGGAGCTGCTATCGCCTCTCGCAGAGCGAACGAGTGAGGGCCACTTACGGTTGTGCGGTGGGGATGGTGGTCTGCTATCAACAAATGGTCAGCAAATGCTCTCGCAACGCCCTAAGACGCTCAGGATATGAGTGAGAACTTACCAAATTGGAGAAATTGTTGTCTGCTCGGTGCGAAGATCTCAATGTCAGCTGTCTCTTGGTATGGGAGGAGAGGGGAGGGTAGGGGAGGGTAGGGCCATATGCACTTACGATCTTGGTTTGCGCGTGTCGAGGTAAAGTGGGAAGCTGCGTGAACGGCGTTGTTATTGTGCGCTCGCAGCGAGGGGCGGGACCGTGGGAGCTCCCGAGCGACCACCAGGGTGAGTTAACGAGCTTCCTAGGCGGTCTGCTCTGGATTTGTTCGAAAGAAACGATAGCAGCACTAATCGATGGACGAGATCGCCTGCAACGGACTCACCACTCTCTCTACTACCTACTACTCATGCTGATATCAACGGCATTGTACCTATTCGACGCGCCCTCAACTGTCGAGAAACAATCAATCTCACTACTTGTCACGCATGACAACTGTCCACGACGGAAGAAACAACCGCATTTGAGCACAAGAGGACACGAGGATATCCTCCTTCAATTCACAACAAAGCCTCGAAACACACGCTCTTACCATCAGACATGAGCAGATCAACACAGGCCGAGCGCCGGTAATGTGGCAAAAGACATCCAACAGCTCACAGATCAAGAGATCTCCTTGGCTCTCTACCGCCCGATCTTTCTACAAAGCAAGATAGCACCACAAACTACGAGATTCACCACGAAAACCATCACGAAAGGGTGGGATAGACTGGGATCCGAGGCCACATGGAATATCTGCTTGGAAGGCGGGCAGAGACAGCAGCTTGGGAAGACTTCGGGCGCGATGGTCGGAAAGCAAGCATCTCTGCGGCCAGGACGGTCATATCTGCCTAGATGTTTGATAGCACTAGCCTACAAGAAAATGTGACATTCGATACCTGCTATGAGAGTCTCAACGGGACACACGTTTCTCTCAAGCATCTTTGTCAGGAATAGGAGCATAACTGAATCGGAGATGCGCAGGCATTGACACATCGTAGCAGCCTACAGAATCGTGCGTAAACTGGTTCATGGGAACCACGTTTGGGAGGCGAGCGAGGAAGACTTGTTAGGCCTAGAAATGCACGATCATGGCAACTTGAGGGACAAGGTATTCATTGCAGCTCGTCAACAGAGTGGAGTTATCATTCGGGTCATCTGAAGCACGCCAAATCCATGCCCAACGTGCGGACGCATTCAACTATCGTAAGGCTCCATGAGCTTGTTCGCCTCTACCATCTCAGCAAATCCTTCGATGCGTGTAGTGTTCGACCAAGGTTTCACCTCGCACTCCTTCCTCACGACGCTCGCAAAGCAGCCCGTCCACTCCTCCCTCGGAAAAGCCTTGACAACACTCTCGATTGTGCCCTGAGCAACCAGTTCTCCGTGCAAGCCCGCGTTATCGAGGACGGTGGCGAAGTGGATGATTGCGGTGAGAGTGCTGACCATTCCCGTGTCGCCTAGATCCTGGTGGCGGATGATCGTCTCGCAGACGGATTCGGCTTGCGCGACTTCGGCGTGGTGTGACTTGAGGAGGTCGAGCGCGAGGTAGCCGCCGGCGAATTCGAAGGAGATGTGAGTGGAGGTGTGGTTTGCGGGCGTGGTGCCGATGTCGTGCAGCAGAGCGGCGAGGAGGAGGGTTTCTGGACTGCACTTCCAGTAGGGGAAGTGTTGTGCTACGATGGCGCGGCCTGCGGGTTATCGTGTTAGTTTCTTCTTTTTGCACGAGCTGGAAAGTTTGACTGTGGGTCTTGCCGTAGTAGTACACTCTCATGGAGTGGTTGTAAGTCTGCCTCGGCAGGTTCTCTTTGGCGTACGTGTGGATGCTTGCTGCAAGAGCAGTCTTTGGGAAGTCGATGTCGTCGACTGAAAGAGGCGTAGAGGTTGCTTTGCTCGACTGGGTGGCGATGAGCTTGTCCAGCGAGCGAGGGACGGCTGTGAAGCCGAACTGTTCGATAGTTCCTGGCATGGTGGTCTGTAGAAGTGGTTGGAGGTGCTTGATGTGAAATTGGTAGTGTGATGTCTGTCAAATGATTAGAAGAAGCCAAGAAGTAACGGAAGCTGTTTGAAAGCCAAGTGATGAAGAGAAGCAGGACGACTCGCCAGATATTATAGGCATGTGCTCAATGCTTTGCTCATCTTACATGTGCTTCTGAAGCGCCCTTTCGCTACCGATCTTGGACCAGAGTGAGAGTCAGTGTTACTTGATCATGTCGCTCTCGTTGCACGTTCTCTGAAGTTCTGTCATGCTTGCGCAGCTTTTGTCCAGATCTGGTGGTCTCGCGACGAGCTTTCCCCGGCATCTGATGCAATGTTGTGCTGAATCTCCGTCATGCGGAAACTCAGTATCGCTGACAGATCGATGCAGGTAGATTTGAGCTGCAAGCAGGAAGATTGCACAGTTCGCATTGCTGACTTCTACGTTGGCGGGTTCGGGTGAGATTGGTGCAACCGTGAATGCAAAGTATTGGACCAATCAATCACCTTTGTCGACTGCCTCTTGACCTGTCTGTAGACCTCCCAGCGTTCTTCAAATGTTCTACTTTACGGCGGATGGACTTAGCTGAGAGCAAGATAAAACAAGGTTGTTGCTTTACATGCCAGGTTCTTGCCGCGCTAATGATAGTGCCACAATCCAATGTCTTCCCTGTCGTACTCTGTACTTTTGAACGGTTGATTGCACAGAAGAGGCGAGCAGTGATTGCTAGGGCTGACTTTGTCGGCGATCGTTCGGCATCTGGAGGTGGGGGCACGTGCAGAGGAGACACGCCCTTCGTTTTCCACAAGTCGACGTGTTTGAGCGAGCTCTGATGTTGCTCGTATTACGCTGTAAATCGTGAGACGAATTGCTACTCAGACATACTATCATTCATTTCGGCCCTAATCGAGCGGCGAGCGAAGGTGAGCGCGCTCGGAGCCTTGAAGTATGATGCGATCTCTACAGAGACAGAGGACCGCTTTGCCAACACGTCACGATCTCGGTGGCAGGGCGATAACCACCAGCAGGCTACAACAGCAGACAATCACGAACATGAAGCCCCAGCTGCCTTCCCACTCGCTGTTGCTTACGCGAGCGCAATACCTAGATATGTCTTCGGCGACAACGTAGGCATACGGCCTCGAGTCAGAGCAGTTCGCTTCCACGACCCGCTCGATCGATCAAGGGTCTTGCTTGACACGCCATTATCCCGTCAGCGGACATGTACAGTCTCCACTCCTCTCTATTTATCCCGCCCACCTGCACCAACTACAGATGGGAAGCAAAGTGTCCTGAACGTACACAATGGCGAACGAAGTGCAAGCAAACGGATGGACTGCTGTCCCTGTCAGTGGCAAGCAGATAATCGAAACTCGCGGACCCATCAGCCCACCGGATCCAGTCAAGATTGAAGATGTACACTTTCCGCTGGAGGATCCCATCATCGTGGAAGCGCAGTCCTTCGTCAAACGACAGCTTTCGCCAGAGGCTTACAACCATTCCATGAGAGTATACTACTGGGGTACGATCTTCCAGGCTCCGATGCATACCTTTCCAGGCTGTGACTGACTTTATCATTAGGACAAGTCATCGCCAAGCAGCTTTTCCCTGAGCACGCTGCTGTTCTCAGTCCTAGCACCTGGGCTCTTACCTGTATGCTCCACGACATTGGCACCGCTGAAGCATATTTCAAGTCAACACGCATGTCCTTCGATATCTACGGCGGCTTCCTCGCGCTGGAGACGCTCAAATCTCTCGGATCTGCGCATGACCAAGCTGAGGCGGTTGCTGAAGCTATTGTCCGGCACCAAGATGTAAGTCTGCTCGTATTCCTCAAAAGATCTCCAAACAACCACTAATATTGGGTAGATGGGCGTCGACGGCACCATAACGGTCATGGGACAGCTGATCCAACTCGCCACCCTGTACGACAACGCGGGAAAATACGAAGGAGTCGACAACTTTGGCGATCTTGTTCATGAAGATACACGCCACAGCGTCAATGCAGCATTTCCACGTCTAGGCTGGTGTTCTTGGTTCGCAGAACGCGTCCGCGGCGAGGTACGAAACAAACCTTGGTGTCATACCACCCATATCCCTCAATTCGATAAGATGATGGAAGAGAACACGCTTCACCGGCGTTGGGAATAGGATGTGTGAAGGAAAGGCTCGGTAGTAGCTGGTGTGAGTATTGTTTGTACGGGAGACGAAGCGGTTCAGCGATCACCTTTCTCCTCGCCCATCTATCCCCATCCCCAACGTAGGTGATGGTATTACCACGTCTAACCTCGCTGTTCGAGCTGGACAAAAACACAGCAGCGGCAGCGCCTGAGCCAAGCCCGCACTTCGAGCAAAGCATCTGATGGTGGTAGGTCCTGATGACTCGAGAGAAACGCCCATCGCAGGGCGTGACGGTGGAACAGAACACGCTACAAAGAAACGGAAGTAGGCCTCAAGGAAGAAAAGGCTCGGCGGCAGGCTGCGGCCGGCGTGGGTATCATTGGTAGTTTAAAAGAGGCTAAACGCGCCCCTTTCTCTGCTCTCTCTCTCTCTCTCTCTCTCCCTCTCTCTCTACTCTCCCCGCTCCCCTCCCCATCCCTCTTCAACACAGGCGATGGTATTTTCTTCACCTCCTCAGCGTCTGGAGAGCGAAGGTGCGACGGCTCTCCGAGCCAGGCCCGCAGATCGAGCAGGGCACGTTGTGCAGGTAGGTCCTTATGACCTGAGCGAAGCGCCCGTCGCAGACGCCCATCCCCCTCGCCTTCTCCTCCCCAAGGCGCCAGAACGGCGACCTTCCGCAGGGTCGCGGAGTCCTGCGCTCCGTGTGGCCGCAGCTGTACTGGATATCGCCGCTTTGGCTGCACATCTTCTGTCATGTTGTTAGTACGGTGCTGCTGATACTTGCTCGAGTAAGGCGAAGAACTTACGCTGGTGGTTGTGGTTGTGGTGGTTGGGTTCTGTCATGGTATGTTAGCACGGGCTCATTGATTATGCGCGCTGATAACAGCACTGTCTGGGATACTCACGGGAGAGAGAGTTGTGCTGTTACAGGTCTTACGGCGAAGGTGGAAGATTGTATGTTTGTTTTGCACTGATTGCGTGTTAGCGGCCATATCGATCAATCTCCGCCATTCGAGGACTCGACGTGAGGATGAGGGTGAGTAGACTACCATGCGTGAGGCATGGAGAACTCGTAGTGGTATGGAGAGGGAAAGGGATGTTGCGAAGGGTGTACTTACAATGCTGGTATGTGTTTGCCTGGTCGAGGGAAAGAATACGACCGAAAGCAAGAGCTTTAAGGTCACTTACAAACGCTCACCACTCGAGGGCGTCACTGCTAGCGCCGCACTAACGCCAGTTTGGCAGTCTATTGTTCGATTGACATGTGAATGCAAACGAAGACAAGGTCTGATCGACGCGTTGCCATTGGCCATGAGCCGTTTGACATGTGCATCTTTCTCGTGCCTTCCAATTGGTGACACTTCACTCTCGCTTTCACGAACGTCCTGAAACGCACCAAGACCCACCTTTGGCTATATACTGGTGCCTGTGACATTGAATCATTTGTAAGCTCAATGATACAACGTGCCAGTATCATCACATACAGCGACTGGACAACCCCAGTCTCCAAGGAGAGATCTGCAGTACTACCTCTCTTACACAGCTGTTGTCGTCCAAAACCAGCATTGTGTGACTTAGGTGTCACTGAGATCCTAGTAGGTTTTCCAAGCATGTCGAGTGCTATTGAGCTGGTATAGCATGTTACCTTTGTTAATACCCACTTAGATACCGTTGAGATGTGACGAAACTCTCATGAGCCGCTTTGCTGTTATCATCGCAAACCGGGATCAGAATGAATACATACGCCGCTGAGTCATGTTAGGTATCTCGTGAGCCACATTGCTAATGTCATCAGATATCGCAGTCGCAACAAGTAGAGCTACCGCGGAGATACATCGGGAATCTCTATTTCTGACGAGCCTTTATTGTCATGCAATAACGTACAACCAAGCATGTACCTTTTTGAGACACTTTTGAAATGGCTGAGCATTCCAATGACGATTGGGACTGTGTGATCAGGCGTTCTAATCGTTGTGGGTATGGGTCATCTCCAAGCGCCAACGATGTTTCGCAGCAGTTGGTAGCAATTATGCCGTTGTCCCCATACCTCATATTTGATTCCAGTATCCTTCCTGTAGGAACGACGATGCTAGATTCGATCGATCGAGAAGCCATTGTGCTAAGGCCGTTAGACATTGTAGATGAAAAGCTTATACTTACCACCAATAGTTAGAAACAGCAAGAAGATACGCGTGCCTCGAAAGTCATTGTTGACCTCTCCAAATGCATGAAATGGCTATTGCGATGGTGTCATCAGCTATGGTTGTGAAAACGGCTAGGGTTTTCCACCGAGGGTTTATCATCATCTTTGGGGGCCTCGAAACTCATTGACCTAGCATCTTCCTGCCCATGTGTACTAAGATTCGGATCTGCCAGTGAGATATTCCACGAGTGATGCCAGATATGCCTGACAAATGAGGTGATCTATCACAAGACAACAAACAGCGCATGACACCCTTCTAACTTTTATCGTTTGCATTAGTCGGACTCGACAGGAAATGGCTCGCTAATACAATTTCTGAGCATATTATATTTCTTTTGTGCTGTTACCATCGGATTTTGTAGTCATAGGTCAATATACTTTCCACAGAAAAGCTAATCTTTTCTCAGATCGATCGAATAGTCGTTGTGCTGGGATCATCAGATGTCGTAATAAAAACGAGTATGGTCAACATTGAGATATCGACAGTATCTCGAAACGAATAAATCGCTATTGTGCTGGTATCATCGAGTACTGTTGTAAAAGTTAGCAGGTCTTCCACCGAGCTCATACTACTCTCTCTGAGGCGCCTTGAAGCCTATTGTGATAGTATCATCGTGCCTATATATATGAATATCAAAATCTGCCGCTGAGATGGTGCATGTTAGAATCATACTAGGTGTGCATCTTGTATCATTCGTCCTTCACTGAAGGTCGTGGCCCAAGGTCCGCTTCTCCGCGCCTCGTGCTTTCGGGGCAAGCTTGACCTCATCACTTCACGAAGCCACGCTCACCACCAACAACAATCACCGATTCACCCCATCAAATACCCATCATCAACAACCTCAAGCTTACCAGGTCATCTGGAAGGCATATAAATCCACTTTTCCAGGGCACGGCTTCGTCTCCCACTCTCACATTCGCCCGTTCCCACCACATCGGCAGCAAAGCCTCACCCGCTATGGATAATACCGCACTAATAGTCGTCGACGTTCAGGAAGACTTCTGCCCACCAGTAGGTAAATTCGCCTGCAAAATAGCAGGTAATCGGCTAACCCGAGCACAGAACGGTGCTCTCGCGGTACAAAACGGACGCGATGTGGCATCAGTCATCAACGTGCTCCTCGGTCTGCCGTTCAAGATCGAAATCGCCACTCAGGACTATCATCCCAGCAACCATATCTCGTTCGCGAGCCAGCACAAAGATGCTGAGCCCTTTACGTCCACTCACAACATCACCAACCCGGAAGCAAGCGATCCAAATGCCGCGGAATCGCAGCAAATTACGCTTTGGCCTGACCACTGCGTCCAAGGGACACCCGGCTGCGAGTTCATCCCGGAGCTGAACCTCTCTCTCATCGACCATGTCATCAGAAAGGGCGAAGATCGACGTGTTGAGGCATATTCTGGCTTCGGACCGGACTTCCGCGAGCCTGCTATCGCGATGACTGGTATGGCCGACCTTCTCCGCGAGAATGGGATCAAGAAGGTGGTTGTCTGCGGGCTTGCGCTTGACTATTGCGTCAAATGCACTGCTATCGACTCTGCAAAAGAAGGTTTCAAGACTATTGTGGTAGAAGACGCCGCGAAAGCAGTCGATCAGAGCGAGAGTGCAAGACTTCGCGTCCGCGACGAGCTGGAAGCACACGGTGTGAGACTTTTGCAATCAACTTCAGGAGAAATGGAGGCATTTCTGGGCATGCCAGGTCGCGGAGTTGCGTTGTGAGGGACGTTGGGATAGTGTAGCAGGTTGCGCACGTCCAACATGGATTGGCTCTTTGTGAACATGTACGTGACAGGGCACAGACAACTAAGATGGCGGGGACGAATGAATGCTATGCGACGCCAGAACGTGCTCTCTCATATGTGGAATGGCACAGAATTAAATATTGTTCTATCCTGGCTGCAGTATTATCTAAAGATCAATCTTGAGCGTAGTTCCAATCGCCTCAGCAGCATGAATCGCCACATCAACATCCTGCTCCACAGTACCACCGCTGACACCAACAGCTCCAATGAAGTAGCCATCGTGATCGTAGATCGGCTGGCCGCCGGGGAAGACCACCAAACCGTCATTAGATGTCTGCAAGCTCCAAAGGTCGTTGCCGGGACCAGGCTGAGTGCGGTTGTACAGGCCGTGCGAAGGGAACTGGCCGTTGAACAAGACGACGGTCTTAGCCTTCTTCTGCGACATGTCGATGCTGCCGTAGTAGGAGTTGTCCATGTGGATGAAAGCGACGAGGTGGGCGGAGGGATCGAGGACAGCGATGTTCTCGAAAACACTGAGAAATTGTCAGCACATTCGCATTTACAAGCTTAACGCGTTAGTGGCAAAGAAAGTGTATCTCGCTGGTCGGTTTGCATGACAATCCTGGTCACGACGGAGGAAGCGGCGGCGTGTATGGAATATATATGAACCTCGATGAATAATCCAACGAGCCGGAAGAAGAAAACGACTCACCCAGTCTCCAAAGAGCGAGCAACACCAGCGTTCAAAACAGCGAGAGCCTGAGTGTGGTTGATGTAGTGGCGGTCCGAAGGAGTGCTGCCCCAGCCATTGGTAAGAGTGCGGTTGACAGTGCTGGCAACAGCACCCGCAGCGGCAGCAGAGGCCAGGAGAACGGATTGGAAGCGCATAGTGTTGTACTGGCGATTAGAGAAGGAGACTAGGTGGCAGCGTTTCGTCGAGTTAGCAACTGCGGCATGCGTAGAAGTTTTTATACAGGAGAACAGGGTGTCTTCTGGATCTGATCAACAGGGCCTTTGGCCAGAGCGTTAACCCGATAGGGCATCATCTAACAGGCATACTCGGCATGTACACGCTTTGGCCTCCAGGGTTGACCAGGTCTTCGGAATACATGCATTAGGCAAATTGTGCGAGATCCCAGACTGCTGCATGCTGTGGATCTCCATCGTATCAACGCGTTTTTTCTTTTCGCTCGCAGCCCCGAAATACCATTAACAAATACGTTTTGCTGCTGGCAGCTCAGTCGCATAGCGAGGCAGAGTTCAAAAAGCGGTAGGCGGTGACCATGAATCGTTCATCTAAGCGATGGATGCGCTGGTGTCTTCACTTCGCCCGCACCACCGCAAAATCTCCGTACACGGCAAGTTGGACAGCTCCAAGCGAGCCAATCACCTGAAATGAACTCGCCTAATTCCCGAAGCTTGTATTACGTACCTGGTCTGAACATATACGATCAAATGAGGTTTTCGCCTAATCATTGATGTACGGTCATCTTACACACAAGGACGGATCGAACCAAGAAATCAGCTCGCGCCTATGCTCCAACGCTGGACGAATATCAAGAAGAACGCGATAAATGAGGTTCGGCCTAATCATTGATTTGTGGTTACCTCACAGAGAAAAAGGCGGATTGGATCGAGAGATCAGTTTGCTCTAATAGTCTCCAACAACAACATTGCATCGTCAAAGGCGAGATAAGAACGCTCATGCACGAATTGAACCAAGAATCCAGCTCGCTGCTATGCTCCAACGCCGAATGCTCATCAAGAAGAAACGCTCAGTATTGTACAAATACCACCAAAAACACCCATCTACGCCTTCTTAACCTTCTCCCTCTGCTCAGGCTCCAAGAATTTCTGCGCAAGCGCATCCAAAGCGCTCATAACACCCAGCCCCAACTGCAACAACAACACAATGTTACAAACCCACCAAATATGCTGCACTCCAAACCCACAAGTCGCGTACTCAAACTCCCACTTCCCCTCGTCTGCGTTGAACCAACCAGACAAGAAACCCGCATAACCCCCGTACGAGCCCATCATGCTGCGCACCGTAATCTCACGGAACGAAGCGAGCTTCTCGTCTGCGGAGAGCGTGTCGAAGGTGCTGCTGCGGATGGCTTTGGGGATGATCGTTTCGCCTTCGGGGGTGGTGTAATGGCGCGTGTCGCAGCCTTCGTGGTCGTGGCCGTTGAGCACGATGGAGGTGCCTGATGCCAGGCAGTGGGACATCTGCCTGCTGAGGCGTTCGCTGAGGTGGTTTTGCTCGCGGATTCCGGCGCCGTTTTCGGGCGGGAAGTGCGAGAAGAAAGGCCCGTCGACGCAGATTCCTGAGGCTTTGTGAAAGGGGATGTGGGTGAGGAGGACGGTGGCAGAGTGCTCGTGGTTCTGCTCTGGGTTGCAGATGTGTTCGTCCATGAATTTCAGGCTTTCTTCGCGGAGAGCTGGGTCGAAAGCAGGCTCGTCCAGGTTCATCGAGTTGAGAACAACAAGTCTCAGCTCCGGCTGCGCACCAGGTCCATCGTAGAAATCAGGCGTCTTCTTGCTCGCAAACTCCTGATCGACTTGCAGCGTAGCATTCGGCAGCCGAAACCTCACCTCCCAATTGACCTTCCCAAAAGCCCTCTCGAACCTCTCGATTCTCGCCTCCGTCAAATCCCCAGCATATCCAACATCATGGTTCCCAGCAACAGCAATAACCCTCCTCCTCCACGTCCTCTCGTTCTCCCCCAAAATCTCCACCTCACCCATAACATGTTCAGGAACCCTCTCCCCCTCCCCAAAAACCGTCCCCCAAAACCTCTCCGCCCTCCTCTCAAACTCCCCATCCCCAATCCACTGACTCCCCAACAAATCCCCCAGCACAACCGTATGCGTCGGCATAGCCCACCACCTCGTCCGCCCATAAACATGCCTCAGATACCGATCGTTCCCCCAAAGATCCAACTTCTTGCGATACCCCCTCGCCAACACCGGTAAATCTCCCTTCAAACCCTCCCAGTCTCCTACTCGCGCATCTTCCCACAGTTTCCGCAAGGCGCCGTTGTCCCAGCCAGCGGGCAAGCTGGTATCTCCTTCGAGCTGTGGATCCGCGAGAGCGAGGAGGCGGAAAGGCGCGAGGCCGGCGTTGACGGTTGTGTTTTTACAAGAACCGGATAGGGAGCATTTCGAGCGGGTGCGCGTGGCGGGCGGGAAGGCGCAGTCGTTGATCGCTGGGTAGAAGTAGAGGTATAGAAAAGCGATCAAGGAGGGTAGGAGGAGGATGCGGAAGAGGGTGAAGGGGTGCGTTAGGGAAGGCATTACGCCATTGTTGTCGCTGAAGTGCAAGGAACAAAAGGAGGAAAACTTGGGAAGGAGGAAGAGATTAGATATGTTCGAATACTTTGTACCTTAATGTGGAGGGGAAGGAGGAAGTGGGGCGGACTTCCAATGATTTAGAGGACTTGGTCAAATGTGAGCTTACGGGACGAGCTACATGCTTCAGCAGGAACGGGTGAAGCCGGGCTTGGAGATTGTGAAAGACCACGTCTAGATGGGCTGGGCATCTGTCGAGAAAGCATAAGTTGGCTCGTGATGTTAGAAGTATCTAGGACAATTTAATGGTTCATGCTTTGAGCTATAGCTTGGCAAGTCATTGACAGCTGGAGACATTCAAGGTTGAGGCAATATGCATTGATATGATGACAATTCTTCAGACAGCTCGATTAATACAAAAGAGATCAAATAAGAGAAAAACCAGTCTGTACAGGATCCCATTCGCAAAGCAGCTGCTACACCGAGTCTATTCTACATCACTGCAATCGTCACCTTCTTCTCCCACCCTTAAAAGCACGAGTTCCTCGAATTGCAATCGCTTATCTGTATTCGGGCTTGATGAAGTCGGCCATGGTCTGGGGCTCGGCCTCGTAGTTGTGAGCTCCATCAGAGCTGTCGTGAATGTCGTGGTGGTGGTGGTCGTCGTGGCTGTCCTGGGGGCCGACGTACTCCATCTTGTAGACGGAACCGCACTCGGGGCAACGCTCGATGGGGCGGTCGCGGGAGGTAGTGAGCCAGATGACAACGTGAGAGTCGGCAGGGTAGCCGGTGCAGCCAAGGTACTGCTCGTCACCGAAGGACTTGACGGTGATGGGGTTGTCGAGCGTGCCTGTGTGCTGTTAGCGCAGCTGTTCCCAAGCCATGTCGGATCAGAACCGCGTATCGTCCCGGGAGGTGCATTGAAGCGTCTACTTCAAACAGCACATGTTTCTTCCGGGACAAACACTCGCGGTCGTCTCCTCTCCACCAAAGTGTACGTACCCTTCCTGCTAGCATCAAGAGGGCTCATGTCGAAGATATCAACACCCTGCATCTTTCCAAGAATTTCGAGACGCTCAAGACCAGTAGCCTGCTCGAGATCGGTGGGCATGGTACCGGGCTGAGCACCCTCGGGGAGAAGGTCGGCCTCGGAAGTGATCTCTGCAGCGCGAGAAGAAAAGGTGTCAGCCAAATCATGTCAATTGTCGTCGCGCCGTCGCCGAGCGCCAGGTCATATCCGCAATCGCCATCCTGGCATTCCAATGGCCGCCACGACGACTTCTTCCAGCGCTATTCGGGAGGTATATTTTGCTTACGGTCGAAAGGCTTGACGTGCTTGGAAACCTCGCCAGGCTTGGGGTCTCCGTGGGTGCCGCTGTCGACTAATCGCAAAGACACAAAGTCAGTATAACGCCCTCAAAATCACCACCAATGCCTCTTCCAAACGCCCTCCTATCCTTTCCTCCTCCTCTCTTCCTCTGCTCCCTCCCCAATGGCTCTCCCCTCCCTCCCGCATCCCCTCCGCAAAGAAACCAAACAAAACTCACATCTCCTCACGCTGCTAGCGAAGCTGCGGACGGGCACGACCGGGCGCGCGGCGACGGCGCGCCTGGCGACGGAAGAAACAGCGCGACGGGCGAACATGTTGGCGGGTGGTAGAGTGGAGTTTGTCGAGAGGGTATATGCGGTGGTATTGGCGGTAGACAAGCTCGCCCGTACGTAGGTAAGTTGAAGCTCGCTCGCTCTCCTTCGCTGCGGCTTTACCCGCCGGCGTTGACTTGGCGCGGAGGACGCCGGGCTGGTTTGGCTGGAGGGACGGAACATTGAACATTGAAACATGAGCATGAACCATTGAAGAGGTTCGAATGATCGAGCGATCATGAAAAAAAAAAACAATGATAATAATGATACCATCCATGGAGGTGGAAGTTCCAACGCAGATATCGTAAATCGTAAAGCTACGGCAAGCGACCGCAGTCAAGCACTTCATTACAGACACCTCGGATCATGTGCTCGCGGTGAGATAGATGCCCAATGGTAGACATTTCTCATGATTCAGTATGACCAACCATCTTCATCGAAACGAGTGTTGCATTGCTATACTTCGTGCGGGATATCTTACTCCTACAGCCGCCCTCCTTACCGAAACAATCGACCCTCAAGATATTAGTCAGTAATGGCAAGATGCTGAGTGGTCCAAAACAATCACTCTACATTCAGTCCACGACAATATGGAAACATCAAAAGTGCTCAGTGCTGCTCAAAGAGAACAAGTATCTCGAAAAGATTGATTCTCGATTCGACTTCCTCTCCCTCTTGGCCGCTATATACAAAAACACAAAACACTCCGCCGCCCAATGTCCCAAATCGATCGCTTCCTTCAATCCCAAGCGACGACGATGGTGACATCAATTTTGGCGTGTCCTCTTTCCCTTCTCCAACGCCCTAGTTAAGAACCCAAGGGTATCACCTCCCAGTTAGTAGTAAAGAAAGAACTTTCTCTATGTTGTCCTCCAAAAACAAAACAAAAGCCGCCTCCTGTACAGAACAAGCAAAACCGCCTCTTTCCGAGCAAACAGAAACAGAAACAATAAACCATCCACCAAGTCAAAGAGAATTAAAAAAAAAAAAAAAAAAGCAAGACCAGTCCAACTCCTTTCTTTTTGTCGCATCACACATAAGAGCCATTTCGGGGGCGTTTCCTAGCCAGCCTAGTACTGCACCATCGGCCATTCCGCGACATTGTTGCTGCCGTCTTGCGGCGGCATCTGCATCTGCCCGAAAGTCGCGCCGTTCGAGTACATGAAAGCGCCGTTCTTGACCGTGATGTTGCCCAGGGGCTCCGTCATCATGCCGCTGTAGCTTGCAAGAGTACCATCGGCCATGCCGGGCGCGCTGGTCTGCATGCCTGAGACCATGTGCTCGGCGAAATTGCGCCAGGCCAGCGGGCCGACGGTGTCTGCGACGTTGTATGCTGGCGCCTGATACATCATGTAGTTGTTTGCGGCTGGCTGAGAAACTTGTTGCTGCGTCATGGCGGCGTGGGCTACGAGTTGCGCGTCCATGGTTGGTTTGACGTCTTCTCCCGCGTAACCTTGTGGATGGTAAGCTTGGATAATGGTAGGTGCAAATGAAGGCACATTGCTACCTTGTGCGTCTGCGTAGCTATATGCAGGGTTGTTTGCATAACCATTGTCCGCCGCTCGCGGTAGCGCCTGTGGTTGATGCGGCGGCTGAAGTGGTTGTTGATGCGGTTGTTGATGAGCGACCTGGTGTTGGGGCTGCTGTGATAGCTGGCGAGGCGGTTGTGGTGTTTGCTGTTGTGGCGGCGGATGCGGCTGGACCTGTACCTGGTGGTTGTTACGCACCGGGGTTTGCTCTTGAGAAGCACCGTTCGCGTAGTTGTGGTTGTAATCGTGACCGTTTTCGTACACAGGTGTCTGTTTCTGTGAAGGTGGCTGAGAACGCTGTTGTGAGTGGTCGGGCGCAGGAGGAGTCGTGCTAGACGCAACTGCTGCAGTAGCCGTCTTCTGCGCCAGGTGTCGACTAATATTATTCAGTGACCACTCGACGAGATTGCAAAGGGCAACATGCAGACTGTCGCCAGTGCCCAAAAGGTTGCCAACGAAGCCCATAACATCGAGCCAACCTTTCATGGCCTGTCGAAGACTGCGCAGATCGTTCATGCTGAGACGATCACGACGTTCGGTGTACACGAAGAGCATTGTAAACATGGACGCCAGGAAGTCCATGTTCCAGTAAAGGGTAGAGTCCAGACTGTTCAATTGCTTGAGCTGCGTGGCAATAGAAAGCATCTTGTGACTTGCATCGAGACAAGCATCAAGGTTGTCTGACATGACTTGAGGAGACAGAGAGCGGCACAGAGCCGGGTGGTGGATCAAGAGTTGACAGCCCGTTGCTCCCAGTTGCAGATATAATGCAGTCACGCGGTCTTCGTCCTTGGTTTTGGGACCTCCATTGAGCTCATCAGGGAAAGAGGCAACTGTGTCCTTGAGGTCCTTCTCCAGGCGTTTGACGTTAGCGTCATAAGTGGCGGTGTTGGATCCAATAGAATATATCGAGCTGTAGACCTTCATTTGAACCTTGAGCAAGACAAAACCCCACTTGCCAGAGCGGAAGGAGCATTTGCGCCATTCGTCCAAGTGCGCCTCCTCCGGTAAGTAATCGTGCGCTTCCTCGGGTATCTCGATATCAAAATCCTCGAGTCGAAGCGGCATTGGTCGGCCAAGCTTGCCACTGACCGGGACGTGCATCAGCATGAGGCTCCAGAATATACGCTTGCGCAACTCGATGGTATGCGGATCTTGCTGTGCAGCGCTGCCCTGCCATGCTGTGACGGAGCGGTGGAGGCCGAGCTCAATGGCCAGCCCAAGGACTGTGTTTGTGAACATCCAGCATGCGCCGGGACGAGGGAAGGCACGTAGCTGTGCGCAGATCAGGGCGAGACCTTGCATATCCTGCAAGGTGTGGCCTTTGATGAGGCGGGGAACCAAAGAGAGTGAAAAATTCCAATGTTGGAAATTGTGTGCGGTTGGGGTGTTGCGAGTGTTGTATTGAAAGAGGACGAGGCTCACGACCATATGCACCATGACAAGCTCGGCCGCACTGCACTGATGTCGTTCGTGGTAGACGTCGTGGAGCAATTGCATGAAATGAGGTTTGTGTAGGATTGGTAACATGGGTTGGATGGACCTAAAGTACCATTCGGCATACATCTTTGCCTTGTCATACGCCGGGAGCTGGGGCTCGGGAATCTGCTTCTCGACGAAGGCCTTGTCAAGGAAATTCTGATAGGAAGTTCCGGAGTCGACATGGTCTTCGGGTATGTATTCGGCCAGGTCCAATGTGGCACCAAAGAGTGAAACGGAAGTGCCCTCGATGGGACTGAGCCAGGAGTTGCCGGAGGAGACGCCCAGGTAGTTGTCGCCAATGCAACCGGTGCGAAATTCTGACAGGCGGACGCCCTGGGCCGGCGTATTGTCTCCAGTGGGTTGGTGGAGAGTTCCCCAGGATGAAGTTGGCTGTTCAACGGGCGATGGCTGGCTCTGGCTGTCGGTCGAGATGTTGGCGTAGCCGGAGGAGAGAGTGGGCGCAGGTACTGGATCATGACCCTTGTCCTTCAGCTGCTTCTTCAGGCTCTCGACGTAGGCGCGCAGGCCGGCGTTTTCGCGATCGAGGTTCTCGGCATGGCCACGGGAGCGGGCGAGGCCTGTGATGCGATCTGTTGTACGACATTCGGTGTTGTTCTGGGCGCAGGGCGAGCAGCCGCCGGGCTGGGGGTCGCAGCGGATCTTTCGTGTCTGCGGAAGGGAAGGAGGATGTCAGTGGGTGGTGGTGGTGGTACAGTGAGAGCAGGGTGTAGCTGCGTGTCTGTGTGCATGTATATGTGTATGCATATATTTAATATATGACATGCCGTGGCATTGGGAGGAGGATGACATTATTCACGCACCTTGCACCTGTCGCATGCCTGACCCGTGCGATTCGAGACGCCCTTCTTCCTGGCGCTCGCCTGTTGCTGCTGCTGCTGGTGCTGTTGTGCCGCATGCTGGTGATGCGCGTCGTAGTCTTGGTGCTGGGACTGGTGCTGGGACTGGTGCTGATGCTGCTGGTGCTGCTGTTCCTGGTGCTGCGGCAGGTCGTGTCGCGAGGCCTTGACTGCCGGCATGTGCTGCAGCTGGGCACTCCCTCCACCGCCATCGTCGTCGTCGTCGACGGGTCGCTTGACAGGCATGGCGGCAGCGCCAGACTGGTGGTATTGCGGCGTCTTCTGTCGCAAAAGTCCTCGGTGTTTTCCGTCTCACTGTCGCGCGTGCTCTCGTCTCCTCGCCAGTGGCGCCCTGGCTGGCTAATAAAACCAGCTAAACGACCAGTGAAGGCCGATTTTGCGGGGGGCGAGACCGTCAGTGCCCTGAGGTGCCCGGTCTTGTCAACCAACCCACAGTGAACCCGGCCGCGCACTCTCTTCCCAGAGCTACTCGAAGCTAAAACTAGCGCTACACGCAGGCTACGTGAGGCTACGTGAGGCTACCTCGAGGCCGATCTTCATCTATCACTCGCTGACACATCCGCCGATGCTGCAACAAGGGCCACAGACCACCCTTTTTTTGTCTTCATCGCCGCTGATCACTACAGTAATAAACAATCTTCCCTGTGCTGTTGTTCCCCTCCCATACCATACCTTAGCTCCCTTCGGCCCAGACCGTCTTCCACGTGACCTTGCTTTCGTCATTGCTTCCTTCCTCTTCGAGTTTGCGTGCTTGCTTGCCGTGCTTGCTTCACGTTGCTCGCCGCTAACGCCTCAGGCACCCACCTCCATCGAACCTTCCAAGCTTCACAAACCTCTCGTTCCGAGCCACGTGACTCGGGCACAGACACTTCATCCACGCCACCCATATCGCATCATTCTCGCCACCCACCCCGCCGCCGCCGCCGCCGCCATGGAGACCATCACACTCCCCCACCTCCCCAACTCACCCATCCAGGCCTGTCTCTTCAAGAACGTCCAGAACGCCGCCTTCCTCCGCCAGCAACTCCTCGAGGGCAACACGGACTTCGAATATGCTTTCCTCGACGCTTCCGTCCTAGTTTCAAGGAGCCACGTGCTGGCCGCCTGCTTCAGAGCCATCTCCGACTCCCAAAACGGCCGTCTCAAGAGTCGTAATGTACACTCGGAGATCGTCTTCTCCTTGTCGCCCAACAACAACGTGAGTCAATGTTTCCCGTATATTTGTTTGTTAACAGTCACTCACCTCAAATCCAGATCGCCGAATCTTTCCGTCGTTTCGGCATCCAAGACACAAGCACTCACGTGGTCGCCGTGAAGGTGCTCAAGAGTCCTGAGCAGTCTGTCGCAGAACACCTGACCTCAAATGTCCAGGGTGAACTTGTCGCCTTGACCAATGAAGCACTCGCTTCCGTCAAGGATGATGCACGCATTCGCAAGATCTACCGTCTAGACCAGCCCAAGAAAGGTGAATCCGCTGTCCTTGGGAAAGAAGCGGAAGCCTTTGTCGTTGGCAGCATGGCACTCAAGGGAGCGTGAAGAAAGCATTATGACTCACCTCATGCCGCATCACGAATTATGAGATTGGAGTTGTTCAGTTTTGCGAGCCAATGCCTGGCTCCTATTGCCCAGTCGATGTTGTAGTCTGGATTTGACACATCGTGGTCTTTCCATTACAGGCTGAATCAAGCTACGGGCAAGAAGTAATCCTGAGAGTCAAGGATCATCAGCAAGTTTTACCATCACGCTGCCTACTTACTTATGGCTTGCGAGGTAGTCCATGTCACAGACTTTGGCCTGCTGATGCTCTAATACAAGCAGCGTTGCCCTTACGAGCTGAGCGATATGACTGGGAAGTATTGAGCGATGGCCTTGCGAGAAACTCCTCAAGTCCATACAACAATTGCAATGACCACAGATCCAACAAACCATTTTACAATTTTCTTCGCACATCTCTGGCAACAAGTTCACTCTCCCTTCTTCCCCCCGACCAACGCCTGTACAAAAGCAACCCGAACAAACCAATCGCACTAACACCCTCGAACCATCGCAAACACCACAGCCCCAACAACAGCAAGCAGATACCCTGCACCACTCTCAACCCTCCCAGCCAAACCCGTAAACTCAACCGGAGGAGGCGTCGTTCCGTTCCCATTCCCACCATCACTCCCACTTCCACCACCCGTAGAGCCATTCCCAGCCAAAAACGCCGGACAGGTCCCATTACTAAACGACCCCGTCGCCGTATTAGACCTATTGTAAGTCCGATAGTAATTCGCCGCCACGGGCGCGCCGACAACATCCGCTATCGCGCTCACGCTGAAGTTCAAGCGGTCCGGGGCGCCGAGCGCGGTGAGGTTGCGGCCGGCGTCCCAGGCCGGAAGCGCGAAATCGTCGGGTTGCGGGAAGAGGTAGAAGGTGAAGGTGTGGGGGATGTCGTTTAGGGTTGGGTTGGAGCCGCCTGGGTTGAGATGGCGTGTCAGTTGTGTCATGCTTTTTTTTTTATCTAACCACTTCGTAGTAGGAGCATCCAGTTAAGAAGAAGAAAGAAAGAAAGAAAGAAAAACAGCTTACCGTAAGGCGCCAAAGCAGGCGTCCCATCCTCGACGACAAACGTCCCGTTCTCCGCTTGCGTCAGCCCCGTCTGTAGCCAGTGCAGTCTTGTCGTACGGCAGGTTTGCAGGCCTTGTGCTAGAGGCAGGCTGGTGCCGTTGTAGCGCCCGCCGGAGATGGAGAGGTCGGTGAAGACGAGCATGTGTTTGCCTGAGGCGCGAGAGTTTAGGGAGATGCTGGGGCGGGCGGAGACTTCTACGCGGGAGATTAGCGGTTGACTTGGCTGGGCTGGGTTGGGTTGAGTTGGGTTGGATGGCGACGTACGGTCGGGGAAGAGCAGCATGTCTGTTTCGACAACGCTGGTGCCATTGTAGGTTACGATGAGGTTTCCTGAGGTGGAGGGTTGGGAGGTGGGAGGGGTTTGGGCGGTGGTCAGGTGGGCGGTTTGGAGGAGGAGGGCGAGTGAGGTGGATGTGGTTTGGGAGAACTTCATTTTGGAGTGATTGGGTTGGATTTGATAGCGACAGTGATGTTTTCTGTCTTTCAGGATTAAGTGAGTTTGACACGAAGGGATCCAGCAGGAAGGGTTAGAAGTCAGCTACATGTATATGATGTACTTCTCATACATGCAAGGTACCGCGGGGGTCCTCTCAAGGTTTCCACATCTTGAACGCCCATTGCGGAGTGAACGGTAGCGACGTTGATCTCGAACGGTGTGGAAGGGCTTGGGAGTGGAAAGTATGGCTATTTCGATCAACCTGCAGTACTTACCCTGACATGCATTCAATGTGTGAGAGTTTCGGAAGCGAGCTGGCTCACGCCACGAGGACGGGTGATGCGGTTTTGTTGTAACGCTGCATCATCTGTGGAGGGCTAAACATGTTTTTCGACGTTGGTGCTGCGCTTTCTCAAATATTTTTCAGCTGCCACTATTGAATCCATTCAACTAGTATTGCAAGCCATATACACATAAGGTTGGAGATGACTTCAGAGGGGTTGTTGCGGTAGTTCGTGGGGTTCAAACAAGGTTTCCACGCGAAGCTCTAGATCAGGTCCCAGTGGCTTGAACGGCCGACAGAAAACATGCTCGCCAAGGCCGATTGCCGGCGGAACCACAAGAACGTCTGCACTGCACGGGCAGTAGGAATAGGAATGCAACGGTGATCGGCGGGCTCCGAGGAATGATATTCATTGATATTCTGGAGTTTCACAAAAGGAAAATCGTTACTTATGCAATTGTTGTACACATGACGGCCGGGTGAATATTCCCCAATCCATCAGCCTCACTAGTATTTTGCCTTTACTCCACCTCTCAGTCCTTCCTTCCATAGACAGCAAATGCTGTTGTCTTCGCACCACTTCTGCACCATCCACGCCTTGAGCTCGTATTTGACGGTTTCCCATTCGTCGATTTCGGGAGGCGCGTCTTTCTTCTTGCGACCTTTTGTCTTCGTTTTGGGCTTCAGTCGTTCGATCTCGAATCGCAAGCCTTGCTGGTTCAGCCAGGATGTGAGGTCTTCGAGCACAATCGGGTCGTACAGGAGGATTTTTTCGTGCCAAGACGGCGTGGTCATGCCGTTGCCTAGAGGTGCTGAATTGATGGTCTCGGCAATCTGTGGGAAGATCGAGGTTTGTATTGCTGGCCAGCAAGCGTCTGTAGCTTTGATCGCTGCGTTGCCAGGGACAGCGGTCTTAGGCGCAGTGGAAGGTGAGAGGGGCATGTCAAAGTCCAGCGGTCGGACAACTGCAGGAGAAGAGGACGCTCGTCGTCGGCGGGGAGATGGCGTAGGCGGTGAGTCAGAGTCGGATATCTCATCGATCCTAGTCCATTCGTTCCCTGCCGCTGGCTGGGAGGCTGCTGGCCGTGGCGAGATCTTCGTGTTGCGGAATGCTCGAGGAGACAAGGCAACAGTCGCTGCGCTCTTGGGAGGTCGTCCTGCAGGTCGTTTTGGAGATGACAAACGAGAGGTCACAGCTGCTGCACTAGCCCGACTCGGCGGCCGTGTCGGAGAGACGGAACTTGATAGGACGACAGTATTGTCCTTGAGGGGCTGTTCTGGTCGCTCTGTAGAAGGCGCAGATGCCTTGCCATCCTTCCGAGGACGACCCACAGGCCGCTTGGGCGACTGCGAAGTCGGGCGGGCGATTGTGCTTTCTTTACGAGGCCGACCAATGGGCCGCTTCGGAGATGTAGAGCCAGCTCTGGCGACTGAAGTATCTTCAAGAGGTCGACCGCGGCCTCTGACTGGTGATGTCTTCGCAGCTTTGTCGTCAATAGAATTCTTTCTTGGCCGACCGCGTCCTCGGGTAGGTGAAATTTGCAGTGGCCTCTCAAGTGAGGAGTCTTTGCGAGGGCGACCGCGACCTCGCTTGGGAGAAAGAACTATGACAGGACTTGAGTCTAGCTGTACTACTGAAGGCTGGTTTGCCGGCCTGTTCCTGTCAGGTGACACAGTCGTAGTGGAAAACGAACGAGCTTGAAGTTTAGTAGTTGATGTCCTGGTAAGATCCGGGACTGTCATCGATATGTTGGCGTCCAAGGGCTGAAGTGCTGTTCTCCTTGCAGGCGATGTTGCCAACTTGTTTGATCGTTCTGTTGGTTTCAAGCTCGTAGCTTGCGGGAGCAACACCGAGTCATCGCTTCCGAGGAACATCCAGTCCTCGCCAGCAGGTGGATCCTCATCACCAGCGGCTACTGGTGGGGCGTGCTCGGTACTGCCCGACAAAATGCAAGCAGTGGGGCGTGTATCTCCAAGAGCGTGACTATACTCATCTTTGGTGGAGGGCATAGGCTTGACTTGGGGATCTGGGAAAGGCTGAGGTTCAGCTGTGACATGATCTTGCCCTTCGCGCGCGGAGCTAGACAGGTTAATGATGTCGATGACGCGCACGATAGGCTCCTCGTCTGCCGCAGAGAGCATTATGGGCAAAGGTATTGAGGGTTCTTGTGCTAATTTGGAGCCGGTGCTGTCTCGAGCGCTGACACACCATAGCTCCCGCTCAGCCTGCTCCACCGAGAGACAAGTGCCGTGTGGTGCTGTAGGTACTCGAGCACAGCTTTTCTCCGCGTCCATAGCTGGCGGTCCCACTTGCGTGCCAATCTGTGAGCTGTTGGGCAAAGCACAGGACATCTCTGACTGCTGTAGAGCGAGCTGCATGTCTCGCACAAATTCAGGTGACTCGTCGGCAGCAAGCTGGCTGGAGGTTCCGAATATGAAATCTTGCGATCTCATCTGTTTACACGCCTGTGTTGGCGAGTACAGAGGGGCTTGGTAGTCCTTCTTGTCGAATTTAACCTTGACCTTGGTTGTTTTGGCTCTGGGTTTGGCAGGCTTTTTCGTAGGGGCAGCGTCGCCATCTGCAGGCGGTACCTTTGCCCTTGACTTCCGAGGCTTCTTGATCTTTGCGACAGCATTTCCATCTCCAGCGTCAGGTTCTGCGGGTGGCAACTTCTCTACATCTTTTTGAGGCGTAAAGTAGGTGGAAACTGTGCTTTGGACTGGGTCTTGGTCCTTGGGTGGCTGATAAGCTGCGAGTGCAAGTGCTGTAACGGTTCGTGGCTTCTTGGGAATGGCCTTTGGCTTTTTCGCTTTCTTCGCTGCCTTTGGTGCGGCTTTCGCCTTGGATGCAGTTGTCTCCTCAAATGTGTCCGGGTCTTGTGGACGAGCGATTCCGATCTGTTCTGACAGCTCTATGCGACGACGTTTCGTGCTAGCTTCGCCACTGACGGTGCGCTGTACAGTGGTCGGTTCGGATTGCAGATTGCTGAAGTTGCCAAGCAATTCCGTGAAGGGGACTTTCTCCATGCTTTCGTCCACGTTCTGGTTGAACACAGGAAGCGTGTTCTCAGAGAAGGTGTCTTTGGCAGGCGTCCAGCTCCGGCGGCGCCTAAGCGCCGGTTCTGCACCCACCAGTGAATGATTCGAGACCATCTCCGCAGTATGCTGCTCGCTCGGCTCAAGATTGTCGTCTGCATGATGGACCTTGCGGATTATTGGTGGCGGTGATGATGGCAAGCGTTCCGGCTGAACAATAGGTTTCTCTTCATCAAAGTAGGCAGATTTCTCCGTCGAGCTTTTAGTGGACTTCTTTGCCACCTCGACAGTCTCCGTCATCGTTTCAGCTGTAACCACTGCGACCTCCCCTGTCGCCTCGCTGACTTTTGGCTGCTTTGTCTTTCTCGAGCGAGGTTTCGTCGCCACAGGTTCTGTCGCAACCGTCATGCCAACCGCGGCAGCGGATGTCGCTCCAGTAAGTGCCTCTTCTGGCTCGTCCGAGTCCGGAATTATAGCTTCAGATTTGGCTTTGCCCTTTCGGGGTTTCTTAGCCATAGGGGCGTCGCCAGTATTGGCAGTTTTGCTCGTACGCCTGCGAACGACCTTCTTGGGGGCGGGTCCATCCTTGGTAGGCAGTGGTGGCTGAGCTGGCGCAAGAGCTCCATCGAAAGAATATTCGGAGAGATTCATACTCGGCCTGCGCGATGTGATGGCTTCCTTGGGTGGCTTGACTGGGTCAACATGTGGAGCCTTAGACTTTTTGGAAAGTGACTTTGAAGGTCCCTCCTTCGACTGAAGGAAGCTGTCAAAGCGAGGGCTTTCTGGACCAATGTCTGTTGTCACGGATGGCTTCCTAGTTCTGGGTGTTTTCTTCGGCTTCGTGAGCTTCCCAGCACTTTTTGCTGCCGAGTCCGACCCTTTCATCCCTTGTACATTTCCCGGTGAAGCGATAGCCTCAGCACCGGTGACATGTGCCGCTCGCGCATTTCCAGCGTCGCTTTGTTCTTTCAGCAGGCTCGCGGCGGAAGCGAACCCTGCTTGCGCACCTGCCGGTACTTGCTGTGCTCTTGAACCGCTCTTCAGTGGCTGCGCCCGGGGTCGTACGAAGGCACTCGGCGACAGAAGCTGTGAGGAGGACCGAGTGATAGAGCTGGTGCTCACGCTGCGGCGCAGGCTATCCGGAGTGATCGAGGGAGCATGGTAGGCGTCATCCAAGGGCGAAGACTCGATGGTGACAGGCGTTCGCGCTGCCATGGCTGCCTGCAAGACACTGGAGCATTTCTGCACTGGCCTCAGGAGCCGTAGCAGCTTCTTCGGCGCGTGATTCAGGGCGTAGATGATTGCCTCGAGGCGATAGTCGCGTGCAGTGTGTGTCGTGGTGCTGGAGAACGTGTCGCTGTAGTGGCGCGCGCGCACTCTAGCTCGGCGTTTGAGTTTGTGCCGAAAGCTTTCGTCCCGTCTCAGAACGTCGAAGTCAGACCTCACTTCTACTTTGCTTGCCCATATCGCCCACAATCATCACATTCTGACTTATCATGTTATCCATATCTTCAGTCAAAAATACATCAGGCGCTGCAATACATCGCGAGCTCTCAACATTCATTCCCTTTCCCGACGGTCATTCATATCTCGTCCGTGGACCGCAGCAGATATCAGTACCCTTGAGATACTGTTAAAGGTTCCCATCATCTCAACATCGGTTCCCTTTTCCGATGATCACTCACACTGCATCCATGAACCACAGCAGATACCAGTGCCGATGAGATACTATCAACGATCCCCAACATTTCAAGATTGATCGACGGCCATACACATCGCATCCGTGGACCGCAACAAATACCAGTACCGATGAGGTACCAGTAACGATCTTCAACATTGCAAGATTGATCAACGGTCATTTGAATTGCGTCTGCGGACCGCAGCAGATATGAGTGCCGATGAGATACTGGGATGTGTCTCAATGGACGTTCGATCAACGATTTAACGCCGACGCTACCAGCTGCAGCACTGATAGCAAGCCTAAACCAATCGGAAATCTTTGTGTCTTTCTTCCACTCATGCTGTAAAGCGTGATTACAACTTCACAGGTACCAGCTCTTTCACAGTACAGGCCATCTAGCAAGGGACGATGACCTTTCCCAAGCTCAAAGATCGGTACAAATGGCCAAAGTATGTGGCCAGACGTTATACGAGGCGTCCACCAATTTGAGAGCTATTGGAGATCCGGGCTTGGTTACGCCGTCGTCTAGCAAGACTTCTCGACAGTGTTGACTGTAACACCGGCGCTTACATTCCGTCCCCAAGCGAGAGCTCTCCTGGCTCCGTTCCATTGTCCAACAGATACATCACATCGTCGAAGTTTCGGCCGAAGCGCCTCTGCGTCACGATGCTGGCGTGCTCGCGGAGAATCAAGGTGTAAATTTGGGTGCGTCTGCCTGTGGCCATAAGGTTGGTGTAGCGGAGGACACCGAGGCCGTATCCTATGATCCGACCAATGGGGTAGAACTCGTTCTCTGCCATGAAGCGCCTAAATTGCGTCAAAGCTGCAGAAACTTGGTCAGAACTGTTGCTGGATACCACCGAGGAGTGCGCCAGAAAGAACTTACGGAGAAACTGTCGCTCCAGCTCAGGCCCCAGACAGTCCACGCAAATCCTGCCTGCGCCGGGATAAATGTAAAGGGGTTGAGGCGTGAGAAACTTGCCCAGCAGACAGCTCGAACAGAAAATACCGTTTGGTGCGGCTGTGAAGTCCCTGCGATGCCCAACAAGGTCGCTGAATACGTCGAGCAAACATCTGGGTCTGCTCGAATTCAAGTAACGCGACCTGTCCTCGTCCCTGCGGAGCTCGCCAAATTCCATGGACTGCATCCCGTTGTTCTTGTTCTGGTCTCGCTGGAGAAGCAAAATCCACGTGTCGCTGTTGTGTTTGGGAACACCGAGAGCTTGCTTCGCGGCGGCGCTGGGACGATCGACGCCCATGTTCCAGACTCTAGTATGTGTGGCAAAGTCTCTAAGCTCTTTCGCCGTGCGACCATTGAGATTGCCGTGCATAAGCTCGTTCTGGAATTCGGGCTGCGAGAAGATGACGTCCGAAATCGCGACATTTGGATTCGAGCCTGGAACTTTGGTGTAGATTCTGTCGGCATGGATGTCATTTACGAGCAGAAGCGCGGTCCAGTCTTTATACTGATCTTCAATTTTGGCGGCGAGGTGGACTTGCTCCCTGAACGACAGGTTTTCGATGATCGTTTTCTGGATCTCTGCAGGTCGCTCAACCATCAACTTGATGGCCGCAGCGCGTTTTGCTGATGGCAAGTTTGGATCGGTGGCCATGATCGTCCGTCGTTGTGGAGAGATGTTGCAATCTGACGCGTTTGTGGAAGAATGCGCTGGAGTTTGCTTCGCGTGCTCTTTGCCTGATCGATGCAATGTTGTCGAGTGTTCTACCAGAATGTCGTGACTTGCAGCTTCGTGGTATCAAGTTGCTAAGCAGCTGCGGAGGCGGCCAAGCTCGAAAGTCCATCGCCACATGTTGGTGAGCGAAAGTCGGACCGGAGAAACTAATGGAATGTCGCTGTGTGTGTTGGCTCGCATACTTGGCTCTTGCTCTGCTGAAAGAACGCATGAACATTTCGAGGCCTGTTAGTCCAATCTTGTGTGTCTGTAATCACTTCATCCTGCGAGGCTGGCCACTTTTGACCATGCCGTTGCCCTTGTGCGCGGAAAGGGAACTTCCCCTAGGTGAGACTTTATAATATTTGCGCAAACACTCCAGGTGTGCAAAGGTGCAACAGAAGGATCATTCAAGAGGAGGAATGGCACAGGGGTTTATCATCAAGAACACGCTAACACAACTCGATTCACAGATCTACTACCCACCACAAGCCTCATGAGTTCAATCCTCATCATCTTTTTTTTCCTTTTTGCAAGGGAGCTTCCTCAGGATGAGACTTTATAATGTCTAAAACTTCACTCCCGGTGTGCTAAGGTTCAAGAAGAGGATCATTCAAGAGGAGGAATGGCACAGTGGTTTATCATCAAGAACTTACTAACAAACCCCACCCTCACAGACCTACCATCCGCCCCAACATGAGTTCGAAGTTCGAACCCAGTCATCTTTTTGCCTTTTTGCACCTGGCAGCAGGCAGGGCTTTCGGGGCTACGGAAACACGAAAGCCCTTGACATTTGTAGCACCCAAATGAGCAGTTTGTAATCTAGGTGTAAGAGGTGTTCGCTGCTGTAATTTTATCATGGACATTGGGCGATACCTTACAAGCTCGTCTCCTAGGTACGTGTGCAACATACGTCGCGATTTGGTCCAAGTCTCCCACTCCCAATCTCCCACTCCCAGTCTTTGTGTGGAATTGAGCAGTATTCTTCTACCTTGCCACCAGTTGGCAGTATGTACTGATGTATGACAATCTTGCAGGCAGCGCCTTCTGCTCAAGCACTACGCGTGGCAAGGCGTCGAAACCTTGTGGTCAAACTCCCGGAGATCCTTCTACCGTTCAGCAATGGTCGATTTGTGCTGCTCGCACTGGTACGACACGTTGATGTTCTCGTCAACAGATCGCCTCACTGTAGAGACTGGTCGCCGCCGTTGTTCCTTGCACCATTGTACACGTCGTCTCCCGTGTTCACACTGCTATGCGCCTGGTCGCCACCTCTGTTCCTTGCACCGTTACGCAAACCAAGTCCTGTGTTCATACCGTTATGCGCCTTCCTGTGAGAGCGAGTCCTCAGATCGCCTCTGCTCTCCTTTGCCACCTCAAGCTCTTGATCCTGCTCGCGTTGCCGGCGTCGGTGGTCTGCTTCTGTTCTGCTGCTTCGAGCTGCGGCAGTCTTCGATTGGAGGTGAGTGTGGAGTCTCTGGATGCGGAGGGAGAGAGTCTTGCCTGGTTAGAGGTCAGTGAAGTCCAATGCGCACTTGTTATTTGCCACGCCGCCACGGCGCACCTGGTACAGGCGATGCTGTCGTGGAATCTTTGGATGCGGAAGGCGAGAGCTCTGCCTGGCTGGAGGTCATTGAGGTCAAAGGCGCACTTGTTCCTTGCCACGCCGCCACGGCGCGCCTGGTACAGGTGATGCTGTCATGGCCTCGTGTAGCTCACGACTTGGGTTTATCGTTCGCGCGGCATCAAGGTAACGAAGGTAATCGCTCGTTCACGTCACTCGCAATAATCCCGGCTCTTGGTAATACAATGGTATGGATGGGTTTCACGCAGTCTCCGGTCGCACCGTCGCGATATGCTGTCAAAACGAGACCGCGGACCAACACAACAATCATCACAACAGTGAGCTCACTACATTCAAGGGCGACGACGACACAAAGAGACTGGAGAATGATGGGTCTTCTTCTCCAATGCCCTCGACAAGCGAAGAGATTGATGAAAAAAGGTTTGGTTCGCGTCAGCCAGAGGTAGTGCAATACTGGCGACACTAACCAAGGACACCAGCAAGCTGAGAGGCCCTCGATGGTATCCAAAAATTGAAGAGACTACTCTGGTTAGGAGTAGACGCCTCCTTTTGCTGATCTCACCTGTCACCAGGGAGGGTCGCGACGAAAGAAGACCACAAGTATGAGGAAGGAAAAGTGAGGGCGAAGCGGAGCAAAAACTCGAGTTTTGTGTGGGCGAGTGGTCCGTGTGCCGGTGGATGGTCCCGGTGGGCAACCAAGGCAACTACTCCGAGTCTTATCATGTGACGGTAGGCGAGAACTGACTGTCTGCAGTCTTCTATCGGGTTCGATGGGTCTCGCTGGCAACGCAGCAAGCATGGTATCAGATTGGCCTTTGGTTTCTACACATATCGTTCACGAGCACGCGTTGGGATGTCATCGTTTACAAGGAATTGATGTTGCGGTACGCAAAGGCTATGGTCTCATTCCTTCTTGTCTACCTGCTCCGTGTTGTCACTGGTGGGAGTCTCGGGGGAACCGGCCGGGGAGGGGACGTAGATGCAACTGCGAAGCGCATTGGTTAGCTCCAACATCATCAAGCTGCTCGGTCTGAAGAGAGTAACGTACTTGTCGCAGAGAGGGCATCCGCCGCTCTTCGCCTCCCAGGTCTGTTTGAGGATGTCCTTGTCTTGGGTTGCCTCGTACAGGCTCTTGCAGCAGATCGCGAACACGCCGCTGCCAGCGTCCGAACAGGTTTCCATCACGCGGTAGGCGGTGCAGCCGCAGAGCTCCCAGACGACGAGAAACGGGAAGAAGCACATCTATTGCTGTTGGTCAAGGGACTGGGGACAAATCTTCGCGGAAGGATGTGCTCTTACGTTGAATGTGTCAATTTTGTGTTGCTGAGTGGTTTTGTATGGTCGGAGTTCAGGTGTCTATCGATCAAAAAGCCCCACTCTCAAGTGCGCGCCGAACACCAGCGCTCGATGAAATCAGTGCAACTTGATCACTGAGCTGTAAGCAGGCCTCATTCTTGCTTCTCAGTTGCGGGGAGTCAACGATCGGTCGGATACGATTCCCACTGCTACAGCTGTGGCCTCGCCCTATGCTTGGTACATTATGATCAACACGATTATCTCACCAAGTGGATGCAGTACGTTTAAAAGCTGTGTCACTTGATATCAGTTGAGTGGCTGCTCGAATTATTCGAAGCCTGAAAAGCAATTTGTTGGCAAGCAAAGTCTTTACACGAAACGTAGTCTTTGGTACCAGTAAGTGGATTTCAGCATTGTTACACGCCTTATGTATTGTTTCGATGGCGAGCATAGTCCTTCCTGAATATCTTGTATTCAATACCAGCCAACTATCTGTTGTGGCAATCTGGATTCTGAAGGGTTGAAAGCGCCTCAGCGGCAAGCATGGTTATCATATCATCTTGTCCTGTTGAGACCGGCAGAGCAGGTTCAAAGCCAATCAGTATTCAGCAAGATGTCTCACGAACAAGCGAATGTCTCACTTGGTTGGTGTCCATGGATATCAGTAACTTAGAGTAGCTGCTCAGACTGGACGCGTATTCTTGATCACTCCGAAGGCAATTAGACTTCGCACTCGTCCTTTTTCTCCCGGCATCAGCAAAGTGACGATTGCCATACATTGGTATCCCTGAAACCACTCGTGGGCAAATACAGCTCTTTCAATTCATGTTTCTACTGGCAGTATCATCTACGCTGGGGGTAACTGCCTGAAGAAACTCCATAACTAGTACTACTCTGAGCTTGTTCACGTGTTGCTCTATCCGCCTTCCTCGAGCAATTAACTCAAGTTTTTGCTGGTACTGACTCTAGCACTACCATGTAAAAGCCGCATGATACCTCCCAAATGCGTGATCCAGACATGTTTGTCACCATCTCTTGTATCTCAAACATCTTTGGATTCATCCTTGAAGTTGTGCGCGTCTCTTGCCCTGGCATCTTGATCTTGTATGCTCGCCCTATAGTGATCATCCCGCTCTTGCTTGTCGACATTCAAAGTCTTGCGTGTGCCTAGTTGCGGTCTCGGGGAGGTTCTGAAGGGTGGGCGTCGTGTGGCGGATATCCACTTCGCATGGTCGGCTCGGGGTGGCGTAAGAAGGTAACTTCTCGCCATTTTGGCGTACTTGCTGGTGAATTGACAAGTTTATCGACAGATTGATTTGATTTCTTGTTGGTTAGGCGTCACAGGTCGTTGGTGAAGGTTTGCCCGGGAATCGGAGAGGTCGGAGGGTGGCGGATGTTTACTTCGTACAGTCGGCCCAAGCCTCGAGGTGGCGTAGGAAGGAACCTCCTCACGATTTCAGCGCATTTGCTGGTAAATTAACAAGTTTATCGACAAATTCGTTTGCTTTCTTTTTGAATAGGCGTCACAGGTCGTTGGTGAGGAGTTGTCTGGTGATCGGGAAGGTTGGAGCGTTCCGTCATTGCTGTGGATCGCGTTTCTGCTGCGGACAGCAAACAGACAAGCAGGAGGCAAATGGTCAATGATGCTTGTGATTTCGGATGCAGTGATGTTCAACTCGGTCTTGACAAGGAGGGAATGATTGTATACACTAGATTGGAAGTCTTGTCGGAGACTGAACTGCCAGAATGGTGGTGAGCGGAGTGCTCGCGGCCAAAGTCCTCGACCCCTCCGCCAATCCGCAGCTTCAAAGCACGCAAAGAACAGCATTACAAGGAGTCAAACAAGGCGCAAATAACAACCACGGGTATATAATACTTTGAGAGCATGGAAAAAACGAGCAAAAAAAGCTCGACATATTTTGTGTTGGCGAACAAAAGAGAACCTGAGGGATCGGACCCCAGGGAAGAGAAACCAGCCGAACAAGTTTACTGCTTTTAGGACTCGAACCTGGCCAACAGAAATAGTTAGTAGTATCCTTGCCCACTGGGCCATCCGGTGCTGGCAGACACCGGAGACCCATTCGTCATCGCCAACACAGACGGGTATATACCTTAGTATTGAGTAGCCCTCATAGTAAACAGGCCGACGGTAACACAGCAGCCACGAAGGAGATACGGGCCATGCAGATTGATGATCTTGTTCGTGTGCGCCAGGATTGTCTCTCCAGCAAATCTGAGAGATTATTATTGTGTTCTGAAGCGCCTGCACAAGTGCGAAGGTGTTGATGTTCTTCGTCAAGCGGGAGTGCATTTGCTGCGCAGCAAGATACCACCTGCGGAAGGAGGTGTTCTTGTTTTGCGCAACATTCGCGTACGTCGACGACTCCAGCACTCGCACACACCCATTCGACCAGAGTGCGCCGGGATGTGCAACTTGATAGGCACCCGGATGAGGCCATGCGCGAGACGTCTTCCTGCAGACGATTCACTTACAAAGCGCGCAAGGTTGAGCACCGCGGGCCTGAGCGGCCGATTGGTATCTGCTGGGTACGACGACCTGGTGCAATTGACGACAACATCATCCCTGCCCGGCCACCTACCACTGCTCATTCCTCGAGAGAACGGTGACCGCTACGGTGATCAAGAGCCTGACGCGTCGCCTGTCAGCATCGGCCGACCGTTGGACACCATGTTCTACGCCTAGCATGATCTCGGGTCGCCAGCTTTTGAACCAACGCGGCAGCGCGATCATGAGCCACCTCGATGATATGCCCGAACACCAAAGGCGTACTGGAAAGAAGCTTGCTTCGCGAAGAACCTTTCGGCGGACATGATCGACCAGCACACGAAGTCATGCTCTGGCCATGCTTTCAGATCAATGATCCAACCGATAAGAAGCAAGAGTCGGACACAACGTCGGTGGTAAAGGTCCACCTTGTGCAGCAGGAAAGGAAAGAGCAGGAACCAATAAGATACAAGACCCGCTGCTCCATTGGCAGACAACGCGAGAACATGTCCGAGGATCGTGGCCGAGCCTTACGAATCATGACCTGAAGCGTGGATTGTTGCGCCGGCGTTGGAACATGTTCGAATGAACGCTTGGGCAGGTGGTACCAGAGTGCGAGGCCAGTGGTTCGTATGAGCAAGTCCGAGAGTTCCAATCGCATTTCCATTCGACCGGAAGCATCTTGTGATTGAGCGAGAACGTCGTGGAAGTCATCGGCCATTCAAAGTGCGCAAGCCATCAGCGGAGCGAGACCGTAAAGATCAAGCGACGAGATACACTGGTACACTGGTCCAGACGGTCGAAAGTAGCCCCAAGTTAGCTCCATTGGACGATCCCCACGCTCGAAGACAGTCGGACTGGAGAATACAAGCGAGTTGGTTGGAAAAGGATCAACAACCAACACAAAATGCCGTAAGACCCTTACGCGTGTAATCATGCCACAGACGAAGCACAATACGAACCAGCAGGTGTGCTCCATTGATTTCTTGCTGCCAGAAGTACAAGTACGTTCGAAATCTCCTGAGATCAATGACATGGATTCATTGGAAGTCTTGCAAAGCAAAAGGCGCGTGGAGATGGCGAGTCGACAAATTCCAGGTCGCGCTGCGCAAGCAATACTCGACAGAAGGACGTCCATCATGATTGAAGTCCGCTGACAGGATCAGAAGCATATTGCCGGGAGAAGCGTACAGAGTATCAACACTTCATCTCCGTCGAGCAGGGGTAGGCCTCATCGGCATGGGCCTTGGCCTAAAGCATGCGTCGTCCTCGTCATTGAAGGGGCCATATAAAGAGACCTCAAGTGTGGCAGTAGTCTCTGGAAAGTCGTCCGTGGCAGACAGCCCCAAGGGAGCTGATTCGTCTTGGATTCCTGCGTGAAACTGTTCCGCATCGTGAGCGGACAAACTTGTAGATTGGTTTGCAACTACCAAGCGTCACGTCGGGTCTGTAACCCATATGAACGCGTCTTTGTGGACAGACATCAGCCAGAACTCAGTAGTTCCTGGCAAGGTCGTACATTGGCTTCTTGTGTTCTGTTCGAGGCAATGAGAGATTCGTCGCTGGGCTCATCTCGTTGGCAGCGTTTGCTGGGCGTTGTACAACGCAAGCAGGCGCGTTTGTCGGCCAATATCATGCTCCGGTACTTGATATATTAAGTCATGAGCTTTTTGGCAGTTTTCCAACTCCGAAACAACGATTGTAATCTTTTAACATCATATTAAAGGATTATACCTGCATCATCGAGAAGAGATGAAGTCCAGGTAGACTATACAGACTTTGCGGGACGCTTCGCGGGAGCTATGCCCAAGAAATTCCCAAGTCCGAAATGATCAAGGGTCCTTGGGTCCGACTCCACTTGCGCCTAATCACGACAGCCGCTTTGGCCGAGCAGGCGGAGACTCTGCAACTACTTGCTGCTCCTGAGTAGATCTCGAGCATCTTTGCGATGTGCACCTACAAAACTTGTATGGGCGTGCGAAAGCGTGCTCTTGACCTTCCGCTGCCACCAGGGACCTGACTTGCACCTTTGCACATGCTATAGAGCGACTACGACGCGACTGACACTCATTCTCGTTCGGCCAACTCAGCTCAGCATGGCTTCTGCTACGAGAAAGGCTCGTCGCGAGCGCAAACTGCCAGTCCAGCAGTTGGCTATCTTAGGTACCCATGCCGCAAACATGTGTCTCCTTCTCAGTTGCTAATACGTTCTTCCAGCCGTATGTCGCTTCGCCGAACCCATTGCCAGCACTTCGCTGTTCCCTTACCTGCCTGAGATGATCTATTCGTTTGGCGTACCACAAAACGCTGTAGGAAAATGGGCCGGTATCTGCGCCGCTGTCTTCTCGATATCACAAGCCCTTTTCGGTGTAGCATGGGGACGCTTCTCAGATCTTCACGGTCGTAAGCCCGCAATCCTGCTGGGCCTGACAGCTACAATGATCACGAGCTTGATGTGGGGGTTCAGTACCAACCTTGCGATTGCGATCACGGCTAGAGTTCTTGCGGGTGCAGGTAACGGAAATGTGGGCATTATTCGTACAACGGTGGCAGAGATGGTACCATTCAAAGAGCTCCAGCCTCGCGCTTTCAGTCTCATGCCGCTTGTCTGGAATATCGGCAGTATCTTTGGACCCAGTATTGGAGGTGCTCTTGCGAACCCTCTGGACGTGAAGCCTGGACAAGATCGTTCGGGAGGAAGCTTGTTCGAAAGATTCCCGTATGCCCTTCCAAACATTGTGTCGGCTGTGTTCTTCACGATTGGCATCACCACTGGAGTACTCTACTTGGAGGAGACCTTGGAGACAAAGCAGGGTCACCGTGACTACGGTCTCGTTCTTGGACAAAAACTGAATGCTTTTGTGAAACGATGCATAGTGAAGACCAAGGAAACTTTACGTCTACAGGAACCTTCGAAGTCAACACACGCCGAAACTGAACCTCTCATCAAACGCGGCGCTGAGGACGAAGAGCACGCATCATTGACGACAGCGCCGACCGCACCCCGAGCACCACCACCTACATGGCGGGAAGTGCTGAACTACCAGGCCAAGATGAACCTGTTCGTGTACACTTTGCTCGCTGCACACCCAATGGCTTTCGACCAGCTGCTGCCAGTGTTCATGCAGTACCCGCCCTTGCCTCCTGACTTCCACCAAGAAAACCCACTCAAGTTCGCCGGTGGCTTTGGTCTTCACCACTTGACGATCGGCCTCATGAGCACTTGCTACGGCGTGTTTGGCATGCTTGCACAGTTCTTCCTCTTCCCGCGAATGGCACGAGAGTTCGGAGTTTTGCGTTGCCTCAAGTGGTGTGTTTGCATATTCCCCTTCTGCTACATTGTAATGCCTTTCACAGCACTTCTTCCAACGCAGGAGTTGCAAGTCAGCGCATGCTTCATTGTCATGCTGGTCAAAGGTCTTTGCTCGATCTTCGCGTTCCCGTGCTCGACTATTCTCTTGACCAATTCAGCCAGCAGCCTCAGAGTCCTGGGCACCTTGAACGGATTCGCAACCTCTTTCTCGGCCATTGGACGCGCTCTTGGACCTTTGCTGGCTGGTAGCACGTTCACTGCAGGCGTCAACAAAGGATATATCATCGCGCCATGGTGGCTTCTTGCAGCTATCGGTTTCGTCGCTGCTATCCCGTGTTTCTACTTGGTCGAAGGCGACGGTTTCGGTGGGGATCAGAATGACGACGGCGAGATCAGCGACGATGAAGACGAGGTGGACGATCTTCTAAGAGCAGAAGGTTTGGAGGGAGAAGCCGAAGCTATAGGTGGCAAGCCAGGGCCAGTCCTCATGCCCTCACTCCGGAATGATGAGGCGGAAGAGGAAGGCTACGGAGGTGTGGGACAGCTGCTTTCTCGCACTACTACGCTGTCATCAATTGGTGCTTCTCCTGCTACAGAGATAGGCAATGGCGCTGCAAACGAACAAGGAACGCGCAGGGTGACAAGGCGCGTTTCAGTTCCCTTGGGGTTGGGCGGTCAAAGTATCTCGAGAAGGTATAGCAGCAATCTTGGGCAGAGTCTGGGAAGTGCTGGAAGCTTCAATGGGTAGTTGTTAGGAGCGATGGTGGTACAAGGCTTGCACGTGAGTCTGCGCTCAAGCTTCCCGATGTTGATAGTCTCAGCAATGGACCGCTCCGAATCATGTGATAGTGATATCGCGGACTTTGTGTGACATGTAAGAGCTGTGTATGTTCAGTGTTTCCATCGCGGCTGTGCACATTGCGAATTATCAACGATCGCTTGTGAGAATAAATCAACCTCGTCGCGGTTTTTAGTACATTCCATTTGTTAATTTGATGGCACGCGACTACGATAGATATCCGACGAACCCTTATTTCCAGAACTACGTAGACCTGTTACACGTACTTCCAGCTTGTCTTCGTGGATTTTCATCAAAAACCAGAGGTTTGCTGCACTTTGGAGAGGGGGGACGCATTTCGGCGTATGAGAACGGCTCGATAACGGACTTGGCCAAAAGGTCAGCGCCGAAGACCGTGCTCGGATCTGGCAGTGGATGATCCGAGCGGACCTAAAGGATCTTGGTGGGGAGCATATCGGCTGCTGCTGGCGAAGTGCGGTGCGGCGGCGGTGACGAAGCAGCAACACGCGACTGCCACGCCGGCACTGTCTTGCATCTGCTGGCACACACACTGTAAATGTCGCAGTGTAAGTGAACCTCCAAGCACAGCTCCCAATACTTGTTATTCTTCCCCAAGCGTGCGAGAACATCTGCCCTATCGTATCATTGTCTGCAGTCAGCATTCTTCGTCATTACCATCCGCAGCGTCACTCTATCACTCTCTCACCGCGCCGAATGCCCGCTCGACCGCCGTAGAAGCTCACGCGACCCGTCGCCTTTACAAGGTTTGGATAGCCTCCTGCTCTCCCCTTATCCTTATCATGGATGAGCGTGGCCAAACACCTCCCCCTATCGATAGTTTTGCAAACGACGACGACCAAACATGGCTTGACTTCCTCAGAAGTGCAGGTGGCACCGTGAGATCGTCTGCGACCACTTCTACACACTCCCACTCCCACTCCCACGCCGCCTCCTCTAGCTCGGCAACCTTGCCTCGACCCTCCGTCGCTCGCAACGACTCCTCTTCCGACCGCAAGCGTCGCCTCACCACCGCCGAAGAAGGTCGCAACTATCCATATGTCGCACCCGGTACCTCAAGAGCTTCGGCCATCGACCTAAGCACCCCTCCGCTGCGACAGCAAGGACACCAGCGGGGTCATACAACCGGCAGCGTCACATTCTCAGCATTACCACCGCGAAGAGAAAGTATACAATCACAGCGCAGAGCAAGCGACATGGTGCCGCCGTGGCAGCCGGACGCAGAGGTCCACAAGTGTCCTGTCTGCGAGCAAGAGTTCGGGTTCCTCTTCAGAAAGCATCATTGTAGGAAATGTGGCAGGGTCGTGTGTGCTAACTGCTCACCGCACCGGATCACCATTCCAAGAGAGTACATCGTACAGCCGCCAGGCTTGCAGGAAGGCCACCCGTTAATGGGCGGAGCGGAAACCGTCAGAGTGTGCAAACCATGCGTTCCAGACCCATGGACACCGTCAGCACCACCGCAGCAGAACCCGGGAGCTACTTCGAGGCCCGTACCTATGCCTTCGAGAAGATCGAGCGAGACATCACAGAGCAGGTACCATCGCAGGCCTTCGGTCCCAGTACCCACCATGCGACCGGAGACCAACGACTCTCGATTCCCCTCCTATCGCGATTTCTTACCTACGACGCACGCCTCACAGCCCAGCAATGCTCCCATGAGCAGCTCAAGTGGCCCTCACCCCCACCACCTTCTTCATCCTAACAATCGACCCGCGCGCCCACGAGGTCTGACCGCGCCTGGGAACCGTGCTCAGCCACCGGTACCCGGTTCATCATCCTCCCCACACACCCCTGTACCGCGTCGTCGTCAAGTCAAAGAGGAAGACGAGTGTCCTGTCTGCGGTATCGAAATGCCTCCAGGCGATGCAGTCCGCGAAGCACACATCCAGACCTGCGTTAGCAGCCGGTTCTCGACTCCACCCTCGCAACCAACACCCGCGTCGAATCTGGGTCCCATTCCACCGACGAACCCACACGATCCCAATTTGCCATCTTCTCTCGGCACCTCGACCACACCCGACGCTACAGCCAACGCTCGGGCTCGCGCCATGTCGTACCGCTCGCGTGGCATCTTCCCGTACATCGCCACCGAAAAAGACTGCATGGACGGCGACGGGCGCGAGCAGGAATGCACGATCTGTATGGAAGAATTCCAACCTGGTGAGGAGATGGGCAGGCTGGAGTGTCTCTGCAAGTTTCATAGGAAGTGCATTCGAGACTGGTGGGGCATCAAAGGCAGGGGCAGTTGCCCCGTACACGTCTTCAATGAGTGAGAGGAGCGCTCTGGGACAAGCACGAGATCCCCTTGTCCACGAAGTAAAGGGCGAAGGAAAGGACCAGCGACACGCTGCAACTGGACGGCGTTCGCTCACTACATTGAATTGGGAAGTCCTGTACTTTGTCGACTGGCGGTGGTGAACTTTGGCGAGCAAGCGTAGGCTGCACACAGTATAAGTTAATTTGGATTTTCTTTGGGAGTTTTCTGTTGGCGAATCATGACGAGATGCACATCACGGGGCGACAGGACTGGATATGCTTGGAGTTTGGGGTTTGAATGATACCTTTGGTGCTTGGAAGTAGACTACTGCATTAGCCGCGTGGCGGTCGATTGAATAGCAATGTCACGTTGGATTGTCATATCTTCGGTTCGGTTCCATTCAGATTTTCTGTCAGCGGCCGTGTTGTTGGTGATGTCGTTTGCAGCGCGAGCGTGATGTGAATTTATGGCGTTACGAAGCTACTTGTAGGCTTCCTTCGAGCAATCTCGGAGTACACAAGTCTCCTTGGCCTTGTGTGTACTACTAGCGTAGAGCATGGATACTTGATGTAAGATGACCATTTGGGACATATGGGTTCCCGATTGGGTTGCAAGAACAATGCGGGTCGTGTCAGTTGTCGCCACAGCTCGACGAGCATACGAGTTTCCACGTTGTCGATTCGTAGAACGTGTAACGAGAATTCGACTTGAGCGGCTTGAACGATGTTGCTGTGGCATCCGTTGTGAGCAACGAATGATCAAACCATATTGACAATCATAATCCGTTGCGAGTGATCGCCTAGTCCCATCAGGAATTGCTCTCCGTTCTTGCACGTCAGTACTCCGTATTGAAACTTCACTAATTTTTGAGCAAGAGCAGAGGTAGCTAGCTGGACGAGAACAATTCGCAAGAAATACAACAGTGCCAGTAAGGCTGCTTTCACGGAGCTACCTAAAACAGTAGCTATCCAATTCATGACCGAAATGCAGGTCTGGCAGAAAATGCAACAAGAACTCCGTTTCCTCTAATATCTCCAGCGCAGATGGGAAAACCAAATATGCGCATAATCCAGTCTGGTGTCCGAAATATGACCTGGTGGGTAGCCTTCCTCCGCTTCACATACCATGCGTCGAGCTCGTCAATCATTTGAGAGGCTTTCCTGCTAATCCAGTGGTCGTAGCCGACGGCTCATCTGTGGTCTCGGAAGGTATCCTGATACTTTTGTTTCACCGCACGCTTCGTTCGCTTTCGAAAAGCTACGCACAGCGCGTGTATTGCGGTGAATGGTACAGAGTGTGATCTCCGGACCGACAAATGGCAAGGCTGGCCTAAAAAGTCGTCTCATTCTGTTCCTTGCAGCCGAGTGTCAAGCCACGCACTCCTGCCTCAAGAGTCCGCGTAGCGAGTGTATCTAGGCGATCTGCCGCCGTCGTCATCGTCGCTGCGAGGCTCGTAGGCGGGCGGTGGCGTCCTTGCTCGGGGTCTAACAGCAGCATCGTACGAAGGTGGCGCATCGGGAATGGCATTTCCTGTGGCGGTGCGTCGATGCTGTATGGGTCTCCGGGCGTTGAATCGAGGCGACGTCCGACCGCTTTCCACCAAGTTCTCGTTCTCGTTCTCTTCGTCGAAATACCATGCGAACATGGTTGCGGCCGGCATGGCGCCTGTGGGCTGCGCTAAGCTGCGCGATGAGCTGGGTGCTGGTTGCTCGTTCCTGCGTGTGTTCCGGCTCTGGTCCTCGCGAGCTTCCAGACGTGCCTCTTCGCTTTTTAGGTATGCGGTCTCTGGGTCCAGCTCGGGTCCTGATGAGCTGCCGGCACTTTCTGCACTGCCCCGGCGGCGACGCTGGAACTGTGAGATCCACCTTTCGCGCTCGACTTCTGGCATAACGAGGAAGCGAACCCATTCGCTCTGGCTGAGTTGATCGGGTTCGACATCGCGCATGCGCAACTGTGAGGCAGCAAGGTGGCGGCGGGCGATAGAGAGAGGGCGATTAGTGACAGCTTCGACCTGAAGTGCACCAAAACCGCCGTTGCGGATGGCTGGTGTGTTGTACATCGCGGCACGCGAGTTCCGGTTCCTGGTAGAAGGCATCTTGATAGGCTGTCGCAAGGAAAAAGAGGTCAGGTATCGGATCGGTGAGCTCCAACCAGTGTTTGTTGACAGGTCCTTGGTGATCGATGATCGCGTGATTTAAAGCCTCAAAGTATAATAATCGATGGGGCTGGGTTCTGCGGTATATAGAATAAAAAGCCGCAAAAGTCCAAGTAAGATCAGGACTCCACAGGCTTGTATGTTTCGAAGGGGAGCTCGTGAATCGCGTGGTCTTTCGCAGTGCGAGTACCGAGCGGTATCAATAAATTACACAGCCTCAAGTCTTGGGCCCAGAACCTGCAGGAACCCCTCGTTGTGTCGTGCCAATCAGGCGCTACTGCAGTCAGATACCAATCGGCAGCGAGGCAGAGCAGCGTTCGGATAGGTTGGGCGGACGGCCGACGGATCGTTTTCGCCTAAGCTAGGGGTATTCACTGAAGGGGGCAGCTGAGGCAGATATGCGGGAGAAATGGGAGGACGGTCGAAAGGTGAGCACGTGGTCACGCGAGGAGGGAGAAGGAGCTGTACTTGAAGTATTTAAATGGACCAACAAACCAGAGGAAAAGGAGAGCCTTGTGGATCGAGGCTCGCAGTCCTTCTGACAAGGCTCTTGGATGAGAGGAATGATCTCATGCCGTGTCTCTCGGCGTGAATACAAAGCGCAACAGGGCAAGCTTTCGGTCCATTTGCCTGCGGTACGACCGCTGCTGAGACTCCACTTCCAAGTCGTCTTTTCTTGGCCGCGGAGAGAGTGGGCGCGTGGCAGACGTCGCGCGAGGAGCGAGTGGCATCGTCGTGTTTTGCCAGGCGGGCAGCGAGGCCAGCAGCTCCCAAGACGCTGCTGAGGCTGGTGACTTGCAAGGATGGCGGAGGGACAGAAGTGGAGAAGTCAACCATGCCCCGCCAGAACCACGGACGATGGCGCAACGGGCCAGGACATGTGATTGGTCTCGTCTACGACTCGTCGGCTTCTGCTTGGCCGAGGCATAGTGTCGAATGCTGTTGGTGGAAATGCCGGTGGGGGTTCAAGATACATGCATGTCACATGTCGTGTGCATCTTGGGGGCACAGTATAGCAGAGTCGAGCTGATTTACAGTACAGTCATCGCCGAAGGCATACCGCCGTGCTTACATGCGAATACGACACGAGGCACGACATCCCACGATGGCCGTGACGTGCCGGAAAGCCATGTGGGTATCTCATGGGAAAGCTGACGACACCACAGCATGTGGAGTGGATACGCGGGCTATTAATTGTTTACGATATGCACGATGTGCATGCTCCTATACAACAGGATCTAATCTGGAAGCAATAGTCAACAATTCTCCGAACACGTGTCACCAATAGGGCTGGAAGTTGCTGCGTTTGCAGATCCATCATTCATCAATTAAAGAGACTAGCCAAACCACTATCTACAACCTCGCCTCCAGCTTCTTCTGCGTATCGCCCAAAGCATACTCGCTCCTAGCCGTGCGGCTCCGCACCTTATCGATATCTGCCAGCGACGGAGTCTTGGCCTTGACCGCCGGATTATAATCGAACGCCGACGTTCTCACGATTTCCTCGTCAGACAACTTGCTGTTGCTCTTCCCATCCGCCCTCTTATAGACATTGATCACGACAGCGCCACCCAGGCCCAGATTGTGCTGCAAAGCCACATCGCAGTCCGCGACAAGCCGATTGTTTGCCCACCCGCGCAGCTGCCAGCAAAGTTCGGCGCACTGAGCTAAGCCTGTGGCGCCCAGCGGATGGCCCTGGAAGTTCAATTTCTGTCAGTATGCTTCGTTGAGTTGCACGGCAAGGGCCGGTTACTTACCTTGCTGATGAGGCCTCCCGATGGGTTGATGATGGGGCCTTTGCCGCCGTATGTGATATCACCGTTCCGTACCATTTCGTGCGCTTTGCCCTGCTCGCAGAACCCTAGCCCTTCGATGGTGATGAGCTCGTTTGCTGAGAAGCAATCGTGCAACTCACACACTTTGACGTCTTTGGCAGATACTTTGGCCTCGCGCAGAGCTGCTTGAGCTGCGCGCTTGGTCATGTCAAAGCCAACGAGATCCATCGCGGAACGCGAGAAGAGCTGTGGGCTGTCGGTCATGAGTTGCTGCCCGGCCATCAAGATAGCTTGACTTCGCAGGTGAGGCTTGCTGTCAAGGAACTTCTGCGACACAATCACTGCTGCACCGGCCCCGTCACTGGTCGGACTGCATTGCAACTTGGTGAGCGGGTAGTGAATCATGGTCGACTCCTGGACCTCCTTGAGAGTGTATTCCTTCTGGAACTGAGCGTAAGGGTTCCTCTGTGAATGCTCATGGCTGATCCTTGCGATTTCCGCAAAATCCTCAGCCCTTGCTCCGTAACTGATAGGTTATTAGTACCTCGCGTCCTCCTTTCAAAGTAGAGGTAACATAAAAATGAACTTACTTCTCCATATACTCCCTCCCAGCATTAGCAAAATACTGAGCATTCCTCGGCGTATCAAACTTGCCTCTCGTCTCCTCCATGAGCGTGGTGGCAAGACCCATGGGACTCGGTCTGTCAGACCAAACGCTCTTGATACTGCCCGGGTTCATCTGCTCAAAGCCGACAACAAGAACACAATCCGCCGCGCCGTTCTTTACGAGCGTTCGGGCGAGGTGCAAACCCGCTGAGCCCGTCGCGCACGCATTGTTGGTGTTGTAGATCGGGATGGTCGTCATGCCGAATTGGTAGAACACGCGTTGGCCTGAGGTCGTGTCGCCCTGATGTATATCAGCGGGTGGGTTGCTTCGAGATCAGCATGATGTTACAAGGTCCTCGCACGTACATAGCAATAACAAGCGACCGCCGTCTCAACATCATCGTAATTAATTTGAGCATCCAGCATTGCTTTGACGCCAGCTTCGAAGCCCAGCTCCGGGTACATGCGTTGCTTGCGTGGTTTGATGAAAGGCGTCATGCCGACGCCGAGCACGTAGGCATCTGTCTGGGATGTTTTAGGCGCCATATTGATGTCCTAGTCTTCAGATTGGTTTGGATTATTCTTGAGGGTTATATGCAATGGTTATTCGCTTCTGTGAAACTACTTATGAAGCTCACTAGAGCTCTCTCCTCGATCGTTTGTACAAGCATACAGCTTATTCCCGCCCCGCTTCGCCAATCCTCCTCAGACCGAGGCAGTTGGCAAGCGTGTTGCATAATCACACTCTATTGTTTTAGAAGGTACTGTATATGTGTCTGAGAATAGACAGCTTCCATGGTATACACTGCAAGTCCTGTACACTGCAGCTGTACGGCGCCTGTGTTCCTGAAAAGCCATTTCCATCTGCAATCGGAAGACGGAAGCAGAATGAGAGCACACACGTATGATGTTTACGTCGTGCTGCAATTTCTGGGGGGAAAAAGTGCATCTTTTCAAGTACGTTGGAACATATCATTAGGCAGCGCAGGAAAGGTGTTGATTTGGTGTCGTCTGCTGAATAAATGACTGTATGTGACCTGCCCTTTGCCGCCTTTACCGCTTCCATCCTTCCTCTACAAAACAGAGTTGCGCCTTTGCCATCAACGAGTGCACCCTGTCAAACCATCGTTCATCTGATCATCTTTCCCCCACAAGGCAAAATCGCCAATGCCAACCCCAAAGTCTCCAATATGCTCCTTCTTCAGATGCCCCAACGCCGTCTTCTTCCTCCAGTGTGCTTTCGCCTGTGCCTTAAATGTCTGACCCAACAATCTCGATCATCCGCTCGCAAGCCTGCGCTCCTGAAACCCTGCTCGAAATATGCACCCTCCTTGACATTCCAGTCTGTGATCCCTCAACCTCAAACTCCACCACCGTCGTCTGTCGATCCTCCGCTTGCAAGTTTGCGTGTGTGTGAAACATGTGCTCGAATTGGTCGTCGTCCTTGGATGTTTGTCGCTTGGATGTTTGTCGCTCGGAAGTGTGATCGTGACCCAGCTCCGGAACCTCCAGCTCCACCACCCAACCAAAAAGACGCGTCATCTCGCAAGTCCAACTCAACAATCTCGACCTTCCACCATCTCAATCCTCCCGCAAATCATCTCGCACCAAACCAATCACAACAGAACAATCCTCCTCCAACTCCAAGCGCAACAACCATCCCCAAGGAAGACCCTCCGCCCATCGAATCCTCCTCTCGTTGCGCCTAGGCCGTCGATGGAAGTTGTCGCTGTCGTCGAAAAAGAAAAATTCGCTCGACCGTAACACCTAGAAAAACGAAAGAATCAAAAATTGGCTCCGCGGTGACCACGGAGCCAATATGTCAGCGAAAGGTCTTGAAAAAGGGGGCCGGGGGTTTACCTGGTCTTGGTTCCTGGCTCAAAAGCCGCCCTGCGAGGGCATTCCGGGCAAATGGGAACTGTTGAACGAAATTAGTAGAAAGGCTGTCCATCGTGTCAGCAGTATCTCTCCTCAACCAAACGTGAACAAGCCGTGATTCTAGATCAATTCATGACGCCCTAATAGATCGGCGCTTGGACGTGTAGATGTGCCCGCCCATCAAGCATTGTGTGAAAAGTTAAATGGCAAAGAACAGCAATGAAACCCTGGATGATCCACTTTTTTGCCTCCGATTGTTTTTGTTGCCTGGCTCAGTTGGCATCCTCATGCAGCCGCCATTGCACTCGCCAAGAGCACGCATTTGGGTATGTGTGTACATAAGAAAGGGTGATACTCACCTGGGGGTGCTGAATGAGCCAGTGGGTCGCGAGCTTGCTGGTCGGGAGCAGAGGCTTGCGGAGGGTGGGTGCGGGATGCGCTGTGGTGCGGTCGCGTGCTAGTTGGGAGCAGGGGCGGCGGCGGTGGTGGTCATGCGGCGAGCTTGCTAGTTGGGAGCAGAGGCTGCGGCAGAGATCAGTTGATGAGTTCGGGGTTCGCTGCTGATCGATCGAATGCTGGGGTTTTGACGACAGGCGGACGCATGCAGTTCCCAAGGCCCTGCTGATGCGCGGTTGGTGCTTCAAACCTGTGTCGTGATGTCGGGATGGGGGGTCGGGTCGGAAGGAGGCTGGAATCGGAGGCGGGTGTCGGCGATGAGCATTACAAAGGCTGTTCCCAAGGCCCAGCTGCGATGCGTGGTGGTTGATGCTCTTACCGCGGCTCGGAGAAGGGGGGGCGGGGGTCGGAGGGCGAACATCGGCGTCAGGTCGACAATAGGATGTTCCCAAGGCCCATCTGCTACTGTGTTGATGATTGAGACCTGTATCGCGACTCGGAAGGGGGCGGAGATCGGGATCGGACAACGACGTCGACGGCGAGCAGGACATTGGCTGTTCCCAACAGCCCAGCTGCAATGTGTGGTGATCGATGCTCTAGTCGTGACGGCGTTGTCGGAGGCGGAGGTGGGGTCGGTATCGGAGGGAGGTGGTGTGTCGGGATGGGGAGATGGTATGGTCGACATGAAAGAAGGAAGAGATGGTGATTGTCGATGGAAGGCGGTGTGAGAAAGGTGTCGAAGGCGATGTCTTGTCAGGACTTGGCGGCTGTGGATAAATGGTGTGGTGATCCGTCCATTCTGGCCGACTCGTAAGCAGACCTCAGAGACCGAATACCTCGCATCGAGTGTAGTGGCTCTTGTTGAGGCTGGTACGTGTGTTATTGCTTCCGAAGAAGATACCGATCGTCGGTCACAGAAGGTTGGATATCCATGCCGTCCACTTAAGAGCTGCGGAAGCCAAGTCCGCGGGCGAGTACGGCGGTCCAGCGAGATGTCAGGGTGATGAAACCCGACAGGATCGTGGTCTGGCCGTCCGACTCTGCGTCGTCTGACGAGGTCTCGCTAGCAGTATCATCCGATGAGGCCTGTGTGACAGGCTGCTCGCCCAAGGCCGCGTCAATGGCTCTCTGAACAATGAGGTCGCGGTCGGCCTCATCGACAGGTTGCGAAGCCAGGGCAATGGCCAAGGCCCTCTGGATGATGAGGTCGCGCTCGGCATCGGCGTTAGCCTTGTCAATGATGGCCTGGACCTCTTTCTCTTGCGCCTCTTTCTCCTCCTCTTCTTTCATGTGCTTGCGGACCATCTGTCTGTAGCAAGCACTCCTCTTGCGCCAGATGAGCTCTTGGCGCTGGAGCCAGTTCAACTATACAGGGGTCAACAACAACTCTTTTGTGGCGACATGGAAATAAGAGCTTACCCCTTGCTCTCCCCAATCCTTTCCCAGCTTTGTGATCCATTTCCAGATGACATAGTCCTCATCGGCAGTGCGGGCCATTGTCTCCTTGCTCGTGTCGTAGTCCAATCCGCTGTAGGTGGTAGGGAACTTACCACCAGGCAGGGGGTCGCATTGGATGACGCGAGCAGGTTTGGTAGTAGCCTGGGCAGGCTGCTGGGCACGGAGAGGAGGAAGAGTCGTCGAAGGAATCTGAGAAGACAGGTTAGTGATCTCCGTGGAGACCAGGCATGGTGAGCAAGGATAGCTTACGGGATCAGGGTAGCGAACACCCGAACTCATGGTGTTAGTGAAAGTGGTGGTTCCGTTGGCGCTGGAAAAGGAGGTACGCTGGAACCGGGAGGCACGGACGCGCTGAGCGGCAGTGCTGGTAGTGAATGTGGTCGTTTCAGCGGCGCTCGAGACAGTCGGGCGGCGCTGGAACCGGGAGGCACGGACGCGCTGAGCGGCAGTGCTGGTAGTGAATGTGGTCGTTTCAGCGGCGCTCGAGACAGTCGGGCGGCGCTGGAACCGGGAAGCAGTGCTAGAGAATGTGGCGGTGGGCTCAGCGGCGCTGGAAACAGACGAGCGCTGAGCCCTGGTGGACGAACGTGGTTGGCGAAAGTGTCGCCGACGGTGGTGGTGGTATCGCTACCAACGCTGGAAGTGCGCTGGAAGCGAGAGCAACGAGGGACTGAGCTCTGGAAGTCGAGGGTTATACGAGCCTCGAGCTCCGGAGGGATCTTGGATGATTCAGGAAGAGTAGGGAACATCCTCCTGAACCGGGCTGCCACATCCTCGTCCAAGTACGGACCTGTGAAAATCAGAACGTGACCTCAAGCATCAGGATGGGTATGTAATCTGCTCTCGTACGATCTTGGTATGCCAAAGCCAAGTCGCTCTTCGGCAAGTCAATGGGGCATGATAGCGGCACGCGCCCATAGTGAGATGCCGGGAAGGTGGAGACACGGTGCTCACCCGTCTATGAAAAGCTAAGGTCAGCTACACCATCGTCATTCGTAGATTTTACTTAGCAGAGAAGAAGAACTCCTGTCGGCATTCCTTTGCAAGCAAGTTGGGGTGGAACATACTGCGAGATTGTTAGCAAATGTCTCACATGAACAGCGGTGACTTGGTCCTAAAACATACCGAAAGGATTCCGGGTGAAGGCGCGGTAGGAGTAGTTGTCGGGATACATTGTAGCGGGAATCTCGAGGCGTGGTGATCTGGTGAGAAAGGATATCAGTGGAGATTCTGACCAGAGCGGCATGTAGCAGCTGTGGCAAGGCATATGGGAAAGCAGCATATGCGCGGCTCGACAGGCGAGCCATGTGCTCTTCAGAACACTGCCGATGGCAGATGCAATGGAAAGGGGGAAGAGTGTGCAGGGAGTGATGGATGGTGGGTACGCGACTCGTCAAGAGACGAGACGCGTGAGATCAGCAGCACGCTGCAAGCTTTTTTCTCTCTTTTGAGCAGTGCAGCTGGCAGCAGCATGAAGATGCTTGATGGAATGGAGATGGAAGATGCAAGGAAGGGATGGATGGGGGATGGGGGGCTCTTACCAAGGGTGGTCGCGGTGTGAGGAAAGAGGAGGAAGAGGAAAGAAATAAACTGGGAGAGAAGGGCGAACTTATACCCTGGGACAATCAACAAACAACGGGAGACCAAAAGCGAGGGAATCCCAGGACCCTGTGGCTGGTGTTTGATCGGGAGCATCCCGTGATAGCGAGAGTGTGATTGTGAGGGTCTGGTGATCGTGAGGGTCTGGTGATTGTGCGACTCTGGTGATTGTGACTGTACAGAGTCGGCGAGATGGAAGGGAAGGGCCAGGAAGGGGCGTGGTGTAGCAGGAGCCATGTCTCCGTGGACAGTGGACAGTGGACATTTAGGTATATGGTCTGAGATGGCGGCGATGATGTGTCTTTGCGACCTGGCTATGCGGCGACTTATGATTGCGAAGCACCGGACAAAGTTGCAGAGCCATATAAAACAAGCATTTTGACGAGATGCATGCGGTGAAATGAGAGTCTTTGACTGGCAGCTCTGCTTCTTGGTGTTCGTTCGTGCGCATATCGGACAGTCTCGGCCAACAGTAAGTAGGAAGGTGGCCTCGGTGCGTCCTTGCCATGTCCACGCCTTCCGGTAGCATCAGCCAGTAGTGACAGTTCCGGCAGCTTTGATGTACAGCTTTGATATTCCTGTGATGTGCAATTGATTGAGATACTACACGCGAAAACCTACCTTACCACGCGCATCATACAGCAGGTCTCCTGGCAAAGCAGCGACAGCCGCGCAGCATCTGCGCGCACACCAGGAGCGGACAAACACAACCTGTGCCTCTGTAGGCTGACATGCGGTCTGTGATTACAGGATCACGCTTAGGAAGATACGGCGAAGCCATATCTCCGCCACCTGGAGGACTAGGGAGCCGGAAGACATCGTTGCACGCGATGCGACGTCACCCAGCCATGGCGCTCTTAACAGTTCTTTTCCCAGATGCGAGCACGCAGAAGCCATAACAGCGAGGTCCAGGCAAGACCAGAGCATAGCACACCAGTGCCAGCAGACTTCCTTTGAGAGACCTTGAAGACGTGCATCCAGCGAGCTCCTGCGCGGCGATTCCAGTTTGCGCGGGCGACAGAATAACAGCGTCGGCAGAACACATCTAGATGAGGTAGCAGTCAACATTGATCATCGGCGAAGAACTACACAGTTGGTTCCACGAAGCATATCGCGAGAAGAGCATTGGAAAAGACAAGTGAGGTTCAGATACACGTGACTAGCACGTGCCGGCGGCTGGCGATTCCGGTGTTACACAGCAGCGGGTCGTCACAGAATACGGATACGAGGCGGCGCGGGCCAGCGCAAGAGAGATGAGCGGAGGGCGAGGAGGGGGAGTCAAGAGAGGGTGCAGCGGTGGAGTGAATACACGCTTGGACAGCGGAGGAGAGGTGCTGGACATTCCACAGCGGCTTGAATGATGAGAAGGAGTTTCGAGACGTGTTGACGATATACAAATGTGGCGGCATGGGTGGCCTGCAACAGAAGGCGACGACAAGCTTCTGTGCTGCTGTATTATTGGAGACCAGACCACACACATCCACCCACATGCACCCGGACCACGAGCCTCCGTCCCGGTGTGCTGGGAGCTTGACGATCACATGACCAAGCATTCTCATGATTATTTTTGGCGAGCGAATGAACGGAGAGGAATACATAGAAGGTACAGGCATTTCTGTATACAATCAAATCGACGACGAAAGTAGACCAGACGAAACAGACCAGACCAGACGAAGGGGCTGTACTACATACTGCACTATCATTGCATATTACGAGTAAGTCAGCTACGATTTATGCTCTGTTTATTCTATTTATTCTCCCAATCGTTTCATGATGGCTAGCGCGTGGAGACTTGCTTACAGCAGTAGACTGGAATCGGGCGACGCGAGGCTCATCCATCCCGTCGCCGGCAGAGGCGCAGAGGCGTTCAACTGACACACACACTCTACACTCTGCTCCACTACTTGCTACTACCCTACTGTACAACCACCACCGTCACTTCACTGTCCTCTTCCGCCCACCTCTCCTACACCCGCTGACATTCCGCCGCCGCCCCCTCCTGCCATGCGCTGACGACCCTCTACCACCGCCCGCCCTCTCTGCCACCACCAAGTACTTCTCCACGCTCGCTCTCCAACTTTATACCCCTACCGAATCGCCTTCGCCAGCCTTCCTCCCCTCTCATTCGGTACCGCTGTCGAGCTGCTGCCCAGGCCTCGCCGATCGTCCAACTCTCCAAATCCCTGATATCCCTCCAAAATCGCGAATACATCTGCGCCCAGACCAACCGCTCCTATACCGATACTATCTGCTGCATGCCCTCGACGCTCGCTGCCCAATGAGATCCGCCCAATGAGCGCCTTCCCGCGCGCCGCCGGACTGGCGCTGATCAACATCTGTCTGCTCGCCCTATCGCTGCCCTCTGCGACAGATGCCGCCTTCGTGAACTTTGGCAACTGCCTCTCCGACAACACGATCAACTCAGACCCGCGTCGCCTCCAATGGGTGCCTCTATACCTCGACGCCCGCTTCGAAACCGACAACCCCACCCATCGTATGAACCTCACCCTATACGGCAATGTCACAGGCCAGACGGTTCAAGGCGACTATCCTCCCGCAGACGATCCAGGATGGTCAAATCCGAATGTGACGTTTGGCAAGATTCTAGACGTGGGAAATGACAACAAATACAGCACCTTAATGTCGGATTTCAAGCTCCTGTCATACGAGGCATGGGATGCGCCATCACAACAGTTTTGCGGGACTCTGATCAATGCATCTTGTCCCCTTGGTCCTGTCTTCGACGCGAACCGCAGCGATCCATACACACTGCCAGCGTTCAGCATTGCCCATGATTTTGGTAGCCCATACTCCTTCGGATCGCTAGCTGCATCGATTCGCGTCATTAGCGGCGACAAAGGCGCGGAGGATTTGGCATGCGTGAGCGCCAGCATTACGCCGGATCTGGGATCAAAGATATCGGGATTAATAACATGGCTACCGGCGGTCATCTTGACACTCAAGGGTATTGCGACGCTTGCGGCGGCCATCTACTCTCCATGGGGTACCGCAGATATCTTCAAGTGGAGCAGCAACTACGGACGTGACGAGGATCTTTTGCGCCTAGTAACGCCCGGCTTCGGTGATTGTCTGCAATATATCCAGTTTGTGCCGCTCATGGGAAGTTTGAGCCTCTCATATCCTGGCTTCTATCAACCAGCTGTCAGCAACACTGCCTGGAGTCTGCTGCTGTTCAACCAGAGTTTCGTTTCTCAAGGAGATGGATACCAAAGCTTGTCAGATGGAATTTACACAACCAACGGCACCTACGGAATTACTCGCATGAGTCAATTAGTAGGCATGACTGACGTTTCGGACATCTGGGCCTGCATGGCCGTTTGGTTACTTGTGATCGCTGGAATAGTGATTGCACTTTGTCAACTTGGTTTCCTGGCTCGCTGGGCTTACAGGCACATCACCAACACCACTGAGCAAGATCTCAGACACAAGAATTTCCCTTTCACCATCGGCAACATGGTCAGATTGATGTTTAATTACTTCATCCTGCCAATTGTAGCTCTCAGCTTGTTCCAGTTGGTCATAGCCATAGGATCACCATCTTACGTCGTCGCGACGGCCGCTGTTTTGCTGGTTATTATGATCGCTTCTGCCGGATGGATTCTTCGAGTAATCTTCCGGACAAAGCCTCGAACTCACCTATTTGACGACATGACGACTGTCCTCATGTACGGACCTCTGTACAACACATACAGCGACAGTGCTGCGCCCTTTGCTTTCATACCTGTCATTATCACTTTTATGCGCGGCGTCGCTATTGGTGCCGTGCAACCCAGCGGCATTGCACAACTCATTGTCCTCGCCATCTGCGAGGTCATCTTAATACTCACACTCAACGCTTTTAGGCCATTCCAGGGCCAAACCAGCATGAACGCATATCACACATTTTTCGCCGCTGTGCGACTTATCACCATTCTGCTCTCGGTAGCATTCGTCCCTACACTGGGCGTCGACCAAGCACCTCGCGGCTGGATCGGTTACGCTATCTTGCTACTTCACGCTTGCGTCCTAGTCTTCGGATTCTTCTTGAACGCGGCCCAGACTATCATTGAGGTCGTTGCTCGGTCAATGGGCGTGGGCGGCGATGCGCAACACGGTGCTATTAGAGGTAGCATTCTGAACGTGCGCATGCTAAAGAAACGTCGCAATAGGCCAACTGGAGACCGAGCCTCCATGACCAGTGCAGCGGCTATCTTGCAAGACTCAGAAGCTTACGCTGGTGGCCGCTCAAGAAGCTTGTCTGCCAGCAGTCAACAACTCCTCAACCAGGTGGCTGGTACGCCTACTGCAACACGCATGAGTGGGTACGAGCACTTTGCCGACGGCATGGGTAGTCCCACCGCTGATCTTGATGGCAACCAAACCGCCTTCACATATATGCCGAATGGAAAACCCATTCTCGGCGTGAAGACAGACACCGGAGGCCCATCAGCGGACAACTACTACAGACCGCCCCGAGCCAGACGAGCGACACTGGACCTTCTCACCCCCGGTGCAAAGAGCAGGATGAGTGGTACTAGCGGCGACTTCCCGTACACTGACTCACCTGGACAGGCGACTGCTCAGAGAGGTGGTAGCCACGAGAGTGGGTTGGTTACGAAGGACGACTCAGCAATCCCACATAATCGGGAGGCTGGCGACTCTGAAGACAGTGGTCTGAGGACTGATTATGCTGTCCGCGAAGTCGATCAATACTACCGCGGCCAAGCACTTTCCGATCAACCCACGAGGAAGCTCAAGACTGGCCCAACCAACCCTGAAGGGCCTGCTGCAAATGCTCAGAGTTGGTTCCAGCGCCTTGTCGTTGGTATGCAGGGCGGTAAACAAAAGCAGAAGGAGCAGAGTAAAGGCTTCGAGGTTGTGCGATCTGCTCCCGTGCAACGTCCTATGATGCAGCCTGGCGATGGCTTGGAAGAGCATGAGATGGTAGCATCGCCGCCAATGCAAACCGAGCCTTATCACGACTCGCCGCCTCTGCGACAAAGCGAGGCGCAGGTTTTAGCTGGCGCGAGCCGCAATCTCAGCCCCGAGCAGCACCCTAGGGACAAGCGACATTTGGACTTCGGCATCACCGGGCCATACGAAGAGTCGCGACCTTCCTTTGAACCCGACACTCCAACTGCAGACAGACTGAACTTTGCCGGGCAAGACACGGGCTACGGCTTCGGTGGTCGCCAAAGCGCAGAACATGCTCGATCTGGGCCACGTCCAAGCAATGATACTGGCTCGAGCAGCCACTACAATCCTGCCCCCATAACGCACTCCGAAATCCCCTCTCTCGCGCCCATAGACCCGATAGGCGGCCTCGACCTCCCAAGTCGCTGGAACTCCCACCGCACCTCCCAACAATCAACCCAACCCACAGTCCAGAACTCCCACGACACCACGAAAGACCAATCCTGGCTCCGTGGCGTCGACGAACTCACCTGGCCCTCGCCTCAGCGCACTCTCAGCAACGAGCGCCAACCTCCGCCAATTTCACCACCACCCGCATCATACCGCACGCCCAACGTGCCACGACGTAGCTCTCGCCGAACGCCTTCAGGCGACCAGTCACAGTTCCGCGTGGGGCAGCAAAGCGGTGGAGGAAATGATTTTGAGGGCTTCGACGGGCCTGCAATGGGCGGTGGGGGTTTCTTGGACGAAAGGGACGAGAGGTGGGATCACGGGGGAAGGTTTTGAGGAACGAAACTTCAGAAAGAGGTGGTAAAGAAAAGTTGTTTGGTCTTTTTTGAATATGGGTTTTTAGCGTCGGCGCTTTTGATTCTTTCGATCCTGTCTGACTTTTTCCTTTTTCATTCATGGCTCTCTTTTACCTTTCACACGCTCTCTACATCATTCTCTGTTTGTCGAAATCATGTAATCTCATCATCCTTTCTTTTCTTATGCTTTCTGAGGAATGTTATTATCACAAATCTGAAGTTCTTTTTTTATGGCTCATCCATCGTTTCATTTTCCCCTCTCGTCAAAGACGTTTGAGCAACTGTACTCCAGCCGAGTCCCACCATTACTATGTTCTTTGATATGCGTGCTCGCTATGAATCAAGCCTTGTACCGTCACAGGTGAGTACACCCAATTAGTATCGTTTTTCGTATAAAATTTGGGTCTGTTCATGAAGTTTGTCGCCCTCGCTTTTCCTTTTCTTTTCGAACAGTGGGAAATGGAGAAGGGAATGAATGCGTGTATCTTTTTTTGCATCGCATAACACAAAACGGTCCGATACTTCTTTACCTTGACGCGAGCACTCTGCACTTTACGTAGACCGCTTGTCCAGGATTTGAATGTGAAGTTCGTTTTCATGGCCGTCTTTCTCACTATAACCACTGTGAGCATTGCCAATGATGGATTTTCATTTTACTACCGATGTCCATGGTCCATCCGTGGGTCTAGATACGCCCACCCTCGCGGTCTAGTTATAAACTCCGTGCCAGCATCTCAGCGGCTTGAGTGAGCATGATTTTCCCACGTGTAACGATAACAGCCTATTAAACACTAAAGAAACTTATGAGCAGATAGTATCTCAATGTTAATAAAGAATCATATCATAGTTTACAATCGATGATAATAGTGCACTACAGACTATTGAGGAGTGTGAGCGTAGACATTATCTCAGGCTTCTCAACGGCAGAGCAAGCAGTTTGGCCTTTGAAGCTAGACCATGACTCTTTCGCGAGCCACCATGGAGAGTGGATTGCGGTCTCACGAGCCATCGTGTGAGTACAACTACTCTTACATATACAATACGCCCTGCTTCCCGTTGAGAGACTATATAAACGGAGCGAATCTGAGTTGTAGCATTTGTATTGGGCTATGCTACCTCACTTCTCTCTCTCATGCCTCCATCACGCGCTCTTCACTCGTTCTGCTCGGCGCAGCACTCGCAGTCCCCGCCATTGATGCGGAGCATGGCCTCGATAGTATCTCCTTCCTTGATATTGTGGTCGGAGAAGTGGTCTGTCGCGAGTAGCGGCGTGCCGCCGCGGGCGAGGCGTAGGTGCTTGGGCGTGACGCCCGTCACATCTACAGGAGCGCGTTAGTCTAGGCATTTTTGCAGTGGCTTTTGTTGCTTTTACTGACCTTCGATCATGTGGAGAATGTTGCCGATGACGTTCGGAACCTCGATGATGAGGCCGAAGGTGTGGACATCGGTCGGAAAGCCTATTAGGTGGATTAGAAAGAGCCGCCACGGGTTGATGGGGATTGATGTATACATACAGGGCTTGACGAAGATTTGCACGTCGGTGCGAGTACGCACATGCATGCGACGGGGGAAGGTGGTGGTGCTCATGGTGGCGGTGTAGTGGTGGTGGTGACGGTGGCTATGGTATTTGTTTGGGTGTGGTGAATGGTAATATTTAATATTTCGTGATTCTGGAGGGGACTGAATTGTTGACCTGACTGCCAAAGTGGCGAACAGCCCCAATGGAATCGAATCGATTCCATTGAGGGGCTCTACGTCACTCAAATAGCAGTCTTCATTTATCGAGACTCAAGTGATGTGTGGTTTGAGTGCAATGCGGGAACAAACGCTAAAGGCGTTCGCGTTCGAACAAGGATTCCTAATGCGTAGGGGGTAGGACCATGCTACTCCCTTTACTTCCCGACGAAGATGTTAATGATTAAAGCAAGAGATAACATCCAAAAGTTCGAATGAGGATTCCTATTGTTAAGGGGCAGGACCATGTTACTCCCCTCACTTCGCGACAGACATATTAACAATCAAAGCAAGAGATAACAATCAAAACCTCAACGCGTTGTAAAGTAGAAAGCTTACATGTCAAGTTATTGCGCCCAATTTCGTCTCCGATCTCAATGATACATCTACCCAATCGATCGCCCCGTCCCATAGTCGCAACGTCGGAATTTCACCATGCGATCTGGCCATACCAATCCGCCATCAATGTGTGCAATCTCAAGCAGGAATTCCAATCGCATCAACCGTAAGCAACGCAAACCAACCCCCAACCACCGGCCTTGCCTTGAACGGCACCGCGCCATAACCTCCCGTCACAGCATCGTACAAATCCGCCACCGGCGAATTCGTGCTCGTCTCGCCAATCCATTTCGCCAGCCTCGCGAGCATTTCCGTCCGCGTGCTCTCGCTCGCCACGGCCGCACTCCATATCTCCCAGTCATTCTTTCCCCACGTGTGGCGCGTATCGAGCGGGACGCCGAATTCCTCTGCAATGGTGGGGTAGAAGGCCGATTGCATTTCGTAGACGGAGCGCGGGACGAGGGCTGTGTTGAGGAGGGCGTCGGCGTAGAGGTTGTAGAGGAGGCCGTGGGAGTCGGGGTCGTTGTAGGAGAGGGTGGTGTGCGGCGGGGAGGCAGCGCGGTTGATGCCGAAGTCTTGCCAGTGGGCGATGTAGGAGGTGGCGGTGTCGAGATATTTCGTGACGTCGTCCGGGTGGGCAGTGAGGTTTGCGATGCTGCTCATGGCGCGGATGGCAATGATGCCTTTGAGGGCGAGGTTAGTTTGGTTGGCGAGGGCGCCGGCGAAGTCGTCGGTGCTTTGCTGGGAGGCGGGGATGAGGGTATTGGCGACGAGGTAGTCGGTCCATTGGCGCAGGAGGGCGTAGTGTTGGGTGAGGTAAGCGGTGTCGCCGGTTTTTTGCGCGTACGCGAGGGATAGGATGAGCATGTTGCCGCTCTCCTCGACGGGCATCTCTTGGGTTTCTTCGGAGGCATGACCTGTGGCGTTAGGATAGTGGAAGCCAACGTCATGGATGGAGAAGTCTTCAGGCCAAAGGCCGTTCTCCATGACGATGTACACGGGGTCGAGTAGCAGCTTGAGCCAGCTGGGGTTGAAATACATCAGAAGCGGGCTGGATGGGTAGATGACATCGACAGTGTTCATGTTGCCGTTCGACGAGATCTCCTTCATGAAGATATACGAGTCCGTAGACGTGCCGGCGACTTGAGTGGCAGCCCATGCCTGGCGAGCAGCGAGCGACAATATGGTCACGTAATCTTGGCCACCGACACGCTCGGCATCTTTGCTGACTTGTGCGTCAAGCTCGACAGATTTGTCGTGGATGTCTTTAAAGTCATTGTGGAAGAACGTCAAAGCATCTTCGTTCTTGCTGTGCTGCTCACGCCAGTAGCTCGGAACTGCCTTGAGGCCAGACCCTGTATTGAACTGGGCGGCTTCTGCTTGGGCATGGAATATTGTGAAGAGCGAACTTTTGGATGAGCTTCCAACACGTCCGATGTCGTCGCTGAAGCCGAACACCGGGTACCGGTCGTTGATCGCGCGGTATGCGCTGTCTGCTGCATTATCGAGTGCGCCATTGTCAACAAATTGGCTTCTCACGTCAGTGTCTGCGCCGGACTTGTGCGTCAGACCGTCAGTGCTCGATGCCGCGTAGTACCAGTCACCCCATTCAGCTTGATCGCCCTGTTCACTGAATGCTGCTTGCGTCTGCCTGGCAAATTGATGGTATGCAGTGTCGCCAGCGGTGCCGTACGTCCATTCAACCTTCTGAGACCTATCGCCGGAGGCCCATTCTGTTGCCAAATCAGTTATTCAGGTCGGACACATTGTTTTGCGGCACTTACCAGCAGACACATCGGTGTAGATCTGCACGTCGTGCTCATTGCCGTCTTGGGAAGAAACGCTGATTGACAGGTATGAGACAGGTGCGCTTTGCCTCGAAAGATCGTTTGGAGAGATGGGTGAGAGGAAGTGAACTTCTAGCGATAAAAGGCCCCCAACGTCAAATTGAAAAGTTGAGCGTGTCGATGTGTACTCAAATGATTCCTGGTCGGCTACTTGTGGCAGAGGATTCGGGTTGCCCATCCATGTGTAAGTGGTGTTGTCGACACGTATCAGACCGGTCCAGCCGGTAGTTTGCCCACTTTCATGGCATTAGCCTTGCTGTACGATGGCGCGTTGTTTCTTGATATACGAACTTCCAAAATGATGGCCACTGCCCTGCAAGGTAACCGCCATTACTGCCGCTTCCGCCGGCGGCCTGCCAGGCTGTGTACGTGTTAGCGAGAATAATTACAATGCCAAATGCCACACGCACTGCTGAGATATGGTGATCTGACCGCGAGCGGTATCGCAGGAGGGCGAGTGGGCCTGAATGTTGACTCGGCGGTAGCAAGAGCAGCAACTAAGAGGGACGAGAAGATCAACATCATCGCGTTGAATGCCTGCACCAGAAATGGCTCGTATCGGTCGAAGAGACCTCAGAAGCAACGGAAGAAGAACATGGCTGGCTTTTGACCAAGCCTGCTGTTCTGCTGGCTTGGTCAAGTGGGTATTCGAGATCGGCAATACAGGTACAAAATCGGTGGTATTGCACGTTGACTCGAAATGGATCCCCTACCTCCTAACTTGCAGGTATTGGCACGCTGGCGGTCATTCGGGCCCGTTTTGCCAGCGCTAGGCTGGGCATCACACGAGCAGATGCTGGCTAGCTTGCTAAATAGATTGATGCGGTGCTACAGGTCAGCATGCTGGGAGACATTGGCTTGTGCGATGCGCAAAATGCAAGAAGTCGAGTAATGGTCATGGCTGGCGCCCCACTCCGTCAGGTAGCAGTAAAGCTATAGGAGTCCGAGAGCGGTGTGTTCTCCAGGGGCGGTGATGATGTTTAGGCAGGGAGGTGGCAGGTGTCTGAGGATGTCTCGGAGTGGGATGAGCCGCATCAGTGCACGAGAGACATCTGTCGGTATACCAACGGCTCTCGTGACCCTTTCAGGGCATCGTCACATGTTTCGTGGCGGATCACGAAGGACATGTTGCGTTGCAGTGGTCTCGACCGTCTGGTCATGCGGGTTGGTGATCTTAACCACGAGGAGACAACGGCGATGTCACCTCGTCGCCACGTGTCTACCTGCAGTGCGACCTGAATTCAGAATCATCGTCAGGTAAGTCATCACTTTTTCTTGTTGATCCTTCGCGCAGGAGTAGAGTTTACTGAAAACATTTGGAGTAGGTTCATAAGGTGTGTAGATCGAGCAACTCCGGTTAATGTTGCAGTTTGCTGTTTGTAGATAGGTGTAGACTTAATGACTCTTGGCGCGAGTGTAAACTTCTGTCTCTTGCAGGAATGAGTCCGCACTGCAAACCTTCATCCTTCGGCGTGACTATACAGAAGCATGTTATTAAGCAAACCCTACTGAGCACATCACCTTCCAAATGTGGGTATAGCCCCACAACTTATCTCTAAGAGCTACTCTGCGCCTATTCTGACCGCATCCTGGAACTCCGATTCTCCTCGGCGCGTGATTTCGAAAGCGTGAAGATAAAGTAATCAAGCGCTTAGCCTATACAGTATAATCTCGCGACCTCGCCTGCAACGAACCTTCGCCTTCACAATGCCGGCCACCGATATTGCGCAACTCTCTGAAGTCGACCAGGCCTTTCTCGATCAGTACCTGCCAAAGTCCTGTCACTCGAGTCAGCCATCTGGGACGCCTGAGCATAACGACCTTCCTTTTGTGACCTTGACTTATGCTTGTTCCTTGGACGGCATGATAGCCTTAGCACCTGGCGTCCGAACTTCTTTATCTGGTCCTGAAACAAAAAGTATGACGCATTATCTACGGCTGAAGCACGAGGCCATTCTGGTTGGAGCTGGAACGGCTGTTGCTGATGCGCCCAGTCTGAATTGCCGATATCCCGGGGCCGGTCTAGACCTTCAGCCAAGGCCTATCATTGTTGATCCCAAAGGTCGATGGGAGGTAGATGGATCTGCTGTTGGAAAACTAGCAGAGGAGAAGAAGGGCAAAAAGCCGTGGGTAGTCAGTCTCAGTGCCGGAGGAAGTGGACGGGCGAGAAGGCTGGTGATGGAGGAGAGTAATGATGGTACTATGAGGTGGGAGGAAGTACTGAAAGCATTGAAGGCAGAGGGCATCAACAGCGTGATGATCGAAGGCGGCGCGACGGTCATCAACACGCTGCTTGCAAGACCCGACTTGGTCAACTTAGTAATCGTGACGATAGCGCCTACGTGGCTAGGCCAGGGCGGTCTTGCTGCTTGTCCATCTGCGATTACCGAGAATGGACAGAGAGTGAATGCTGCTAGACTGCGAGAAACCGTATGGAGGCAGTTTGGTGCTGATGCTGTTCTTTGTGGTAGGCTCGGAGGTTGAGCCTTTCTCGTCGAGGTCAAGATTAAGCTCTTGGGCCGTGTATATGATTTAGAGATCAAGCATGGATAAACTCCTGGCCCGGGTATGAGATTTACTTCAAGCATGATTAAACTCCTGGTCCGGCTATATGACTCAGATCAAGCATGGTACACGCGTGATCGTGAGTCGAAAGAGAAAGAAGTCTACCATAAACTCTAAGTCGTCACGAAGAAAGACGCGGACGTTAATCATTCCGACGACATCTACCGCAAATGGTCTCGACAATCTATCATTGCGCAACCCGTCTTTACAATCCGCCGCTCTATTTGTTAGTGCTGAACTGTTGAGTATATACAAATATCAAAAGTAATGAGGAGGCTTACCGTAACCATCGTCTTTAGCCGAGATTGACGTTATCGACACGCAAGTGCAAGGGCTCATTGAGGATTCAGCTTCATTGTCAATGCTTGCGTACGCTTGTTAGCCTGCTGGTAGAGGAAACACAAAACAAAAGTGTTCCATAGAGCAGCAAGTAGTGGACGAATGACCTTTGTATTTCCACTTTTGGCATGCAACACATCAATTTGTGGTTACACGGGCTTGGTTTGTGCGGCCGAGCGCCACACATATCACAAATCCCTTGCTTTGTGGGCGTAGAGAATAAGGTATTCTGTCTACAATAATAGTGCACGACGACCAATGACGATCAAGATGCGCACGTTCGTGCCAGTGCCAGTATGCAAATTGGAGCGCAGCTCAAGCATGTAGAACGTACCCACGTCGACTGCATTGAACGAGATGGTTTCGTCTCAGCAGTGGACCCGCGATAGCTACCATGGCTATGATCAACGTGCTGCTCGTCAGGTTCCAGATTCGAATGTATGAGGCCCTGGATGATTGGCTGGTCGAAGCTAAGGGCTAGATGTGCTGCACATGTACCCACAGAATGTGACGAAATGAAATATTCGGATGTACATCATCTACGTGACAACTGTGCATTGCACCACACACCTCTGCAGCCCATGAAAGGGGCAAAAGTGTACCCATGACTTGCTATAGACGTGTGTCCTGTTCATCAGTTCTAAGAAAAGCGACAGGTTCACGCATCTGCATTCCCTGCAGCCGGCGGCGTGAAGCTCGCTCCTGCTGGGCGTCAAGATTAGCGAGACGGAGCACAACAAACCAATCTCGGTACAGGTAGGCAGGGATACTTGGAGTGACAAGATGAGGAGGCGTGCAGGCGGCCAAGGCCACATACAGTAGACAAACATGGGCGTACTAGGGCTACGGAAGGATGCAGCCGCCCGTCCTTGCACACCAATTGCCTGGGCAGACAGCCAGTGCACCGTGGATAGCGAAGCGTGCTGCGTGCACAAGCCCGATACAGCGGATCTTGCGTCGTCCGGTGCACATGGGGATCGACAGCGTGGGCAGCAGGTGTGCTATGCTTCGATCGGCCGCGCGTGGGAGCACACGACCGTCACCAAATCGTGGCAGAAGCAGAGTGACGGAGTGTTGGGACTTCCAGGGTAGCCATCACGACGATCACGACCCGAAGGCCTGGTGAGGGCAGCTGCCAGGACCACAGCGCCGGGAACGATTCTGTGCTGTTTTGGCAGCGATGGCGTAAGTGCAGGGCCGCCGTGCCGACTGCCTTCTGATGATGACTTAGGATCGGAGGTCCTGCCGTGCCAGCTCTCATCATCATGCAGGCCCACGATAGACGCACCGGATGGTCGAGTAGTTCCGCCTTGCCTGCGGCTGCTGCCATCGCCGCCCCGGCCTCCGTCTCCACCATCACCATCACCATTCCATCTGGGCCACCACACCTCTAAGGCTCTCTCCCACCGCCAGCGGGTCGGTCAGCTGCACGTCACGCTGCAGACGACGAGTCTGCGGGTGGTGGTACGGGCGTTCGCTTGAACGACGCCCCATCCTCTTGTCTGCAAAGGGACATAGCCTTCCCTCTCTGGCAAAGAGGACGAGGCTGGCACGCTGGCAACTCCACGGCTGCTGCGCGCAAGGACGAGAGCTCCTCGAGCCCAAGGTCGCCTGCTGGCCGAGCTGAGAATCCTCTGCTCCAGCAACGCCCGGCACGACCAATGAGGCCATCGGCATCCCGAGCGCAGACTTCGACGTCGCAGCGATCAAACGCCCAAGCTCGGCACATGGGCCCAGAGCAGCGGGGGGAGCCCAAGTCCGATCGGACGACGGCTCGAGGCTTGCATGCCGGGGAAGGCGCTTCATCCACGCCTACTGTGTGCCCTCTCTGTGGTCTCCCTCGAAGGCTGCTGCTTAGACCCCTCCGCGTCTTGTACTACTGCACCTCTCCCTTCGGATGACGACCTCCCCTGCTGCCCCGACCCTGCTGCTGCTCCATCCGCACGCGCTGGCAGCGTGCTAATTGCAATCTGGACCAGGGTATTTGTCACCGTCGTGCATACCACGCTCCCCTTGGTCTGCCTCGTCGTGCTGTTTGGCGAACGTTGGTCCGCCGGCATGCTGGCAAGCTCCCTCATTCTCTTCTCTGCAGGCCCACCGGGTGGCCCGCATCGTTTGAAGAATCTGCCCACTTGACTAGATTCGAACCAAGAAGCGAGATTGCTTCTGTACGAGAGGCAATGCGAATTCGACGTGTGCGCCTCGTAAAGCAAATCGGCAGTGGCCCATAGCACAACTGCACGCAATCTCGTCCTTCCCGGAACTCTCTCGCGCAATACCATTTCGCGGCAGGCTGTCAACTCTGCTCGCCGCTGCCTCCGATGGCGCGGCCCGCATTCCATCTGCTGTGAGATCTGCCGGGAGGCCCTTTAGAGGCCACAGCCACCGGCTGCCCTAACCACAAGTCTGGGTCAGCCATTGTGACGCTCTAAGATCGGAAGGATCTGACATCTCACGCCCAGGATGGCGCATCGTTCGATAATCTCGATAACGATAGTGTAGCATGCCCGATCCAATGCGTGTGACTTGGTAAATTAAACGGACGTCAGTTCAGGCTCACCCTTGCAGACCGGCGCGGTCGCTCGTGGGTATCGATCATGCTTGACAACAAACGAGACATTAGCACATGCCAGAGCGCCAATCACCAGCGCTCGTTTAGTTTCGCGACTGTAGGCCGTTGTTGGTCATTCCACATTTGGCTTGTGGACTAACGCGGTAGCTCAAGCGAGCGGTATCTGCTCCCTCAGCCACTAGATCGATTGACCATGTATAGGAAAGTTTACGTTCGCGCGCTCTATCTCGAGATGGGTGGACAGGCTCCAGATTGTGGAACATGGGCCCACGGTGGTCCGCCTTGGCCCCAACTGTCAATGTCGCAACACCCTGATTTTGGGTTGTGCCTAAACGAGTCTCGCCATTTACAGCAACGGCTTCCCCTACATCTGCTCTCATTCGCAGCCACCGTCGACGCCCCGCCGAGGAGACCGCTTTGCCTTTCCTAGACGGCGTATGCAGGTCTATCTCTTGCGAGCACACTGAGCGGCAATCGACCCCAGCCCATGACACCGTGCGGCATCGCTGGTTGACAGATTCCGGCAGCCTGGATAGGGCAGCATGCTGTGCGTCGCGCTTATGTAGATCCTCTGTCGCTTCCTGGCAGACGGATCTTGTTGGAACCTAGATCACTCTCCCCTGGCCAACTATCTTGCGGTACCGACCGTCTGGTCTCTCACACGGTATGGCATCGTCTTGGTCTGGTTACGGGCCTTCAGCTCCTCATCCATCCCAATCACAACAACCTTCACAACAAAGCGCTGAATCAGGCTCGTCGAAGAAGAAACCACAACAGCGACAGTTATTGTCGTGCACTAAATGCCGCGAGCGAAAGGTCAAGGTCAGTGTTTGGATGAGTCATTGACAGAAGTTACCAGAATCCATCACTGACTCGCAATAACCAGTGCGATCGCACAAAGCCTTGCTCGGCATGTTGTGCTCGTGGTCACCCTAAGGAATGCGACTTTGTCACAACCGAAGGCAATGACTACGGCCAGATTTCGCAGTCCTACGAGATCAGGGACCTACGCCGCGAGAATCAGAAATTGCGGGAGCAGCTACGTGACGCTCGTGCAAGATACTCGGCAGGCGACGATGACGACGATAACGAATCTCCTGATCGATCCGGATCGAAGGCAACCTCACGCGCAACAGCAGCAAAACAACGACGATTCCGAACGGGCGAAAGAATCGACAATTTGTACTTTGGAACTCCAGGGCTTACAAGTATCGTCTCGGATGTGAGTATCGTGTCGTTCTGTTGGTCAACCCACTTGCTAACGGGATTACACAGTTTGCAAACTTGCAGATAGGCAGCCACTCGTTGACGCACACGATACCTTTAGTCCCCAAGGGTCAGGACATCTACCCAGCTGAGGATCTAGACTATCCCTTCCAAATGGTTCCTATTGGAGACAATACTCCTGCTGCGTTATTGGAGCTGCTCCCTCCAGACGAAGAGATCTTCCAGCATCTCGAGCATTTCAAACAACGAGCACAGTCATGTTCCTTTCCGCACGTTCCGGATGAAGTAACGAAGAAGGAAGTCGAACGCTTTCTTGCAGACAGGAAAAGTAATGCGAACAAGGCGCCTGACATGCTTGCATTGATATTCGCGGCATTGGCGGTTGGAATGCAGATAGGCGTGTACGACCGAAATGGCCGCCAGTGGCTTGAAGCTTCTATGGCTGAGTCGCACATCGCGGGCAAGGCCTGGCGTAAGTTCTCACTCTCTATCATGCTGTGACACCATCAGCTAACGCGTATCTAGTAAACGCCAGTATGCAAGCTCTCCGTCATGCGTCCTTTCTGAACACACCGACTCTCTTGGGCATCCAGACGTTGGTCATGATGGGCCCTTATCTCACCAACACTGGTCGTTTCTTGGATGCGTGGACGCTCTTTGGTACCACCATACGTCTTGCGCATTCGATGGGCCTGCACCGCAATCCGAAATTCCTTGATCCGGTACCACCACTTCGCGAATGTATGATCCGACGCACGCTGTGGTGGTGGATGTTACACATGGATCAACAGTACTCTGTCACTCTCGGGCGGCCGCTTGGGATATCGGGAATTGGCGACTGTCCTCCGCCCGAGCCTTTGACAACGAACCAGACGGTGCTCCGACTTGGCGAATTCGTAAATCACTTTACTATCGTCGCGAGACAGATCCTCGGTAGCGATGGAATGATGAGCGTCGGGAAGATCGATGAGTACACAGACAAGCTACTGGGTCTGTGGGATACAATGCCTGAGACATTGCAGTTCAATGAGAGCTGGACCAGAAAGGAGACGGCTCTGCCTGAATGGCCGCTGGATGTCATGTCTGCTAGTAAGGACCTGCGTTTCCTAGTAAGGTGTGTTATGTGCTAACGTTGACATAGCTTTGTTCGCCAATGTGCAGTCCTTCCTCGTGCTGCTCAACCGACAACGAGACGAGCGCACCACGCGATCGACATCGTCAACATCTCCACCGTCTTACCCCAACACGCTTCCTGGCATCAACAGTGCCACATATACGCCATCTGGTCCTGGCGCTGGTGATGGTCTCCATCATCAAGCTCCTATTCGTGGTCGTCCTCTGGTCATCAACAGCTCGGTCCAGCTTCTGCAAACCTTCCTCTTCTTCGCCCATCGTCATCCAGCAGTTCTCATATGCTGGACTATTGGACAGCAAGCTTTCAACGCTGCCATGATCATCATCCTTGACGCTTGCGAGACCGAGAACGATCAGAACATGTGGCTTGTGGACCAAGCTTACAAAGTCTTCCACCAACTGGACAAAGATGGTGTACACAAACTTGCAAAGCTTGCCGTTGAGCGTATCAGCCGAGGCATCATCTTGGTTGAGAACCGCCAGCGCGATCGTCGAGATGAAGCCAACGCGGCGGCGGCAGCGGCACACGCAGCAGGCATGTCGCGCAGACCCAGCCAGCAGCAGCAATATCAGGCTCAAGCGCCCTCCCAATACTCCCCACACGTGCCGCCTTATCACCTCTACCAACCAATTCTCAGTATCGACAATGCCGATTTCGCCTCGACCGATTTCTCCGGCGACACGATCATGGCGAACACTGTGATGGGCGAGACCGGGATGTTTCTCCTCGAAGACTCAGGCCTACAGTCCCACAATCCTGCCACACAACACTTTCAGCCCTGGAGTCTTTCCCTACCCTCCTCCGCCGCAGCCAGCAGCCCACACTCATCTGCCACCAGTCCGGCCGCCTTCGCAGTGACAGGCCAGTACTCTCCATCCGCACCACCAATGGTGCCAGTCAGCAACGTCCCTATCGCCCCCTTTCCGGTGATCTCTCCGCAGTTCCAGCCGACAATGGCGCCAATGCTAGCCAGCCCTTTCGCCGTTGGCCTACAACCACGAATGCCAGTCGGCCCCGGGCGAGGTCAACACTCGCAGCAAGCAAGCGGATCGATTCAAGACGCCGGGGCAGCGATGCAACAGCAACACGCTCGCCCGCAGTCCATGGAAGGTCAGCAACACCAGCACGCGTCCAGAAGTGGATACTCACCGTACCAGACTCAGACCTCTAGACACAGCGGCACCAGTCGAAGCCACGGCCACAGATCCGAGAGACCGACCTCGGGAAGAAGCCGAAGCGGAAGAGCAAGGTGATGAGACTTTCCAGTGATCTCTCGAAGCACCTAACACTTATTGATCATGACTTTCTTTTCTTTTTGCTTCTCTGATTTCTTCTCGCGAGAAACATATACCCAACACGGCATCATTTATTACGCGGAAGAAGCAGACATTTTGGTCAGCAGCAAATTTGGGAGTAAGAGCTTCCCGGCGAAGGTGTCAGCACTCGTTTTTACTGTGGAACACGGCGTTTTCTTGTTCTCTTGGAGGGCTGTGGCTTCTTGAGATTGCGATAATTGGGAGTATAAGATCGGGGATTTGTAAGCTTCGCAGCTACGTAGACCACACGAATAGGGTATCTGTAACGTACCAGTCATGTCTGCATTCTTCATACATGTATGAATATACAGCAGCGACTCTTGGCACGTCGAGCTGTGGCGACAACCGATGTGATGTATCTATCATCCTTGCAACCCGACGGTGATTCTGTTTGTCCTAAACGGCCGCTTTACGCTAACATCCATGACCTGCGCCGGTAATACACAAGGCCAAGGTAACTTGTTTACTCCCAAGTGGCTCGCAGGAGGCTTGAAAGTAAGGTATCTTAGCAGTTCCACGAATAGAATTCAACATCACACTGGCGCCGCAGAGGACATTCAAGTCGAGTTCTCGTTGAAAGCCCATGGATCGACATCGTGACGACTCGCTTCATCGTCGAGCTCTCGCACAGTCCGACACTGCGTTCACTCGACGCACCTTCACGTGGAGTCGTGGACCTTTGGTCATCTAAATTGTAAATCTCATCTTCATCGGAATCTGTGTTGCTACAGCCACTGCGAGCGCCCTAAAGGCGTACCTCTACGTTTCCCTACGGGTGTCTATCCGTGCGTCTGAATGTCGCGGCAAGCAGAACACTAGCAATTGCGATACGATTCCCAACAAATACACATACCACCAGCTTGTCACCGGCGGGCATCACTTGCTGGCGTCTCGGTCAGCCAATTTTGCTTTGCGTTTCTGGCAGAAAGGCCCGATTCGCGTTTGAAATCGAGTTGAAGTGGTGCAGCTCCACAGACACATGTTTCTTAGGGGCAATAATGAAGCATCATCGTACGCCAACTCGGCAACATTTCGTGGCCGCGTAATCCTAGGATTGTTTGCCGAGTATTTGAACCGCATCGCTTCAGACCACTAGACATGGTAAGACCTTGAGCGCTTCGTTTGAGTCTGGGGAACAAAGCCGTCTACATGCATCCATGACGCATATACATACGATTGGTCGATGATGACGGTAGAGCAAAAGCATGGTCGGATCAGGCAAAAGGAAAGGTCTTACCCGGAATCGAACCGGGGTCGCCCGGATGTCCTACATCACCGAAGTGATGTCGATCAGAACCGGAAGTGATAACCGCTACACTATAAAACCGAGTGAAGTCTGAATACAGGTATTCGATGGAGGGTGTGCCGCAACATGAGTTGATCTAATTGTAACAAATGCCGACTCTAGGCCTCATACACCAAGGGAGGTAGCAAGTGCTAACATCGTATGCCTGCAAGTATGGGCCTATGGCCTCTGTCATGACAAATTGTGGCTCGAGACATCATCAGCTTGCGATAGTATGTGAGATACTGAGGTTCCACCGTCACCCGAAATGGGAGGAGCTAGAAGTCGACTTGATTAACAAGTGTATATGGATGGCGGCATCGAGTTGATCTTTATGGTCATACTCAAGTGTCGACTTCGTGAATATACAGGGCTAAGGAGTATGATCCCCGAATCTGGTGCGACTGCTGATGCGCGTAATTCTCAAACAGTTGATGACATCGGGTTCTGTGGTATGGATACTGAACGTCTGGTCAAACCGGTCTACAAAATGTTTGTTAGATAAACGCACTCATTTTGATCACCTAGGATCCAGAATTTCTGCCATTATACTGAAAGGCTCCAATAAAGCTACCACAGAAGTCTTACTCGAATTCGATGGCGATTGTTATTATTGTCAACAATTTGTGCGATACGGTCTTGCCCCAACTCTAACCCTCATCCGAAGCTATGTATACCGAGCGCTCCCCAAGATTGTCGCGAAGAAGATACATGTAACGTTACACTTACACACATGCTCTTACCAGCAGACTTGATGATCTGAACCATTCGCGCTGGAATCAACGATCTGCAATTATCCATGTTCATACAGAGCCGTGTCGCTGTTCAAAAATTGTTCGACATACGTGAATATTACGTAGAAGTTCGCTCACTTCAAGAGTCCAAGCTTCCTCAAGCGGACCCAAGAACCCAAAAGTGAGCCGCGACAACAACTCCGACCTCTTCCCTCACCACAACCAAAGCAAAAATGTACGTATACACCCTCACAAGCCCCCTACCCCTCAAATGATGCTACAAATATAGCATGTATTACCCGAAAGCCTTCGGGCTACCGTGGAAAATTCTCAATATCCTCTGATCCACTTGTCTTATCATCATGGCGCTGTCGAACCTCGTTCATGAAGCATATGACGCTAACAACATACGTCTAGTGTGCCCGGCATGTCTGCTCCAAGAGCTCCCGCTGGCCAGTTCACTGTGCTCTACTTCGCATCGTCTTCCTCTTACACCCACAAGCAACATGACTTCTTCCCTGGCCCTCTTCCGCTTAGCCAAGTGCCCGATGCACTGGAGAAGCAGTACCCGGGCATCAAGGAGAAGATCCTGGAAAGCTGTGCACTCACCGTGAATCTGGATTACGTGGACCTAGAAGAAGAGGGGGCCAAGGGTGAACAAGGGCTTGTGGTGCAGCCTGGGGATGAGGTCGCGATTATCCCTCCGGTCAGCTCAGGATGAGCATCATAGAAGAGCCAATAGTTGCAGGAGAGGGAGCACAGCACTAGTTACGCAGAGCCACAAAACGTCACTACTTGAGCGAAAATAGCGAGCATTTGGTTGCATGAATTGAACACAGTTTTCACGACAGCGAGTGTTGCCCTTCATCTACGTATCAAGGACATAGATCGCGATTGGGAAATGTGCATTATATGCCGTCTGTTGCGTAGACTTGCCTTGCAAGTGTAAGCACATTTTGGCGAGCGAGGAACTGCCGGAGTTCCATTGAATCGCGACCTCTGGCATATACTGTCCGAGACGTTACCTAGCTGCTCAATCGCTTCCCTGAGCTTCGACATGGCTACATGCAAAGTAACATGTTAGCGAACGCCCATACAACAATCCTCAGGAGGCATTGGGCATTACAATTAAATGACTTGAATGCCTGACGTCATATCATTTATACCCAGCTCCGTGATAAACCCCGCCCAGAGATCCAGTCACTGTGTTGATCTGGTATCTCGAACGATCTTCAAGTTCTGTCTCAAATCTGCTAGATACATCCGCCATGGCAACTCCTTCGAAACAAAGTATCGTCTATAAAACCATAAAGGGACTCGATATCACATTCGATCTCTACCTGCCAGCAAATGCACATGCCGCACCTATCCTCCTCTGGTTCCATGGCGGTGGTCTCCTTCAAGGACACCGCCAGAAAGTCGCGCCTCACATGCTCGAAAGCGTCAACAAATACAACCATGCCCTGATATCCGCAGACTACCGCCTTGCCCCTCAAGTCGGCGTGCAGGACATCTTCGCAGACATCCAAGACTGCATCGCCTTTATTCGCAGCCCTGACGGCTTAGCTGCCCATCTCAAGGACGCTGTAGCCCCAGATACCATAGACACCACACGTCTCGCAGTATCCGGCAGCTCTGCGGGCGGTTACCTAGCCCTCCTGGCAGGCCTGTACGTTGAGCCAAAGCCCCAAGTGATCCTGCCCATATACCCTATCACGGACCCACTTGGCACATTCTTCACCACAAGCCAGCCAGGATCGTCAACAAAAGCAGACGTCGATGCCACGGTGCAGCCATATCTTGACCGCAATGCACCCGCAGTGGCGAACAACGACCCTGGCAGCAGCAGAGGCAACATGTACAGCTACATGCTTGCGCATGCGAATCTCGCCGAGCTTCTGCACTTCGAGACTAAAGATGATCCGCAGCAAAATTCGTCGAATGACAAGTGGCGGGTGGCGAGGCAGATTGCGAAGCAAAGATTGCCTCCTGCTTATATTGTTCATGGAACTACGGATCTGGATGTCGGTGTTGAGCAAGCAGATGAGGTGGTTGGTGTTATGGTGGGTGAAGGTTTGGAGGTCAAGTACGAGCGACTTGAGGGCAAGGAGCACCTATTCGATGCGAAGGATCCGAGCGAGAAGCTCGAGTCGATGTACGAGTTCATGCACAAATATGTCTGAGCGGCGTTCTATGATCCCAAGCTTTGATGCGGTGTCAAACTCAAGGGAATAACAGTTCTCGCGACACACCCAATTCAATTACAGCACCATTGTGCCTATTACACTAAAGTAGTTGAGCGCGAATCGTAAAATCTATTCAGCGTATATCTTCGTACCAAGTAACATCTACTTCCTACCTCACAACTTCTGTAGTGTACGACAGCTCGACTTTCTTGAATATACTGGACTTTGGGTGATGCAGCCTGTCTTGACTTCCACACCTGACAGGCTCGGTCGATTCCCATTGTTCGCCATCCTCAATCGCAATGCCGCCAGTGACACGAACGTCGTATGGTGCCTTGCCGGCGTCCGCATCGCCCAGGTCCGTGTCAGAAGTCCTGTGCACCAGCGTCGTGCTGGTCGAACCGCTCCCCTTCTTGTAGTGGCCCAGGTGGACCGCATCGGCGGGTTCGGGGAAAGTGTTTGGTCCGCGGAGCGCACCCAGTCGTGAGTTGTGTGTGAGTACGGCGCCTGTACTGCGCGAGCGACTGCGCGTGTTGAGTCGACTTCTTGTGCCGTCGAGTACGGCTGCGAACAATGGCTTGAGAACCGGAAGGCTGGCTGCGAGGATTCCCAGGCAAAGTTCAAGCATGTACCAAATCTGGAAGCTGTTCTCGAAAGCGGCGTCCGGCGTCGACATGGCGGTGACTTGTAAGTGGGCCTTGATTATGCCGGCGATACAAGCGACGAAGCCCAGAGACAGGACGGCGATGAGGGTGATTTTGGTGCGCTTGTTGACTTTTAGCTTCAGGACGACTGGGACCGGAATGACGGCGAAGAGAATGTCGGTGATGATGTTTATGATCGAGTTCCAGAGGCCGATGAAGGTGTATGTGCGGTTGGGAAAACAATGAGAGCTGGGAGCTATGCGCAATTTGAAGTCCCAGCCTGCAGCTATTGGTGTGCACTGGAAGAGTAGTGTGCCTGAACACGCAAGTGCAAAGCAAGCGAGAAAAACTACACCCGTCAGCGCCGTCGCACGAATGAATGAGCCTGGTGTTTCTTACCAACGGAACCCCATAAGAATGTTTTCCATCTCTTCTGTACCATGATGCGCATTAGGAAAAACGCGATGGAAATCTTGACCAGTACCACACCCAGCATGACCAGCAAGCCGTGTGCGAAAAGCCATTTGAAGTATGGCTCAAACATCCATGGCTGCATCCATTCCTTGTGATGCCCCATCCCATAAGAGGATTCACCACACATACAGATGAATGTGCCAATCGCCATCAACGACGCCAGGATTATCGTAAAGTCGTCGGCCCCAACGAAACGAAGCATGCATGTTCGCACATATAGTCGGAGCAAGACCACGACGAGCGCGGCGCATGAAAATGCGCCTGTGACACCCAGAATGAAAGTGACACGGCTTTCTTCCAAATATTCTGGGCTTGGAACGGCCGCGATATCGTTCTGTCGCGGAAAGACTGCAGGCATGCTGTTGAAGATGTGAATAGAGTACAAGACTCAAGGAAGAGCGTGAAGATCGGGATGGATGGCTGCTGATATCGTCAACATAGTTGTAGTATAGGAGGCGCTGGAAGCCTATACACGGAGAACAATGGCGGAGAAGTATCCAGAATAGGTCGCCTGGCACAGAAGATTGAAGACTGCAAGTCGTTTATACTTGCGCCAGGGCCCAAGCGAGTCGATCAAGGATCATGGAAACCGCGAACCGAGCAGAATCTGGCTATGGCTACCGATGATACCGGCAAGCTTCCTACTCTTCCTATCGGCGAACGGTGATGTGTTGGGGTGATATGCCACGTGCATGCTTGAGTGACTACACATGAATCGAAGAGCAGTACTGGTAAGAAGAGCGCAGCAATCCCGATTAGACGCAGTGGGACTGCTTGTACAAGAACAGGAGCCAAAACGCGCTCTGTAGCTGCATAGAGCATACTCCCGGGCCGGCCATCTGTATCTGAGAAAAGCAAAAAGAAGATCGCGCCTTCCATGGCTGCGGGCTCGGATCGACTGAAGACTATGCACGCAAAGTAGAGCTTGATCCAGCCTGCTCAAGCATCAGGACCAGTGGCTTTGAACGGAACCGCATGTTGTATATCAGACAAGAGTCTGTGTGTCGAGCATTGGCACAGTATAGACTTCGCGATATGGTGCCGGAGCAGTGTTTTAGCCGATTTCCATGAGACGGCCAACGGGCGATGAGGCTGTGCGAAGCTGCAGTGTAATATACACCCCGTAAGGTCGACCAGTCACGACTTAGATTGATAGAACCTCTGCCTGCCCTAGTGAGATGAGTGACAGCCGTTACCCAAGCCCTGAAACAGCGGCTCGGATGATATATGCGTCGAGAAAGGATTTGTGGACCGCAGCTGTCCATGTACGAAGAAGGCACGAGCCGGTTTTGGTCGTCAGCCAGGACTCTCTGGAAGTTGTGGAGCCGGTCAATATATTGCAGTATGTGTGAAAGTGCTAAGGCGAGATCGGGTGGTTGCCTTGCCCGCGGCGTGGTCGAAAGGTTTGCGCTGGCAAACGCTACATGGTTGTTTGATGGGGCAATGTGATCCAAGCATCGTTAGGTTCCTCGACACCGCTCGCTGCACGTTTTGTGTCTGATCAAGGAGTGATAACACTTGTCTGCTTCTAGTCCTTGCGTGCCCGACCCGTTTGCTGACCAGGGTGTACAGGCTAGATGCCAACGCAGATCTAATCATAGTCCCGTCTGCATCTTCAAGCTTTCCAGGGCTGATGAATGTCTTTAAGCACGCGAACATTGATTGCCATCTCCGGTCGGGGAAGCGTAAAGACAGACTAGCTCGCTGTAGCGCGGCATGGCGTAAGCGATGCAACGACCGGCTTCCTTCGTCTACAGGGCAGTAAATCAGCAGGGTCTGATTTTTGCCCAAGGAAACCCACCTCAGCTTTAGGCTGCCAAAACCGTTTCACCCATCACAACCTTCGTTGACTAGCCAAAACCTTTGCTTGACGAGGCTGGCCGCAGTATGTCTTCGCTCACTCCCAGAACAAGACCGGGCAAGGGATTGCTGAGCTTGTATAAGCAACCAATAAAGTCATGATACCTGCTTGCAGCTCATTCTTTCAGCTATCATATATCTCGCATAATCTAGACTCGCGAGTTTCGGCCCTTTGCCAATTACATCGCAAATCTTAATTGCCTGACATCCAGCTTTGTTGGTAGCCGCAAAGCTAACCGGGTATGGTGCGCTGCAGGATATGCAACGCACCGTCTCTTCGTTCAGGTATCATATATATTTTGTATAGTCTCTCCAAGCATTTGGGTCTCTTAGGTTCCCTCGCAGACCCATCACCGCCTGTCAAGCTGCCCTTTGACACACGCCGAGCCATCCCACCGCTGTCGATCTCATGCACTTCACAAACGCCGTCGCAGCAGCTTCGCTGCTCGCTGTCTCGGCTCATGCCTGGCAGCCCTCTTCGACCAATGGTACAGACAAGCTTGCTCACCAGGGCCTGGTCAATCTGAAGAAACACCATGCAGCTCTCAACTCTACGACCAGCTGTGACATTGGCAGTGCAGCTGTGAGGAAGGAATGGCTTTCTCTTAGCAACGACGAAAAGATCGCCTACACTGATGCCGTGAGATGCCTCCAGGAGACGCCGTCCCTCTCAGGCCCTGATATTCCTGGCGCAAAATCCAGATTCGATGATTTTGTCGCTGTTCACATCAAGCAGACAACTACCATACACGCAACCGTAAGGCCCTGTCTAACCCACGAGCCCTCCAATCACTAACACGTTTCAGGGCAACTTCTTATCTTGGCACCGCTACTTCACCTGGATCTGGGAAAAGGCGCTACGCGAGGAGTGCGGATACGAAGGATACCAGCCTTATGTGAACTGGGGAAAATACGCCCACGACATCGTTGGCTCGCCACTTTTCGACGGCAGTGAGACTTCCATCGGTGGCAATGGAGATTATGCTCCTCACAATGGCACTGGAATCCCTTCCAACGACAACCCAGTCATCTACCTCCCACCGGGTAATGGATCTGGCTGCGTGACCACCGGCCCCTTCAAGAACATGACCGTAAACCTGGGTCCTGTCGCTCCTTCATTGTACGGCCTGAAGGCCAACCCTCAAGCCGACGGACTGGGGCTCAATGAGCGCTGCTTGCGCCGCGATCTGTCGAATGCAAGCGCAGGCAGGGGCACGACCGAGGCGATCAGCTGTAAGTTGTACTACTATCATTGGCGCAAGGAGTTCAGCTAACCATTGACCTCTGCAGACGAGCTCATCAGCAACCGCACCAGCATTTCTAGCTTCCAGGACAGAATGCAAGGCGACTTCGCGACCAGCTACCTTGGCGTGCACGCTGGTGGTCACTTCTGGGTCGGAGGCGACCCTGGCGGAGATTTCTTCGCATCTCCCGGCGATCCCTGGTTCTTCTTGCACCACGGCCAAATTGATCGCACGTGGTGGATCTGGCAGAACCAGGATCTGAAGAAGCGCCAGAACGCTATCGCTGGCACGAACACGATGTTCAACTCCCCTCCGTCAGCCAACACCACGCTCGACGACATTATCGACCTGGAAGTTCTTGCGCCTAAGATCAAGGTTCGGGATGCTATGAGCACGATCAGTGATCAGTTCTGCTACGTTTATGCATGAGGGTCGGCGCGCGAGCTGTGAAGAACATCGCTACGCGTGATTTCCGTTTTTAGGTATCTTCTGTGGATAAGTTCTCTGCGATTGCAACGAAAGTTGTGCTGAGATCCGAGCATAGATACTTGCGTAATCATAATTGTCAATCAAAGAACATGCCTGCGCAGACATAAGAGTCCTTGAAGTAGTTTGAAAAAGTTGAAGACTGGATTGAATTTTCTCCAAGCCCCCATTAATTGTGCATTGTCGCTAGCAATGAAAGTCCGCCGCCATAGAGACCACTGCTGCGAATTGTGATATCAGCTGCCGTACGATGATATTCCGACAGCAATTCGCTCGTTGTATCGCATCTTCTCCTTCGTGTAATCCCTCATGCAGTCCTCAACTCCAGCTTGTCCGGGTAGATTGCAAACCATGCGACCGTCTCTTTATCAATGTGCCAACACCAGACGCCGTAGCCGATTTGCTCAGGAAAAAGCACAAGTTTTCTGCCTGCCTAGGCCTGCACTTGTCCATGGCTGACCGAGGAATTCGCGTCTCGGCCTTACTTCATCGTAGAAATCTTCAGGTATTCCGCTCGAGTGTTCCGTTCATATGCCACATCCTCTTGTTCAACCCGTCTTATCCTCCTTGGGCTTGACTCCGCCGGTAGGCTTGCCAGGAACCGACTGCTTCCTGTCCTTCTTGCCGCCACGCAGCAACTCCAAGTGTCCAGCCCTGCCTGCCAGCGTCTTCTCTGTGACAGCCTGAAGGCCCGCGGTGTGCTTCTTGTGGATGGTTTGAGCCCTAACGAGAGACGCCTTCTTAGGCTTAATGACCTTGTTGCCGGTCTGAATGCGCTGCGATCTACAGGAAAGAAGATGTCAGTCGGGGCTCCTGCGCTCTGCGATCAGTGGTGGAAGAATTCACGTACGGCTTCGCGGGCGTTTTGGGCCCAGTCTTGGACTTCTTGAGCTGTGCTTGAGGCATTATTGATTATCCCCGCTTTGAGATCTTTGCCGTAGGTGTGGTTTGTATGTGTGTAGAACGAGTGTCGGGTAGTTTGGCAGTAGGCTAAATGGGCGGCCAAGAGGTGGCGCAAGCGAATAAAATTTGGGACCTTGCCATCAAGAATGATTTCCCCGCCAAACTCTCTCCACGATTCGCTCCAAGGGCTCCTTCATCTAGCCTCATCAGCCTCCCACGCCAATACCACTGCATACTGAATTTACCCGCAGGCCGATATGGTCCCTTTTCGTGCCCATGAGGCTCAGTGATGGACGCTAATGCAATAGATATGTAGGGCTACTAGCTCTTCGTCGGCCTTTGATGCCTTCGATGCACTGCCTCGAGCAATGCCCAGGAAACCTTCCATCACGCGAACGATATGGGCGTGGGCCATCGACTCGTCTTTAGCCGTTCATATTGCTTGGTTATCTGACAGAGTCTGTGCATGTGGACGAGCATGGGCTTATATTATATGCAGCATCCGGCGTGATGGGCTGCTCGAGTCTGCGGTAGGTTCTCGTCTCTATCTTGTAGCTCCAGTTCTCTCGTGGCCAAGATGAGGGTTACCGGCCTTCTTTCATCGGCTTTGCTGTATTCTACAGCTTTGGCAATTGGACAGGAGTCCACCATCAACTTCAATGGCACGGGATTGCGCCTCACCGAGAAAGGCTCAAGCGTCCAGCTCTACGCGGATGGTCACGATTGGCCTGGTGTCTTGCGCGTCGTCGACGACCTTGCTGAGGACTTTGGACGAGTCACAGGCACCAGCGGTATTGTGACATTACTCGGTAATGGCACGTCGCCAGTGTACAACGCAAGCACTACCTTCAACGTGACCGGAAGGACTGGATTTGGAAATGTTGGACCCGAGAAATACGGCAGCAAGGGCGGCGCTATCATCGCTGGTACTATTGGCAATTCTACGATCATTGACCGCTTGATCCGCGAAGGCAAAATCGATGTCAGCGAGGTCGAAGGTCATTGGGAAGCCTACACTTCTACCGTTGTAGACAATCCCGTGCAGGGAGTCTCTAAGGCTGTTGTCATTGCAGGTAAGTTGTGTCACTGCTCCTTTCGCACACTTAAGTACTCACAAGTTCCCAGGAGCCGACAAAAGAGGAACCATCTACGGCTTGTACTCGATTTCGGAACAGATTGGTGTTTCGCCGTGGTACTTCTGGGCCGACTCGCCGCCACAGAAGCACAGCTCTATTTACGCGCAACCCGTGACAGTCGTACAGAATTCACCCTCCGTCAGATTCCGCGGTATCTTCCTGAACGACGAAGCCCCTGGCCTTACTGGTTACATCCAGGCCAGGTTCCCCGATTCACCTTGGGGTCCTGGTTACAACGCTGAGTTCTACTCTACTGTCTTCGAGCTTCTACTGAGACTGCGCGCAAACTATCTCTGGCCTGCCATGTGGAACTCCATGTTCAACGTTGACGATCCACGAACCCAACCGCTCGCCGACGAGTATGGTATCATCATGGGAACCTCGCACACTGAACCCATGATGCGCGCGACGAAAGAGTGGAGTGTATTCGGCAACGGTACCTGGTCCTGGGAAACAAACAACGAGACGATCTACCCCTTCTTCGTCGAAGGCGCCGAGCGTTCTGCACCATACGAGAGCGTGATCACAATGGGCATGCGCGGCTACCACGATACTCCCATTGGTCCTACCAATGATATCGCGCTTTTGGAGGCCATTGTTGAAGCTCAATCTGAAATTCTCGCCAACATCTGGGGCGTGGAAGCGGCATCCGATCCTAAGGTCGTCCCTCAGATGTGGTGCTTGTACAAAGAAGTTCAAGGATATATCGACGCTGGCATGGAGATTCCTGAGCACATCACTCTGCTTTGGGCAGATGACAATTTCGGAAACATTCGTCGCCTACCTCGTGGCGATGAGGTCGAGCGCAGTGGAGGAGCTGGTGTCTACTACCACTTCGACTACGTTGGTGACCCAAGAAGCTACAAGTGGATCAACACTGCAAAGCTTCAAAAAACATGGGAGCAGATGCACATGGCGTACGAGCGCAACGCGCGTGAGATCTGGGTCGTCAATGTTGGCGATCTCAAGCCGCTTGAGCTGCCCATCAGTCACATGATGGATCTTGCGTACGACATTACCCTATGGAACAAGGATAGCGTGCCAACTTGGCTCAAACACTGGGCTTCTCGCGAGTTCGGTGCTAGCGTAGCCGCCGAAACTGCTGCACTCATGAACAACTACACCAAGACAGTCGGACGCAGAAAGTACGAGCTCACGGACAAAGATACTTACAACATCATCAACTACGAAGAAGCCGACAGAGTCCTTGCCACCTGGAAGGGAATGGCTGATACTGCTGCTAGCATCTACGAAGGACTGCCAGATGAGACCCGTCCAGCTTTCTTCGAAATGGTTTACCACCCGGTCACCGCAGGTTTCGTCTTCCACGACATCATGATCTCGACTGCAAAGAACAACCTTTACGCTCTGCAGGGCCGCAACAGCGCGAATGCTCTTGCCGATCACGTTCGCGAGCAATTCGACCGTGATCACGAACTTACTGCTGAGTACAACAGCATGCTCAACGGCAAGTGGGACCACATCATGGACCAGACCCATATCGGATACAACTACTGGCAACAGCCTATGCGTCAACGCTTGCCTGGACTCCAGTACGTGCAGACCAAGGAACGTGCTCTGACCGGAGACATGGGTGTCACTTCAGAATCTTCGAACGCCACTGTTCCTGGAGACGATCCCTACCACGAGAACGGCTCGAACTCGTTGACGCTTCCAGTATTCGATACATACGGCGCTTCGAGCCGCTGGATTGAGATCTTCTGTGTTGGAACGCAAGACTTTGACTGGAACATCACATCGAACGCGTCCTTTGTCTCGTTCTCTCAATCGTCTGGCTCGCTTTCTCCTAGTGGACAAACCGACATTCGCGTCTACATCACGTTCGACTGGGAGCAGGTGGAAGAAGGTAGCGGCATGGTCTTGTTGAACGTCAGCTCAAGCACCGATTACGGAGCACAGTTCAACAAACCGCAACTCATGCTCCCCTACACTCACCACGTTGTGCCTTCTGGGTTCGGTGGAGGTCATGTAGAGTCCGACCGTCACCTTTCAATCGAAGCGGAGCACTGGACCAGCACGACTAATGCTTCTTCCGCGCATTATGAGGTGGTCACAGGCTTGTCTCGCACTCTGTCCGGTGTGACGCTCTTCCCCGTTACTGCACCCTCGTTCACTACTTCCAACGCCCCTGGCCTTACCTACGACTTCTACACCTTCTCTTCGTCGACTTCCACCAACAGAACCAATATCACCGTTGTCATGACACCCAACTTGAACACTATTCCCGACCGCCCTCTTCGCTACGCAATCCAGCTGGACGACCAGGACGTGAAGATCGTCCAGCCCGTTATCGATCAACCCAATGGCGCCAATCCGGCTAACTGGGGAACTGCCGTCGCGAACAACGCTTGGCTCGGAGTGAGCAACTTCACGTACGCTGGCGCTGGCGAGCACACGCTGAAGCTTTGGGCATTGGAGCCTGGTCTTGTGTTCAACAGCATTTGGGTTGACTTGGGAGGAATCAAGCCAAGTTACTTGGGTCCGCCGGAGAGCGTGGTGGTATGAATGATTTGAAAAGAGGTGGGCGGAGGTCTTGAGGTCGAAGAGAAGTTGGGCGCAATAATTGTAGGTACACTGACATGTAAGCTTTTTACTTTGCGACGCTGTGAGGGTTTGAATGTTATCTCTTGATTTGATCGTTGATATTGGTCGGGTAGTGAGGAGAGTAGCATGATCCTGCTCCTCTAATCAATAGGGATCCTTATTCAAACGCGTTAGCGTTTGTTGCCGCGTTGCAATCGAATCACACATCACTCTCACAGGATGAAGACTCGCCAAGGCGTTTGAGCGACGTCAAACGACATAATTGGAAGGAACAAACGCCGCGGTCGAGTCACGCAGGCAGTCAGGTCAACCATTCAGCCCCCTCATTTAAACACCACACTCACTGAAAACACGCACCCATAACACACAAAGATAACCACACCACCACCACCACTACTACCACCATGGCCGAGATAAAAATCATGATCAGGCCCCGTACGTCTAAAACAACCCATATCGACCCAGTGGCGGCTCATTCTAATTCATTCGTAGGCGTCTTCACCGTCATGGGGCCCAGCTTCGAGCTGAACGTGCAGGTCCCGAACGTCGTCGGGAACATCAGGCTCAGAGTTTCGCGTAAGTATAAGCATAATGATTGATAACTCCTTTAAAATCGTTTCTAACAAGCTACGTAGGCAGATTGAACATCCCGGAGCAGCACCTCCGCCTCACTCTCCGCGGCGCGCCGCTGCAAGACAACGACCCTATCTCCCACCACAACGACGGAGACACCATCGAGGTCACGGTGCGCGCTGGTGGGGGGCCAGTGCGCCCAAGAAAGAAGCGCCCGCGAGCCCTAGGAGGGCGCATCAGAGCGGGAGCTCTGGGAGGACTCATCCCAGTGAGATAGCACGCACGGGTCAATACCATTGTAATAACTTCGTTTTCTCTCTCTGTGGGTGACGGTACTCGCGTAGTAACCCAGGAGACGACAATGCACTCTCAATGGCAAACATGACCGTTGATGTCTCTGAGGTCGAGGATATCAGCATACTGGCGACTGGCATAGCCACACACGAGTGGCAGTATCTCAATGGCAAGCAAGGTCGATTCCTTTTGCATAGCTGATGATACGCACACGCTGGTGACTAAGATGGCCACACTCTGTTGGCAGTGTCTCACTGGCAAGTACGGCTGGATCTCTCTCGTGGGCAGAGGGCGCCTGCATACTGGCTACCCAGACGTACATGTCTTCATGCAGATATCTCAATGGCAAGCGAACCGGCATCATTCTCTATTGCTGATGAGATTAGCACAGTAGTTCAAGAGATAACTTGGCATTACCTAGGGCAACTCACCGGCAGGTGACGGCCCTTAAAGTTCCTCGGGCGAGCATACCTGCAAGATAGCGCTTGGATTCGTCACGCATATTTGGCAAGATTTCACTGGCTAGCATACTTGTGGCAGTGCCTGAAGGGTATAGTAGCAGTGCGTAGGAGCAGTTAGTACGACACTGATGATTGAGTGGGTATTGGTGCGCAAACTCGTCCATGAGTTCAAAATGCTGAGCAGATACCAGTAAGCTCGTTCATTGAGCCCGAGGGCTACATTTGTGAAACCCTTGCGAACGAGCTTTATGGCCTCTCAGAGCTTTTCGAAAGTTGCCCTTGGCAATTATGCTTCACACTGGATAGATGAGCGCGAGAGCACGCGGCGGCAGCAGTGGAGGCAGAGTGCTATATGAGCCAAGCTCACGGCTGTGACATTTCGCTCAGCCTGAATCGCCATGTCCTTGATGGTGAGAACATTGTGAATCCCACAATGACAGTGTCCTACTCTATGGAGTAGTCTACCGCAACAGGCTGCATCCAACACTGACAGTGACAGAGATTCTCATGAGCGATTTGAGGTGCAAGCGAGATACCGCCCTCCCCTACGACGTCACTAACTACGAGCTTTCCAAGGTTGCAACGAACGTTCTCCGATGCGACGCCCATACTAAGATCGCCACAAATCTCTGCACCAGATACAGTACAAGCAATTCAATCGACAATAACGGAAGAGCAAGGAAGACATTGGCCTGGGACAAGATATCCGTACAAAGGATACTACCGTGTCGACCAGCCAGTGAGTATGTGGCAAAGAACCAACAGTCGATCTCCTTCAAGACTGCGTACACGTTCATTCCTCCAGGAACGTTACCTGTTTCCTCAGTTCGTCACGCGGAACTTCGATCTGGTTCACCGCATTGCTTTCCTCGGGCCATCCGATCGCCATCCCGCACATCACCAATTGGTTTTCGCCCAACCCAAACCCCTTCCTCAGCACTTCTGGGTAGCCTGTGACGCTCACCTGCAAACAGCTTGCGAGGCCCCTCTCAGCGAGCGCCAACATGAAGATCTGAACGAACATTCCAACGCTCATCGCATTCACCGGCGAGTCCACCAATTCCGCATCCATACTGATGACCGCACAGCATGGCGCACCAAAGAATTCGTAGTTGCGTAGTCTCGCTTTTTCGGCAGCATCACGATCTTCTCGCGGAATGTTGTATCCCTTCTCTCCATACAAGAGATGTCCAAAATAACTCCGGAAATGCATGAACTGCTTGGGTAGTGGTGGAATACTCGGAGCACTTTTCGCTGCTTCAGCCTGTGGTACAAAGAGAAACCGAAGTCAGCAGAGAGCCTAGCCACACAGAAACGATCACCTAACCTGCAGAGACTCTACAATACGGTCGCGTGCATGACCTGTAGCAAATGCCATTCTCCAATTCTGTATATTTGAATTTGATGGCGCAAGCTGTGCCAACGACAAGCATTCGCACAAGACGTCCAGCGGAACAGGATCGGGCTTGAAGAACCGCGTGCTATGTCGACCACGCACGCATTGCTCGAGAGTCGCCATTGTCCAAATGAGTAGGAATAACTAGATACTGTGAGATTTGGCTTTCTTAGTCCATTGGAGTAATCTTACATATATGGTATTCGAGCTGAGGTCTCTCACCTCATGGCTAGCTCGGGCCGAGATGCATGTCATTCGACCTTTTGGTAACATCGAAACTTTGATGATTTGTCATTCCGACCCCAATGCCTACGCAGCGCCTGTATCACAACACCTTGCCTACTTGAGCCTCGCAGTGAGATTCGAGGTGCTCGCTGTTGCGATGTTCCTGTGCTGAGGTCAGAGCATTCGTGCCGACTTCGATTGCCGACTAAGTTAGGTACGTACCAAAGACGTCGGACTTCATCTTCGTATGTGCAACCTCGCTGCCTCGCTGTTGGAGACCATTTTGAGAAAGAAGCAACGATATGAATTATTACTAGGCCGAGCAATTGCTCAACGCGAACATGTATTCATTGGCACACAAGCTTTGACAAGCTTTGCTGCAGTTGCTTGAACCATTCCACCACAGGCTGCATGTGACACCCACCCCATCATCTCGACACCTTTCTGACTGACATTGCATGGCGCGAAGACAATCTTACTGTGCGAGCGTGAATAATCCGTCCGCATCCTCGACTCAAATGCTTACCAAGACTGAACGGCAGTCGACGCCGTATCACTACAACGACTGCAACACCTTGGACACCAGCAAGGATAAGTAGATAACTCGCGACGCAATGAATCTGCTTGTCTCAATTGTGATCCCCCCAAGCCCCAAAGCCACGCTCACCAACTCTTCTCTTCCTCACAAAACACAACAATGTCCCAAGCCAAACCCGGCCACGACGGCAGCCCCGACGGAATAGACCTAACAGCCTACCCAACCGCCCAAAAACTCGCAACCCGCTCCCTCGAATTCCTCAAAGAGATCCAAAACTTGTATTCCTACACCTTCCTCCTCTTCTTCCCCCCTTTGCTCCTAACCAACCTCCCAGCACCCCTGGCAAAGCCCTCGAAGAGCGCCTAAACCGCGACTACGGCCCAAGCAACCCTTACTACCAAGACTTCTGCACCCTAATCAAGCAAGGCTTGGCCGAAGGCTGGGTCGCGAGCGGCGAGCTCGACGGCCCCAAGTACCGCCGTGGCAGAATCCGCCTTCCGCTGGCGGAGAACTTGTACATGAGTTTGACGGCTGTGTATTTCGATTCGCAGGAGATCTATGCGGGGCAGTATCATAAGCATCCTTATGGAGAGTGAGTATTGCGTAGGAGAGGTAGCTGTTGGGATTAGGCTGACTTGAGCTTTGTGATAGGATAAACTGTGTGGTGCAGATCGATCCGACGTTTGAGTTGGAGGGATTGCCGGTTGGAGAGAACTGGCGTGGTGCCGGTGAGTTGCTGTCGTCTTTTAGCACGTACGCTGGTAAGATGTCTTGCTGACTGCACCGAGCAGGCTGGACGAGCCTTGGGCCAGGCACGCACCACTACCCGAGAGCCAGAGGTGGACGTGGAGTTGCTTTCTTCTTTTTGCCGTCGGGCAGGATTGCCTATGATGCTCAGCCGGGAGAACCCCAGCCTCAGAGCATCTGATCGACGGTCAGTGTTCCTAGCGTGTCGCGACAGTCGCAATACCTCAAGAGCTTTTTCGCGAAATATATGCGCTTATCTCGGTGGTTAAGCAACAGTTTCATGCCAGTGATGTGAAAGGGGAGGAGGTGCGCGTGTCAGGTCATGTGAGGAAAAATGTCTTCGTTGAACATTCCCGTTTCGAAAAGCACGCAAAGCAGCCTGTGCCTGCTAGATCTTATATAAACATCCGATCCAAAACGTATAGCGTACACAGATCAAAAAGAAAAGCAAAATCCAAAATGATCCAATTCACCGATTGGGACCAGTTGCGCCTTCGCCAATATCTCCAGAAGCTCCGCTTGCGCCGGTTGTGTAAGCCTCTAGAAAACCAGACAAAAAAGTTGTCCACACTGTCGCGACTGCCATGACAACATGACGCAGAGATCCTCATCGTCCAGTACGCCAAGTACCATCCGCAACCGTATCAAACATAATCCGTCTTCCCAAACCATTCGGCTTGGGCGCGTTCACCCTGCCGACGCCTCCGCGCTCGAGCCAAGGCCGCAGGTTCTTGCATTGAGACACGTCGATTTCTTGCATCTGGCGACAGCCATCGACAATACTCTCCACACCGTGTCCGGTGACGCGCACGCAGCCGCGAACGGAGATGTATCGTAGCTCGAGCAGATGCAGACCGATACAGCGCAGACTGTTGTCGGAGACGGCGCTGCCGCAGAAAGCCATGTTGAGTCTTCGGAGATGGGGCAGGCCGAGCGCGAGAACTTCGGTCGCAGTATCTGACAAAGCGCAGCAAAAGGACAAATCCAGCTCGTGCAAAGTTCGGCAGCCGCCGACTATGCCCACGATAGCCTGGTCGGAAAGGTATGTACAGTCAGCGAGAATGAGGCGGCGCAGATTCTTGAACTCGTAGACGCCCCAGCTGTGGAAGCCAGCGTCGGAGATGGAAGTACAGCGTGTCAAGTCCAGGCTCTCAATGCGATCAGCAGCATGATGTGCGATGTGTGCCATGCTGCGGTCCTGGACATGCTTGCAATAGCTGAGTGTGAGACGCTTGAGTTTTGGTGCACCAACGACGCTACCTGGAGCAGGTGGCGGCTCACTATCCAAGATCGCTTTCAGAGACGAGCCATTCCGTTTGCTTGAGCGTTTGCCGTTGGTGGGAGGAGGTGGTAGAGGTTTCTGCTGGGGAGAATCTTTCGGAACAACCCAGCCCACTACCCTTGCCAGGAGATTATCTCCTACTTTGCGGCAGTTGCTGAGATCAATTTCTTCCAGGCATTTCGCCTTCTCCACGAAGGAAAGCACGGCTGGCGCTGACACATCCCAGACTGACTTCATTTTCCACATCCTTGCGCCATCGCCACAAGCTTCAACAAGCGTAGCGAATCCTTCGTCAGTGACGTGGTAGCAGTTTGAGAGATCCACATATTTGGGCCTGGAGCCAGCAAATGGCACAATGATGTCTCGTAGAATATCGTCGGTGACGCGCCGATTATGCTTGCTCAGATCGAGTCGATGGAGTATATCCGGAGAGGTTGTGAGGATGTTGTGCCAGTGCATGCTGACAAGTCGTAGCTTCATAAGGTCCAGAAGATCAAGCTTCTGGAACACTTTTGTGAGTATCGCGTCAGGTAGGCGACCCTTGCCGGCATTTGAGGTCAGTCGAACCATGCTCGGTCGACGAGTTGCTGTGGGCGATAGCCTGTGAGGTGATGTCTGGGAATCGGTGGACCCGCGGCTTTTGGGTCTTAAGGGCGACGAAGCCGAAAGCCATGCTGTATTTGGTGGTGAAGGCGTACGGAGAGTTTCCAATAGAGAGGAAGTCTGGGGAGCGTCCGCTGTGGGTGGAGGTGGCGCAAGAGACGAGCGACGCGACCTGGCTCGGACACTATCCAAGTTGCCGTTGAAAAAGGGATCTGAGTCTATCGGTTCCATAGCTGGGTTCGGTGGTGGAGCCATGTCGAAAGGTTCCTCGAAGCGAACCACAGGAAGACTCTTCCTCCAGTCGTTACTATCATCTTTCGCAGGCTCAGTGCTCGCGCCACCGCTTCCAAACGACCCTCCGGCGCCAATGTCCGACATGACCACATCATCGTCCTTCTTCGCTGCATCTAATCGTCTCTTTGCCTCGTCTTCGACTTGCTGGCGAAGATCCGGTGAGCACTTCCTCCAGAGCTCATCAAGCACTTCGCCGTTGATCAGCAGACATTCGACTGCATCTACGCTTCTCACAGTAGCGGTTCTCCTAGGTGAGAGAGAAAGACTTGTGACTTCGCCGAAATATTGGCCGGTGTGCAAACGGGCGCGCACGCGCTGATGTAATTCCTCGCTGCTGGGGTTATCCAGCTTCCTGATCTTCGCACCATCTTGCTGGGCCGAATTCCGCCTGGAATCTGGTGTGTCGGTGAGGACCTCGACGTCGCCTTTTACGATGAAGTAAACGTCCCGGCCGGTGCTGCCTTGCTGTATTATCTCTGTGAAGGGCGGGAATGAGACTGGCTGAGCGTTGACTCCCAAGAAGTGTAGGATGTCGCCTGGCAATGCAGAGAATAGCGGCAGCTCTTTGAGTAGTTGGCGGACTGTATGAGGTCCACTTCCCAGAGCGCTTGAAGCCGCCACCTCTGCAATGCCGGGCGAAGGCGATTTGCGTCGTTTGTGGCTCAGTATTTCGCCGTTTGCGAGTGATCCGATTTCTACCATCTCCACGTCGCCAGCAAGCCAGTCGCGTGACCGTTTTCGCGCCGCGATCGGTAATTGCACATTGCCTTGTTGTCCTGGTCCTCCACGCTCTTTCTTCTTGCGCTCTAGTATAGCCAGGCGCTCTGATGCCTCTTCTCTGATTGCGTTCTCAACTTCTGGGTACTTGGGAAGTTCTTTCTGGAGATCTTCCTTGTTCAGTCTGACAAGCAGACTTCGCACGGTAGCCACGATGGAAGCTGTACGCGGGATGTCCATTAGAATACCAATCTCACCGAAGAAGGCGCCAGGCTTGAGCTCGGCGTAATTACTCTCTCCGTCAATGCTGGTGACTTTGACGCTTCCGCGTACCAGCCAGTACATAGCCTTCGCATCGTCGCCTTCCTTGATGACTTCCTGGCTTGGTTGGAAAACACTTGGGCGCAAGCTCTTGCCGATTGAGAGCAAAAATGAGTCTGGCGCAGATTGAAAGAGTGGAAAGGCTTTTAGGCGGTCTAGGAGCTCCAGAGGCAGACCAGCTATCGTGGAGCTTCCCAGAGGTGAGGACTTGGCCGGCCTGCTCGGATCAAAGGTTTGGAGGAATGTGTAGGGATCTGAGGGTTTCTGGGTGGTTGTTTGCGAACTGCGAAGTGGTTGGCGGCGCATGGTTGGCGATCGAAAGGCTGCACAGGCAGCAGATTCCCAAGATGGTCAAACGCTCCGATTTGTGTCCAGGAAAGATGAAAGATGACCGGCTGGCGGTGTGTTTGCGGCGGGCAACGCGTTCAGATCTAGCTGCAGCCGGCCGTGGAAGCTAAGAGTGGTGCGACACGAAAGCCATTGAACGTGTGCAGGAGGATGCGGGCGGTTAGAGGTCTCACAAGAATGCTATGGTGCGCGACTTGGGGCGGGCAGTAGTTTGGAGCGCGGAGACACGCGCTAGATGGCAACTATGGTAGCGTCGCAGACGAGTGTCAGAGGCACAGGGTCCCGGCGTGTGCGTATGTGTGTGTAATGGGGGGCCTGGACGTGTTTCGAGGTGGCAGTATGGCAGTCTGGTGTACAGAAGACGTGCAGAGTCGGTGTGAATACTCTGCGAGAGCACGCGACGACTGTTCAAGCAAGGAGAAACTCTCACCACCCACCTGTCTGCTCCCCTCTCTTTCTCTACCTCGCGGCTCTCTCGCGCACATCAGACATGCACCGTTGGGCACGAGCGCGGGCAGCTCCATCATCGACGCGGATCTCTGCCCCACCCATCGTGAGCCGAGTACTCTAGCTTGTCTACCAGTGCAGTGCCAGCCGCGTTAGACTCCTTCGAGAAGACACCAGGAAAGGCGGCTGTGGCCCAGCAGCTGACCGCCACAGCCGTCTGCCGGTGTCAGAGGGGGGTTTGAAAGTCCCGCCGCTGAACCATACATAGCAGCACACGGTATGGCGAGAGAAGACGTCCTCTTGCCCGTGCTGTGTCGGCACGTCATTATGCTCCGGGTTATAGCCAGGGAGTCACAGCTACCATTGACTGCCGCTAGCTGGAGATCGCACGTGATCGTCAGGTCGACAACGATTTCCCTCCTTCTCCTGCATTGTGAGCCGTGCACACGCCCAGCAAGTGTCTGCCCACGATAAGGTTTGCATTGCAGCTCTGCGGGTGGACTTGACACTGCTTCCCCCACGGGTCAGCGTCATGCTGCTTGTTGATCGCTATTGCGCGCTCGAGGGGCTCTCGGAAGCCGGAGGGAGGGAAATGGAACCAAGATTGTGGTATGCATCTTGCATCATCAGATCTGCGAACTCCCTAGTGAGGAACTGCAAGGATGGAGGAGTTGCAGTTTGCAGGAGGCAGTTGCAGCACCACGCCGTCGGTAGCAGGGCAGCCATCATGGTCACGTGTAGCGCGTTGATTGCGCCATTGCGACTTTGGTGTGGCCAGGCGGTGGGGGCACTCGACCTTGGACCGTCTTCTATTTGATACACAGTCATGTCGCAATCAATCGGAAGCTATCGAGATCTTGAGTACAGTCTCATGGAAGCGAGGAGTATGCCACGAGTTCAAATGCTACAGAGATGTAGCCAGCAGCCACTGTTTCATAGATCCGCGCCTCAGGCAGCGTAAGGATGGCTGACTTCGTATTCAAGGTGAGAGAGGATGAGTAATTCACGACATATCTCGTATACCAAAAAGTGATATATCTACCACACTACACGATACACAAGATGGAGCTACCACACGCAAAACTCAAACTCACCTCCCAGCTGACAAAATGTCGACACAAATCCACGAGACGGTAGCCCAACTGGCAGACCAGATCGACTGCCAACTTCTCTCTTATACACAACTCAGCCAGGCATCACAAAGGCCCGGTCCCGTTCGCCACCTTTTTCCAGTGGGCCCATATGCTATCGGACTCTGGCACCCAGGCGATGAGGTCCATCTCGTCTGCCTCACCGACAACAGCTCAAACACCTTCTGGGAGTACATCGCAGAGAAACTTGAGCGCGAGGATCTACCAAAGCACGACTGCATCGTCTGGGATGTCTCTGGCCAGCATACCATCTGGCTTCATTATTGTAGTATACCGCGTTACTTCGATCTCGCCACTGTCCAGGCGTACGGTTTTCCTAAATACCCCGATTCACCATATGTCCCGCAACTTGTACGACAGAATCTGGCGTGGCTTCAAGACACATGGCACCTACAAGCTGGCCTCGATGGCCGTCTTGAAGCGTTCCGCGATAACTACTATACTCTGAGATCGTGGGCCGAAGCAGCAGGAATCTTCTCCAAACCCTTTGGTACATTGGATGCAGAGAGCCTAGTCTGGATGCTCTTCAGCGTGGTGCAGCCCAACACCGAAAATGCCCTCAACGAGCAGAAGGCGTCTTCCAGTCACTTGCAGGCTTTCGTGGAGCAATACAGCAAACCCCACAACGTTCAGAGTGTCCTCACACATACCCGCTCCCGGGTCTACCCTCTACCACCATACAACGCCATCGATTGCTGCACTGCTATCGCCTACGAGATCCGGAAACTTGCTCAGCAGCCGAGTCTGCTCAACTTGTCGCCAGAACAGTACTACCAAAACTTTTGCGATAGGTACGCAGCAGTAATACTGATCACAGCAGAATGCTGGATTCCCAAGCGCCGGGAGTCTTTCCATAACGACTTAATCAAAGAGATCTCTCATTTGCCTGAGCGCTCCCGCGAATTGAACTGTGATTTGAAAGCCTTCCGCCTCTGGCCTCACGCTTTCAAACCTTCAGCAGACGAATGGGTGTACGTGGTCGGCGTGCAGCTTCCGCAATCGCCCAGCTCGAGTCCGTCGCGGTCCACACGCGCGCGAACATCCCGCGATGTGATGGGCAAGCAGTACCTCACGCTTGACGGCACGGTTGGGACATCTGCAATTCGTGTCTGCTCCGCCAAAGAAGCAAAGAGTCTTCCAGAAAGATATAGCGCAACGGCCACGCTGTCTTCCGATGCTACTGGCAACACATTTTCGGCCTTCGCGTGTTCTGAACATCACTCAACTGGTAATAAATTCCCTCCGGCTTCGCAGGCGTTGTCTCGCCTCCGGTGGGACCCGGCACACACCCTGTACGAATATGAGGTCGGATATCTAGATCGCTTCGAGGGGCTGATGTGGCTACCGCTCGAGCAGTGGGGAAAAGAGACTGAGGATGAAGAGTTTATTCCGGAGCACCGCATTCGGATACTGAGGAGAATCGAGAAACAAGGAGTCGGCAGCGTAGTTTGGGACAGGGAGAAGAGGATTTGCCAGCTGAGTCAGGATTCATGTGTTGGGATACACGCTCTTTCCTCACGTCATTCGGCATACATATTAGCGAGTGGGAGCGTTCGTTGTACTCAGGTCACACGACAGAGTTGAGAAATCATGTAGCAAGATCGTTCACTAATCAATAAGCATGTTTCAAGAATCTTACTATCAATCACATCACCGTAAGATATGTTACCAATCGTTGGTGATCACTCATGTCTAACTCGGCATTGCACTCACTTCAAAGATCAGCGACTACACCTCCAAGGATATAAATGGGATTGACATTTAGCCACGTTGACTACCAGCCGCCTTCCCATCGTACCACCACCTTGTGCTACCTTCCAGCACAATGACAGACGCCCTCGTCCTCATCACCGGCGCCACAGGCCACCTAGGCTTCAAAGTCCTGCGCACCGCCCTCGAAGCAGGCTACCACGTCCGCGCCGCCGTCCGCAGCGAACAAAAAGCCACGCTCCTAAAATCCAACAAAGTCCTCAAAGCCACCTCAGGTTTCTCCAATCTCTCCTTCATCGTCATACCAGACTTCCTCGCCCCCAGCGCCTTCGACGAAGCAGTCAAAGACACCAAATACATCATCCACGTCGCCTCACCCATCGTCACCAAACTCCCCGAAAACAACGACTACGATGCCCACTTCGTCCAGCCCGCCGTACAAGGCACCCTAGGCGTCTTCGAATCCGCCCGAAAATCCCGCACCGTCACCCGCATCGTCGTGACCTCCTCCGCCGTCGCCATCCTACCCCTACTCGCAATGACCCAATCAGACGGCACCTCCTACAACGCCTCCAACCGCCTCCCCGAAATCACACCCCCATTCGCAAACATCAGAGTCGCCTACATAGCCTCCAAAATCGCCGCTCTGAACCGCGCCAAAACCTGGATCGCAAGCGAGGAACCTCCTTTCGACGTCATCCACATCCACCCGTCGTTTATCTTCGGCAGGGACGATTTCGCGACCAGCACGGCGGATTTTCAGACGGGCACGAATCGGCTTCCCTTGAACATTGCGCTGGGGCTGGAGAGCGAAGCGCAGCCGAATACGTGGAATGATGTGGGTGATACGGCGCGGATGCATGTGATGGCGCTGGATGAAGGGAAAGTGGCTGGGAATCAGAGCTTCTTGTCGTCGAGTAGTGGGCAGGATGGCATGAGGTATGCAGCTTGCCTCCTCTCTTCAAAGAGCGTATATCTACGAATGCTGACGTGGACACAGGTTCGATCAGGTCAAGGATATCGTTGCTCGCAATTTCCCGGAAGCTGTGGAGCGTGGCGATCTTCCCAACAATGGCAGTACTCCAAGCGTCCTCACAATGCTGGACACCAATAAGACCCAGGAGACTTTCGGGCTGAAGCTTGCTACGTTCGAGGAGTCGGTTGTTGGTGTAGTGGGGCATTATTTGGAGCTGCTTGAGAAGGAGAGAGGGAGTCAGGAGTAGTTATGGTGACCTGCCTAAGTTATCATTGCAAAGTCTCTCGTATTCTCGATCCAAGTTTTGCTTCATTATATTACCGCATCACAGCCCTCAGAACCAGTCTCCGCCATTCACACCCGGCCCCATACGATAATTCTGCTGTCCCGTCGCAGAAGTCTGCCCATTACCCATGAAATCCCAAGTGTTGTTGTCCAGTCCTTCGATCTTGTCGCCGCCGTCGACGTCCATCCCGAACTGCCTCACGAGCTGGTCCCAGCTCTCCCAGTCTAGATCCGTAGAAGTGTCCATGGCAGGGTCGAAATTAGAGTCGATAGAAGATACGCGCGTTTGGTTGGGTGGTGCTGGAACGGTGCTGCTGGGGAAGCCGGTATTCGAAGAGTTGGCGGAGAAGACGACGGGATTGGGGCTGGCGCCGGTTTTGGGAATGCTGCCGTTTGGCAGGTCGACGTTGCTGTAGTCGATCAGTCTGGCTGGTTGAGTGAAGGCATCGCCGAAGACGGGTTGCTGGTTGCAGAGAGGGTTGCTGGACTCGTTGTTCACGAAACCCGGCTGCTGGGCTTGTGGTCTTGCAAGTGGTGCATTACGCTGGGGGAATGCTGATGGCGAAGACACGCTGGCTCTTTGCGCGTGGCCATAGATCCCGCGAGTATCCTCCGGAATGGATGCGAGACTTTCCGGCGGGACGATGTCCATTGAGTCAACGTCGGCACCTCCTGCTAAAGATAGACGTGGTGACTTGAGCAACTCGTGCGAATCTAGCGGTCGTTGTCCATAGACTGGGCCTTGGGTGAAGCGCTGCAACTGCGCTTGACTCAGGGGTGCTCGGACGACGGTTGGGATCTTCGGGTGACCAAACATCGGGTTGGCATTAGGGGAGTAGGTTCTCGTTGCTGTTGCACCGGAAGCTCGGTGTTTGATCAATTGCTCTTCCTGTAAGCCGCGCTTCCGAGCATCTTTAGCTTTGAGATACAGTTTCCGGAGAGGACGCCAAAGGTGACCACGAGAATCGTCTTCCGCTGTGCCTTCGCTCCACGGTCGTTTCTCGCGCGTCTGTTCTACGGCAAGCCAAGCACGTTCGACGAGATCACCTGTGGTACGATGGCACAACTCGCTCAAGATGAAAGCAAGCGCATGCCATTGCACATACGTCTTGAATAGCCAGCCCCACTTCATCGTACGGCCTTCCGTCTCGAGCAGGATACTGTACTCGACGTTTTCCAGACTTGTGATGAACAGCTTTTCCTTGATCTCGGATGGAATCGTGGTTCCTCCGTCTTGCCTTTGGAAAGGGTGGTAGACCATCAACCACATCTTACTCATCATCAACCGCGCGACGGTAGCTGTGACCCAGAACAGAGGCACACTCATGTCGCAGTCCTTGAGATATCGTTCCTCAAGTCGCTGATGGCAATCTGTGATCCACTTCTCTTTCTCCTGCAGAGTGATGCCCGAAAGGTGTTCTGTGCATTGCTTAGGCGGACCAGGTGGAATGTAGTTGATTCGGCGGAATGTGTTCGCCACTTCGAACCGAATGAGACAGAAGGACATGTCAGTGCAGCCGCGTTTCTCGGCTGGGAACTCATTCATTCCTGGTGCTATGTCGATGTCGTTGATGTTGAGCGGCATCTTTGTGTCGAACGATTGCTCGGTGATCGTAGGGTCACACCCGTGATCTTCGCTTGCTCGGGTGTCGAGTATACAGACCTGCCACCAGAGCCTTCGCCGCATCTCGACATCGAATGGCTTGAGGCCAAAGTGGACGCCGTCTCTATGCACGCCGATAGTCTGTGCAATGCGAACCACAAGTCCAGTGAGCGTCCATATCACCCTAGCGTAGCTATTGCGGCGCAAGCACATAAGGAATATGACCATCGCCTGCAGAACAATGATCTCTTCAGTGATAAGGAAGTTGGCGCGCGCAAGAGCCTGCTCGATTGCGAAGCGGTAGCGTGCTAGCAGTACTGGCTTGGCTTCTCCAAATTGTGCCAGGCAGTCCTCGCTGGAAGAGCTGGTCACGGCGCCGTAGTATACGGCGAATAGAAGAGCCTCTAGGCCTCGTGAAAGACCACCCAGGTTCGATGCCGCTGCTGCGATTGTGCGCTCGAATGTCGGTACATGTAAGATCTTCACAAGTGGATCGACGTTCTCTTTGAAAGCCCGCCAGTATGCACCGATTTGCTGTGGAAGTGGATGTAATGAGAGCATGTCGACGCTCTGTGAGCTAAGCCCAAAGACAAAACCATGATGGCTGCCGTAAGCTTGGCCGTTGTCGTTCGGTGATTCTGCGTCTTCGTCGTCGCTGGACTGGTTCAGGATACCCTTGAGGTCTTCCACCTCATTGCTGAGATTGGCCCAGAAGGAGTTGTTGATGTAGCGCGACTTGCCTTCGTTGACGACGAGTCGGCCGAACCTATACTCCAAGCGGCCATTGGCAGTTTCTTCCATCCATCTTGACTTGGACTCAGGTCCTGGTCCATCGGTGTGGCTAGCCGTCCAACGGCGCTTCAGATCACTCTGAGGGACAGGCGTTGAGTCTTTGGACTGCGCAGCATCTCCACTGACCGCTCGTCGTCCAGGATCAGCGACCGCTTTGCCATCGCCGACCGCTTCCACATTTGTTTCCTTGAACTCATCTCCCTCCGGAACTTCCACTCCAAGATTCTTGACCACACCTTCCAATCGTCTCAGACGTTCCAAAAGCTCTTTGTCTCTGCCTTCTCCAATTTTGCGCACCTTCCTCGGAGCTCTTCCTGGCGCAGGGTATATACAGTCGATGCGGGCGCGCTTGCAATTGGTGCAAGGATGTGTCTTGTCGCACTTGACCTTGCGCTTGCGACAGGTAACGCAAGATCGAGGGTTTAGGGCGCGGCCTTGAGCGTCTACCGTTGGTTTGGGTGGTGGTCCGTCGTTTGCATTGCTGATCGAAGGAGAGTTTGTAGGAGGCAGAAGATGCTCTGGAGAAGCATCGAGTCGACTGTCGGTGAGTTCGACATCGCCGTCTGGAGCACCTGGGCTATTGGAGGAGGATCTGCGTGATTCGTCCATGGAGAAAGAGTTGCGTAGGCTTTCACGGAATGTCGGTTGTCAGAGCGGACCCCACTACATTCAACTATGTCCCCTCCCCCGCAGCCGAATCCGATGCCTGTTCGATCGCGCAGGGCCAAGTGCCGGACGATAATGAAGACTCGGAAGTGATTGATGTATGCAGTCGTGCGACGAGTCGGTAGTGCAGGATGGTGAGAGATGCAGCGGTGGTGGAAGTGATTAAGTCATAGGCTGTAGAGAGCCGTGTAAGCTGGGGTGGTGAGATAGAGCCACGCCAACGGAATCCAATCTTGCCTGTTTCGAGGCAGCGCGAAATCTCGTGACTCCACTATCTGAGACTCCTGATCCTACGGAGCCGCCTCCTGCGATTTAGCCTACAAGGTAGCGGCCACGGTATCCAGCATGCTTCCACCTGCACGTTTCTGCATCGTGATGAGATTTTCTTGAAGACCTGTACATGGGGTGAATGAATAGCTTGAGTCTCTGGTACCACACACTTTCATATCCTTACCATTCCTGACAGTGTGGAACTTGTGATAACTTTGCATTATCGGATGTGGACTTGTATTGGCCTGCTATGATGAACGTTACAACGCCTGAGGCAGGGGCGACAAAGGCGGTAAGTACGACAGCCCCTATTGCAATAAGTACAGCTGGTATGAGAAGCCCTACCAATACACGGCCGGAAAATTATTATATTTCCTATGTGGTATCGCGTCCATGTAATCTTATTTCTTCGAACCGCAGGCTCAAGATCGCCCAGAATCTAGTGTTAGTAGGGTTAAGATATCGACCGCTTGCACTGCTTACATAATACATCACTCACGTCCCGAGCACCGACCGATTGGCTTTCCAAACCTCGAGAACTCCTGGAAAAGTACCGAGGCATCCTGTTGAAGTTCTGTTTGTGCAAGTACCTACTAGGTAAAACGTCCGGTTTTCACTGCATAACACGCACAGAGCGTAGCAATGGTCGCCGACCCTCTCGTAGCTTCGGCTTTGGTGTAATAAAATAGCCTGTGCACGCTCACTAATCCCCAAATGCTGACTGAGCGTTCCCAACTGTCCCTGGCATCAAAAAGAGATGTTGTAGACGTCCGTTCCATTTGAATCCATTCTTCGCTGAACTCCAAATTCTCAACCTCACCGCTACAACCACTTAAACACAACAATGTCAAACATGAAGGCCATCAAGATCGTGTCCGCCGGCAAGGCCGAAATTCAGGATGTTGCTCAGCCCAAATTGCTTGAGGACCGCGTTCTTGTCAAGGTGAACGCCGTTGCACTTAACCCTACAGACTGGTGAGTAGGCCAATATGTCCATTGAGCAAAACAAGATAGCTGACAACAGCCCAGGAAGCACATCGACTACCTAGCAACCCCCGGCTCTACCGTCGGCTGCGACTTCAGCGGCGAGGTCGTCGAAGTCGGCTCCAAGTGCACCAAGGGGTACAAGGCTGGCGACAGAATCGCTGGTATCACACACGGTTCCAATGCCAACGACCTCAACAGCGGCTGCTTTGCTGAGTACGCCGTTGTCAAGGAGGGCGCCTCATACAAGGTTCCTGACAACCTTTCCTCTGAGGAGGCTGCCACTACCAGCGTTGGCATCATCACCGTGAGCATGGCCCTCTACCAGAAGCTCGCCCTGCCTTTCCCTGGCGAGGGCAAGAGCGACGAGTGGATCCTTATTTACGGTGGTAGCACTGCTACTGGTAGCTTGGCTATTCAGTACGCCAAGCTGTAAGTGAACACGAGCGCAAAAGCAAATTTTCTGTGAGATGGCCAGCTGACAAAATAATTCACAGGTCAGGATGCAAGGTCGCCACCACCTGCAGCCCCCGTAACTTCGACGTATGTCATCCCATTGGCTTTCATGGAAAAAGCTCTCTCCACTAACCTCCTCACAGTTCGTCAAGTCTCTCGGCGCCGACATCGCCATCGACTACAACGATGCCGAGTGCGGCAAGAAGATCAACGAGGCCACCGAAGACAAGCTCAGACTCGCCTTCGACTGCGTCAGCGAGGGCGCCTCCCCCGAAATCTGCTCCGCCGCCATCTCGTCCCAGGGCGGAAAGACCGTCTACCTCCTGCAGACCAAGCACAGCCGTGCGGACGTCGAGAACATCGTATGTCTCCCAACGTCACATTCTAGGAAGAGCATCTCGCTAACAAGACACAGATGGTCCTTGGCTACCTCGCCCTTGGTGAAGCCTTTGACAAGTTCGGCATGAGCTTCCCAGCCATCCCAGAGAACTACAAGTTTGCACAGAAGGCTTTCACCGTTGCCGAAGGCCTTCTCGCCGAGAAGAAGCTGAAGGTGCACCCTGTCAAGATCGGCGCCAAGGGTCTTGAGGGCGTCTTCGAGGGCCTTCAGACCATGAGGCAGGGAGGTGTCAGTGGATTCAAGCTTGTGCACCAGCTTTAGAGTGTGTGACGAGGCTTTGTCCGATAGAAACGATACGATAGAATGGTACAGCACATGATATCGAGTCAAGCGTTTCCAGTCATCCGTTTTTTTGAGCAACAACACAGCGCTTTCGTGCTCCTTGCATCCTTCTATGGAGCTCATGTCATTTTCAAGCTGTACATTTTGATTCCCGGACGAATATACGGCATGATTGTACCACAATTTAGTAAAAGATAGATCTGAGCATTCACGTGATACATGCCTTAGTGGTAAGATTCATTCCTTTGTGGTCAAGTGAACGTGAACATGTACCTTAAAGATGTGTCTGTCGGCTTCGGAAACGCGCCAAGCAGCTCGCTGCCTGGAACGCCGACAGCTCGTCACAAACATCTTGACGTAGCTCAGCGCTTCGAACACCGAAGGACCGACCAAAACATTTCTCAGCATTGAACATCACTCTCCTCACTTCCCTCCTCAACAACCGCAAACTCAAAAACACAGAAATGCCAAACGCAAACCCACCCCCACGCACCTGGTGCCTCCGCTTCAAACTCAACCGCACCACCATCCTCCTCCACGTCGACGCCCAACAACCCTTCGCCTCCATCCGCGCCGAACTGCTCGCCGCGCTGCGCGCCACAAACCCCTCCGGCGTCCTCACAGGGACCCTCCGCGACGGCACACCTGTCGAATACCCCCTGCCCGAAAATCCTGAAGACATCGCGCTCGCGAAACCGAAAGACATCAACGACCTGAACGCGGGCTGGGAGACTATTGGCGATTCCAACGAGGGGCTTTTCTTCGACGAGGAGTTTGGCTCTACCAAGGGACGCGGGAAGGGAAAGGAAGTTGCTGGTGGCGCTGCTAAGCAGGCTGCCGCTGCGAAGAATGTCAATGATTGTCCGCAGGGCGCGGGATTGAGGGATGGAGGCGCTGTGGCTGTGCGGTTCAGATTGGCGGACGAGAAGGCTAGGAGGCAGAGGCTGATTGATGGGGTGTTGGATGTGGATGAGATTGCGAAGGAGGGGATGGGGATTGACGATTTGCCGTGGGATGTTGTTGTGCCGACGATGGAGGAGACGTATGGGGACGAGGAGTGAGAGATGAGATCAGACGAGACGAGATCAGATATGCTGAAGGCGGTAGTTGCTTTCTGCATAGGCATGGCTTTATGACTACGAGGACTGGTGGGTTGTTCTTTGGGATCTGGGAAAGTGGCTGAGATCAAGCGCTGAGATCGGCCGCGTGGGAGGCAAGAGGATGTCTCGACTCAACTGAACTGGCTTGCTGTGTGATGGAGTGTTTATCTCCTATGGCGAGATAGTCATGTGCACCGGGCGAAGGTATTGCTCGGGTACGTAAGGATCAAACCACCATGAATAAGATGCGCGGCCATGGCGGGCCTGGGGCGCGAGAGGACCGTCTGCAAAGTCGTATGAAAATGTAAGACTATCCACAAACCGTAAGTATCAGCCAGGATCTCCGTAATCCTGCTTCTCCAAGCTGAAATAGGAAGTACTGGCAAATGAAGAAACGCAGCCAGGCACACCCGCCCAGCTAGCCATCCATGCGCATTTGGGTATCTGATGAGCTGAAACTATGCATGAAACTCCGTAAAAACGCCAGTCGTGTTCCCGTGATCTCCTTCACCTTCCGTCCCAACTTGAGTAAGCCGTCTCGCAAGCTCCTCAGTTCAAGCCAACGATCGTGTTCCTCCTCTGCATCTTCATGCCATAGCGCACATACAACTCGTCAACGAAGAAAGAGTGCTTGATCCCAGGCGCTCTCTTCTGCGCGAACTCGTCAACGGCGGCTTGTAATTTGTAGCCCAGGCGCTCGACCATGTAGCAGCAGATGAAGAAGCCGGTTCTGGGTTAGAATGTGTTAGTGAAAACGCTTCGGCAAAGTGAAGATTCTCTCGAAAATGTAGCTTACCTGTTGAAGCCATAGTGGCAATGCACGCCAATCGTCGGCTCGCCACCCGCCTCACGGGCAGCTACCATCCTGGGTGACTCGCGCAGGCGATCGACCAGAGCATTGAATGCCAGGACCTCATCTGCTGTCGGGGGCAGTTTCGAGACAATGGGGAATTTGTGGTATTCGACGCCGCCTTCTTCCAGGCCCGCAGGATCATAGACGGGGTTCTCATGGGAGATGTCGATAATTGTCTGTACGCCGTCATGTAGGACCTTGGAGCTGTACTTCTTGACGAATATCTTCGGGGCGTGCTCCTCGTCGACTTCTCGCATCGTTTTCATGGCGCGGAAGACGCCTCCCAGCGGCTCGGAGATGGCGGGTGTGCTCTGCCATTTGGCAAGGTTCTTGACGTCCCATTTACCTGCCGTGGAGAGATGCTGGAGTTGCCAGCCGAGCGACAAGCGCTGGTCGCAGTACGTGCTGAGGAACGTTTGGACGAGGCCGGAGAGGATGCGGACGGTGGAGGTGGAGTAGAGCAGAGCGTGAGAGGCAGGAGCGGGGAAGACGCTCGTCTTAAGAGCGAAGCTGTGGTGAGTTGTGTGCTGTTCTTCGTGCACGTCGCCTGGCTTGGCTGTCTGTGGCTCCTGCTGGTCTGGTGTCTCTGAGGTTGGTGAGTCGAGTAGCTGGTCTTCTGCGAGGGCGACGTCGGCAGCTACGGGTGGGAGAGCACTGCTTGGTTTAATGTGCTCTTGGGCGGACTTTGATCCGTCTTTGTCGATACTCGTACGTTGAGAGATGCTGTGTGTGAGCCATTCGGAGATGGCATCAATCTCTGATGGTGGACTGACATGGTCTACCTCGCCAGCGACCAGGAACAGAGGTACTTTCATACCTTGCCAGATGTCCTTGCCTGGGAAGATGGGGCTTCCGTCTTCGCTATTCTCCACGAGAGAAGTGAGATAACGTAGGAATACTGCCGATTTCGACTGCTTGTTGTACCGCACTTGCAGCTTCCTTGTCTCGAGATCAGAGTCTTTGCCGACGAAGCGCACCACGCTGGCAGAGTTGGGGCCGCCCAGGCTGTCGAAGAATCGATACACATCCAGGACGAAAGCAGGTAGGTAGCGGACGTACTTCCGTACAATCCGCACTTGCTGTGGTGACGGAGGGGCCGATTTGGGACAGATAGCGATCACGCCCGCGATATGGCCTGCGTCGAAGAAGATGTTGCTCAGTGGCGATGTTGACGATGCTAGGAGAGCGGCGATCGAGCAGCCCATCGAATGACCAATGATCACGACCTTTTGGTCGACGGCTCGGTGGCGATCGATGGCTGCGGCGACCAGCTCAGCAAACGCCTTGGTCGTGTAAGCGTTCAAATCGTCAGGTTTGAACTCGCTGAGCCCGCAGCCTGGTAGATCGATCGCGAGGCATGGCGCGGCGTTGATGAGGCTGGTGAGGAGAGGGGCGAATTGTGCGGTTGAGCCACCCAAGCCATGGACGAAGACCAGCAGTGGGATGTCGGCAGGCAGCTTGTCGGCCTGCGAGTGTGGGTGGTAGACCGTCCTGATCTTGGGGTATGTCGCCGTACTTGTGGTGTACGACGCGTAGGTGGTGTGCTTGCGGAGCAAGCTTGGGTCGGTCGTCTCGGCTGGTCAATGTTAGTGTTGTGGTTTGAGGTTGATTGAGTTATTGGAAGAAAATCTAACCATCGTGCTGGCCCTTGGATCGCGTCTTTACGACGCGCCAGACTCCGAGAGCGGCAATACCTGCTGCCGCCGTGGTAACCATCGTGCCCCAAGTAGGGGCAAGCGTTGGGACTTTCCCTGGTGCCACCGCCATTTTATGTGTTGATGGCCGTAGGGTGCAGCACGAAGGATACGGAGAGCAAGTAAAAGACCCTCAGCCAGACTGCGTCTCCGCGTTCTCTTTTTGCATCAATGATCCTCCTAAACCACAGTCAAAACCGTTTTGCAATGCAAAATCGGGTATTAGCACCAGCCAATCAGGGACGATTCTGGAGAGCGTGCAAAGCAGATCTTGCCCTGATTATTTTTGAATGCTATGTTTCGTAAGACTATCTCTGTGGCAATAATACTATCTTGAGTGTATGAAGACTAATGTAGCAGCATACGATCTTTTCTTTGATAGAAGCAGCCAAAGTTGGAGTCACAAGGCTAGCTATCAGACGGCCAAGATAAACGACATTCGATAGACGACTGCAAGGCCGCCAGGATCAGAATAGTCACATGTGGTCACTACTTTTGCAAGCCACTGTGGAGCCAGTAAAAGTGTAGCCAGGGTGGACTTCACCCACTTGATATCACGTGAGCGGCGAAACATTGATCCTAGCGCCCGCGCTCCCGCAACGCTAGCGAGCAGCGCACGGAAATCTCTCTCGATATCCTCATTTGGGCTGAGCGATCGCGCGACTTCAACATCACCAGCACCCTCCACACCCGACGACTCCGATTCTCGACAAATACCGCCAACATGCCCGGTGTCTCTGTTCGTGATGTCCAGGCGGACAAGTTCATCAACGCCTACGCTGCTTTCTTGAAGCGTCAGGGAAAGCTCCCCATTCCTGGTTCGTGAACCCACTACACCGCCAATGCGCACGCCATGCGCTCAAACAATGCAACATACTCGACCGTCTCTCGGATCTCGCACGCACAAGAGGAGGAAGAATGAGAAAAAAATTCATTGGGACCGCCTGTC
>Ga0265797_10000106_pt1 | contig 170181 bp, 157 predicted proteins | sample P2T30metagenome_FD_192433 | JGI IMG/M metagenome (GOLD analysis project Ga0265797, IMG submission 192433) | Plant litter microbial communities from East Loma Ridge, Irvine, California - P2 T30 | ecosystem: Environmental > Terrestrial > Plant litter > Unclassified | place: USA: California...
TCGACGGGCGCACGCTCACCCTCGGCCTGGTCGTCGATCGCGTGCTGGACGTCAGCACGTTCACGCAGGCCCAGATCGAACCCAAGCCCGATATCGGGGTGCGGTGGAAATCGGACTATCTGCGCGGCATCGTCCGGCGTGCGGACGGCTTCGTCGTCCTGCTCGATGTCTCGGCCATCTTCGCGGACGCGGAGGACGTCGCGACATTCCTGTCGGACGCGGCCTGAACGATCCAACACTGCCGCCCCCCGTACCGTGAAAGTAACATCATGACCGCCGAACCCGCTTATTCTCTGGATCAGGACCGGCTGTCCCCCGCCGATTTCAACCGCCTCGCCACGTTCATCAATGGCCGGGTCGGCATCAAGATGCCCCGGGAAAAGCTGGTCATGCTCGAAGGCCGCCTGCGCCGTCGCGTCCGCGCGCACGGCATGGCAAGCATCTCCGAATATTGCGCCTTCCTGTTCGGCGGCAATCATCTTGCGGAGGAAGCCGAACATCTCATCAATGCGGTCACCACTAACAAGACGGACTTCTTCCGCGAATCCCGTCACTTCGATTATCTTCGCGAAACCGCGCTCCCCGCGCTCGCCCGGGGCGGCACGCGCCGGGTGCGTGCGTGGAGCGCGGCGTCGTCCACTGGGGCGGAAGCCTATACCATGGCGATGGTGCTGGATGCCTTCGCCACCGCCCATGGCAATCTCGACTACGGCATCCTCGCCACCGATATCGATACGGAGGTATTGGAAACCGCACGTCGCGGAATCTACCCGGCGGAGATGCTGGCCCCGGTGTCCGCATCGCTCCGCCGGGATTATGTCCACATGTCGCGCGATCCCGGCCGTCAGGAAGCGAGGATTCATCCGCGCCTGCGTGCCGCCGTCGGCTTCGCCCGGCTGAACCTGATGGACGACCATTATCTGGTCGGCGATCCGATGCAGCTGATCTTCTGTCGCAACGTCCTGATCTATTTCGACAAGCCGACGCAGGAGAAGGTGCTGAACCGCCTGATCGCGTGCCTCGCGCCCGAAGGGTATCTGTTCCTCGGCCATTCGGAAACCATCGCGGGTATGCCCCTGCCGCTCAAGGCGGTCGCCAACACCATCTTCCAGAGGAACTGAGCCGATGCCATTCCCGCCCATCCGCGTCCTGATCGTCGACGACAGCGCCAGCGTCCGCCAGACCATGACCGCCATCCTCTCCGCCGATCCCCAGATCGAGGTGATCGGCGCGGCCGCCGATCCGTTCAGCGCCGCCCGTTACATTCAGGAAGGCCTGCCCGACGTCATCACGCTGGATGTGGAAATGCCGCGGATGGACGGCATCACCTTCCTGCGCAAACTGATGATGCAATGCCCCGTCCCGGTCGTCATGTGCTCGTCGCTGGTCGAGGAAGGATCGGAAACCCTGTTGCAGGCGCTGGAAGCCGGCGCGGTCGACGTGATCCTGAAGCCGCGCGTCGGCATCGCCGATCATCTGGTCGAAGCGCACAGCATGATCTGCGAAACCGTGAAGGGTGCCGCCCGCGCGCGCGTTGGTCGCCGTTCGGAACGCCCGTCCGCGCCCGCCGCCCGCCTGACCGCCGATGCCGTGCTGCCCCCGCCCACCGGCCGCGCCATGAGCCGCACGACCGAAATGGTCGTCTGCATGGGCGCGTCCACCGGCGGCACGGAGGCGCTGCGCGAGGTATTGATGGCCCTCCCCGCCAACTCGCCCGGCATCGTCATCGTCCAGCACATGCCCGAAAGCTTCACCCGCGCCTTCGCGAAGCGGCTCGACGGCCTGTGCGCGGTCGATGTGAAGGAAGCGCAGGACGGCGACACCGTCATGCGCGGTCATGTCCTGATCGCCCCCGGCGGCCTGCGCCACACCATGCTCGAACGGCAGGGCGCACGGTATCATGTGTCGGTGCGCGAGGGACCGCTAGTGTCGCGCCACCGCCCGTCGGTCGACGTGCTGTTCCGCTCCGCCGCGCGCAATGCCGGTGCCAATGCCGTCGGCATCATCATGACCGGCATGGGCGATGACGGCGCACGCGGCCTGCTGGAAATGCGTCAGGCCGGCGCACGCACGCTGGCGCAGGACGAGGCCAGTTCGATCGTGTTCGGGATGCCGAAGGAAGCGATCGGGCGCGGTGCCGCCGAAAAGGTCGTCGGCCTGAACGCCATCGCGCGCGAATTGCTCGCCGCCGCCAACCGCTGATTTCTGACGAGGCGCTTTCATGTTCCACGCAACCATCCCCCTGCCCGACGCCGATGCCTTCCCGTCCGATCCGGACGTCGCGACCATGCTCGCCCGGCTGGCGGAAGGTGTCGATCACCGGTTCGTGCAGGCCGGCCAGTCGCTGATGACGGCGCTCGAACGGATCGGCCATGTCGTCGAACTGCTCGACGGCGTCACCGGCGCGCTGGGCGGCGAGGCGGCGCTCACCGCTGTCCGCGACATGGGGGATATGGCGCGGCAAATGTCCGCCTTGCCCGAAACGCAGGTCGCGCGCGAACAGGCCCTGGCCGGTATCGCCCAAACCGCGCGCCAGTTGGGGTCTGACGTCGCGGACATGAGCGCCACCTTGCGGGTGCTCGGCTTCTACGGCGTCAACATCAAGATCGCCGCGTCCGGGGAATCCGATTTCGTCGGCTTCGTCGACGGGATGAATGTGCGGCTTGCGCTGGGCGAGCAGAATCTCGGCGCCATCCTCGCCGAACTGCGCAGTTTCACCGGCAGCGTGACCGAAGTGCGCGAGGCCGGACAGAAGGTCGCCAGCGAATGCGCCCGTGTCATCCCGCAGGTGCCGGACCGGCTGATCGCCGACGCGCAGGCGCTCAACGAATATCTCGGCTATATCACCGGCATCGCACGGCAGGTCTCGACCATCGGGCGCGACGTCCGCGCCCGCGTTTCCGTCGTCCTCGCCAGCGTGCAGGTGGGCGACATGGTGCGGCAACGCATCGAACATGTCGTCGCCGCGCTCCGCATGATGGACGATCTTCCCGGCGATCCGGACGTCCGCGAAGCCGCCCATGCCTATGTCCGCCGCCTGTCCGCGGCCCATCTCCGCGAAACCGCCGCGGATTTCCAGCGCGAAACCGGTCGCCTTCTCGAATCGCTGAAGGGCCTGGGGCGCGAGGCGTCGCGGCTGCTCGCACTGATCGACGAACAGGGCGGCGATTCCGGGCACAGCTTCCTCGTCCGGCTGGAAACCGGCATTGCGGAAGGCGAACGCATCACCGCGCAGCTCAGCCATGCCGATGCCCGCTCCCGCGAAATGGTGGGCGTCGTCAGCGGCACGGTCGACGCGCTGGCGGTCCGCTTCGCGCATCTCGAACGGGTGCGGCAGGACGTGCAGGACATCGCCACCAACACCCGCTTGCTCTGCCGCCGCTACGGCCTGATCGGCCGCGCGGTCGCGGTGGTCGCCGCCGAGATCGATGCCTGCGCGGATCGGCTTGCCAAGGCGTCGCTGCGTGTAAAAGGCCCGATCGGCGCGCTCCGCGATTTCCGCCAGACGATGGCCGGTGGCGACACCGCCGGCATTGATCGCGACATGGGCGAAGTGCTCGCCCGCGCGCTGGCCACCGTGCGCGCGGGATGCGCGCAAAGCGAACGCAGCGTCACCGAAGGCCGTCATGGTGCCGAGGCACTGGTGACCATGCTACGCAGCGCCGGGCGCGGACTGACGGAGGAATTCACGCTGGGCGACACGCTCGAACGCCTCGCCGACGATCTCGAAATCCGCTCCCCCGACCTGCCCCTCTCCGAAGCCGCCATCGCGCTCCTCCACGATCTGCTCCCCCGCATCGCCCGCAGCTACACCATGGCGTCGGAACGCGTGTTGCATGACGGCTTCCTGCTCCCCGGCATGGACCCGATCTCGGCGACATCTTCCGCAGGCGCGTCCACCGATTCGGCCGACGACGATGATGATGACGGCCTGTTTTGAACCGATCCGCGCATCGTCGCGCGGCGGTAACGCCGCCGAAATCAGCCCGAAACAAGGAACGATTGCGTCACGTGCAACCTGAGCAATCGTAAATTCATTTTATGCACTTGCCCGAAAGCCTGCTGCACTGCACAAGGAACGGGCCTTTCAGGCATCCTCTCCTAAAACTCTCGGGTCGACCTCGTGTCGGCCCTTTTTTTTTGGATCCGACTGGCCTAAGGCGATGCCACTGCAGCTCGGCCGGATATAATAATTTGGAGCGGAGCCGCCGGCATGACCGGCAACGGCGAGGCCGCAGCTGGGGGATCGAGCAATTATGGCTCTCCCCCAGTCGCCCCGGTTGGTTTAAGAACATCTCGTCCGGTCACATGTTGAACATGTCTCTACGACCGTGCGCGCATCGCAGGATCAGACTTCAAGATTCCCGTTCACCCCGAGTAGGGACTGAGCGCAGTTGAAGCCCAGTATCGAAGGGCATGTCCGCGCCCAGACACACGCCCTTGCAATCCCTCAAACGCTGAACGCTTTGCCCGGTGTAAGCGGACGATCTTGGGGAGAAACATCGATCACGCTGCAAGCGCCATCGCGTCAACACCCCTACAGATCCCCCTCATCCAGAATGATCGCGTGCTGCCCCTGGTCCGGCATCGTCGCGGCGATCCGTGTCGCCACCCGCTCGATCCGCGCCCGCACGGTATGCGACATCGCGCCCGCCGGCCCGATGCCCAGCTTCGCATCCGCCTGTGCGGTCAGGCACACGACGAACGCGCGCGCATCATAACAGGCGCGGTAACAGCTCAGCATCGGCATTTGCACCGTGCCGCCGGCCACGGTCGGATCGCGCAGGGGATTGATGATGAGGGTCGGGGTGCGCCGCATGGCCGCTGGCCTACACGCGGACGCCGCCCCGCTCCACCCCGGAACCGGTCTCCCGCGATGCCGATCGCCATGATTGCGGAAACAGCAATCACCCAATCAATTTTAGCAATTGTCCGAATCAATGCTGCGATGCACAAGGAACGGGCCTTTCAGGCATCCTCTCCTAAGACTTACAGGCTGGCCCTCGCGCCGGCCTTTTTTTTGCCCATCGCCGTACGCCTTTAGCCGCCCTGGCGCGGATCGGCCGGCGCAACGGGTTGCCGCCCCCGTCCAAATCAGCGCATACCCTCCGTGTCGGGCACCTCCCTCCCCCGGAGCTTTTGCCCGCAGGGTCCGTCGGCGGGACCGCGCCCCATGCGGCGAAGGACCGGCCGGCGGACTTCCTCTTTCCGGAAGACGGCTCAGCGCGCGATATAACGGTCGGGCCGGTGCCATGCGATCAGGATCAGGCTGATCGCCAGCGCACTGAGCGCGGACCAGCCGAGCCGGGCGGGGCTGACCACCGGCACCGCCGCCGCAAGGATCAGGATGTCGATCGCCATCTGCGTCCGCCCCGCATTCCAGCCGCGCCGTTGCTGCAACCAGAGCGTGATGACGCCCGTCCCGCCGACCCCCGCGCCGTGCCGCGCCAGCGACAGGATCCCCATGCCGATCACCGTGCCGCCCACCAGCGCCGCGAACATCGGATGCACGTCGCTGATGTGCAACGACGCCTTCGACACGGCCGAAATCGCCGCGATCCCGCCATTGACCAGCACGGTCTTCACCGCGAAGCGCGCGCCCATCACCCGGTGCGCGAACAGAAAGAACGGGATGTTGATGAGCGTGAACAGCACGCCCACCGGCAGCGGAACCAGATAGGATATGAGCAACGCCACGCCAGCGATCCCGCCGGTCACCAGCCCCGCCGAATGCAGCAGCACCAGACCCAGCACCAGCAGGATGCAGCCGATCAGCAACGCATAGCCGTCCTCGATCAGGCTGTGGCCGACAAGGCTGCGCGGTTCATCGATCGGGATCTGCATATCATATCCGGGTGAAGGCGTGGACTGCTCTCCACCGGGCCGCTGACGGGCACCTGGCCCCGCCGCCATAGCGCGGATCCGCGCCGTCGTCGAACGCTGTTGCGGCGGCCAATCGTCATCCCCGCAAAACATTTCGGAAACCATTTGCGCGCCGGACGTTCGGAGGGTCGTAACGGCTCCGGCCCGGGGCAGCAGCAGCGAAAGGACATATGATGAGCATCTCCACCCTGAAGGGCGAAGGCAATGAATTCGGCGGCAGCATCAAGGAAACCGCAGGCAGCCTGACCGGGGATCGCTCGCTGCAGGCCGACGGCATCGCCGATCAGGTCACCGGCAAGATCCAGCAGGGCTATGGCGCCGCGCGCGATGCCATCGCGGAGAACGCCGCACCCTACACCGCCAAGGTCAAGGATTTCGCACGCGAACGCCCCTTCGCCACCGCGGCGCTGGTCGGCGTGGTCGGCCTCGCCTTCCTCAACACGCTGCGCGGCAAGTGATCGGCTGACCCGACACGAACCGAAGCGATGATGTGCCCCGGCGCAGGCCGGGCCTTGGTGATACGATGTCGCCAGGGCCCCGGACCTCGCCGGGGCTTTTTATGTCTGACGGTCAGGCAAACTCCATGATGACCGCATCTACCGCCAGACTGTCGCCCGCCTTGGCGTCCACCCGCGCCACCACGCCGGCCTTTTCCGCGCGCAGGATATTTTCCATCTTCATGGCCTCCACCACGGCCAGCGGCTGACCGGCTTCCACTTTGTCGCCTTCCGCCACATGCACCGCCGTCACCAGCCCCGGCATCGGGCAGAGCAGGAACCGGCTCAGATCCGGCGGCACCTTCTCGATCATATGGCGCGTCAGCGCGGCCACCGCCGGGCGCAACACGCGCACCTTGTGGCTCGCCCCCCGCGTCGTGAAGCGCCACTGCGTCCCCACCCGCGCGACGCGGATCGCCAGCATGTCCCCGTCGACCGTCGCCGTCACCAGCCGCTGCCCCGGCACATAAGGCGCATCGACGACCATCGCGGTGCCATCCACCGTCACCTGTTCGCCCGCAATCGCCACCTCATGCGCCACGCCGTCGATCAGGACGACCCACGTAACGGGCGCGTCGACCGGCCCGTTCAGTTGCCCGTCAATTCTTCCCGCCCGGTCCGCATCCACCGTCGCAATCAGCCCCGCCACCGCCGCCATCCGCGCGACCAGCGCCGCATCCGCCGGCGCACCGGTGAACCCGTCCGGATATTCCTCGGCAATGAAGCCCGTCGTAATCTCGCCCGACCGGAAGCGCGGATGCTGCATCAGTGCGGACAGGAAGTCGACATTATGCCCGATCCCGTCAATCTCGAACCGGTCCAGCGCCGTCACCTGCGCGTCGATCGCGCTGATCCGGTCCGGGCCATAGGTGATCAGCTTGGCGATCATCGGATCGTAGAACATCGAAATCTCCGATCCCTCGACCACCCCGTCATCCACGCGCACCGTGGCGGAGACGGCCGGCGGGCGATAGCGCACCAGCCGCCCCGTCGACGGCAGGAACCCGCGATACGGATCCTCGGCATAGACGCGTGTCTCCACCGCCCATCCGTCCAGCCTTACATCGGCCTGCGCAAAGCCCAGCCGCTCGCCCGCCGCCACGCGGATCATCTGCTCCACCAGATCCAGACCCGTCACATATTCGGTCACCGGATGCTCGACCTGCAACCGCGTATTCATTTCGAGGAAGTAGAAACTCCGGTCCGCCCCCGCGATGAACTCCACCGTCCCCGCCGAACAATAGCCCACGGCCCGCGCCAGCTCGACCGCCTGCTCGCCCATCGCGCGCCGCATCTCCGGCGTGACGAAGGGCGATGGCGCTTCCTCCACCACCTTCTGGTGCCGCCGCTGCACCGAACATTCGCGCTCGCCCAGATAGACGAGGTTGCCATGCTGGTCGCCCAGCAGCTGGATCTCGATATGGCGCGGACTTTCCACGAACTTCTCGATGAACACCCGGTCGTCGCCGAACGAGGCCAGCCCCTCGCGCTTCGTGGCGTCAAATCCTTCGCGCACATCCTGCTCGTTCCACGCCAGCCGCATCCCCTTGCCGCCGCCGCCGGCCGATGCCTTCATCATCACCGGATAACCGATGCCCCCGGCTATCTCGACCGCATGGTCCGTATCGCGGATCTCGCCGATATAGCCCGGCACCACCGATACACCCGCCGCGCGCGCCAGCTTCTTGGATTCGATCTTGTCCCCCATCGCCGCGATCGCCCCCGGCGGCGGCCCGATGAAGGCGATGTCATTGTCCGCCAGCAAGCGCGCAAAGGATTTGCGTTCCGACAGGAAACCATAACCCGGATGCACCGCCTGCGCGCCGGTCTCCTTCGCCGCCAGCAGGATCGCGTCCGCCAGCAAATAGCTATCCGATGCCGGCGGCGGCCCCAGCCTTACGCTCTGGTCAGCCATCTGCACATGCGGGCTGCGCGCATCGGCGTCGGAATACACCGCCACCGTCTGGATCCCCATCCGGCGCGCGGTGCGGATCACCCGGCACGCAATCTCGCCGCGATTGGCGATCAGGATCTTGTCGAACATCGGCGTCCTCTCCAGAACATCTTGTCTTTACCAGCGTCCGCCGTTCCCCGGCGCAGGCCGGGGCCTTGGTGAAACCGCCGCATCAAGGCCCCGGCCTGCGCCGGGGAACGAACAGCCGTACCGACCCTACCGCGCCATCGCCGCCGACAGCCGGATATCCGTGCCGCCACCCGCCGGGGCATTGCGCGTCGCGGCCGAAATCTGCACCGCCTTGCCATCGGGTCCGGCGGCGGACCATTCGGTCACCGCCTGCCCCTTGCCCATCCGCGTGCGCCCGGTCTTCAACGCCAGCGCCTCGGCCAGCTTCGCCGACAAGGCCAATTGATCGACATTGCCCGCCGTGCGCCCCAGCAACGTGCACCGGATCGCCCCGTCCCGCGCCTGCCCATAGGTCACCAGCGCCCGGTCCGCGCGCCATGTCTGTCCCGGCGTGGCATCGCGCCTTGGCACCGCGGTGAACGGCACGTCCGATGCCGCCATCGCCACCGCGAACGCGCCCGGATCGGTCAGGTTCGGCAGGCACAGCGCGCGGAACATGGCGATCGCGTCCACCGGATCGATCGGCACGCGCTGCGGCGACGGCGTCGCGACCACCGGCGGATTGGCCGCCAGCGTCTCCGCAGACGGCACCGCCGCCTGCGCGATCAGCAGCAACGCCGCCGCGCCGATCATGCCGTCGCGCCCATCGCAGACAGGCCCAGCGCCGCGAACAGCGCGCCATCCGCATCATCGCCGGCATTGCCCGTCGTCAGCAACCGGTCCCCGGTGAAGATCGAATTCGCCCCCGCCAGAAAGCACAGGGCTTGGGCCGCCTGCGACATGCTCTCGCGCCCCGCCGACAGCCGCACGCTCGATGTCGGCATCAGGATGCGCGCCACCGCCACCGTCCGCACGAATTCGATATCGTCGATCCGCGCTTCGCCTTCCGCGATCATCCGGTCGCCGATCGGCGTGCCAGCGATCGGCACCAGCGCGTTCAGCGGCACGCTTTCCGGATGCTTGGGCAGGTTCACCAGCGCATGGAGGAAATCGACCCGGTCCTTCCGCGCCTCGCCCATGCCCAAAATGCCGCCGCAGCACACCGCCATGCCCGATGCGCGGACATGCTCCAGCGTGTCCAGCCGATCGGCATAGGTGCGCGTCGTCACCACCTCGCCGTAAAATTCGGGCCCGCTGTCCAGATTATGGTTGTAATAATCCAGCCCGGCCTCCGCCAGCCGATCGGCCTGCCCCCGGTCCAGCATCCCCAGCGTCATGCAGGTTTCCAGCCCCAGCGCCTTCACCTCCGCCACCATCGCGGTCAGTGCGGGCATGTCGCGTTCCTTGGGGCTGCGCCACGCCGCCCCCATGCAGAAGCGTTCGGATCCCGCCGCCTTCGCCGCCTTGGCCGATGCGACCACCGCATCATGGTCCATCAGCTTGGATGCCTTCAGCCCCGTGTCGAACGATGCGGATTGCGAGCAATAGCCGCAATTTTCTGCGCACCCGCCCGTCTTGATCGACAACAGGGTCGAACGCTGCACCTTGTTCGCGTCATGATGCGCGCGGTGCACCTGCTGCGCGCGGTACATCAGATCCATGAACGGCAGGTCGAACAGCGCCGCGATCTCCGCATGGGAAACCGTCGTGCCGCCCACATCCGGCCCGCCATGTTCACCGGCATCGTCCGTCGCGATCCGATCCAGAATAAGATTGTCCATCATCGTCACTCCACACCCGTCGGCGGCACATTATGCCCCAGCAACTGCAACACCTGGCCGGCCGCGTCCACAAGGTTGGTGCCGGGACCGAAAATCCCCTGCACACCGGCATCGCGCAGCATCTGATAATCCTGCGCGGGGATCACGCCACCCGCAATCACCTTGATATCGCTTCGCCCCGCCGCACGCAGATGCCCGATCAGTTCGGGGATCAGCGTCTTGTGCCCGGCGGCAAGGCTGGATGCACCCACCACGTCCACGTCGCGCGCCATCGCCAGTTCCGCCGCCTCGCGCGGGGTCTGGAACAGCGGCCCGGCCACGATCTCGAACCCCAGATCACCAAAGGCCGACGACACCAGATTGGCGCCGCGGTCATGCCCGTCCTGCCCCATCTTGGCGACCAGCATCCGCGGCGCGCGCCCCTTCCGCCGCCCGATCGCGACCACCCCGTCCTTCAACCCGTCCCACGCCGCATCGCCCGCATGCGCGCCGCCATAAATGCCCGCCACCGGCTCCGGCTGCGTGCCATAGCGGCCGAACACCGCCTCCATCGCCGCCGAAATCTCCCCCAAAGTCGCCCGCGCCCGCGCGCAATCGATCGCCAAGGCCAACAGATTGGCATCGCCGCGCGCACCCTCGGTCAGCGCCGCCAGCGCCCTGTCGCACGCCGCCTGATCCCGCCCAGCCTTCACACGCTCGATCCGCGCGACCTGCGCCTCGCGCACTGCCACATTGTCGACATCGAGAATGTCGATCGGATCCTGATCGGCGAGCTTATATTTGTTCACGCCCACGATCACCGCCTCGCCGCGATCGACCCGCGCGGCGAACCCCGCCGCCGCTTCCTCGATCCGCCGCTTCGGCATCCCGGACGCGACCGCCTTCGTCATGCCGCCCAGCGCCTCCACCTCCTCGATGATCGCCCACGCCTCATCATGCAGTTGCTGCGTCAGCGCCTCGACATAGTAACTGCCGCCCAGCGGATCGACGACCTTCGTGATCCCCGTCTCTTCCTGCAGCACGATCTGCGTATTGCGCGCGATCCGTGCCGAAAAATCGGTCGGCAGCGCGATCGCCTCGTCCAGCGCATTGGTGTGCAGCGACTGCGTGCCCCCGAACGCCGCCGCCATCGCTTCCACCGTCGTGCGGATGACGTTGTTGTACGGATCCTGTTCGGTCAGCGACACGCCGCTGGTCTGGCAATGCGTGCGCAGCATCTTGGACCGTTCATCCTTCGCGCCCAGATCGGTCATCACCCGGTGCCACAATGTCCGCGCCGCGCGCAGCTTCGAGACTTCCATGAAGAAGTTCATGCCGATCGCGAAGAAGAAGGACAGCCGCCCCGCAAAGGCATCCACATCCTGCCCGCGCGCGATCGCCGCGCGCGCATATTCCATCCCGTCGGCAATGGTGAAGGCCAGTTCCTGCACCTGCGTCGCCCCGGCTTCCTGCATATGATAGCCGGAAATCGAAATGCTGTTGAACTTCGGCATATGCGCCGACGTATAACCGATAATATCCGCGATGATCCGCATACTGGGTTCGGGCGGATAGATATAGGTATTGCGGACCATGAACTCCTTGAGGATATCGTTCTGGATGGTCCCGTCCAGCAGATGCTGCGGCACGCCCTGTTCTTCCCCCGCCACGATGAAGAAGGCCAGGATCGGGATCACCGCCCCGTTCATCGTCATCGAAACCGACATGCTTTCCAGCGGAATCCCGTCGAACAGGATCTTCATGTCGTCGATCGTATCGATCGCGACCCCCGCCTTGCCCACATCGCCTGTTACGCGCGGATGATCGCTGTCATAGCCGCGGTGCGTCGCCAGATCGAACGCGACCGACAGCCCCTTCTGCCCCGCCGCCAGATTGCGGCGATAAAAGGCGTTGGACGCTTCCGCCGTCGAAAATCCCGCATATTGCCGGATCGTCCACGGCCGCCCCGCATACATGGATGCGCGCACCCCGCGCGTGAACGGCGCGAAGCCCGGCAGTCCGGGGTCGATCCCCGCCACATCGTCGGCGGTATAAAGCGGCTTCACCACGATCCCCTCCGGCGTATGCCAGTCCAGATCGCGCCCCTTCGCCTCCTTCGCCGCGGCCTTTTCCCAATCCGCCCGCGTCGGATCGGTCACCGGCTCCGGCAGCACGCGCGGCTTGGGCGGCACGCCGGGGTCTTCGCCCGGCAGCAGGGGTTCGTTACCGCTCACCTGTCATTCTCCCCAACCCCGTGGGTCCGTTCGGTTCGGCCTGTCGGGAGCCGGCTCAATGCCCCGCCCCCGGCGCTTCCATCAATTCCACCAGCACACCCCCGCAATTGCGCGGATGCAGGAACACCACCAATGTCCCATGCGCCCCGATCCGCGGCGCACCCAACACCCGCGCACCCTTCGCGGTCATCTCCGCAATCGCCGCCTCCAGATCCGCTACCTCGAAGCAGACATGATGCTGCCCCCCCGCCGGATTCCGCGCCAGAAACCCAACGATCGGCGACTCCGCCCCCAGCGGCGCGATTAACTCCACCTGCACGTTCGGCGCATCGACGAAGCACACCTGCACCCCCTGCGCCGGCAGGTCGAACGGCTCCCCCGCCACACCCCCCAACAGGTCGCGCCACACCGCCAGCCCCTGCGCGATCGTCGGCACCGCAATCCCGACATGGTTCATCCGGCCGATCATCCTGCATCTCCCGCCGCGATCATCTGAGCACCCGTCAGCGGCGTCAGGTCCAGGGGCGTCGGCCCGGTCGCCAGCAACGCCTCGAACCGGTCGAGAAACCGCTCCGGATCGCGCACGTCGCACGCCTGCACCATGTCGGGGCCGAACCGCCACCACGCCGCGCGCTGGAACCGTTCGATCACCGCATCCGGAAACCGGTATCGCAACAGCCGCGCAGGCGATCCGGCCATCACCGCATAAGGCGGCACATCGCGCGTCACCAGACTGCGGGCGCCGATCATCGCGCCGTCGCCGATCGTGATGCCGCGTTTCAGCATCACCGATGCGCCGATCCACACATCATGCCCGATCGTCACCGCCTGCGGCCCCTGATCGAACGCATGGACGACATAGGACCCGCCGACATCGCGCAGATAGGATTGAAAGCCGCCGATCGGCCGCGGATTATAGGAAAAGGGCGATGTCGACGCCCACCCATCCGGATGCGCGGACCCCATCATCTCCACCGACCAGGAAATCGAGCAATACCGCCCGACCGACAACGCCACGTCGCATGGCGAGAAGCTGTACGAAAAGGCCCCCATCGCGCGCGGGATCACCATGCCGCGAAAGAGGTGCGCATAAGGTTCGATCACCGCGTCGGGATGAACATCGATCCGATCACCCACCGACCAGCGCTCGCCCTGCCCGGTGGCGGACGCCAGCCGATGGCCGCGCAACAATTCCAGCAGCGCGGGCGTCACCGTCACCAGCATGATGCGACCCCGCCCCACCGGGGAGGCTCACAGCGGAATATTGTCATGCTTCTTCCACGGATTTTCCAGCACCTTCCCGCGCAGCTTGCGCAGGCCGAGCGCGATGCGCCGCCGCGTCGCGTGCGGCATGATGACCTCGTCGATGAAGCCCTTGGACGCCGCCACGAACGGATTGGCGAAGCGCGCCTCATATTCCGCCGTCCGCGCCGCGATCCTCTCCGGGTCGCCCGCCTCCTTGCGGAAGATGATCTCCACCGCACCCTTGGCCCCCATCACCGCGATCTCCGCGGTCGGCCACGCATAGTTCAGGTCGCCGCGCAGATGCTTGGACGCCATCACGTCATAGGCCCCGCCATAGGCCTTGCGCGTGATGATCGTGATCTTCGGCACCGTCGCCTCGCCATAGGCGAAGAGCAGTTTCGCGCCATGCTTGATGATGCCGCCATGTTCCTGCGCCACGCCGGGCAGGAACCCCGGCACATCGACGAAGGTCAGGATCGGGATGCCGAACGCATCGCAAAAGCGCACGAACCGCGCCGCCTTCTTCGAGGAATTGATATCCAGCACGCCCGCCAGCACCATCGGCTGGTTGGCGACGATCCCCACCGTCCGCCCCTCGATCCGCCCGAACCCGGTCAGGATGTTCCCCGCATGGGTCGGCTGCGTCTCGAAGAAATCGCCCTCGTCCACCACCCGCGCGATCAGTTCGCGCATGTCATAGGGCTTGTTGGAACTGTCGGGGATCAAAGTGTCCAGCGCGGGTTCGATCCGGTCCCACGCATCGGTCGTCGGCCGCACCGGCGGCTCCGCCCGGTTCGACGCCGGCAGGAAATCGATGAAGTCGCGCGTCGCCAGCAACGTCTCGATATCATTTTCGAACGCGACATCCGCTACGCCCGATTTGGTCGAGTGCGTCACCGCCCCGCCCAATTCCTCCTGCGTCACGATCTCGTTGGTGACGGTCTTCACCACCTCCGGCCCGGTCACGAACATATAGCTCGAATCCTTCACCATGAAGATGAAATCCGTCATCGCCGGGGAATAAACCGCGCCGCCCGCGCACGGCCCCATGATGACCGAAATCTGCGGCACCACGCCGGATGCCAGCACATTGCGCTGGAACACCTCGGCATAGCCGCCCAGCGACGCCACCCCTTCCTGGATGCGCGCGCCGCCGCTGTCGTTCAGACCGATCACCGGGGCGCCGACCTTCATCGCCATGTCCATGATCTTGCAGATCTTCTGCGCATGGCGTTCGGAAAGCGATCCGCCGAATACGGTGAAGTCCTGACTGAACAGAAACACCAGCCGGCCATTGACCGTGCCCGATCCGGTGACCACGCCGTCCCCCGGAAAGACCTGCGTCTCCATGCCGAAATCGACGCAATTATGCTCGACATAGGCGTCCAGCTCCTCGAACGATCCTTCGTCCAGCAGCACGTCGATCCGCTCGCGCGCGGTCAGCCGCCCCTTGGCATGTTGCGCCGCCACCCGCGCCGGCCCACCGCCCGCCCGCGCCTCGGCCCGCTTCGCCTCCAGCTTTTCCAGGATCGCCAGCAACATCGTCTCCTTCGTCCGCAGCCTCCCTCCCATCCTGCGCGCACCAAGGCAAATGTGAACTTGCGAATTTGCGAAGCCTGACTTTGCAAAATGCATGAGAAACCGTACCTCCGCGCAGGCGGGGGTCCAGTTCCACCCCATCCATCCTGTCGTCCTCAAGCCCCAAACGCGCGCCACCGCAGGAGAGAAGCACCATGCCCCAACCCCGCCGCTTCGCCGGTGCCGAACTCAAAGCCCTCCGCCGCACCGCCGCTCTGGGGCAGGCCGCAATGGCGCAGCGGCTCGGCCTGTCCGTCAGCTATCTCTCCCAACTGGAAACTGACGATCGCCCGATCACCGCCAGCGTCTCCGCCGCGCTCACCCGCCTCTTCCCGCTCGACTGGCAGGATGATGGCGACGCACCCGCCCGCCGCCTCGCCGCGCTGACCGACGCCATGGCCGATCCCGTCCTCGCCGGCTTCCCGCCGCCGGACGGCCTCGCCCGCACCGCCGAACAGAATCCCGCGCTGGTCGATCGCTTCCTCGCCCTCCACGCCGCATGGCGGCAGGCGGAGGAACGCCGCCAGATCGGTGACGAAGCCACCGCCAGCGGCATTGCCGGCGGCCGGCGACTGCCATGGGAGGAAGTGCGCGACTGGTTCCACGCCGCCGGCAACTATGTCGACCCACTCGATCGCGCCGCCGAAGCCATCGCCGAGACATTGGTCGATGCCAGGCCCGCGCCCGCCACCGATGCATTGCTCGCCCATCTTGCCCGGCACGGCGTCACGGTCCGCGAAGCGACCGGCACGGACGCGCCCCTCCGCCATCATGACCGCGCCACCGGCATCCTCACGCTCAACCGCGCGCTCCCGCCGGAAAGCCGCCGCTTCCTGCTCGCCCACCAGATCGGCGTACTCGGCCAGTCCGCGATCATCGACCAGATCGTCGCAAGCGCGGACATCAGCCCCGCCGCCCGCCCGCTGCTCGCCATCGGCCTCGCCAACCATTTCGCCGGTGCGCTGCTCATGCCCTATACACGCTTCGCCCGTGCCGCCCGTGCCACCCGCCACGATATCGACCGGCTCTGCCAGTCGTTCGACGTCAGTTTCGAACAGGCCTGCCACCGCCTGTCCACATTGCAACGCCCGGGCCTGCGCGGCATCCCGGTCTTCTTCTGCCGCGTCGACATGGCCGGCAACATCACCAAGCGCCACAGCGCCACCCGGCTCGCCTTCGCCCGCTTCGGTGGCGCCTGCCCGCTCTGGATCGTCCACGAAGCCGTCGCCATTCCCGACCGCATCCTCGTCCAACTGGCCGAAACCCCCGACGGCGTCCGCTACGTCTCGATGGCGAAAGGCCTTGTCAAACCCAGCGGCAGCTACGCCCGCGCCCCCCGCCGCTATGCCGTCGCGCTCGGCTGCGAGATCGAACATGCCGCCGAGTTCATCTATGCCGACGCCCTCGGCCCCACCCTCACGCCGATCGGCATCAGCTGCCGCCTCTGCCCCCGCCCCGATTGCGACCAGCGCGCCTTCCCCCCCGCCGACCGTGCCATCGCGATCGACCCGGACGTCCGCGACGTGGTGCCCTACCGGCTCGTGTAACATCGCATTGCCGGCCGTCCGGCTGCGGAACCCGCGTTCCGCCAATGCGTAAACCGCGTTCGGCTTAGACGAATGGGGGATATTCATGACGACGATCGGCACGCGAAACACCCGGTCGCGCTCCGCAAGAGCCACCATGCTCGCTGCCCTGTTGCTCACGGCTGCCGCCGCCCCGGCCAATGCGCAAGGCTTCGTCGAACTCTTCGCCGGCCGTTCGATGCTGAACCGCGCCCCCGTTTCGCTCACCGCCAACGAAGCCCGGATCAACGGCGCGATCATCCCCGCCGAACTGCGCGTCGATGTCGCCCGTGTGAAACCCACCAGCTCCAATATCTACGGCGCACGCATCGGCCACTGGTTCGGCCCCCATATCGGCGTCGCGCTGGATGCCGCCACGCTCGATCCCGATATCCGGCAACAGACCGTCACCGCCAACGCCAACCTCCAGTTCGACGAAGCCGTGTTCGGGGAGGAAGTCGTGATCCAGCCCGGCCAGTCGGTCGCGGTGGATATTCCCCGCATCACCATTCCCACCACCGCCACCATCGCCGCGCTCGCCATGGTCCGCCTGCCGATTGCCCCCACGCCCGCGCGCCCCGCCGGCCGGGTCGCGCCCTATGCCTTTGCCGGCCCGGTCTGGCTCATCACCGATCCCAGCCTCGACGGCAATCTCGGCCTGCGCGCTGGAGCCGGCGTGCGGATGCCCATCGCCGGCAAGCTCGCTTTGTTCGGCGAATATCGCTTCACCCGCGTCAATGCCGATGCCATCGCCGGGCGGATCGGCGGCGAACGGCAGGACATTCGCGGCACCACCGGCGATATCCGCGCCGATCTCAACGTCCGCAACCATAGCGCGGTCGGCGGCTTCAGCCTGTTCTTCTGAACGGGTCCGCCGCCTAACCCGCCAACGCCTTCTGCCGCCGCCGCTGCACGCTCGATCCCAGCCCGATCGCCTCGCGGTATTTGGCCACCGTCCGCCGCGCGATGTCGAAACCCTGCGCTTTCAGCAGGTCGACCAGCGCATCGTCGGACAGGACCGCCTTGCCCTCCACCGCGATCAATTTCCCGATCGCATCCTTCACCGCTTCCGCCGACGCCGCCTCGCCGCCGTCGGCGGACTGGATGCCGCTGGTGAAGAAATATTTGAGTTCGAACATCCCGCGTTCGCAGCTCAGATATTTGTTCGACGTCACCCGGCTGACCGTCGACTCGTGCATCCCGATCGCATCCGCCACGGTCTTCAGTGTCAGCGGCCGCAACCGCGTCACGCCGTGGCGGAAGAAATCCTCCTGCTGCTTCACCAGTTCGGTCGCGACCTTCACGATCGTCCGCGCGCGCTGGTCCAGCGCCTTCACCAGCCAGTTGGCGCTCGTCACGCAATCCGCCAGCCACGCCTTCGAAACCTTGTCCTGCGCGCCGCCCGACAATTCGACATAATAACTTCGGTTGAGGAGCACGCGCGGCAGCGTCGCACTGTTCAGCTCGATCGCCCAGCCCGCCCCGCGCCGCGCGACGAACAGATCGGGCGCCACCGCCTCGATCCGCGTGCTGCCGAAGCGCAGCCCCGGCTTCGGATCATAGCCGCGCAATTCGCGGATCATGTCCGCCAGATCCTCGTCATCCACGCCGCACAGCTTGCGCAACTGCGCCATCGCCCCGCGCGCGACCAGATCGAGATTGTCGAGCAGCGCCGCCATGCACGGATCGTAACGATCCGCCTCGCGCGCCTGCAACGCCAGGCATTCCGCCAGCCCGCGCGCCGCCACGCCGGTTGGGTCCAGCCCCTGCACCACGCCCAGCACGCGCGCGACCTCCGCCACCGGCACGCCCAGCCGCGTCGCCACATCGTCGATCGATCCGGTCAGATACCCCGCTTCGTCGACCAGATCGATCAGATGCCCGGCAATCAGCAGGTCGATCCCCGCCAGTACCTGCCCCGCCTGTTGCAACAGATGATCCTGCAACGACAGATCCTCGACCAGGGTCGCCTCGAACCCCTGCCCGTCCTCCGGCACGCCGCTGCCGGACGTCGCGCCGTCCATGCCCAGTCCGCCATCCATGCCGCGGCCGCCATCGGTCGGCCCGTCATGAATGAAGGTCTCGGCATCATAATCGACGTCCAGCGGCTGGTCCGCGCCGGCACCCCCCTCAGCGATCAACTGGTCCGCCGTCGCCGGCTCGGTGGCTTCCACCGCCTCCGCCACCGGCGCATCGGGGGCCTCGCCCTCTTCGCGCCCCGCCTCCAGCAGCGGATTCTTCTCCAGTTCCTCGGCGATGAACCCTTCGATTTCCAGATTGGACAGCGCCAGCAGCTTGATCGCCTGCTGCAATTGCGGCGTCATCACCAGCGACTGCGACTGGCGCAGGTCGAGACGCGGCGCGAGACTCATGCGGGTCGGGTCGACGGCACAGGAAGCACGGCCCGTCCCATCACGTTACAGGGCGAAGCTTTCGCCCAGATACAGGCGGCGCACATTCTCGTCGGCGACCAGCGCCTGCGGGCTGCCCTGAAACAGCACCTTGCCGTCATAGATGATGCAGGCGCGGTCGACGATATCCAGGGTCTCGCGGACATTATGGTCGGTAATCAGCACGCCGATGTCGCGCCGCTTCAGATCCTTCACCAGATCGCGGATATCGGCGATCGAGATCGGATCGATGCCGGCAAAGGGTTCGTCCAGCAACATGATCGACGGGTCCGCCGCCAGCGCGCGCGCAATCTCGCACCGCCGCCGCTCGCCGCCCGACAGCGCCATCGCCGGCGAATCGCGCAGCCGGCCGATGTGGAATTCCTCCAGCAACCGCTCCAGCTTCGCCGCACGCGCGGTCTTGTCCGGCTCGGCCAGTTCCAGCACCGCCATGATGTTCTGCGCCACCGTCAGCCCGCGAAAGATCGACGTTTCCTGCGGCAGATAGCCCAGCCCCAGGATCGCGCGCCGGTACATGGGCAGCCCGGTAATATCCTCGCCGTCCAGCAGGATCCGGCCCGCATCGGGCTTCACCAGTCCCATCACCGAATAGAAGCAGGTCGTCTTACCCGCGCCGTTCGGCCCCAGCAACCCGACCACCTCGCCCCGCGCCACGTCCAGCGACACGTCCGACAACACCTGCCGCCGGTCATAGGATTTGGCGATCGACACGATCGACAACCCCCGCGCCACGGCACTGCCGTCGCTGCTCGCATCGCTCAGGGTCAGGATATCGGGATCGGTCATGCGATCTTGCCTAGCGGAGCCAGCGCAGGGGGACAATCCTCGCTCGGCAACGACGGCCTGTCGAGAACCCCACCTCCGGCGAACTACCGCTCCATCGACAACAGCAGATCAGGAAACGCCAAATCATCCCCCCCGTTCATGCTGAGTAGCGACCGAGTAGCCCCACAGGGGCGTATCGAGGGCGCGTATCGAAGCACGGCGCCCATCCTTCGATACGCAGCTTCGACAGGCTCAGCCGCTACTCAGGACAAACGGAAGTCCGTAAAACCACTTCACCCCACCCGAAACATTATTTCCGGTCCGGCACCGTGAAGCGCCCGGTCACACGCCCGCCCTGCGCGCCGCCATCCACATTGGCGCGCCCGGAATTGAGGTCATAGACCAGCCGCTGGCTCCGCACCTGATTGCCGCCCTGCCGCGTCAGCACCACGCCGCCCAGCATCGTGATGATCCGCTTGTTCAGGTCGTAGATCGCGAACTGGCTGCGCGCCGTCTCGGTCGGCGCGGTCAGCGTCACGCCGCCGCTCGCGTCCAGCCGCTGGATCTGCGGATTGCCCGCCACCGTCAGATAGGTGATCGTCGCCCGGTCGGACGTCATCTTCAGATTGCCCTGCGTCACGCGGACATTGCCGTTCAGCACGGCGCGCCCGTCGCGGCTGGCCAGCGTGCCGGAGTCGGACGATACGTCGATCGGCCCGTTGGTATCCAGCCCGGCCAGCCCCGACGATGTCTGCGCCGAAACGGCGGACGCCAAGACAAGAAGGGCGGTGCAGGCAAGAACGCGGATCATGCCGGTCACTTGGCCCCACGCCGCGGAATTTGCAACCGCACCCCGTCGGTCAGCGTGATGACGCGCGTATTCAGGTCGCCGGTCAGATGCCCGCCCTGAAACGTGCCCAGTTCGCCCTTGCCGTCCACCGGGCCGCCCGATGCGATCTTGCGCGTCTTCATGTCCAGCGTCACGTCGCGCGTCTGCATCCGGTATCCGTCGGCGCCGCTGAACAGCACCTGCCCGTCGATCGCCACCTTCTCGCTGTCCATATCGTACCGGCCCTTGCGCGCCACGATCGTCGCCGGCCCGTCGTCCAGTTCGATCTTCGCGGACAGATCGTCCATCCGCACCACCGGGTCGCGCGACGTCTGCTGCACGGCGGAGGCCGCGCGCAACTGGAAAGGCTGGCCCTTCGCGTCCTGCCCGCGATAATTGGCTTCGGTCACGCGCATCCGTTCGCGCGCCACGTCCACCCGGTCCTTCGCCAGCACGAAGCTGACGTCGCGCCCACCCAGCAGCGGCGCGACCGCCAACAGGATCGCCAGCGCGACGATCGCCAGCGGCAGCACCACGCGCAGGATGCCGATCATCCGGTCATGGCTGCCCCCGCGCGCGGCCCAGAGCTGGCGCTTGGTGCGGGCAAGCGCGCCGGCTTCAGACATGCGCGAAGATGTCGGTCTCGGCCCAGCCGGCAATGTCCAGCGCCGCACGCGCCGGCAGGAAGTCGAAACAGGCCTGCGCCAGCCCCATCCGCCCCTCGCGCTCCAGCCGCACGTCCAGCTTGGCCTTCATCGCGTGCAGGAAGCGCACGTCGGATGCCGCATATTCCTTCTGCGCGTCGCTCAGTTCGGGCGCGCCCCAGTCGGACGATTGCTGCTGCTTGCTGATGTCCTGCCCCAGCAATTCGCGCACCAGTTCCTTCAACCCGTGGCGATCCGTATAGGTGCGGATCAGCCGCGACGCGATCTTGGTGCAATAAACGGGGGCGGCGGTGGTCTCCAGATAATATTGGATCGCCGCCACGTCGAAACGCGCGAAATGATACAGCTTCAGCCGTTCCGGATCGCCCAGCACCGCGCGCAGGTTGGGCGCGGCATAATCGCTGTCCGGGCCGAACCGCACCAGATGCTCGTCGCCATGCCCGTCGCTGATCTGCACCAGGCAAAGCCGGTCCCGCGGGGTCAGCAACCCCATCGTCTCGGTATCGACCGCAACCGGCCCGGGCGCGAGGACGCCCTCGGGCAGATCCTCTTCATGAAAATGGACTGTCATCCGATCCGCATAGGCGGTGCCGCAGCCCGGCTCAATCGCAAAGCATCCGCCACGCCGCGCATACGGACAAACCAGGTTAGAAATCTGCCCGCAAAAGGACCGCTATTGCTCCATTGGTCTGGCCTTCCGCCCCTTTGAGCGAAAGCGCTCGCGAAGTCTGGGAAAATACTTTATGGCGATTCTTTGGCACGGCCTTGGCTCGTGCTGGACAGTGCGCACGCCTCGCCCGGCGTGCATGCTATTCACTGCAGGGGCGACCGGGAAAGAATTACTAGGCATGAGTTTCGATCGAGGACGGCGCGGGCAGCGCGGCGACAAGGGCAAGGGCAACTTCGGCGGCGACGACAGCAGCTACGGTGGCGGTAGCTCCTATGGTGGCGGCGGCGGTTACGGCGGCGGTGGCGGCGGTTACGGCGGGGGCGGTGATCGCTTCGGCGGTGGCGGCGGCTATGGCGGCGGTGGCGGCGGCGATCGCTTCGGCGGCGGCGGCAACAGCGGCGGCGGTTACGGCGGCGGCGGTGATCGCTTCGGCGGCGGCGGCGGCGGTTTCCGTGGCGGCGGCGGCGGTGGCGGCGGTGCCCGTGGCGGCATGCCGGCGCAGGTGATCGGCGAAGGCAAGGGCGTCGTGAAGTTCTTCAACGGTCAGAAGGGCTTCGGCTTCGTCGTCCGTGATGATGGCGGCGAAGACGTGTTCGTGCACATTTCCGCGGTCGAACAGGCCGGCCTCACCGGTCTGGCCGAAGGTCAGCCGCTGGAATTCACGCTCGTCGATCGTGGCGGCCGCGTTTCCGCAACCGATCTGAAGATCGACGGTGAACCCATGCCCGTCACCGAAGACCGCGGTCCGCCGCGCGATCGCGATGCCGGTCCGGGTGGCCCGCGCGGTGGTGCAGGCGGCGGCGCCGGTGGCCCGCAGCGTCAGCTCACGGGCGAAAAGTCCAGCGGCACGGTCAAGTTCTTCAACGCGATGAAGGGCTTCGGCTTCATTCAGCGCGATGACGGACAGCCTGACGCATTCGTCCACATCTCCGCCGTCGAACGTGCCGGCATGACCAACCTCAACGAAGGCGACCGGCTCGAATTCGAGCTGGAGGTCGACCGTCGCGGCAAGTATGCCGCGGTGAACCTCACCTCGCTCGCCTGATCCTTTCCGGAGCCGCCCGCGGCTCCGGTCCGGAACAGCGGCCCGGTCCCCCCGCATGGGAGGACCGGGCCTTTTTCTTGGGACCGGATCGTTCCACGAAATCCCCGCCCATTCCGAGCGCAGTCGAGGGACATCTTCGAGCGAAGTCGAGAAGCGCGAAGGTGAAGAGCCTCGTCTTCGCTCGGCTGCTCCCTCGACTTCGCTCGGGATGGGCGGATGCGGGTTGAATCACCTTATCCAACCCCCGCCACTGGCCCAACGCCGCGCCGCATAGTAAGGAACGCGCATGCCTTCTCTCCTCCTCGTCATGGGCGGCGGCGCGATCGGGTCGGCGCTTCGCTACCTCGTCGGCCGCGCTGCCCTCGCTCTGTTCGGCCCCGGCTTCCCGTGGGGCACGCTCGCCGTGAACCTGATCGGCGGCGCCGGCATGGGCCTGCTCGCCGGTTTCCTCGCCCGCCATGCCGATGGCGAGCCGTTGCGGCTGCTGCTCGGCGTCGGGCTCCTGGGCGGTTTCACCACCTTTTCCGCCTTCACCCTCGAAACCATGACCATGCTCCAGCGCGGCGACCTGCCCACCGCGCTCTTCTACATCGGCGTCTCGGTCGTCGGCGCGCTTGCTGCCCTCGCACTCGGCCTTTCCGCCGCACGGGTGCTCGCATGAGCGCGTCGGACGACGTCCGGACCTTCACGGTCAAGCCGGACGATGACGGCATCCGGCTCGATCGCTGGTTCAAGCGCAACCTGCCCGATGCCAGCTTCAACATCGTCTCGCGCTGGGCGCGGACGGGGCAGTTGCGTGTCGACGGCAAGCGCGTCGGCCCGGGCGACCGGGTCGAGGCGGGCCAGTCGATCCGCGTCCCCCCCGCCGAAGCCCCCACCGCGCCCGCCAAGCCCAAGCGCGTCATCGCCGATCTTCCGCCGGAAGATATCGAACTGATGCAGTCGCTGGTCCTGCACCGCGACAAGCACGCCATCGTCATCAACAAGCCTCCCGGCCTCGCCACGCAGGGCGGGACCAAGACCGATCGCCATGTCGACGGGATGCTGGACGCGCTGATGTTCGATGCCGAAGGCCGGCCCAAGCTGGTCCACCGGCTGGACAAGGACACGTCGGGTGTCCTGCTCGTCGCGCGGTCCGCCAATGCCGCCGGCCATTTCGCCAAGGCGTTCAGCAGCCGCACCGCGCGCAAGGTCTATTGGGCGCTCGTCACCGGCGTGCCGGATGTCCATGACGGCATGATCGAACTGCCGATCGGGAAACAGCCCGGCACCGGCGGCGAGAAGATGCATGTCGACATGAAGGAAGGCAGCCCTGCGCGCACCCGTTACCGGGTCATCGAACGCGCCGGTAACCGCGCCTGCTGGATCGAGCTGCAACCCTTCACCGGCCGCACGCACCAGTTGCGCGTCCACATGGCCGCCATCGGTCACCCCATTGTCGGCGATGGCAAATATGGCGGGCAGGACAGTTTCCTGACCGGCGGGATCAGCCGCAAGATGCATCTCCACGCCCGCCGGCTGAAGGTCGATCTGCCCGATGGCGGCGTGCTGGACATCACCGCGCCCCTGCCCACCCATTTCGCCGAAAGCGTCGAAATGCTCGGCTTCGATCCGCTCCGCGCCGATCTGCCGCTGGACGAGGTGAAGTTCAGCGAGACGCTGGAAGGCAAGAAGCGCGCCGCGCTCAACATCGCCAAGGCGCGCCGCAAGGATCGCAAGGGCGAACGGCGCGGACGCGGCAGCGAGCGCTGATGCACCCTGAGCCTGCTTTCGACTGGAACGACCGCGCCGCACTCCGCGCCTTCGTCGAACGGATCGCCTTCGCGCATCTGTTCGTCGCGGGTCCGCGGGGCGTCGCGGTCGTCCATGTGCCGATGCTCCCGGTCGGGGAAGACCGGCTCCAGTTTCACCTTCCCCATCGCAACCGCGCGACGCCCCTGATCCCCGGCGCGACCCTGATCGCCAGCTTCGCCGGGCCGGACGGCTATGTCAGCCCCGACTGGTACGGCCTGCCCGATCAGGTGCCGACCTGGAATTACTGTGCGGTCGAGGCAGAGGGGCAGGCGACCACGCTCGACCGTGACGGCCTGATCGCTCATCTCGATGCACTGAGCGCGGCGCACGAAGCCCGCCTCGCGCCCAAACCCGCCTGGACCCGCGCGAAGATGGACCCGCGCCGCTTCGATGCGATGCTGCCCGCCATCACCGCCTATGAACTGCACGTCACCGCATGGCGCGGCACCGCCAAGCTCGGTCAGAACAAGCCGGCCCGCGCCATCGCGAGCGTGATCGCCGCGCACCCCGATCGCGCCTTGGCGACAGCGATGGCGACCGCCAATTCCTTGGCGCAGGCCGCATGAACCGCCTCGCCATCTTCGATTGCGACGGCACGCTCGTCGATTCGCAGGCCAACATCGTCGGCGCGATGCAGGCCACCTTGGCGGAGGCCGGCCTCCCCCCGCTGCCGCGTGCGGAGATCCTGAGCATCGTCGGCCTGAGCGTCTACGAAGCCGTCGTCGCCCTGTTGCCCGACGCGGATGAAGCGACCCATATCCGTCTCGCCGCCGGCTACAAGAGCGCCTTCCACGCCCTGCGCGCCCGCGGCGAGGTTCATGAGCCGCTCTATGACGGCATCGTCGACGTCATCGAATCGCTCGCCGCCGACGGCTGGCAACTCGCCGTCGCCACCGGCAAGTCCGATCGCGGCCTCGCACTCTGCCTCGCGCATCACGGGCTGACCGATCGGTTCGTCTCGCTCCAGACCGCCGATCGCCACCCGTCGAAACCGCATCCCTCGATGCTGCATCAGGCGATGGCCGATGCCGGCGCAACGCCCGAAACCTCCGTCATGATCGGCGATACCGCTTATGACATCGACATGGGCGCCGCTGGCGGGGTCGCCACGATCGGCGTGACCTGGGGCTATCACGCGCCCGAAATCCTGATTCGGCACGGCGCGACGCACATCGCCACCCATCCCGATCAACTGCCCGCCTTGCTCGCCACCTGCGTGCCGGAGATATGATGACACAGGAAGACAGCGACAAGCTGGCGCTCACCCGCTTCGCCATCATCTCGGCGGCGCGCGCCTCGGGCGTGGTGTTCATGCTGTTCGGGCTGTGGATCTGGTATGGCGATCTGCTCGACACCGGCGGCAACTGGCAGGTCGGCCTGCCCTTGTTCGTCCTCGGCATGGCCGAATCGATGCTCCTCCCCCGCTATCTGATCCGCCAGTGGCGGACGCCCCCGCAGGACTGAGCCGCCCGTCATGAAGCGTTTCTGGACCGACGTCGCGATCGTCGATGCCGAGCATGGCCATGCCATCACGCTCGATACCCGCCCCGTCCGCACCCCCGCCCGCCTCCCCCTGATCTTCCCGACCCGCGCACTGGCCGATGCGGTCGCGGCGGAATGGGCGTCGCAGGGTGAGGAAGTCGATCCCCGCACCATGCCGATGACCGGCCTGTCCAACGCCGCCATCGATCGCGTCCAGCCCGATCCCGCCGGCTTCGTGGCGCAGATCGCCGGCTATGCCGAAACCGACCTGCTCTGCTACCGTGCCGATGCGCCCGCAACCTTGGTGGCGCGGCAGGCGGAAGCATGGGATCCGCTGCTCGACTGGGCACGCCTCCGCTACGATATCGCCTTCCGCGTCACCGCCGGCATCGTCCATGTCGCGCAGCCGGCCGAAACCATCGCCCGCCTCCGCACCGCCGTCGCCGCGCAAGGCCCGCACACACTCGCCGCGCTGTCCCCGCTGGTGACCATCGCCGGCTCGCTGGTCCTCGCCCTGGCCGTCACCGAAAGCGCGATCGACGCCGACACCGCCTTCGACACCGCGCATCTCGACGAACTGTGGCAGGTCGAACGCTGGGGTGAAGATGCGCTGGCCACCGAAGCACGCTTGCTCCGCAAGGCCGATTTCCTTGCCGCCGCCCGCTTCCAGACGCTCGCCACCCCGGATCATGGTTAACGCTTCCTAAGGATCTTTCCCCGATATCCGGGTCCGTCCGCCATGCCCCGCATGACGACGATCCGAATCGAGGAACCTACCGATGCGCGTCACTTTGTCATGACAAGCGGCCCATCGCTCGCCGCCGTCCTCATCGCCCGCAACGAAGCACGCTGCATCGCCCGCTGTCTCGACAGCCTCAGTCCCTGGGTCGATCGCATCCTGCTGCTGGATACCGGATCGTCGGACGACACGGCCGACATCGCCGCCCGTCACGGTGCCGATGTCCGGCATCTGCCCTGGCCGGGGGATTTCGCCGCCGCGCGCAACCATGCGCTGGCCTGCGCCGATGCCGACTGGAACCTGATCGTCGACGCCGACGAATGGCTACTGTCCGGGGGCGAGATGCTGCGCGGCTGGTGCGCCGGCCCGCCCCGGCTCGGCCAGATCTGCATCCATTCGAACGACGACGACTCCACGACCGCCAACCGAAACTGGACCACCCGCCTGCTCCCCCGCGGCGTCCATTACGAAGGCCGCGTCCATGAACAACCGGTCGCGGCCCTGCCCGGCGCGCGCATCCCCGTCCATTTCGGGCATGACGGCTTTTGCGCGCGACAGCTTGAGACCAAGATGGATCGCAACCGCCCCTTGTTGCTCGCCGAACTTCGCGACCATCCGAACGATCCCTATCTCCTCTACCAATTGGGCAAGGATGCCGAGATGCGCGACGACGACGACGCCGCCGCCGGCTATTATGCCATGTCCCTGCCGCGCACCCCCGCGAATGCGAACTGGATGCACGAACTCTTCGTCCGCCACCTCCACATGCTCGGCCAGACCGGCCAGCGAGACGAAGCGCTGGCACTGGCCGATCGCGAGATGCAGCGCTGGTCCGAATCGCCCGATTTCTTCTTCATCCTCGGCAATCTGCTGCTCGACCACGCGATCGATCATCCCGCGGAGGCAATAGGCCAATGGCTCCCGCTCGCCGCCTCGGCGTGGGAACGCTGTCTCGACATCGGCGAACGGCCCGATCTGCAGGGCAGCGTCCATGGCCGCGGCAGTCATCTGGCCGCGCATAATCTCGCGGCGCTCCGATCGCAGACGGCCGCGCTGGCCGCCTGACCCGCTCAGGCCTGCGCCGTCCGCTCCGCCATGACCGTCCCCGGCAGCCATTCGACCCGGTTCCGGCCATGATGCTTCGCGCGGTACAACGCCTCGTCCAGTTGCCGGACCAGATCCGGCACGTCGCGCGCCGCACGATCGAGGAAGCCCGCGCCGATGCTCACCGTCGCGCGGATCGGCACGTCGTTCCACAACACGGTCTGCGTGGCGAATGCCGTGCGCAGCCGATCCGCCATCGCGGCCGCCCGATCCGAATCGGGTACTTCCACCACCAGCGCGAACTCCTCCCCGCCCCATCGCCCGACCAGATCGTCGGCGCCGCAGCATCGGCGCGCCACGGCGGCGAAGGTCTGCAACATCGCATCGCCCGCCGGATGCCCGTACCGGTCGTTGATCAGCTTGAAGCGGTCGATATCCACCCACAGCACCACATGCCCCTTCCCCGGCACGCGCGCGGCGGTCAGCCGGTCATGCATCCGTTGTTCGAAGGCACGGCGGTTCAGCAATCCGGTCAGCCCGTCATGATCCGCCGCATCCTGCAACTGCCGCAGGAGATCGTCCCGCACCGCCATCGCGCTGGTGATCGTAAGCGGCACCAGCACCAGAAAGGCGACCGCGATCCGGATCGACACCACCATGCGCGGAAGCGACATATCCTGCCCGATATCGACGATGCCGAGGCCGATCGTGGTCAGGCATCCCGTGCCCAGCGCCATCGTCAGCAGCGCCGTCGTCGGCACGGAATAGGTCAGCGCGCACAGCAGAAGCGCCGGCATCGGGAACATGATGCTGCCCGGCCCGTCGAACAACACCGCCGCCACGCAGGACAAAGCCAGCGCAACCGCCGGCCCGACCGGCCACCGGACAGAACTGGTCGCCCGCCTGCCCCGTCGCAATATCTGCCAATCCGGCCGCACGGTCAGGATCGCCGGCAGCGTAATCAGATAGTTGACCAGCTCGCTCGCCGGCCAGGTCATCAAAGCCTGTGGTGCGGATCCCTGAAACTGGACCACCACCAGCACCGCGCCGCACAGCCCGGCGGCGAGGCAACCCGGCACCAGACAGGTCAGGATCCGCATCACCGAATGCGACCGCCGCAATGTCAGGTCGCGGATGTCCAGCCGCCGCAGGAAGAGCGCCGCCGTCAGCGATCCCACCAGATTCGTGCCTGCAAACCAGGCCGACAATACCAGCGCGCGCCCGAACAGCATGTCCGCCACGATGAAGCCGACAAAGGCCCCCACCCATGCCAGCGGATGCCAGAGCCGTGGTGCTCGCACCATCAGCCCGACCAGCACCGCATTGGCCGGCCAGAAGGAAACGGAGAAGGCGTAGCGTGTCGCAAGTCCGAGCGCGCTGGCGGCAAGAACCGCTGCACAGACGATCAGAAATGTCCGCATTCCAACCCCTACCCGATTCTGCACGGCGACCGGCTGACTAACCGGCCATCGCGACCTGATCGGGGCATTGCTGTGGCTACGGGCAACATTGTCAAATCTTTAGTCGCCGACCGTAAACATCCACTGAAGGGCAGCCGCACCGCCCGGCGCGTGAGGACATCGTCGACGAGGCGTGGCTAGCGCCGGATCCAGACCGCCTGCCCGCCCGCCACGCGCCTGTTCAGCGTCCGCACCGCCGCCGCATCGCGCAGCGCATAGGCACGTAAAAAGGTGATGCTCGTCGCGACCGCGGCGGCAAAGGCGGGGTCCGTCGGATGCCCGATCATCTCGTGCGTCGCCCCATGATACACCACGCCATATTTCCGCCCGGCCGGCGCGGTCCGCACCGGCAGCAGATGGTCGTGCCAGTCCGTCACCAGCCCCGGCACCACATCCCGGTCCCCGGTCACGATCATCACCGGCAGCGCGTCGGTAGCGTAGGATTTCGGTCCGATCAGTCCGGGGATCCGCCCCGGCGAGGAAAATCCCAGCACCGCCTTGACCGATGGGTCGCGGAACGAACCGACCTGCGCCAACCCACCACCGAGACACAACGCGCTCAGCGTGCCGAAGCTGTGCCCCGCCGCGATCACCGGCTTGCCCGGCCAGGTCCGCGCGGCAAAGGCGCTCGCCGCCTTCAGATCGGCGATCCGCGCGCCGAAACTCGCCTCGCGCTTGAAGCGCCCCTGATCCGGCGAATGCAGCGAATCGACATGCAGCGGCGCGATCACCGCGAAACCGGCGGCTTTCCAGGCCGAGGCCACCGCATCATAGCGTTCGGGCCATGACCCATGACCAGTGGAAAAGAGGATGACGCCGCGCACATCCTTCGGCACCCATTGCGTCAAGGTGGTGGTGCGCCCGTCCGCAACGGACAAAGGCGATTGCGTCGTGGGAGCCGCCAACACGGGCGCGGCGGCCAGTGCGGCGAAGAGCAGGACCAGCCGGTAACGCATCCGTAACTTCCCCCGTCAGATGTTCGCCGTGCCGACCGCGCCGCACGGCGACCGGTCAGCCCCCGCCCATCAGCTTCCGTGCAAAGCCGATCAGCCCGGTCTGCCGGCTGCGCTTCAGCCGTTCCGCACGCAGGATCAGCCGCACCTGCGCAAAGCAGCGATCGACCTCGTCGTTGATGAGGACATAGTCATAGCCATCCCAATGGCTGATCTCGCTCGCCGCCCGCGCCATCCGCGCCGCGACCACTTCCGCGCTGTCGGTGCCGCGCGCCGACAGCCGGCGGTGCAGTTCCTCCACCGATGGCGGCAGGATGAAGATGCGGACGACATCGCCGCCCGCCTGCTGGAACAATTGCTGCGCGCCCTGCCAGTCGATGTCGAACAGCACGTCGCGGCCCTGATCCAGGATCGCCTTCACCGGGGCCTTGGGCGTGCCGTAACGATGGTCGAAGACGTGCGCCCATTCGTAGAATTCGCCGTCCGCGACCATGCGCTTGAACTCGGCCGTATCCACGAAATGATAATCGCGCCCGTCCACTTCGCCCGGCCGCATCGCGCGCGTGGTCGCCGAAACGGACATGGCGATCGATTCGTCCGCCTCCAGCAGCATCCGCGCGATCGTGGATTTCCCCGCGCCGGACGGGGACGACAGCACGAAGAGCAGCCCGCGACGCTGCAATTCCGTCTCATGCGGACGGCGCCGTTGAGGCAGGGCCGGCGTATCGTTCGGATCGGACATGCCTCCCCTTGGCGCGCGGGCGGGGGCCGCGTCAATCGGGATCGTCACGCCGGCCACGCTTTGCCGCCCCGGAATGCGCGCCGCACCGGCATCGCTTATGAAAAAAGGGACCGCGACGCCCATGCGCCACGGTCCCCTTTTGCGTCCTTACCGCCAACAGGCAGCAGGGCATGGGTCGCGATCAATAGTCGCGGTTCATCCGCGATGCCTTGCGACGGTCATAGGCCTTCTTCGCGACATAGCCGCCACCCAGCAACATGCCGAGCGGACCCAGTCGGCGAAGACCGCCAGCCGCCGCCATGCCGAACAAGGCGCCCTTCGCGCCGCCACGCCCGTCGCGACGATCCAGTTCGCGCCCGACCAATGCGCCGATGATCTTCCCGAACATGCTCATTCTCCGCTGATATCCTGACCGCACAGCGCGGAACGGACGGTTCGGTTCCGTCCGTCCTTCCGCATCGCGGTGGACCTTTGCGCGCCGGACGTTATCGTCCCGGCATGAACGCCAAAGTCCTGCCTCTCGCCGCGCTGGTCCTGGCCGGCTGCGCCACCGCGCCCGCCCCGCCGCCGCCGCCTGCCACAACCGCCGCGATCACCGATGGCGTCGCGCCGCACGCCATGATCGCCGCTGCCAATCCGCTCGCGGTGGATGCAGGTCTGGAAATCCTGCGGGCCGGCGGCAGCGCGGCCGATGCGGCGGTCGCCGTGCAGGCGGTGCTCGGCTTGGTCGAACCGCAAAGCTCCGGCGTCGGCGGCGGCGCCTTCATGACCTGGTATGACGCGCGCACCCGCAAGGTCACCGCCTATGACGGCCGCGAAACCGCCCCCGCCGCCGCCACGCCCAATCTGTTCACCGGACCGGACGGCCAGCCCGAATCCTATGTCGGCGCGATCCTCTCGGGCCGCTCCACCGGCGTTCCCGGCGCGATCGCGATGCTGTCCATGGCGCAGAAGGATCATGGCCGCCGCCCCTGGGCCACCCTGTTCGCGCCGGCCATCCGTCTGGCCGCGAACGGTTTCATCGTGCCGCCGCGCATGGGCATGTCGATCGCCAGCAAGGCCCCGCAAGCCGCAACGCCCGATGCCGTCGCCTATTTCACCAAGCCGGACGGCACGCGCTATGCGGCAGGCGACACCATGCGCAACCCGACCTACGCCGCGACGCTCCGCCGCATCGCCGCCGATGGTCCCGCCGGCCTGCTCGAAGGCCCGATCGCCGCCGCCATCGTCGCGAAGGTGCATGAGGGCGCACGTCCCGGATCGCTGACACTCGCCGATCTCAAGGCCTATCGTCCGCGCCGCACGCCCGCGCTCTGCCGCCCCTACCGCGTCTACACCATCTGCACCGCCGCCACCGAATCGGGCGGCATCGGGCTGCAACAGGCGCTTGGGCTTGTCGCGACCACCGATATCGACCGCCGCACCCCCGCCGATCCGCAGAGCTGGTTCCAGATCGCGCAGGCCAGCCGGCTCGCCTATGCCGATCGCGATTATTTCGTCGGCGATCCCGCCTTCGTGTCCGTCCCCGTCGCCGGGCTGCTCGCCCCCGATTATCTGGCGCAGCGCGCCCGGCTGATCGGCACCGTCGCCGGCCCCGCCCCGGCGCATGGCAATCCCGCCCGCGCGCCCGCACCGGGGGTGGACGCCACCGTCGAACCCGGCGGCACCACCCATTTCGTGATCGCCGATGCCGCCGGCAACGTCGTGTCGATGACGACCACGGTCGAAAGCATCTTCGGGTCGGGCCGCATGGTCGGCGGCTTCTTCCTCAACAACCAGCTCACCGATTTCAGCTTCGCCCCGCTGTCACCGGATGGCACGCCCGCCGCCAATGCGGTCGCAGGCGGCAAGCGTCCGCGTTCGTCCATGGCCCCCGCCATCATCCTCGACGCGCAGGGCCGTTTCGTCGCAGCGGCCGGCTCGCCCGGCGGCCCTGCCATCCAGGCCTATAATCTGCGCGCCATCGTCGGCCTGCTCGACTGGAAACTGGGCGCGCAGGCCGCCGCCGCCTTGCCCAATCTGGTCGCCAAGGGGGATCGCTATTCGGGCGACACCGCCCTGTTCGCCCCTGCCACCGTCGCCGGCCTCGCCGCCCGCGGCATCACGCTCCGCCCCGACGATCGCGAGAATAGCGGTGTCCATATCGTCCTGCGCCGCGCGAACGGCTATGAAGGCGGGGCAGATCCCCGCCGCGACGGCGTCGCCCGCGGCTACTGACTTCGGGTCCATCCGCTCTATATTCTCTCACAAAAGATTTTGAGAGGATGGTCCCGAAATGCACGACCCCGTCGTCATCGTCAGTTTCGCCCGCACCCCGATGGGCGCATTTCAGGGGGCCTTGTCCCCGGTCAAGGCCACCGATCTGGGCGCCACCGCCGTCCGCGCCGCCGTCGATCGCGCCGGGATCGATCCCGCCTCGGTCGATCAGTTGCTGATGGGCTGCGTCCTCCCCGCCGGTCTCGGGCAGGCCCCCGCGCGGCAGGCGGCGCTCGCCGCCGGCCTGCCCGATTCGGTCGCAACGGTCACCGTCAACAAGATGTGCGGATCGGGGATGCAGGCCGCCATCATGGCGCATGACATGCTGCTGGCCAGCTCCGCCGATCTCGTCGTCGCCGGCGGCATGGAGAGCATGTCCAACGCGCCCTATCTCCTCCAGAAGATGCGCAGCGGCGCGCGCATCGGCCATCAGGCGGTGCAGGACAGTATGTATCTGGACGGGCTGGAGGACGCCTATGACCCCGGCAAGCTGATGGGCCATTTCGCCGAGGACAGCGCGCGCGACTACCAGTTCAGCCGCGCCGAGCAGGATGACTATGCGCTCCGTTCGCTCGATCGCGCCACCGCCGCGATCGACAGCGGCGCGTTCGACGCCGAGATCGTCGCCGTCGCCGTCACCAGCCGCAAGGGCACCGAACGTATTGATCGGGACGAACAGCCCGGCAACGCACGGCCGGACAAGATCCCCACGCTGAAACCGGCCTTCTCGAAAGACGGCACGATCACCGCCGCCAACGCCTCCTCCATTTCGGACGGCGCCGCCGCCCTGGTCATGACCCGCGCCTCCATCGCCGCCGAACGCGGCCTGCCCGTCGCCGCACGCGTCGTCGCGCACGCCACCCATGCCCATGCCCCGGCTTTGTTCACCACCGCCCCGGTCGATGCGATCCGCAAGCTGCTGGCAAAGACCGGCTGGTCGATCGACGATGTCGCCCTGTTCGAAATCAACGAGGCCTTCGCCGTCGTCGCGATGATCGCCGCCCGCGATCTCGCCATCCCGTCCGAAAAACTCAACGTCAACGGAGGCGCGACCGCGCTCGGCCACCCGATCGGCGCATCCGGCGCACGCATCCTCGCCACCCTCATCGCCGCACTCAAGGCACGCGGCCTGAAGAAAGGCATCGCGGCGCTCTGCATCGGCGGCGGCGAGGCCACGGCCTTCGCGGTCGAGCTACCTTGATCCAACCCCGGTCAGATCGGGGGTTAAGCATTGGAACTCAAAACCCCGTCCATCCCGAGCGCAGTCGAGGGACCGACCAAGCGCAGCCGAGGTCGCCAACCTCACCCTTCTCGACCACGCTCGGGATGGACGGGGTCTCGAGGCAATTCGGAACGAAGTCACCCCCCCAGCCGCATCCCGATCCACAAGGTCCGGGGCGTCGCACGCTCGATCACGTTCGCGCCCGTCACCCCGGCCTCCACCCGCTTGTTCGCCAGATTCTCGCCGCGCACTTCCAGCGACAGCCGCCGCGTCACCGGCACCGCCGCCACCGCATCGAACGTCACCGCACCACGCAGGCGGCGGGCGTTCAGATCGTCCTCATATTGCGCGGACACATAGCGCATCGTTCCCGACAGCCGGTATCCCGCATCCGCCCAGCCCAAGGTCGCCGATGCCTGATGCCGCGGCGTCTGCGCCGGATCGCGGCCGTCCAGCGCCACCGCGCCGGCCTCCGCCGTCACCCGCGCATCGACAAAGGCATAGGATGCCGTCAGCCGGAACAGGTTGACCGCCACATCCGCGTCAACGGAAACACCACGCGACCGCAGATGATCCAGATTGCCGCGCTGGCGATAGGCGCCGCCCGCCGCGACGAAGCCCACGCCGGGGAACGTCCCCGGCCCTCGCCCCTGCGTGATATTGGCGATGGCGTCGTCCAGCCGGTTCCAGAACAAAGTCGTGCCGAAGCGGATGCCCGGAAAGGGCCGCCAGTCGACACCGCCATCCACCCCGCGCGATGTTTCGGGCGACAGCGCGGCATTGGCGGCAGTCGCATCGGTCCCCGCACGAAATGGCCGGTACAGCTCGTTCAGAGTCGGCAACCGCCAGCCCAGATAGGCCGCACCGCGCAACGTCACCGCATCGTTCATGCGCCACGCCACGCCGCCCCGCCCGGTCGGCTCCCACCCCTTGCGATCGGTGAACGCCGCATCGGTCAGCACCGCCCCCGTCGCGATGGTCGCTTCACGCAGGAACCCGTCCCGGATCCACCAGCGATCGATCCGCCCGCCCGCGGTCAGCGTCACGCCCTCCGCCGGCTCCCACGATCCTTCGGCAAATCCCCCGATCGTCATCGTCCGTCCCCCCGCCGCGCGGATCCGCGTCGGGGCCGCCGCGACGAAGGTGAACAATTCCTTCGTCTGCCCATCGGTCGTCCGCAGGTCGCTGCCGATCCGCAGCGTGAAATCCTCCCCCACCGGCGGCCGGATCTCGATCCGCCCGCCCGCCCCTGTGGCCGGCGTATTATACTGGTCCAGCGTCTGCGTGACCGTCGTCCGCGTCGCATTCACGCTGGCGAAGCTGCTGGTGAACTTGCGCGCCTGCACATAGCCCAGCACCTCATACCCCCACGCCCCGCGTCCGATCAGCCGAAGGCTGGCATCCGCGCCGACATTGCGATTGCCCGTAAACGCCGTCCCACGCTCGCGCCGGTCATAGAAACCCAGCCCGCTCGCCTGCAATTCGGTATCCACGCCCACCGGCACGACGCCGCGCAGCGCCAGACTGCCCTGTTCGTAAGGCGATGCTCGATCCACCGGCCCGCGCGCCTCCGCCACCACCGGCACGAACCCATCCCCGCGCGCATAGCCCCCGGCGATGAACCCGAACCCCGCCCCCAGCGGCGCGGACAGCATCGCATCCGCATCCACCGAATCGGGGCTGCCATAAGCCAGTCCACCCGACAGCCCGTCGCTGTCCCCCGGCCCCGCGCTTGATAGTTCCACCGTCCCGGCCAGCGCACCCGGCCCATAGACGCCACTGCCGCCGCCACGCGTCACGCGCACCCGCCCCAGCCGGATCGGGTCGAATGCCGGAAAGCTCACCCACCCGCCGAACGGATCGACCTGCGGCACCCCGTCCAGCAGCACCAGTGCACGGCTGGAGGCATTGCCCCCCAGCCCGCGCAACGTCGCGCCCTGGCTGGTCGGCTGCGCGGACCGGCTGTCCGACCGGCGAAATTGCTGGAACCCCGCCGCATCGCGCAACGCATCCTCCAGCCGCCCGCTCGCCGTGCCCGTCAGCCGGTCGCGTTCGATCGTCACGATGTCATAGGCGCGGTCGCCCGGTGCATCCGCAAGTCCTTGCCCCGTCACGATGATTTCGACGGGCACGGGTGCAGGAGGGGGAAGGGCAAGCATGATCGGATCGACACTCCGGGAATCGGGTGGCCCGCTTTAACCGTCAGATGCCGGCATACCATTCATAATCGTTGCTATCCTCCCACAACCCGCCCTTGCCGCCATAGATGCCGCGCAGATCGTCCACCACCTCGATCCGCATCAGATATTTCGCATGTTTATAGCCAAGCTGCCGCTCCACGCGCAGCCGCAGCGGCGCACCATTGCCCACGGGCAGCATCCGCCCGTTCAGCGCCCATGCCAGGATGGTCTGCGGATGCAGCGCATCCACCATGTCGATCGATTCATAATAGGGTGCCGCGCCGTAAAGATCGGCACAGTGAAATACGAGATAACGCGCCGTATTGCGCACCCCGGCCGCATCCAGCACCAGCTTCAGCGGCGTTCCGGTCCACCGCCCGATCGCGCTCCACCCCTCGACGCAATCATGCCGCGTCGTCTGGCTCAGCACCGGCATCGCCCCCAGTTGCGCCAGCGACAAGGCCAGCGGCCGCGCCACCATCCCGTCCACCACCAGCCGCCAGTCGGCAAAGCCATTGGCCAGCAGCACGGCGTAATCCGGCGTTCCCGGCATCCGCGTTCCGTTCGATCGGAAGACCGGGCTGATATCGCCCCCGTCAAACTCCCGCGCCAGCGCGGTCCGGTCGGACAGCAGCCGCTGCGCGCCCATCGTCACCCGCTCGCCCATCCGCAACGTCTCGCGAAACCCCTCCGATTCGTTCAGCCGGTCGCATCCCGGCAGCAACAGCCCTGCGCCCGCCAGCCCCGCGCCACGGATCAGCCCACGCCGTGTCAGGATGCTCATGCCACTTCCTCCGCCTTCGCGTCCGCGCGTTCGGGCGGCAGCCGGAACCACCCCGTCACCATCGACCGGATCTCATTCACCGGTCCCGCCAGCACCACCATCAGCAGATGCACGACGATGAACCCTGCCAGCAGCGCCATCGCGATGAAGTGCAGCGACCGCGCCGATTGCCGCCCGCCGAACAGGTCCAGCAGCCACGGCCACGCCGCGTCCATCGCGGGCGACATCGCCAGCCCCGTCAGCACCAGCAAGGGCAGGATCAGAAACACCACGCCGAAATAACTCGTTTTCTGGAGGATGTTGTATTTCAGCGCCGCCCGCCCCGCCGGAAAGCGCAACCGCGCATGGTTGCGGATATCGGCCCACACATGCCGGGGCGTCATCTCGGTCCGCGTCGGCGTCAGATCACGCACATGCCCCCGGACGAAACTCCACAGCCAGAAGGCGATCCCCGGCACCACCAGCAACCATGCGAAGAACAGATGCCAGCGCCGCGCAGCGGACAGGCTGTACCCGGTCGGGATCGTCGCCCATCCCGGAAAGGCGCGCCGCTGCACCACGCCGTCGCCATTCCGCCAATGGCCCAGCACGCCCGTCGTCGGCACCTGCACCGCGCCTACGCGCAGATAGCCCGCACTGCCGGTCGATCCGATCTCCAGCCACGCCCGGTCGCTGTTCGCGCCATATTGCCCCCAGTACAGCCGGCCATGCGCGTTGAAGATCATCAACCCGCTCATCAGCATGACGATCACCACGACCGCATTGATCCAGTGCCACAGCCGCACCGGCCATCGGTGCCGTTTCACCAACGGTCGCTCGTCCATCGCCATCCGCCACTCCCGGTTCGTCATCCCATCTACGATCGGGCGCGCCGCCCGGTTGCGCGCGCATCGCTGCACGCTTACGCTCACGTAAAGAGATAAGAGGATGTCCTAGCGTGGATTTCACCCCGCCCACAACCGCGCGGCCCCCGACGGCGCGTTCGGCAGCGCTCGCCCACGCCGCTCCCACCCGAAACCGCCAAGCCGAAAGTCCCACCATGTCGCTCTTCGATCTTACCGGCAAAGTCGTCATCATCACCGGATCCTCGCGCGGCATCGGCCGGGCGATCGCCACCGCCATGGCCGAACAGGGCGCGAAGGTCGTCATCTCCAGCCGCAAGCAGGACGCCTGCGACATCGCCGCCGCCGAGTTGAACACCCGCTTCGGTCCCGACACCGCGATCGCCATCGCCGCGTCTTTGTCGTCCAAGGACGCGCTCCAGACCCTCGTCACCGAAACCGAACGCCATTTCGGGCGGATCGACGTGCTGGTCTGCAACGCCGCCTCCAATCCTTATTATGGCCCGATGGCCGGCATCGCTGATGACCAGTTCCGCAAGATCTTCGACAATAATGTCCTCGCCAACCATTGGCTGATCGGCATGGCCGCACCCGCCATGGTCGCACGCGGCGAGGGATCGATCATCATCGTCTCGTCGATCGGCGGGCTGACCGCATCCACCTCGATCGGGGCCTACAACATCTCCAAGGCCGCCGACTTCCAGCTCGCCCGCAATCTCGCCGCCGAATTCGGCCCGTCCGGCGTCCGCGTCAACTGCATCGCCCCCGGTCTGATCCGCACCGATTTCGCCCGCGCCTTGTGGGAAAATCCCGACACGCTCAAATCCGTCACCCGCCACACCCCCATGCGCCGCATCGGCGAACCGCACGAAATCGCCGGCGCCGCCGTCTTCCTCGCCAGCCCCGCCGCCACCTTCATGACCGGCCAGACGATCATCGTCGACGGCGGCGCGACCATCGGCGCGGGGCTGTAGGGGGCAGCGCCACCGGATCGGCAGAACGCCGCCCCTGTTCCTTTGCCCGTCCCCTTCCTCGAACCGAACGGGAGCGGAGACGACGATCAATCAGACCGCGATGATCTGATCCCGCCCCGTCCATCCCGAGCGCAGTCGAGGGACCGGCCGAGCGAAGCCGAGGCCGCCAACCTCACGCTTCTCGACTACGCTCGAAGAGATCCCTCGACTGCGCTCGGGATGGACGGCAGTCCCATGTGACTGAGGATGATGTCATCCGCTCTGGCGGAGCGTAGCACAAACCACCGTCAATCTGCCGTCCAGCCCAAACCTTAGCCGAAAACCCCACAACCCAGACATCCCAACACCCAAAAACCTCACAAATTCCGCCACCACCCCATCTGGCACAGCCTTTGCAAATTCCCTGACATCGCCGGCAACCCCGCCGACGCCACGCAAACCACCAAGTCAGGGAGACCCCAAATGTCCGCATTCCCCATCGCCACGATCGTCCGCAACGCCGTCGCCGCGTCCGCCGCGCTGCTGCTGTCCGCCACCTGCGTCATCGCTGCGGTCGGCCCGGTCCACACCCCCGCCGTCCATGTCAGCATCGCCTGAACCCGCCCCCCGACTTCCATCACAGGAACCTGCCATGACCCGCTTCGCCCTCGACAAACGCAACGCCAAGATCATGGGCGTCTGCGCCGGTCTCGCCGACTATACCGGTCTCGATCTGCTGCTCGTCCGGATCCTGACCGTGCTGGCGATCATCGCACTGCCCGACGCCTGGGGCATCGCCGCTTATTTCGTCGCCGGCTTCTGCGCCCCCGCGCGCGAAAGCTGATCCGCCAGCCAGCGCGCGGCCACCGCCGGCGTCTCCTTGTCCGCATCGCGATCGACCCGGTAATTGGCCTGTCGCATGATCGCGACCGGGATCGCGCCGATCAGCGGCTGCAACGCCGCCCGCAACCGCGCATCGCCGGCACGGGCCTTCCCTACCAGCAACAGTGCATCATAGGATGGCACCGCATGTCGGGGATCGGTCAGCACGCGCAGCCCGTCCGCCGCGATCCGCCCGTCGGAGGAAAAGGCGGAAATCACGTCCGCCTGCCCGCCGGACAGCGCGCGGTACATGAACGTCGGGCTATAAGCGCGGCTATCGGCGAAGCGCAGGCCATAGGCTTCGCGGATCGTCCGCCATTCCGGCCGGTCCAGAAATTCCAGATCGGACGCCAGCCGCAGCCCCGGCGCAATCCCCGCCAGATCGGCGATCGTCTCCACCCCCGCGCGCGGCTTCATCGCCAGCGCATAGGCATTTTCGAACCCCAGCGGGCCGATCACCCGCGCGCCCTGCCGCCCGCGTAGCCAAGCATCGATCCCCGCCGCCATCGTCGGGGCCGGCGGCGTATCGGTGCGCTGCATCGCATTGGTCCAGATCGTCCCTGCATAATCGACATAGACGTCGACATCGCCGCTCTCCAGCGCACGCAGCGCCACGGCAGACCCCAGCCCCTCGCGATACCGCACCACAAACCCCGCGCCTTCAAGCCGGTCGCCGATCACCCGCGCGAGGATGAACTGTTCAGAAAAATTCTTCGCGCCGATCACCACCGCCGGTCGTGACGGCCAGAAGCTATAAACCCCCGCCGCCGCGACCACCGCCAGCAACAAAGCGGACGGCCCCACGATCCGCCACCGGCTCCGCCGCGCCACCCCCGTCTCGATCAGCCCCAGCAACGCGTCCGCACCCAACGCCAGCACCGCACTGGCGATGCAGCCGGTCAGCACCAGCGCCGTCGTCTCGGTCTGCAAGCCGGAAAAGATCAGATTGCCCAGCGACGGATAGCCGACCGTCGTCGACAACGTCGCCGCGCCGATCGTCCACACCGCCGCCGTGCGGATCCCCGCCATCGCCACCGGCGCGGCCAGCGGCACCTCCACCAGCCGCAGCCGCTGTGCGGGCGTCATCCCCAGCCCGTCCGCCGCCTCGATCACCGCCGGGTCGATCGCGCCCAGCCCCGCAACCACGTTCCGCAGGATCGGCAACAACGCGTAGAGCGTCAGCGCCAGCAACGACGGCAGGAAGCCCAGCGCCGGAATGCCGACCCCCAACAGCGCGGAAAGCCCCAGCAACACCGGATAGAATAAAGCCAGCAAGGCCAGCCCCGGCACCGTCTGCACCAGCGCCGCAAAGCCCAGCGCCACCCGCCGCAACAACGGCCGCCACATCGCCGCCACGCCCAGCGGCAGGCTGATCGCCAACCCGAGCAACAACGCCGCCGCCGCCAGCAGGATATGCGATGCCGCCAGCCCCGGCACCTGCCCGAATGCAGCGATCATGACGCAGCCAGCGCCTGCAAGCGCGCCGCCTGTTCGCGCGGCACCGCCACCAGCGCCGCCGCCGGGCCGTCCTTCGCCCGCAACATCTCCACCGGCGTCCCGTCCGCCACGATGCGCCCCGCCGCCATCGCCAGCACGCGATCCGCCAGCAGCAGCGCCTCGGCCATGTCATGCGTCACCATGATGGTGGTCAGCCCCAAGCGGTCATGCAGGTCACGCACCGTCCGCCCGATCCGGTCGCGCGTCACCGGGTCCAGCGCGCCGAACGGTTCGTCCATCAGCAAAATCTTCGCATCCCCCGCCAGCGCGCGCGCCACGCCCACGCGCTGCTGCTGCCCGCCGGACAGGTCGCGCGGGGAGCGGCTGGCCATCGCCGGGTCCAGCCCGACCTGCGTCAGCAACCCCGCCACATCGGGCATCGCCACGCCCAGCCGCGCGCGGATCGCGATATTATCCCCCACCGACAGATGCGGGAACAGCCCGACATGCTGGAACACATAGCCGATCGACCGCCTGAGCGTCGGCGCGTCCCCCGCCAACACGTCGTGCCCATCCACATGCACGCTGCCCGCATCGGCTTCGATCAGCCGGTTCACCATCTTCAGCAGCGTGGACTTGCCCGACCCGGACGTCCCCACCAAAGCGACGAAGCTGCCGGCCAGGATCTCCAGCCCGATCCCGTCGACCACCGCCACCCCGCCATAACGCTTCGTCACGTCCCGAAACGCGATGGCCGGGGCGGCGTTCACCCCGCCACCGCGTCGATCGCCTGCGCCATCGCGATGTCCCGAGCGGAAAGCCCGCCCGCATCATGCGTCGTCAGCAAAATCTCCACGCGATTCCACACATTCGACCATTCGGGATGATGATCCGCCTTCTCCGCCATCAACGCCACCCGCGTCATGAACGCGAACGCCTCGCCGAAATTGGCGAACAGGAAGGATCGTGTGATCGCATCGCGCGCATCGTCATGGTCCCAGTCGGGCAGCCCGTCGAGCGCATCGATCCGCTCGGCTTCGGACAGGGCTTCGATCATCGTTCGTTCCTCGGCTGGTACAGGCGCATAAGCGACGATAGGGTCGTGCGCATGGAGAAAGCAATCACCGGCCTCGCCCCCACCGCCGACGAGATCGAAGCACTCGCCCGCGCCGCGCTCGCCGCACTCCCGCCAGAATTTCGCGCGCATCTCGGCGACATCGCGCTCCAGATCGAGGAATTCCCCGAACAGGATGTGCTCGATCAACTCGGGATCGAGGATCCGTTCGACCTGACCGGCCTCTACACCGGCCGCCCGGTCGGCGAGAAGTCGGTCGCCGATTCCGGCACGCTGCCCGACATCATCCATCTCTACCGCCGCCCGCTGCTCGACGAATGGGTCGAAACCGGCGTCCGTCTCGATGCGCTCGTCACCCATGTGCTGGTGCATGAGGTCGGCCATCATTTCGGCCTGTCCGATGCCGATATGCACGCGCTGGAAGACGCCGCCGGATGACGCCCTCGCTGCGGCTGGACGGCCTCGCCGCCGAACGCGGCGACCGCCTGCTGTTCAAGGGCCTTGCCTGCACGCTCGGTCCGGGTGACGCGCTGCTCGTCACCGGCCCCAACGGCACCGGCAAATCCACCCTGCTCCGCATCCTCGCCGGCCTGCTCGATCCGCTGTCCGGCACCGTCACGCATTCAGGCGGCCTCGCGCTCGCCACCGCGGATGCCGACGCCCTCGACCACCGCCTCCCGCTCGCCGCAGCGCTCGACCACTGGGCAAGGCTCGACGGCACAGCAAACCGCGTCGGACCCGCCATGACCGCTATGGCCATCGCGCATCTCGCCGATGTCCCCGTCCGCATGTTGTCCACCGGCCAGCGCAAACGCGCCGGCCTCGCCCGCACCGTCGCCAGCGGCGCCGGCATCTGGCTGCTCGACGAACCCGGCAACGGCCTCGACGTCGACGGCCTCGCCCGGCTCGCAAAGGCAATGGCGGACCACCGCGCGACAGGCGGCATCGTCATCGCCGCCTCGCACCAGCCGCTGGACCTGACGAACGCCCAGCATCTGAATCTTGCGAAGGATCATGAAAACCCCCGCCTATCCCGAGCGCAGTCGAGGGACCGACCGAGCGAAGCCGAGGTCGCCAACATCACACATCCTGACGTCGCTCGAAAGGATTCCCTGGACGCTCCACCGGAACCCGATGACCCAAGTCCGAATCCGTTCGTCCCGAGCGTCGTCGAGGGACGTGCCACAAGCACTGCCCAGCGTATCGCAACGACGCTTGATCCGAATGCGGAAGATAAGGGTCACGATTCTCCAGCCCCGGACCATCTCGCAACGCCCGCCCCGAAAGGCACCCTAAGCCCCCTCCTCCGCCGCGACATCGCGCAACATTACAATGGCGGCGCAGCCACGCTCCCCATCCTGTTCTTCCTGATGGTCGCCACGCTCTTCCCCTTCGCGATCGGGCCAGACGGCGCGCTGCTCGCCCGCACCGGCGGCGGCGCGCTCTGGATGGCGGCGCTGCTCGCGGCGTTGCTCCCGGTCGATCGCCTGATCGAACCGGACCGCGCCGCCGGCATCTTCGATCAATATGCCGTCCGCCGGATCGGCGCGGAAACCGCCACCGCGACAAAGCTGCTCGCCCACTGGCTTGGCTTCGCGCCCCCGCTGATGCTCGCCGTCCTGCCCGCCGCCGCCCTGCTCCGGCTGGATGCCACAACGGTCCTGCGCATCGAAACCGGCCTCGCGCTCGGCACGCCCGGCCTCGCCGCCCTCGGTATCCTCACCGCCGCATTGACCGCCGGCCTGCGCGGGGCCGGCGCGCTCGCCGGTCTGGTCATGCTCCCGCTTGCCGTCCCGCTACTGATTTTCGGGGCCGGCGCGCTGGGCGATCAGGGCAGCGGCGCACTCAAGCTCCTCGCCGCCACCAGCCTTCTCCTGATCGCCATCACCCCCTTCGCCGGCGGCGCCGCGCTCCGGGCGGCGCGCGCCTGACGCGCTTGGAAGCGGGACGACTTCACGCCCCGCTTATCCCGAGCGAAGTCGAGGGACCGGCCGAGCGAAGCCGAGGCCGCCAACCTTCCCCACGCTGCGCAAATCTTCAGGAGAACGCCATTCTACCCTAATCACGCACCCAGCGCGCGAAGATCGCGGTCGGCATCAACAGCCCCCGCGCCTCTTCCCGCACCGCCATCTCGCCACATTCCACGCGCCCGCCAAGGTCAGCCGTCGCCTGCCGCAGCAATTCTGCGATCGCCAGCGACGACATCCGGATCGCATAGACGGTCAGCACCAGAAACTTGGACTCCCGGTCGAGCAGGTTGCGGCAATGCATGATGAGACCCGGCAAATGTTCTTCCAGCCGCCACACTTCCCCATCCGGTCCGCGCCCGAACTTCGGCGGGTCCAGCAGGATGCCGTCATACCGCTTGCCGCGCCGAACTTCGCGCGCGGCGAATTTCACCGCATCGTCCACCATCCAGCGGATCGGCCGATCGGACAGGTCGGACAGGAACGCATTCGCCTTCCCCGCCTCGACCGATTTCTTCGACGCATCGACATGCGTCACGGACACGCCCTTGGATGCCAGCGCCAGCGATCCGATCCCGGTATAACCGAACAGGTTCAGCACCTCAGAACCCTCGCCCACATGGCCGCGCATCCAGGACCAGACCGGCGCCATGTCCGGGAAGAAGCCCAGATGCCGGAACGGCGTATTCTGCGCAGTGAAGCGCAGATCGTCCCAGCGGATATGCCAGCCCCCGCGCGGCACATCGCGCGACAAATGCCAGCGCCCGCCGCCATCCTCGTCGGATGCGCCGATGAAATCGCCGTCCGCTTCCCAATTGGGAGTCGCCGGTGCCCACATCGCCTGCGGTTCCGGTCGAATGAATTTGAACCGCCCATAGCGTTCCAGCTTCCGGCCATGACCCGAATCGACCAGCCCATAATCGTCCCACGGCTCCGCGACGATCGTGGTGAGGCCGGGGGTTGCCAGATCGCTCATGCCGCCACCTTCAATGTCCCGCCGACCGTCGCCAGTGCTTCGCCGCCGGCCAGCGCTTTCGCCCCCGCCGCGCGTGCTTCCGCCACCGTCACCGCATCCAGCGCCGCCACCGTCTCCGCCACCGGCAGGATACGCCCATGGACCTGCAGGTTGCGCGCCAGATGGTCGCATCGCGACGCCACCGATTCGAGGCCCATCAACAACCCCGCCTTCGCCTGCGCCCGCGCACGCACCAGTTCCGGCTCGCTCAGATCCTCGGCGATCTGCGCCAGCACCGTCCGCGCCAGCGCCAGCGCCTGCGCCGCGCGCGGGCGCTCCGCTGCACAGTAAATGCCGAACAGCCCGGTTTCGGCATAAGCCTGCGTCCAGCTATAGATGCTGTAGGCCAGCCCGCGTTCCTCGCGCAGTTGCTGGAACAGGCGCGACGACATACCCCCGCCCGCCGCCGACGAAAATAACGACAAGGCGTGGATCTCGTCCGCCACATGCCCCGCCCCCGGCCACGCCGCCGCCAGATGGATCTGATCGAACCGCCGCCGGTCGTGATGCGTGCCGCCGCCGAACGTCGCCGCCGCCACCGGTGGCGCCACGCCCGCGCTCATGTCGCCGAACCGGCTCTCCGCCAGTTTCAGCAGCGCATCCTCATCCACCTTGCCCGCCGCCGCCAGCACCAGACCGCCCGGTCGATATTGCGTCTCCGTCCAGCGGCGCAGGTCGGCGGCGGTCAGCGTCGCCAGCGTCGCCTCGTCGCCCAGCACCGGCACGCCGATCGCCTGCCCCGGATAACAGGCGGATTGCAGATGATCGAACACGATGTCGTCGGGCGTATCCCGCGCCTCGCCCAGTTCGGACAGCACGACTTTCTTCTCGCGTTCCAGTTCGTCCGCGTCGAATTTCGGCGCGCGCACCAGATCGGCGATCATGTCGACACCCAGCGCCAGATCATCCGCCAGCAGCCGCGCATGATAGACGGTATGGTCGCGCGCAGTCCACGCGTTCAGGCTGCCGCCCACATCCTCGATATCCTCGGCGATCGCGCGCGCATCCCGCGCGCCCGCGCCCTTGAACACCATATGCTCGACCAGATGGGCCAGCCCGCCCTGCCCCGCCGCTTCGGACCGCGACCCGACATCGGCATAGACGCCCACCGCGAGCGTCTCCACGCCGTCCATCGGTTCGACCGCGACGGTCAGCCCGTTCGCCAGCCGATGCACCCGTGCCGTCATGCGCGCGGCTTCGCGTGCGCGGCGACATAGGCCTCGACCGCGTCCAGCGTGGCCGGCAGCTTCTCATAACGCTCCGCCCGGTCGAACAGCCCGGCGATCCGCGCCGGCAACACCGGCCGCCGCCCGATCGCCCGTTCCACCGCATCGCCGAACTTGGCGGGATGCGCCGTCGCCAGCGTCACCACCGGCACGTCCGCCGGCAAGCCGATGGCCCGCGCCGCCGCCAGCCCGATCGCCGTATGCGGATCGATCACCTGCCCCATGCGCGAACAGGCATGTTGCATCGCACCGGCCATCGCCTCGGCATCCACGCGCGCGCTGATGAAGATGTTGCCGGCCTCGGCCTGCATCGCCGGGGTCAGCGCCATCCGCCGATCGCGATCGAACCCACCCATCGCATGGCACAGCGCACCGGCATCGCGCCCATGCAGGTCGAACAGCAGCCGCTCGAAATTCGAGCTGACCTGAATATCCATCGACGGCGCGGCGGTCGCCGTCACCGTGCCCGCCGAATAATCCCCGGCCGACAGCGCCCGGTGCAGAATGTCGTTCACATTGGTCGCCACGATCAGCTTGGCGATCGGCAACCCCATCCGCGCCGCGCAATAGCCCGCGAACACATCGCCGAAATTGCCGGTCGGTACGGAGAAGGCCACCGGCTTCTCCGGCCCGCCCAGCCGCACCGCCGCGTAGAAATAATAGACGATCTGCGCCATCAACCGCGCCCAGTTGATCGAATTGACCGCCGAAAGCTCGAACGTCTCGGCAAAGGCGCGATGCGCGAACATCGCCTTCACCATCGCCTGCGCATCGTCGAAGCTGCCGTCGATCGCGATATTGTGGACGTTCGGCGCCAGCACCGTCGTCATCTGCCGCCGCTGCACTTCGGACACCCGCCCCTGCGGGTGCAGCATGAAGATGTCGACCTTGGTCCGCCCGGCCACCGCATCGATCGCCGCAGAACCGGTATCGCCCGACGTCGCACCCACGATCGTCAAATGGCTGTCCCGCCCGGACAGGAATTTCTCGAACAACAGCCCCAGCAACTGCAAGGCCACATCCTTGAACGCCAGCGTCGGCCCGTGGAACAGTTCCAGCAACCAATGCTGCCCGTCCAGTTGCACCAGCGGCGTGACCGCATCATGCTCGAACCGGCCATAAGCCTGCGTGCACAGGTCGCGCAGTTCCGCTTCGGACAAGGCATCGCCGACGAACGGCGCCATCACCGTAACCGCCGTCTCCACATAGGACTTGCCCTTCAGCCCGGCGATCGTCTCCTGGGAAAGGGTCGGCCACGTCTCCGGCACATATAGCCCCCCGTCCGACGCGAGACCGGCAAGGGTGACGGCCTCGAAGCCAAGAATGGGCGCGGTCCCGCGGGTGCTGACATATTGCATGACCCCGCCGCTTACGCGCCTGCGCGGCGGGGGGCAACCATGCGGTGCGGGCCGCCGTCATGCTCTTTCTTCATGCGCGACAAGCTATGCCCCGCCGTTGCGCGGCGACGGATTCATCCGCCGCCACAGGGCGATCCCGTAAATGACCAGCGCGATCCCGGCGAACAGGAACCATTGCACCGCATAGGCCAGATGATTGTTCGGAATCTCTTCCGGGCTGGGCCGCAGGCTCGGGGTCAGCCCCGGCGCGGCGGTATCGGACACCAGCAACAGCACATGGTCGCGATCCGCATCGATCGTGCCCGTCACGCGCCCGCCCGTCCAGCCGACCGGATTTTTCGGATCCTTCGACCAGCCCATGTCGACCGCCATGCCCGGCCCTTCCGCACCCGTCCGGCACAGTACCACATGCCGCCACCCGCTCTCGCCCGACAGACTGCGCCCGGCACGCGCACTCCATGTCGTCGGCTCCAGACACAGCCCGGCGCTCTTGCGATACAGCAACGCCCCGTCGCGCAACGGCATCGCCGGCCAGGCGACCATGGGCAGCCCCGGCGCGGCGGCATAGCGCGCCAACAATGCTTGCTTCTCATGCAGCCGGCGGATCTGCCAGAAGCCCAGCATCGTCATCCCGATGACCGCCGCCAGCACGATCAGCGTCGGCAGGACCGGGATCCGTTTCACGGCCGGTCGTCCGGCGTGTCGCCCCGGATTCGCCCTTCACGCGCATCGTTGCGATATTCGGCTAGGATCAGCATCGCCTTGGCGACGCGCAGCGATCCGATCACGGACAGCAGCAGGATCGGCGTCCAGACCAGGAAATGCACCCAGAAGGGCGGCGACAGCGTCAGTTCCAGCGTGATCGCCGCGATCGTGATGATCGTGCCGACGCCCAGCGTCAGGAACGCCGCCGGCCCGTCATCGACATGGAATTGCGCGAAGGCCAGCCCGCAGCGGCTGCATGACGGCGCGAACTTCGCCACACCCGCAAACAAGGTCCGCGCGCCGCAGCGCGGGCACAGCCCCTTCAATCCGGCAGCCACATATTCGGGGGAGAGATGGACAGGATCGGTCATGGACGCTGAATAGCATGATCCCCCCGGAACGCATCGCGGTTCCGGAGGGATCGGGGGTGGACGGATCGTCCCGGCAAGCGAAGGCGCGATCAGCCGGCGTGGATCGTCGCGCCGGCGCTGCCCCACACATAGATGGCGATGAACAGGAACAGCCACACCACGTCGACGAAATGCCAGTACCAGGCCGCCGCCTCGAACCCGAAATGCTGCTTGGGCGTGAAGTCGCCCTTATAGGTGCGCAGCAGACAGACGGCGAGGAAGATGGTGCCGATCAGCACATGGAAACCGTGGAAGCCGGTCGCCATGAAGAAGGCCGCGCCATAGTTCAGCCCTTTGAACGCGAACGGCGCATGGACATATTCATAGGCCTGGATCGACGAGAACAGCACGCCCAGCGCGATCGTGCACCACAGGCCCATCTTCAGTCCGGCCCGGTCGCCCTGCAACAGCGCATGATGCGCCCAGGTCACGGTCGTTCCCGAACAGAGCAGGATCAGCGTGTTGAGCAGCGGCAGATGGAACGGATCGACGACCTCGATCCCCTTGGGTGGCCAAACGCCGCCGACTGCATCGACCGTCGACGGGAACAGCGCGAAATCGAACCACGCCCAGAACCAGCCGACGAAGAACATCACTTCGGACGCGATGAACAGGATCATCCCGTAGCGCAGATGCAGCGACACGACCGGCGTATGATCGCCGGCATTCGCTTCCCGGATCACATCCGACCACCAGCTGTAGAAAGTGTAGAGGATGCCCGCCAGACCGAGGAAGAAGACCAGCCCGCCATGCGCGACGCTGTGCATCCACATGATCCCGCCGGACGCCATGACCAGCGCCGACATCGAGCCGAAGAACGGCCAGATGCTGGGTGGAAGGATATGATAATCATGGTTCTTGGCGCCGGCCATGTGCGGTCTTCCCCTGTTTCTTATCGTCGTCTTGGGTCGAACCCTAGCCCTTGGGGCCAGGCGAATCCACCGGATAGAATGTATAGCTGAGCGTAATCTCCGTCACGTCGCGCGCGTCCGGATCATCCAGAATCTTCGGGTCTATATAATAGGTCACCGGCATCCGCATCGTGGCACCCGCTTCCAGCGTCTGGTTGGTGAAGCAGAAACACTGGATCTTGGTGAAATATTTGCCGACCTGACTGGGCGTGACGTTGAACGCCGCGCTGCCCGTGATCGCATGGTCGGCCGCGTTGGTCGCGCTGAAAAAGGCCAGTTCGCGCGCGCCGATCGCGACCCGTTCAGTCAATTGCTCAGGCCGGAACGTCCAAGGCAGGCGCGAGCTGACATTCGCATCGAACCGCACCGAAATGACCTTGCCCACCACCGCGCCCGGCGCCTGCGCCAGCGTGCTGCGCTGCGTGGTCCCGTCGAACCCGGTATATTCGCAGAACATGCGGTAGAGCGGCACGCTGGCGAACCCCAGCCCCACCATCGCCGCGACCAGCAACAGCATCCAGTGCCGCACCCGCCGGTTGCGCTCGGCCAAGGTGCGGCCCGGCTGGATCGGCGGCACCGTCGCCATCACATGATCTTCGCGAGGCTGATGGCGAAGAACAGGATCGCCAGCGCGCCCAGTGCCAGCGCCATCACCAGCGCCCGGCTCTTCTGCCGCCGCCGATATTCGGCCAGTTCGGCCGGCGTCATCTCCACGGGGGTCATGCCAGCACCCGATCGGCGACCAGCGCGCCGAACAGCACGAACAGATAGAGGATCGAGAAGGCGAACAACTGCCGTTCCGGCTTCATCGCCGCCTGCACCGTCTCGCGACTCACCGCCACCCGCACCGCCAGCAGCGCGAAGATCGCGGTAAAGATGCTCGCGACGATGCCGTAAATCGCACCGGTCAGGCCCATCGGCCACGGCGCGACTGCCGCCACCGCCATCGGCACCGTGTAGAGCAGCACCTGCGTCCGCGTGACGGTCAGGCCGGAAACCACCGGCAGCATCGGCACGCCGGCTGCGGCATAATCCGTCTTCACATAGAGCGACAGCGCCCAGAAATGCGGCGGCGTCCACAGGAATACCAGCGCGAACAGCAGCACCGGCAGCACATCCACCTGCCCCGTCGCCGCAGCCCAGCCGATCAGCGCTGGAAATGCACCGGCCGCGCCACCAATCACGATATTCTGCGGCGTCCTGCGCTTCAGCCAGACGGTGTAAATGACCACATAGAAGAGGATCGAAACCGTCAGAATCGTCGCCGCCAGCAGATTGACCGCCAGCCCCATCAGCAGCACCGAGAAACAGGCCAACCCTACCCCGAAATGCAAGGCCGATCCGCGCGTCATCCGCCCGGCGGGCAGCGGCCGGTTGCGCGTGCGCTTCATCAGCGCGTCCAGATCCGCCTCATACCATTGGTTCAGCGCACCCGCCGCACCGGCCCCGAGCGCGATGCACAGGATCGCCGTGAAGCCGAGCACTGGATGGATCGCCACCGGCGCGGCCAGCATCCCGCATAGTCCGGTGAACACGACCAGAGTCAGCACGCGCGGCTTGCACAGCGCGACGAAGTCACGCCAGTCCGCGGGCATGGCAACGCTCGCGGGCGTTTCGATCGGTCGTTCGGGGTAAGCGCTGGATGCCATGTCACTCGATCATATCGCCGCCGCACCGTCCCATGTGGGTCCGGTGCGGCGATCCGGGAAGGCCCTTATCTAGTCGATTTTCGGCAAAGTCTCGAACTGATGATAAGGTGGCGGGCTTGGCAGCGTCCATTCCAGCGTCGTGGCGCCTTCGCCCCACGGATTGTCCCCGGCCGGCTTGCCGCCGATCAGCGAGACGACGAGGTTGACGAAGAACGCCACCATGCCCGCCGCCATCACCATATAACCGATCGTCGCGAGATGGTTATACCAGGCGAAGGCATCCGGATAATCGGGGATACGCCGCGGCATCCCGTCCAGCCCGAGGAAATGCATCGGGAAGAAAAGCAGGTTCACGCCGACGAAGAAGACCCAGAAATGGATCTGCCCGAGCGTCTCGTTGTACATCTTGCCCGACATTTTCGGGAACCAGTAATAGAAACCCGCGAACAGGCCGAACACCGCACCCAGCGACAGCACATAATGGAAATGCGCCACCACATAATAAGTGTCATGCATGTAGTTATCGATGCCGCCATTCGCCAGCACCACGCCCGTCACGCCACCCACGGTAAACATGAAGATGAAGCCGATCGACCACAGCATCGGCGTCTTGTAGCTCATCGAGCCACCCCACATCGTCGCGATCCACGAGAAGATCTTGATGCCGGTCGGCACCGCGATCACCATCGTCGCGGCGGTGAAATACATCTTCGTGTTCACGTCCAGACCGGTCGTGAACATGTGATGCGCCCACACGATGAAGCCGACCACGCCGATCGCGACCATGGCATAGGCCATGCCGAGATAGCCGAAGACGGGCTTGCGGCTGAACGTCGCGATGATCTGGCTGACGATGCCGAAGCCCGGCAGGATCATGATGTAGACTTCGGGATGGCCGAAGAACCAGAACAGATGCTGGTACAGGATCGGGTTACCGCCACCGGCCGCATCGAAGAAGGCGGTGCCGAAATTGCGGTCGGTCAGCAGCATCGTGATCGCCGCCGCCAGCACGGGCAGCGCGAGCAGCAGCAGGAAGGCGGTGACCAGCACCGACCACACGAACAGTGGCATCTTGTGCAGCGTCATGCCCGGTGCGCGCATGTTGAAGATGGTGGTGATGAAGTTGATCGCGCCCAGAATGGACGATGCGCCCGCCAGATGCAGTGACAGGATCGCCATATCCACCGCCGGCCCCGGCGACCCATAGGTCGACAGCGGCGCATACAGCGTCCAGCCATTGCCCGCGCCGCCGACGAAGGCGGACCCCAGCAGCAGCAGGAAGGCCGGCACGATCAGCCAGAAGGACACATTGTTCATGCGCGGAAACGCCATGTCGGGCGCGCCGATCATGATCGGAATGAACCAGTTGCCGAACCCGCCGATCATCGCAGGCATCACCATGAAGAACACCATGATGAGCCCGTGCGCGGTAATCAGCACGTTCCAGAATTGCAGTGCGGCATCGCCTTCCTGCCCCGACCAGGCTTCCAGATACTGGATGCCCGGCTGCGCCAGTTCGGCCCGCATCAGACCCGAGATCGCGCCGCCGATCACCCCCGCGAGAATCGCGAAGATCAGATAGAGCGTCCCGATGTCCTTATGGTTGGTGGACATGAACCAGCGCTGGAAGAAGGCCGGCTTGTGATCCGCGTCATGCGCATGGCCGGGGGCGTCATGCCCCTGGAAATGCAGCGCGTTGGCTGTGCTGTCGGTCATTTGGCCTGCGTGCCTTCATTGACGGTCGCGCCCTGCGCGACGGGCTGGGCGGGGACGGTCGCATTGAGGGTGGCGTCGCCGACGACGTCGGTGGCGCCCTCCGCCGGGGCCGTCGCCGCGGTGGCGGGGCTTTCGGCCTTGGTCGCATCGGGATTGTTCGCACCCGCCGCACCCGGCATCGTGCCGCCCTTGGAGGCGACCCATGCCGCGAATTGCGGACGGCTCACCACTTCCACGGCGATCGGCATGAAGGCATGGCGCGCACCGCACAGTTCGGAACATTGGCCATAATAGACGCCGGGGCGATCCACCTTGAACCAGGTTTCGTTCAACCGGCCGGGCACCGCATCCATCTTGGTCCAGAAGGCCGGCACCGCAAAGCTGTGGATCACGTCGGCAGAGGTCACGATCAGCTTCACGACGGCACCCGCCGGCACCACCATCCGCTCATCCACCGCCAGGAGGCGGGGACCGTCGGCATCCACACGGGCACGCTGGCCGGCGGTCACTTGCCCCGGCTCCTTCAGCATGTTCGAAACCAGCTCGAAATCGCCATTGTCGGGATATTGATAGGTCCAGTACCACTGGTTGCCGATCACCTTGATCGTCAGATCGGCGGGCGGCGGGCTATATTGCTTGGCCAGCAGCTTGATCGACGGCACCGCGATGATGAGCAGGATCACGACCGGGGCCAGCGTCCAGAACACTTCGAGCCAGGTATTGTGCGAGGTGCGCGACGGAGTCGGGTTGGCCGACCGGCGATAGCGGAACACCACCCACAGCAGCAGCGCGAGCACGAACAGGGTGATGATCGTAATGATCGGCATCAGCACGACATCGTGCATCCAGGCCGCATCCTGCCCGACTTCGGTCACCTGATCCTGCAGATGCGCGCGCCCGTCGGGCAGGCCGATGCCCGGAGTCGGCGTCGCCTGCGGGAAAGGCGCGGCAGCGGGGTCGCTCGCGGCGGGCGCAGCCGCGCCGGCCTGGCCGATGACGGGCGGCGTCGCGGGGGCGGGCGCAGCGGCGGTTGCGGATGCGGGCACGGCACCGTCCACCGATGGCGGCGTCGGGGCCGTCGTGCCGGACTGGATCGCCGCCGGGTTCGCGACCGCGGCCGGCGGTGCTGCGGTCTGCGCGAATGCCAGCGTCGGGCTTGCCGCCAGCGCTACCATCGCGATCATCGTCTGGAAGCTTTTCATTCATCCCCCGTTACGGGCGGCGAAACGCCTCTGCGTCCCTTTTTCGCACCGCTCATATCCTGCACCTATACGCCCGGCGGCGCGATGCCTCAAGCACTTGCCCCCCGAAAAGCCGGCGAGCGGTTGCGGCCCGCCCCGCGCCCTACTATCTGCGCCCGCAACGACCGCGGAACCGGGGGCCTGGGCGCAGATGACCGAAGACGAAGTGCTGGGTGAATTCCGTGCCGCCGGGGCGTTGCTGGAGGGGCATTTCATCCTCTCCTCCGGTCTGCGCAGCCCGCGTTACCTGCAATGCGCCCGCGTATTGATGGATCCAGCCCGCGCCGCGCGACTCGCGGAGGCGCTGGCCTTGTCCATCCCGGACAAGATCAAGATCCAGCTTGGTGCCGTCGTCAGCCCGGCCATGGGCGGCGTCATCATCGGCCACGAAATGGGTCGCGCGCTCGGGCTGGAGGCGATGTTCGTCGAACGCCCGACCGGCACGTTCGAATTGCGCCGCGGCTTCCGCCTGACGCCCGGCCAGAAGATCCTGCTGGTCGAGGATGTCGTCACCACCGGCCTGTCCTCGCGTGAGGCGATCAAGGCGATTGCGGCAGAAGGCGGCGAAGTCATCGCCGCCGCATCGCTGGTCGATCGCTCGAACGGGAGCGTCGATCTGGGCGTTCCCTTCTACCCGCTGATCCGGCTCGACGTCCCCGGCTATGCGCCCGACGCGCTGCCGCCCGAACTGGCGGCAATCCCTGCGGTCAAGCCCGGCAGCCGGGCGTCGTGACCGCCCATCTCCGGCTCGGCGTGAACATCGATCATGTCGCCACGATCCGGAATGCGCGCGGCGTCGGCTATCCCGATCCGGTCCGCGCCGGCTTGCTGGCGGAGGCGGCAGGCGCGGACGGCATCACCGCGCATCTGCGTGAAGATCGCCGCCACATCACCGACGACGATATCGCCCGGCTGACCGCCGCACTCACCGTTCCGCTCAATTTCGAAATGGCGGCGACCGACGAGATGCGCGACATCGCATTGCGCCACCGCCCGCACGCCGCCTGCATCGTCCCGGAAAAGCGTGAGGAACGCACCACCGAAGGCGGACTGGACGCCGCCGGGCAGCAGGACCGGCTCGCCCCGCTGGTCGCCATCTTGCGCGATGCCGGCATCCGCGTATCCCTGTTCATCGAGCCGCATCCCCGGCAGATCGAGGCGGCGTTGCAAATTGGCGCGCCAGTCGTCGAACTCCACACCGGTCTATACGCCGAACTGAGCGGGGATGCGCAGACCGCCGAACTGCGCCGCCTGTCCGACGCCGCCGCGCTGGCGGCAAAGAACGGAATCGAGGTTCACGCCGGCCACGGCCTGACCTTCGACAATGTCGCGCCGATCGCGGCGATCCCGCAACTGGCCGAACTCAATATCGGCCATTTCCTGATCGGCGAGGCGCTGTTCGGCGGGCTGGATGCCAGCATCCGCCACATGCGCGCGCTGATGGACGCCGCCCGGTGACGATCCGGTCCGGCCGGGCCGCACGGCCATGATCGTCGGCATCGGTTCGGACCTGTGCAACATCGACCGCATCCAGGCATCGCTGGACCGATTCGGCGATCGCTTCATCGACCGCGTGTTCACGGACACGGAGCGCGCGAAGGCGGAAAAGCGCCCCTTTACCCGCGCCGGCACCTTCGCCAAGCGCTTCGCCGCCAAGGAAGCCTTTTCCAAGGCGGTCGGGACCGGCTTCAAGCAAGGCGTGTTCATGCGCGACATCGGCGTGGCCAATCTGCCGTCCGGTGCGCCGACTCTCGTGCTGACCGGCGGCGCGAAGGCAAGGCTTGACGCCATCACCCCGCCGGGCCACGCCATCGATATCCATTTGACGATGACCGACGACCATCCCTTCGCGCAGGCCTTCGTCATCCTGTCCGCGCGCCCGATCCCAGAAAGACCGCCCCAGTGAGCGACTCCAAGGCCAGCCAGGCCATTCCGCCGAAAAGCACGCAGAAGACCACCGACTGGTGGGGCGAGGCGAAGGGGGTCTTCTGGCTGATCCTGGCGGTGCTGGCCTTCCACAGCCTGCTCGCCAAGCCTTTCTATATCCCCAGCGAATCGATGATGCCCACGCTGGTGAAGGGCGATCGGCTGGTCGTGACCAAATATCCCTATGGCTGGTCCTATGTCTCGCCCAGCTTCCACGTCCTGCCTTTCATCCAGGGCCGGCTGTTCGGCCGCCTGCCGACGCGCGGCGACATCGTGATCGTCACGCCCAAGGGCCAGTCGTCCGATTATATCAAGCGCGTCATCGGCCTGCCGGGGGATCGGCTGGCGGTCGTCAACGGCACGGTCATGCTGAACGGCGTAGCCGTCAAGCGCGTGTCCGCCGGCTCCGCGAGGATCCCGGTCGATGCCAATGTCCCGTGCGATCAGCCGCAGGTCATGCAATTCCGCACCACCGGCGCGGATGGCCGGCTTTATTGCGAACTGCCCGTAGTGCGTGAAACGTTGCCCGGCGGCGCGACCTTCAACACCATCGATCTGGGCGACTATCCCGCCGTCGACGATTATCCCGAAATCACCATTCCGGCGAACCATGTCTTCCTTATGGGCGACAATCGCGACCAGTCCGCCGACAGCCGCGTGCCGGCCGACCAACTGGGCCTCGACGGTCCCGTGCCCTATGAAAATCTCGGCGGCCGCGCCGAATTCATCACCTTTTCGCTCGACGGTACGTCCACGCTGCTGAACCCGATCAGCTGGTTCACCGCGATGCGCGGCGATCGTGCCGGCACCAGCCTGCACCCCGATCGCAGCGCCGCGCCGGCGGCCGCCAAATGAGTAACGACACCGCCCGTTCGGAGGCCCCCGGCCCCACCGACAATACCGATCCGCTGACGCAGCGCGAGGTTTTGCGCGCCGCGGTCTGGCTCGGAATGGCCGCCACGCTCTACATCGCATGGACCCTGTCGCAGACGATCCTCGTCATCATCGGGGCCTTCGTGATCTGCCAGATGCTCGACGGCGGCACCCGCCTGCTCGGCCGCATCCTGCCGATCGGCCGCGCCTGGCGGCTGCTGATCGTCTGCCTGTTCGTCCTCGGCTTTCTGGTCTGGACGGTCGCCTTTGCCGGTGCTTCCATCGCGGGCCAGTTCGACATGCTGCGCACGACGATCACCGAGCAGAGCATGCGCGTTCTCGCCTGGGGCCATTCGATGGGCCTGAGCGTCGGCAATACGCAGATCAACCAGATCGGCCAGCAACTGATGGGGTCGATCGGCAAGCTGACCTCGGCGGTCGGCAGCGCCTTCGGGGCGATCTCGTCGCTCGCGATGATCGTGGTCCTCGGCCTGTTCTTCGCGATCGAACCCAAGCTCTACGAACGCGGCATTGCGTGGATGCTGCCCATGCACAAGCGCGATGCCTTCTACGTCACCGCCGCCAAGATGGGCCACACGTTGCGGATGCTGATGGCCGGTCGCCTGCTCGGCATGGCGGTCGAAGGCGTCGGCACATGGGCACTGCTCGCGATCGGCGGCGTGCCGATGGCGGGGCTGCTCGGCATCCTCACCGGCCTGCTCGCCTTCCTCCCCAATATTGGCGCGATCGTCTCCGGCGTGCTGATCGTGCTGGTCGGGTTCAGTCAGGGCGTCGAAACCGGCCTGTGGGCGGTCGGCGTCTATTGCGTCGTGCAGGTGCTGGACGGGTACATCATCGTGCCCATGGTGGCGAAGCGCTCGGTCGATCTCGCTCCCGCGCTGGTGCTGGGCGCGCAGTTGCTGTTCGGCGCGCTGTTCGGCATTCTCGGCCTCGCGCTGGCCGATCCGATCGTCGCCATGATTAAAGTGATGCTGGAACAGCGATCGAAAGCCGCGTCGGGCGAGCAGGAAAGACTTTCGTAACCCTGATCGCCTAGAATCGTCCCAACACAAGGGGGACGATCCATGTTCGTGAAGATCAACGAATTCGACACCGCCACGGCAACGCCCGTTCCCGCACCGGTGCCGGCAGCCGTGACGGTCACGCGCCATCCCTGGCCCAACGCGGTCCACGGGTTGGCCGGTCTGGCCTTCATCGCGGCTTTTGTGCCCATCACCCTGCTCTGCTGGGCGATCCTGGGGACGATGCTCGTGCTCAAATTCGGGGTCGATGGCTGCAACTATGTCGGCCGCGTGCTGCTCGGCGACCGCCCGTCGCGCTGAGCCGCCGCAGTCATTGCAGACGCCGGGCAACGCGATTTCAGCCCGGCCCCTGCCCTACGGCGACGGTCCCAGCCGCCACCGGACCAGAATAAGCCGTGCCCGTCGTAGCTTAACGGACCCACCCGGCCTCATGCTGCAATTGCGAAACGGCTCTTGCGCAAGGACCGCGAATCAGGCACCTTCATGGGGCCGGGCAAGGATGCCCGACACGAGATAAGATGGTCCGGCTCCAACGAGGGGGTCTGACCATAGCGGATGATCCAGCGATCATTCACCGGCAACGAAGCCGCCCGGATGCGCCTGCAAAGGCTGCCGTCCGGGCGGCTTTTTCTTTGTCCATCGCAGATGGGGGCATGACATGGCGACCGCGTTCTGGAACGGCGAAAAGACGGCGAAACCCGATGGCTTCTGGGCCAGCGGCCATACGCCGACCTTGATCGCCGCCTTTCTCTATTTCGATCTGGCCTTCATGGTCTGGGTGCTGCTCGGCCCGCTCGCGCCGGACATTGCGCGGACGCTGGCGCTGACGCCCGCGCAAAAGGGACTGATGGTCGCCACCCCGACCTTGGCCGGGGCGCTGCTCCGCGTCGTCAACGGCCTGCTCGTCGATCGTATCGGGCCGAAGCGGTCCGGCGCGATCAGCCAGTTGATCGTGATCGCCGGCCTGTTCACGGCATGGCTCGCCGGGGTGAACAGCTTTGCCGGCACGCTGATGCTCGGCGTCATCCTCGGCTTCGCCGGGGCCAGCTTCGCGATCGCGCTGCCGCTCGCCAGCCGCTGGTATCCGCCGGAACATCAGGGCAAGGCGATGGGCCTTGCCGGCATGGGCAATTCGGGCACCGTGCTCGCCGCCCTGTTCGCACCCACGCTCGCCAAATTGTTCGGCTGGAACGCGGTGCTCGGCCTCGCCTGCATCCCGCTCACGCTGGTCCTCGGCCTCTACCTCATTCTGGCGAAGGACGCGCCCAACGCCCCGCCCGCCAAGAGCCTCGGCCAATATTTCACCCCGCTGAAGCAGGCCGACGCCTGGTGGCTGATGGGTTTCTACGCGGTCACCTTCGGCGGCTTCGTCGGGCTGGCGGCGTCGCTCCCCATCTACTTCACCGATCGCTTCGGCCTGTCGACGATCACCGCCGGCTATTGCACCGCCGCCTGCGTCTTCGCCGGGTCGCTGGTGAGGCCGATGGGCGGCGCGCTGGCCGACAGGATCGGCGGCGTGAAGGCGCTGTCCGTGGTGTTCGTCGTCGCCGCCATCGCGCTGGCCGGGGTCAGCGGCGCGACCACCATCGGCGCGGCGCTTGCCCTGTTCGTTCTCGCAATGCTCGCGCTCGGCACCGGCAACGGCGCGGTGTTCCAGCTCGTGCCCCAGCGTTTCTCCGCAGAAATCGGCGTGATGACCGGACTGGTCGGCATGGCCGGCGGCATCGGCGGTTTCTACCTCGCCTCCTCGCTCGGCATCGCCAAGCAGGCGACGGGCAGCTTCCAGAGCGGCTTCCTCATCTTCGCCGCGCTCGCGCTGATCGCGTTGGCCGGGCTGACCATGGTCAAGGGCCGCTGGCGGCAAAGCTGGGGCACCGCCGCCGGCGTCCGCATCTGACCCTTCTCTTCTGACAGCATTGGACGATCCGATGAAACATCAACCCATCCAGCCCGCCGGCGAAGACCGCCGCGACCATCTGGTCGTGATCGGCAACGGCATGGCGGGCTGCCGCGCGGTGGAAGAATTGCTGGCGCGCGATCCCACCCGCTACCGCGTCACCATCTTCGGCGCCGAACCGCATGTGAACTATAACCGCATCATGCTGTCGCCGGTGCTGGCGGGGGAGAAGACGTTCGAACAGATCGTCATCAACGATCACGCCTGGTACGCCACCAACGCGATCGAACTGATCGCGGGCGATCCCGTCGACAGCATCGACCGCGCGGCGCAGACCGTCACCGCCCGTTCCGGCCGCACGGTTCATTATGACCGGCTGCTGATCGCCACCGGATCGGATCCCTTCATCATCCCGGTGCCGGGCAAGGATCTGCCGGGCGTCATCGGCTTCCGCGACATGAAAGATGTGGATCATATGCTCGCCGCCGCCGGGCGCGGCGGCGATGCGGTGGTGATCGGCGGCGGCCTGCTCGGGCTGGAGGCAGCACATGGCCTCAGCCTCCGTGGGATGAAGGTCACCGTGCTGCACATCATGCCGACCCTGATGGAACGGCAGCTGGACGAGGCCGCCGGCTGGCTGCTCAAATCCGCGCTGGAGGCGCGCGGCCAGACCATCCTCACCGGCGCGGACACGGCGGAAATCGTCGGCAGCGATGCGGTGGAAGGCGTCCGGCTCAAGGACGGCACGCTGATCCCCGCCAGCCTCGTGGTGATGGCGGTCGGCATCCGCCCCTCGGTCGCGCTCGCCCGCGCTGCGGGGCTGGCGGTCGGTCGCGGCATCCAGGTCGACGATCATATGGTCACCAGCGATCCGGCGGTCCTCGCGGTCGGCGAATGCGTCGAACATGACGGCAATGTCTACGGCCTCGTCGCCCCGCTCTGGGATATGTGCCGCGCGCTGGCGGACGGGCTGGTCGATGCGCCCAGCGGCTATCGCGGCTCGGTGACCTCCACCAAGCTGAAGGTTTCCGGCATCGACGTCTTCTCCGCCGGGGATTTCTCCGGCGGCGCGGGCGCGGAAGATATCGTGCTGCGCGACGCATCGCGCGGCGTCTACAAGCGTGTGGTGGTGCGCGACGACCGCATCGTCGGCGCGGTCCTCTATGGCGACACCGCCGATGGCGGCTGGTATTTCGACCTGCTGAAGCGCGGCGCGGATATTTCCGACATGCGCGACATGCTCATCTTCGGCCAGTCCTTCGCCTCCGGAGGGGGGCAAGCGGACCCTAAGGCCGCCGTTGCGGCGCTCTCGGACGATGCCGAGATTTGCGGCTGCAACGGCGTCACCAAGGGTCAGGTCGTCTCCTGCATCGCCAAGGGCGCGCACAGCCTCGATGCGGTGCGCGGCACCTGCAAGGCGTCCGCTTCCTGCGGATCCTGCACCGGTCTGGTCGAAACGCTGCTCGCGCTCACGCTGGGCGACGAGGTCGAGGCCGGGCCGAAGACGATGTGCAAATGCACCAGCTTCGGCCATGATGATGTCCGCCGGGAAATCGTCGCGCAGGACATGCGCGCCATTCCGGAGGTGATGCAGAAGCTCCATTGGTCCACGCCCGACGGCTGCTCGTCCTGCCGCCCCGCGCTCAACTACTATCTCCTCTGCGCGCTCCCCGGTATTTACATCGACGATCAGCAGAGCCGCTTCGTCAACGAACGGCTCCATGCCAACATCCAGAAGGACGGCACCTATTCGGTCGTCCCGCGCATGTGGGGCGGTCTCACCAGCCCGAAGGAACTGCGCGCGATCGCCGATGTGGTGGAGAAATTCAACGCGCCGATGGTCAAGGTCACCGGCGGCCAGCGGCTCGACATTTTCGGGATCAAGAAGGAGGATCTCCCCGCCGTCTGGGCGGATCTGAACGCCGCCGGCATGGTCAGCGGCCATGCTTATGGCAAGTCGCTGCGCACCGTGAAGACCTGCGTCGGGTCCGAATGGTGCCGCTTCGGCACGCAGGATTCGACCGGTCTGGGCGTGAAGATCGAACGCATGACCTGGGGAAGCTGGATGCCCCATAAATTCAAGATCGCCGTCTCCGGCTGCCCCCGCAATTGCGCCGAAGCGACGATCAAGGATTTCGGCATCGTCTGCGTCGACAGCGGCTACGAACTGCATGTCGGCGGCAATGGCGGCATCAAGGTCCGCGCAACGGACTTTCTGTGCAAGGTGACGACGGAGGAAGAGGCGATGCATTACTGCGCCGCCTTCATCCAGCTCTACCGCGAGGAAGCCCGTTATCTGGAACGCACCGCGCCGTGGATCGAACGGGTCGGCGTCGTCTATCTGCGCGAACGTATCGCGGACGACGAAGCCGGGCGCGACGCGCTCGCCGCCCGCTTCCACCACGCGCAAAGCTTCTCGCAGGAAGACCCATGGGCCGCGCGCGTCGAAGGCGCGGAACGCGAACATCATGCGCCCATGGCGCGCTTCACCCCGCACCGCGCGGCTGTTCTCGAAGGGATCGACGCATGATCGGCGACTGGATCGATATCGGCTGGGTCGATGAAATCCCCGTCCGCGGCAGCCGCACGGTGCAGGTGGCGGATGGCGACGACATCGCCGTCTTCCGCACCGGCGACGGCGCGGTCTTCGCCATGCTCGATCGCTGCCCGCACAAGGGCGGCCGCCTGTCGCAGGGCATCGTCCATGGCGGTGCGGTCGCCTGCCCGCTGCACAATTGGCGCATCTCGCTGTCGACCGGCGAGGCGCTGGGCGACGACAAGGGCTGCACCCCCACCATCCCGGTCAAGATCAGCGGCAACCGCGTCCTCCTCTGCCGCACGTCGACGCTGAAGGCGGCGGCATGACGGGCAACATCCCATCCTCCGACCTTCTTCCCCCTCTCCCCTCCGGGGAGAGGGTCGGGGTGCGGGCCCGACGTCTCACCAAGACCGCCACCCGCCACCCCCAAAGGCCAGCCGCCCGATGATCCGCACCACCTGCGCCTATTGCGGCGTCGGCTGCGGCATCCGCGCGACCGTCACCGGCGATCGCACCGTGCGGATCGAAGGCGACGCCGATCACCCCGCCAATGCCGGCCGCCTCTGTTCCAAGGGCACGCATCTGGGCGAGACGGTCGGGCTGGAAGGCCGGCTGCTGTCCCCCATGATCGGCAAGCGCGCCGCGTCGTGGGACAAGGCGCTCGATCTGGTGGCGAAGCGCTTCCGCGACACGATCGCGCAGCATGGTCCGAACAGCGTCGCCTTCTACGTCTCGGGCCAGTTGCTGACCGAGGATTATTATGTCGCCAACAAGCTGATGAAGGGCTTCATCGGCTCCGCCAATATCGACACCAATTCCCGTCTCTGCATGTCCAGCGCGGTCGCCGGTCACATGCGCGCCTTCGGGGAGGATATCGTCCCCGCCTCCTATGACGATCTCGACGCCGCCGATCTGGTCGTGCTGGTCGGGTCGAACACAGCCTGGTGCCACCCGATCGTCTATCAGCGGATCATGGCCGCCCGCGCCGCCCGCGGCACCAAGCTGGTCGTCATCGATCCGCGCCGCACCGAAACCGCGGACGAAGCCGATCTTCATCTCGCCATCCGCCCCGGCACCGACGTCGCGCTCATGAACGGCCTGCTGGCATGGTGCCGGGGCGAGGGGCTGGTCGACGACGCCGCGCTCGCCGCCACCGTCGCCACGCCCGATGGATTCTGGGAAGCGCTGGAGGCCGGCACCGATCTCTGGTCCACCGCGCGCCTTTGCGACGTGCCGCCGGCCGATCTCCGCCGCTTCTACGAACTGTTCGCCGCCACCCCGCGCACCGTCACCATGTTCAGCCAGGGCATCAACCAGTCGCTGGCCGGCACGGATCAGGTCAATGCGATCCTGAACCTCCACCTCGCCACCGGCCGCATCGGCAAGCCGGGTGCCGCCCCCTTCTCGATCACCGGGCAACCCAATGCGATGGGCGGGCGCGAGGTCGGCGGCCTCGCCTCCACGCTTGCCGCCCATATGGATTTCGCACCCGAAAATGTCGCCCGCGTCGGCCGCTTCTGGGCCGCGCCGTCCATGGCGACGAAGCCCGGTCTGAAGGCGGTCGATCTGTTCCGCGAACTGGGCGAAGGCCGCATCAAGGCGCTCTGGATCATGGGGACCAACCCCGCCGTCTCCATGCCCGATGCCGGCCGCGTCCGCGATGCGCTCGCCGCCTGCCCGTTCGTCGTCGTCAGCGACGTGATCGCCGACACGGACACCGGCGCCTTCGCCCATGTCCGCCTCCCCGCCGCCGCCTGGGGCGAAAAGGACGGCACCGTCACCAATTCGGATCGCACCATCAGCCGCCAGCGCGGCTTCCTGCCGCTGCCGGGCAAGGCGCGCCCGGACTGGTGGATCGTCACGCAGGTCGCACAGCGCATGGGCTGGAAAAGCGCCTTCGCCTATGATCGCCCGGCGGACATCTGGCGCGAACATTGCCGGCTTTCCACCTATCAGAATGACGGCCGGCGCCTGTTCGCGCTCGCCGGCCACGCCGCGATGGGCAATGCCGATTATGACGCGATGACCCCGTTCCGCTGGGGCGGCACCCCCTTCGCCGATGGCCGCTTCTCCACGCCGGACGGCCGCGCCCGGCTGGTCCCGGTCGCGCAGAAAGCCGTCGCCGCCCCGCTCGCGCGCTGGCCGATGACGCTCAACACCGGCCGCTACCGCGATCATTGGCACACAATGACGCGCACCGGCCTGTCACCCAAACTGGCGCGCCACCGCGAGGAACCGCTGGTCGAACTCCACCCCGCCGATGCCGCCCGGCTGGGGATCGACGACGGCGCGCTCGCCCGCGTCGCCACGCCGCAGGGCGAAAGCCTCTACCGCGCGCAGATCACCGCCGCGCAACGCGAAGGCGAAGCCTTCGTCCCGATCCACTGGACCGACCGCACCGCCACCGGTGGCCGCACCGGCCTGCTCCCGCGTCCGCTGGCCGATCCGGTTTCCGGCCAGCCCGGCTTCAAATCCACCCCCGTCCGCGTCGAGGCGGTCGCCACCGCATGGCGCGGCTTCCTGATCCTCAACGACGAAGCCGCCACCCGCCCCGATTGCCTGTGGGCCACCCGCGTCGCGGTCCCCTGCGGCACCGCATGGGATCTGGCGGGTGACGGCGATCCCGCCACGCTCGATGCGTTGCTGCCACGCGGCCAGCGGATCGAGGCGATCGACGCCGCGCGCGGCACCCGCCGTATCGCGATCCTCTCCAACGGTCGACTCGCCGCCGCCTTGTTCGTCACGCGCGACGGCACCCTCCCCCCGCGCGACTGGCTGGTGGCCCAACTCGCCGAACCCGTCGCCGCCCCCACTTTGCTCGCCGGCCGCGCACCGGGCGCGCAGATCGATCGCGGCCCGATCATCTGCGCCTGTTTCGATGTCGGGCTGAAGACCATCCTCGCCACCATCGCCGAACAGCGTCTGGCCGATGTCGCCGCGATCGGCACGGCGCTGAAGGCCGGCACCAATTGCGGCTCCTGCCGCCCCGCACTCGCGCGTCTCCTGCTCGAAGAAGGATCGACCCATGCCGCATGATTTCGCACCCGGCACCGTCTGGCTGGTCGGCGCCGGCCCCGGCGATCCCGATCTGCTGACGCGCAAGGCCGAAAAGCTGATCCGCGCCGCCGATATCGTCTTCTACGATGCGCTGGTCGGCCCCGGCGTGCTCGATCTGGTCCCCGCCGGCATCGAACGGATCGGCGTCGGCAAGCGTTCTGGCCGCCATTCCAAGGATCAGGGATCGATCAACGACCTCCTCCTCGCCGCCGCACGGGCCGGCAAACGCGTGGTCCGGCTGAAAGGCGGCGATCCCTCCATCTTCGGCCGCTCGACCGAGGAGATCGATCATCTGGCGCAGGCCGGCATCCCCGTCCGCATCTGCCCCGGCATCACCGCCGCCAGCGCGGCGGCGGCATCGGGCAACGCCTCGCTCACGCTGCGCGGCCTCGCGCGCAAGCTCACCTTCGTCACGGCACATAGCCGCGCGGGCGAGGCGCTCGACCTCGACTGGACCGCACTCGCCACGGCGGACGCCACGCTCGCCGTCTATATGGGCCGCGCCGCCGCCGCCGAGGTCGCGCGCGAACTCATCGCCGCCGGCCGCGCGCCCGACACGCCCGTCATGATCGCGGTCAACGTCTCGCTCCCCACCGAACGCATCCTCCGCGGCCGCCTCTCCGCACTCGCCTTCCTCGTCGAAACGATCAGCGACACCGATCCGGCGCTGCTGCTGATCGGCGAAGCGGTCGGCGCGTCCGCCTTTCCTTCCTGCACGAGTGCGAATATCGTGGCGCCTATGGTAGCCTGACCGATGGACGACACTACGAAAGACGAAGCGGCGCAGGCCGATCGGTTCCGCATCCAGACCGGCGGTCTCACCATCGCCGGCCTGATCCTGGCCTTCTGCCTGTCCCCGCTCATGGCCCATGCAAACCGCTCCGGTCTTGCCTGGGGCGGGTTCCTGATCGCCATGTCCGCGGCGATGTTGTATTATATCACTCTGGGGCCGCAGACCGATCTCAAGACGGCGCACCGGGTCGTCGGCGGGGTGGGCATGATCGGCCTGCTCTGCCTGATCGTCACCTTTACGGCGGCCATGACCACAGCCGAAAAATTCGATCGGGAATGCCAAAGGCAACAGCTTCGCATGATGGATGACGACACCAGCGCGGCCCCGGGCGAACATCCCGCTTCGGGACATGACATGTTCGATGCGATGGGCTGTCGCTGGGTTCCGCTTGACCGCCCCGCCAGACCGGCATCGCCCCAGCCCGCACCCTCTGCGACGCCGATGAAAGCAAAACCCGGAAATCCCTAAATCAAATCCGGCGGCCCGAAATCCATCCCGATCCCCCGCTTTGCGCCTGCTGCCTGTCCTAAACCCGCAAAATTGCAGACATCCGGCCCCGTCTCCTCCTATATGCACGGCATGACCCTGCGAACATTGTTCCTGCTTCCGCTGCTGGCCGGCCTCGGCTTGCTGAATCCGACCGTTGCTCAGGCGAAGCCACCCTTGGTCCTCGCCGCCGCCAGCCTGCAGGAATCCCTCACCGCCGCTGGCGACGCATGGGCCGCGCGCCGCCACGAAAAGCCGGTCCTGTCCTTCGCCGCTTCCTCCGCGCTCGCCCGCCAGATCGACTCCGGCGCGCCCGCCGATCTCTTCATCTCCGCCGACGAACCATGGATGGACGATGTCCAGAAGAACGGCATGGTCCGCCCCGGCACGCGCGTCTCGTTCCTCGCCAACCGGCTGGTGCTGGTCGCACCGGCGGGCAAGGGTGCGCGGCTCACGATCGGCCGTGGCTTCCCGCTCGCCCGCGCGCTCGGCACCGGCCGGCTGGCGATGGCCGATCCGGATGCCGTCCCCGCCGGCAAATATGGCCGGGCCGCGCTCACCGCGCTGGGCGTCTGGCCCGCCGTCGCACCGAAGGTCGCCCGCGCCGACAATGTCCGCGGCGCGCTGGCGCTCGTCGAACGCGGCGAGGCCCCCTATGGCATCGTCTATGAAACCGATGCGAAGGCATCGAAGGGCGTCCGCATCGTCGGCGTCTTCCCGGCGAACAGCCATCCGCCCATCACCTACCCGGTCGCGCTGCTCAAATCCGCGACCAGCGCGGAGGCCGAGGGCTTTCGCCGCTTCCTGATCTCCGCGCCGGGCAAGGCGATCTTCCGCCGATACGGCTTCACCACGCGCTGATCGCGGATGTTGCTCGGTCCGGACGATCTGGCGATCGTCGCGCTGTCGCTGAAGGTCAGCGGCGTCGCGATGGCGGTCGCACTGCCGCTGGCCTTCGCGCTGGCCTATCTGCTGGCGCGCGGGCGCTTTCCCGGCAAGGCGCTGGTCGATGCCATCGTCCATCTGCCGCTGGTATTGCCGCCGGTCGTCACCGGCTGGCTGCTGCTGCTCGCCTTCGGGCGCAATGGCCCGGTCGGCGGCTGGCTGGAATCGCAATTCGGCATCTCGGTCATGTTCCGCTGGACCGGGGCCGCCATCGCCGCCGCGATCATGGCGCTGCCGCTGATGGTCCGCGCGATCCGCCTGTCGATCGAATCGGTCGATCGCCGGCTGGAAGGCGCAGCGCGCACCCTCGGCGCAGGGCCATGGCGCACCTTCGCCACCATCACCTTGCCCTTGTCCATGCCGGGCGTGCTGGCCGGGCTGGTGCTCGGCTTCGCCCGCTCGATCGGCGAATTCGGTGCGACCATCACCTTCGTGTCGAACATTCCCGGCGAAACCCGCACCTTGCCCATCGCCATCTACTCGGCGCTGCAAATTCCCGGAAATGACGGCACCGTCTTTCGCCTCGCCAGCATCGCCGTAGCGCTGTCGCTGGTGGCACTGATCCTGTCCGAATGGCTGGCGCGGCGCGGCACCGATCACAAGGACCGTCATGTCCTTTGACGTCGCCATCGCCCGCACGCTCGGCACCACCCGCATCGATATCGCCTTCACCGTGGAAGACGGCCTGACCGTGCTGTTCGGCCCCTCCGGCGTCGGCAAGACCTCGGTGCTGAACATGATCGCCGGCCTGCTGAAGCCCGATCAGGGCCATATCCGCGTCGCCGGCACCACCTTGTTCGATGCCGCCGCCCGCATCGACATCCCGCCCGAACAGCGCCGGATCGGCTATGTCTTCCAAGATGGCCGGCTCTTCCCGCATCGCCGGGTCCGCGCCAACCTGCTCTACGGCCACCGCCGCGCCACACCGGATGGCAACGCGCTCGCCTTCGGCGACGTCGTCGCCTTCCTCGGTATCGCCCACCTGCTGGATCGCTGGCCACGCGCCTTGTCCGGCGGAGAAATCCAGCGCGTCGCAATCGGTCGCGCACTGCTATCCGGCGCGCGCACCCTGTTGATGGACGAACCCTTGTCGTCGCTCGACCGCGCCCGCCGCGAGGATGTCATGACCGTCATCCTGCGCCTGCGCGACGAACTGAACATGCCGATCCTCTACGTGACGCACGACCCCGCCGAAGCCGACCGCCTCGCCACGCGTCGCATCCTGCTGCACCCCGCCTGATCCGCGCGCCAGCGACATCAGCGGCCGCATACGCAAGACCCCCAAACGCTCGTAAGCAATCGGGGGTCGCGGATCGTCTTCCGAAATCGGCGCCGTGCCGGTCACGCCGCTGTTAGAGCAGGATGACTTTCAGTAAATCCGTTCATGCTGAGTAGCGGCCGAGTAGTCCCGCAGGGACGTATCGAGGACGCGTATCGAAGCATCGGTCCCCTCCTTCGATACGGGCCTTCGATTACGCTCAGTCTCTACTCAGGATAGGCGGTGAATGGGATCGACCTGAAGCCATCACGCTCTAATTCAGCGTGGGCGGTCCTTGTCGCCGATCACCGCACCCGCCGTGCCGCCGATCACCGCGCCTTCCGTCGTGCCCAGCCCCGTCGCGCTGCCCAGCACCGCGCCGCCCGCGCCGCCGATCAGCCCGCCGCGCGTCGCCCCGCGCGAACAGGCACCCAGCGTCGTCGCCGATGCCAGCGCCGCACCGATCAGCATCATCTTCGTCATGGTCCGGTTCATCACAATCTCCTCCATGGGTTCCTGCTCAAGAATGCCAGCGCCGAACCTGCGTTCCTGTCCGGAATATGACAAATCATGTCCGCCCCCGGCCGGTCCGCCGGAGTTATGATTGCGGTTCGCCCCTGATCTCCTATGGATGCGGCGATGTCCGATCCTGTTTCCGCCCCCCGCCCCGCCGTCCGGATGGTCGGCACCAACCCGACCCTGCTATGGGGCATGGACAGCGCCGAACGCACCCGCCGCATCGCCGCCGCCGCCGGCCTCTCCTTTGCGGAGGGCGCGACGGATGGACCGGTCCTGTTGGTCAATGCCGGCTATGCCTTCGATCCGGCATGGCTGCGCACGCTTGCCGCAAAGCCCGGCCATGTCCTCACGGTCGGCGGCCGCCCCGTCATCGCGCACGCCACGGGTGACGTCACGGCGGTAGCCGATGCGATGCTGGCGGGCCGCACCCCCGCCGGCCTGATCGTCCTCGCGCGGGAAATGGGCGGCGCGATGGTCAATGACGAATTGCGCAAACGCGAAGTCCCCTTCGCCGCGCCGCTAGCACCCGACAGCGTCCGCACGCTCGAACGCGCCAGCTATTTCGGCGCATACAAGGGCGTCACCGACATCCTCACCAAATATCTCTGGCCCGAATGGGCGCTGGTCCTGACCCGGATCTGCGCACGGCGCGGCATCACGCCCAACATGGTGTCGCTGGTCGGCGCCACCCTCTGCATCCTTGCCACCATCCTCTTCGCCTATGGCCAATATTGGGCCGGGCTGGGGCTGGGCTTCATCTTCATGGTGCTGGATACGGTCGACGGCAAACTCGCCCGCTGCACCATCACCTCATCGAAATGGGGTCATTTCCTCGATCACGGCATCGATCTGGTCCACCCCCCCTTCTGGTATGTCGCCTGGGGGCTGGGCCTTTACGCGTGGGGGCTGGAACTTGCGCCCCCGCTCTTCGCCACCGTGATGGCGGTCATCGTCGGCGGCTATGTCGCGCAGCGGCTGATCGAAGGCGCGTTCATCGCCTGGTTCGGGATGCACATCCATGTCTGGCGCAAGATCGACAGCGATTTCCGCCTCATCACCGCGCGCCGCAACCCGAATGTCGTGATCCTCGCCGGCTTCCTGCTGTTCGGCCGTCCCGATCTCGGCATCGTCGGCGTGGCATGGTGGACCGCCATCTCGCTGGTCGTCCATCTCTCGCAAATGGCGCAGGCCGCGGTCGCCCGGCTGCGTGGGCGCAAGATCACCTCCTGGCTGGGATGACCCGATGAACCAGACGATCCGCCGCTTCGGCCACCCCACCACCCTGATCGCGGACTATGCCCACTGGGTCGTCCTCCTCCGCCCCGAACAACCGACGCTCGGCGCGCTGGTCCTCGCCGCCAAGTCGGACGCGACCGCCTTCGCCGATCTCCCGGCGGAGGCCTTCGCCGAACTCGCCACCGTCACCCGCGCGATCGAAACCACGTTGAAGGCTGCGGTCGGCTATGAACGGATCAACTATCTGATGCTGATGATGGTCGACCCCAACGTCCATTTCCACGTCATCCCGCGCTATGACGGCACGCGCACGGCGGCAGGGCTGACCATCCCTGACAAAGGCTGGCCCAAGGCCCCAGCTCTGGGAGAAGCGGTGACGCTGGACGATGCGCAGACGACGGCGCTGACAGGCTGGCTCAAGGAAAGCTGGGCCTGAAACTCCGTCCATCCCGAGCGCAGTCGAGGGACCAGACCGAGCGAAGCCGAGGTCTCGACCCAGAAGCTTCTCGACTTCGCTCGAAGAAGTCCCATGACGGCGCTCGGGATGGACGGGTTCGGGTTGGATAGACCTTAAAGTCCCGCCGCCACCCACTTCGCCGTCAGCGCACGCGCCACATCCACATCTGCGGGATAATCCACCTCCGCCCAGTCCAGCCCCTTGATCGTCCGGGTGGACACGATGCCCGCAGGCGCGATCCGGTCGATCACCTTCAGATACCAGCTCGTCACGCCGATCGGGTCATGCATGATCGTATCGACGGTTTCGACGAAGGTCCGCGCACCCGCACCGCGAAACGCCAGAAACCCGATCGACTCCGCGTCCGGCACGAAACCGTCCAGCACCTTGCCGATCCGCACCAGCCGGTCGCCCGACCGCACGACCTTCATATCGTCCTCGTCATAATCGGGCTTCTCGTCGATCGTCACCGTGATCGGCGCATCGGCCAGCATCACCCGCTCCACGATTTCCGGTGCGATCAGCGTATCGCCGTTCAGGATCAGGAAGTCGTCCCCCATCCGTTCGCGCGCCATCCACACCGAACCGACATTCTCCGCCACATGATAGAAAGGGTTGAACAAGGTCCGGACCCCCGCATCGCCGCGCGCCGCGATCACATCGTCCACCAGATCGGATCGGAACCCCGTCACCACCGTCACGTCGCGCACGCCCCCGGCGCGCAACGCGTCCAGTTGCCATTCCAGCAAGGTCCGCCCGCTGAAATCGATCAGGCATTTCGGCCGGCTCTCGGTCAGGGGCAACAGGCGGGAACCCTTGCCGGCGCTCAGGATGACGGCACGTTCGAACGACATGGGGACAAGACTCGCTCACAGATCTGGACGATCTGCGCTAAAGCGCGGCAATGTGGCCAAAAGCGGGACAGGAGCGAGGATGACGGGCTGGACCGCATTGGTGCTGGCGGGGCAACGCCCGGGAATCGATCCCCTGGCCCATGCGTTCGGCACGGAATGGAAGGCGCTGGTCGATGTCGGCGGGCAACCGATGCTCCACCGCGTCGTCCGCACCCTGCTCGCCTGTCCGCAGGTGGGTCGCATCGTCATCGCCGCGCAGGCGCCCGATCTGTTCGCCACCGGCTGGCTCGCCGCCGATCCGCGCATCGCCTTCGTGCAAAGCCAGCGCGGCATCTCGCACAGCATCGCCGCCGTCGCCGGCACACCGGCCGCGCCATGGCCCGTGCTGGTGACCACCGCCGACCACCCCCTGCTCACGCCCGACATGGTCGCCTCTTTCCTGACCGGCGCGGGCGCAGCCGATGTCGCGGTCGGCATGGTCGAACGCCGCACGATGCTGGCCTCCTATCCCGACACGAAGCGCACCTGGCTGCGCTTCCGCAGCGGGGCCTATAGCGGCGCGAACCTGTTCGCGCTGCGCACCGCCAAGGCGCAGGCCGCGCTCAATCTGTGGGCGCAGGCGGAACAGGACCGCAAGCAGGCGCTCAAACTCTTCTGGCATTTCGGCCCGCTGCTGGCACTCCGCGCGATCACGCGCACCATCACCGGCCCGGACGCGCTCCGCACCGCCGGCCGCCGGCTCGGCCTAGATGCGAAGCTGGTCGCGCTCCCCCAGGCGGAAGCCGCGATCGACGTCGACAAGCCGGCCGATCACGCGCTGGCGGAAACGATCCTGAGCGCGCGGACGCCGGCCCAATGAACCGCCTCCCGTCTCGCGGGTTAGCCCGACCGACCTTCCCAGCACATATCGGAGCGCTCGCATGACCGACCATCTCCAGACCATCGTGGACGGCCGCATCGCCCGCATCCGGCTGAACCGTCCGAAGGCGATCCACGCGCTCGACGCGGCGATGTGCCAAGCGATGATCGATGCGCTGACCGGCTGGCGCGAACATCCCGAGATCGAGGCAGTCCTGATCGATCATGCCGACGGCCGCGGCTTCTGCGCCGGTGGCGACGTGCGCGGCATCGCCGCCAGCGCTGCCGATGATGGGGCTGCCGCCCGCGCCTTCTTCCGCACCGAATATCAGTTGAACCATCTGCTGTTCACCTATGCCAAGCCCAGCGTCGCCTTCATGGACGGGATCGTGATGGGCGGCGGCGTCGGCATTGCGCAGCCGGCGCGCTTCCGCATCGCCACCGAACGCACCATCTTCGCCATGCCCGAAACGACGATCGGGCTGTTCCCCGATGTCGGGGCCGGCTGGTATCTGTCGCGCCTGCCCGGCCGGATCGGCCACTATCTCGCGCTCACCGGCGCGCGGATCGACGGTGCCGAGATGCACGCGCTGGACCTCGCCACCCACTATATCCCGTCCGATGCGCTGGACGCCGTAAAGATCGCGATCGCCGCCCATCCACAAAACATCGCCGCGATCCTCGACGCCGCCGCCGTCCCCCCGCCCCCCGCCGCCATCCTCGACCGCCGCACGGAAATCGACCGCCTGTTCGCCGAAGACGACTATGAAGCCCTGCTCGCCACGCTCGACGCGGACGGCAGTGCATGGCCCACGGAACAGCGCGCCCTCCTCGCGCGCAAGTCCCCGCTGTCCTGCAAGGTCGCGCTCCGCCTGCTGCGCGAAGGCGCCGGCAAGCATGAATTCGCCGATGAAATGCGCATGGAATATGGCGTCGCCGTCCATCTCTGCCAGCGCCCCGATTTCGCCGAGGGCGTCCGCGCGCTGCTGGTCGACAAGGACAATAGCCCCCGCTGGGATCCCGCCACACCCGAAGCCGTGTCCGATCACATGATCGACACCATCTTCGCCCCCCTGCCCGACGGACAGGAATGGGAACCGATCCGCCTGTAATCCCCCAACCAAACCCCGTTCGGTTCGCGCCTGTCGGGAACCCCGGGCCAGCCCCTCAGCCGCAAGACCCCGTCCCGAAGGAACCGCGATGCCCGACTATGAAACGCTGCTGATCGAACGCCATGACGCCGTCACGCTCGTCCGCCTCAACCGCCCGCAGGCGCTGAACGCCCTGAACGGCGCGATCCTGTCCAACCTGATCGCCGCCTTCGCCGCTTATGACACCGACCCGGAGCAACGCTGCCTGATCCTCACCGGATCGGAAAAAGCCTTCGCCGCCGGGGCCGATATCAAGGAGATGGAAGCGCAGGGTTTCGCCCAAATGTATGGGGCGAACTTCTTCGCCGGCTGGGAACAGGTCACGCGCACGCGCAAGCCGTGGATCGCGGCGGTATCCGGCTTCGCGCTCGGCGGCGGGTGCGAGGTCGCGATGATGGCCGATTTCATCATCGCCGCCGACAGCGCGAAATTCGGCCAGCCCGAAATCAAGCTCGGCGTCACCCCCGGCATGGGTGGATCGCAGCGGCTGGCCCATGCCATCGGCAAGGCCAAGGCGATGGAAATGTGCCTCACCGGCCGCATGATGGGCGCGGAAGAAGCCGAACGCGCCGGTCTCGTCGCGCGCGTCGTCCCCGCCGCAGACCTGATCGCCGAAGCCCTGAAGACCGCCACCGCCATCGCCGCCATGCCCCCGCTCGCCACCATCGCGAACAAGGAAATGGTCAACGCCGCGTTCGAACTCCCGCTCGCGCAAGGCATCGGCTTCGAACGCCGCCTGTTCCACGGCCTGTTCGGCACACAGGATCAGAAAGAAGGCATGGCCGCCTTCGTCGCCAAGCGCCCGGCGGTCTGGACGGGGCGGTAAACGACCAAACACTCAACGTTCCCCCGCGGACGCGGGGGTCCAGTCCCGACCCGGATACAACGCCCGAAAGGAAGCAGACTGGATCCCCGCCTGCGCGGGGATACGGGGATAGTTTAGCCTCCTACCCCGTCCCGTAAACCGTCCATCCCAAGCGCAGTCGAGGGACGTCTGCGAGCGTAGCCGAGAAGCCTGGATCGCGATGTCCTCAAGCGGAACCGTTCGTGCTGAGTAGGGGCTGAGCGAAGTCGAAGACCCGTATCGAAGCGTCTGCGGCGGCCCTTCGATACGCCATTTCGACTTCGCTCAATGCCTGTCCTGAGCGCCTGCCTTGCAGGCAGTCGAAGCCTCTACTCAGGACGAACGGAGTTTGAGAAGATAGGGCCCCCTCCTCAATCCACCCGCACCCGATACCCGTTCTCGAAATCCTCCACCAGCAGCCGCGCAATCGCATCGCCCACCACCTCAGGCCCCTTCAACGTCGCAGCATCCTCGCCCGGAAAGGCCCGCGCGCGCATCTTCGTCGCGGTTGCCCCCGGATCCACGATCGCCGCGCGCAGCGAGCTGATCCCCGCCATTTCGTCCGCATAGGTCAGCACCAAAGTCTCCAGCGCCGCCTTCGTCGCGGCATAGCCGCCCCAATAGGCCCGCGGCTTCGTGGCGACCGAGGATGTCAGCATCACCAGCCGCGCCCGGTCGCTCATCCGCAGCATCGGATCGAACGCCGCGATCAGCGCCTGCTGCGCGGAGATATTGAGCGTCAGCAGATTGGCCAGTTCCTTCGGGTCGATCGACGGCACCGGCGTCAGCGTGCCCAGCGTGGCGGCGTTCAGCACGAGGATGTCCAGTGCATCCCACCGCCCGCCGATCGCCGATGCCAGCCGCGCCACGCCGCCCGGCTCAGCAATATCCAGCGGTGCGATCGTCGCCTTGCCGCCCGCCGCGAAGATGCGTTCCTCGACTTCCTCCAGCCCGCCCGGCGTCCGCGCGGTCAGGATGACATGCGCACCGGCCCGCGCCAGCGCCTCGGCGGTCGCCGCGCCGATGCCGCGCGACGCACCGGTCACCACGGCCAGCCGGTCGAGTAGAGGTAGATCGGTCATAGCGCCTCGAAGATCATACGGGATCGCACGGGGTCATACCCGTGACGGGATCAGGCCGGAACCCGCTCCGCGAGCAGCGACAACTGGTCCGCCGGCGCGACATCTTCCTGATCGGTCAGGCGGGTCGGATAATCGCCGGTGAAGCAGGCATCGCAATATTGCGGGCGCGCCTCGTGCCGGCCATCCTCGCCCAGCGCGGTATACATGCCGTCGACCGACACGAAGGCCAGGCTGTCCGCATTGATATGGCGCGCCATTTCCTGCACCGTCATCTGCGCCGCCAGCAGCTTCGCGCGCTCCGGCGTATCGACACCATAATAGCAGCTGTGCCGCGTCGGCGGCGATGCGATCCGCATATGCACTTCGGTCGCGCCCGCATCGCGCATCATCTGCACGATCTTGACCGATGTGGTGCCCCGCACGATCGAATCGTCGATCAGCACGATCCGCTTGCCCTTAATGAGCGCGCGATTGGCATTGTGCTTCAGCTTCACGCCCAGATGGCGCACCTTGTCGCCCGGCTGGATGAAGGTGCGGCCGACATAATGCGACCGGATGATCCCCAGTTCGAACGGAATGCCCGATTGCTGCGCATAACCGATCGCCGCCGGCACGCCCGAATCGGGCACCGGGATGACGATGTCGGCATCCACCGGATCCTCGATCGCCAGTTGCGCACCGATCGCCTTGCGCACTGAATAGACCGACGATCCGTCCACGATCGAGTCGGGCCGCGAGAAATAGACATGCTCGAACACGCAGGGCCGCGCCGGCACGTCGGCGAAGGGCCGGATCGACCGCAGCCCCTTGTCGGACACGATCACCAGCTCGCCCGGATCGATATGGCGGATGAACTCTGCCCCGCACACATCCAGCGCGACGGTTTCGGACGCGAAGATATAGCTTTCGCCCAGACGCCCCATCACCAGCGGGCGGATGCCCAGCGGATCGCGGCAGATCAGCATCCCCTCCGGCGTCATGCACACCAGCGAATAGGCGCCCTCAAGCTGCTTGAGCGCGTCGATAAACCGGTCGAGCAGCGTCCGATATTGGGACATCGCCACCAGATGGATGATCGTCTCGGTATCGCTGGTCGACTGGAAGATCGACCCGCGCCGGACCAGATCGTGCCGCAGCCGCCCGGCGTTCGAAATATTGCCGTTATGCGAGACGGCGAAGCCGCCCGTATGCAGTTCGGCGAACAAAGGCTGCACGTTGCGCAGCGCGGTCTCGCCCGTCGTGGAATAGCGGACATGGCCGCAGGCGGCATCGCCCGGCAGCGCGCGAATCACGTCGTCCCGGTCGAAATTGCCGGCGACATGCCCCATCGCGCGATGGGTGTGGAACTGCGCGCCGTCCCAGCTGGTGATGCCGGCGGCTTCCTGTCCACGATGTTGCAGCGCGTGCAGGCCCAGCGCCACCATCGCGGCGGCGGTGCCATCTGCGCCCCAGATTCCGAAGATGCCGCACTCCTCACGGAGTTTGTCACCGTTCAGGTCGGTGTCGAATGGGTCAGTGATCAGCATGGGATGATCCGTTACGGGGGCGGATGGCGGTCCCATAGTCGGGTCCGCCGCGTTTGTCGCCTGTTTGTCATCGAATCCGGTTGGGAAGCAGGTTAACGATCGTGCCATGACCATCGAAACCACCGACCGGCTGGCCCCGCGCTATGATGCGAACGGCCTCGTCACCGCCTTCGCCACCGATGCCGCGACGGGCGAACCGCTCATGCTCGCCCATATGAATGCCGATGCGCTCGCCGCCACGATCGCGGGAGGAGAAGCCGTCTTCTGGTCGCGGTCGCGCAACCGGCTGTGGCGGAAGGGCGAGGAATCGGGAAATGTCCTCAAGGTCGTCGAGATTCGCGTCGATTGCGATCAGGACGCGCTCTGGCTCCGCTGCATCCCCGCCGGCCCAGCCTGCCACACCGGCGCGCGGAGCTGCTTCTACCGGCGGGTGGAGGGGGACCGGTTGATCGTCGTTCCGGATTGAGGCGCAAACCGCTCCGTAACGGAACCCTTTGACGTTGACGTGAACGTCACCCTGTCATAGACATTGCGTATGCAGCAGCATGCGACCATCCACACGCCCGACAGCTTCAATCGGGACAGCTTCACCATCTCCGATCTCTCGGAGGAATTCGGCGTCACCGCGCGGGCGCTGCGTTTCTATGAGGATGAGGGACTGATCGCGCCGCAGCGCATCGGCCTCGCCCGCGTCTATTCGCGGCGGGATCGCGCGCGGCTGGCCTGGATCCTGCGCGGCAAGCGGGTCGGGTTCAGCCTGTCCGACATTCGCGAGATGATCGACCTGTACGACATGGGCGACGGGCGCGAGACCCAGCGCCATGTCACGATCGACAAATGCACCGCGCGCATGGAGCTTCTCCGGCGTCAGCGTGAAGATATCGACGCGGCGATCCTCGAACTTGAAGCCTTTGTAGCCGAAGTCGCCGCCGCGGACGAAGCCGCTCATAAATAAGACCACATATCTAGGAGAGAATGGATGCCGACCTATACCGCGCCGGTGCGCGATACCCGCTACGTGTTCGATGCCATTCTCGGCCTGGAACATTATGGCAATCTGCCCGGCTTCGAAAATGCCAGCCCCGACATCGTCGAAGCCGTGCTGACCGAGGGCGCACGCTTCTGCGAGGAAGTGCTGTTCCCGCTCAACCAGTCGGGCGACCATGAAGGTTGCGTCCGCCACACCGATGGCAGCGTCACCACGCCCAAAGGCTTCAAGCAGGCCTATGACCAGTTCGTCGAAGGCGGCTGGGCGACGCTGGGCGGGGTCGAGCGGTTCGGCGGACAGGGGATGCCCCATGTCGTCTCGACCGCGTTCGAGGAATATCTGATCTCCGCCAACATGGCGTTCGGCATGTATAACGGCCTGACCATGGGGGCCACCGCCGCCATCCTCGCCAAGGGGTCCGAAGAACAGCAGCAAACCTATGCGCCCAAAATGATTTCGGGCGAATGGGGCGGCACCATGAACCTGACCGAGCCGCATTGCGGCACCGATCTGGGCCTGATCCGCACCAAGGCCGCGCGCAACGACGATGGCAGCTTCGCGATCACCGGCACGAAGATCTTCATCTCGTCGGGCGAACATGATCTGACATCGAACATCATCCACCTCGTCCTCGCCAAGATCGAGGGTGCACCGGATACGGTGAAAGGCATCTCGCTCTTCATCGTCCCCAAATTCCTCCTCGATGCCGATGGCAATCCCGGAACGCGCAACGGCGTGATCTGCGGATCGATCGAGGAGAAGATGGGCATCCACGGCAACTCGACCTGCGTCATGAATTATGACGGCGCGACCGGTTTCCTGGTGGGCGAGGAGAATAAGGGCCTCGCCGCGATGTTCATCATGATGAACGCCGCCCGGCTCGGCGTGGGACTGCAAGGCCTGTCGATCGGCGAAGTCGCCTATCAGAACGCCGTCGCCTACGCCAAGGACCGGCGTCAGGGCCGCGCGCTGACCGGCCCGGCCGAACCGGACCAGAAGGCGGATACGCTCTTCGTCCACCCCGATGTCCGCCGGATGCTGATGGATGCGAAGTCCAAGCTGGAAGCCGCGCGTGCGCTCTGCCTGTGGGGCGCGTTGCAGGTCGATCTCGCCCACCGCGCGGGGACCGAGGAAGAACGCACCACCGCCAACGATCTCATCACCCTGCTGACCCCGGTCATCAAGGGCCACATCACCGATCTCGGCTATGAGATCGCGACCAACGCGCAGCAGGTCTATGGCGGCCATGGCTACATCCGCGAATGGGGCATGGAGCAATATGTCCGCGATGCGCGCATCGCCCAGATCTACGAAGGCACGAACGGCGTGCAGGCGATGGATCTGGTCGGGCGCAAGATCGGCCAGAATGGCGGGAGGGCGCTGATGGCGCTGGCGCAGATGATCGGTGGCGAAATCGCCGCCGCCAAGCAGGATCCCGCCACCGCCGATTTCGCCGGCCGGCTGGAGAAGGCGGCGGGCGATCTCCAGACCGCATCGATGTGGCTGATGCAGAACGGCATGGCCAATCCCGACAATGCCGGTGCGGCGGCCTATCCCTATATGACGCTGACCGGCATCGTGACGCTCGGCTGGATGTGGCTCAAGATGGTGCGCGCATCCGCTGCGGCGATCGCGGCGGGCGAAGGCGATCGCGCTTTCCATGAGGCCAAGCTGGTCACCGCGCGTTACTATGCCGAACGCGTGCTGCCCGACACGGGCAGCCTGCGCCGCAAGATCGAAGGCGGCGCGGATGTGGTGATGGCATTGCCGGTGGAGGCTTTCTGATGTTCGCAGCGGTGACCGGTCTGATGCTGATGCTCCAACCGGTCCCCGCTGTACCCCCCGCCTCGGCGGCAATGGCCCCCGCGTCCCGTATGTCCGACGCGGCACAGGCCATCGCCGTCGCCGGTCTGCCCCCGCTCACCGGTGATGCGTTCCGCTTCACCGATATCGGCGGCGGCGGACGCGATGCCACCATCTTCGACGCGCGCCGCACCCCGGCCGGCATCCAGCGCACCATCACCGGTGTTTCGCGCACGCAAGCCGGCTGGGAAGTCGTCTCGCGCGAAACCCGCCGACTGGCCGCCGAGAGTTTCGACTATCTCTCCGCCCGCATCGAAACCGCACTGGCCGCACCGGCCACCACCGGCGCCCCCTGCCCGGACGGCACCGACTATCTCAGCCAGCGCGCCAAAGGCGACACCGTCCGCACCCTCGCCGGTTGCGGCGACGACCACCCCAACGGCGCGCTCGCCCGCCTCTTCGGTGTCCGCGACAAGCCGTAAGGCACGGCTGACCCCACTGCCCGGCCATCGCTGAACGCCTCCGTTGCACAACGCCCTATCCCAACCCGCCCATCCCGAGCGTAGTCGAGGGACATCTTCGAGCGCAGTCGAGAAGGGTGAAGGTTGCAGGCATCGGCTTCGCTCGCGACGGTCGGGACCAGTAGCACGCCATCTCCCAACGCCGTTCGGTTGATGAAACGCGAACCGGCATTTTCCCCGAGGGAAACACCGCCACCCCGCGTATCTCCCATACCCACGCATAGCGCGTCCCGATGAGAAACTGCATGTCCGACCCGATCAGCCGCCGCCATTTCCTCCGCGACACCACATTCCGCGGCGTGGGACTGGCGGCCGTCCCATGGCTGCCCGCCTGGGCGCAACCCGTCTCGGCCGGCACCGTCGCGCCGCTGCCGACGCTGACCGGCGACACCATCGACCTGAAGGTCGCCCATGCCATGATGACCGTCGACGGGCGGCAGAGCCATGCCATCGCCATCAACGGCACCGTCCCCGCCCCGCTGATCCGGCTGAAACAGGGCCATATTGTCCGCATCACCGTCGACAATGCGCTGGACGAGGAAACCTCAATCCACTGGCACGGCCTGCTCGTGCCGTTCCGGATGGATGGCGTGCCCGGCATCAGCTTCCCCGGCATCCCGGCCCGCACGCGCTTCACCTATGAATTTCCGCTGATCCAGTCCGGCACCTACTGGTATCACAGCCATTCCGGGTTGCAGGAACAGATGGGTCATTATGGCCCGCTGGTCATCGATCCCGAAGGCCCGGATCCGATCGCGTCCGATCGCGAACATGTCGTCATGCTGTCCGATCACAGCCCGCTCCATCCCCATGCGCTATTCCGCAAGTTGAAGCTGCAAGGCGGCTATTTCAACTATCAGAAGCAGACCCTGTCCGGCCTCGCCGCCGGGCGCGACCAGCCCTTGAAGGACCGGCTCGCCTGGGGCGCGATGCGGATGGACCCGACCGACATCTCGGACGCGACCGGCGCGACCTACACCTATCTGGTCAACGGCCATGGCCCCGCCGACAACTGGACCGCCCTGTTCCGCGCGGAGGAACGGGTGCGGCTGCGCGTCATCAACGGGTCAGCGATGACGATCTTCAACGTCCGCATCCCCGGCCTGAAACTGACGATCGTCGCGGCGGACGGCGTGCCGGTGCGCCCCGTCCCGGTCGATGAATTCCAGATCGCCGTCGCTGAAACCTACGACCTGATCGTCGAGCCGGAGGACCGCGCCTATACGCTGGTCGCCGAAGCCTCCGACCGTTCGGGCCTGACCCGCGCCACGCTCAGCCCGCGCCCCGGCATGGCAGCACCCGTCCCGCCGCTCCGCCGCCGCCCGCTCGCCACCATGAAGGATATGGGGATGGGCGACATGCGCGACATGCGCGACATGCGCGGCATGGCTGCGATGCCTGCCGCCGCGGCCGCCGCGTCCGATCCCTGCCCGCCCGAACATGCCGCCATGGGCCATTGCACCCCCGCCGCCGCCGGCACGCCCGCCGCCCCCATGATGATGGACCATGGGATGCGCGATTTTGCCAACGCCCCCGGCCTGCCGCGCACCGCGGTGGTGCAGACCATTTCTCCCATGCCGATGGACCGCACCGGCGAACCGCCACAGGGTCTCGCCGATGCCGGCCACCGCGTGCTGGTCTATCGCGATCTTGCCGCCACCACGCGCAACCCCGATGTCCGCGCCCCCACGCGCCAGCTCAAGATCCATCTGACCGGAAACATGGAACGCTATATGTGGGCGTTCGACGGCGTGAAGCTCAGCGCCGTCACCGCACCCATCGCCTTCCGCCAGAATGAGCGCGTGCGCGTGACATTGGTCAACGACACGATGATGGCGCACCCCATCCACCTGCACGGCCATTATTTCGAACTGGTCACGGGCCATGGCGATCATGCGCCGCGCAAGCACACCGTCAATGTCGCGCCCGGCGGCACCGTCACCTTCGATCTGACGGCGGACGCCTATGGCGACTGGGCGTTCCACTGCCATCTGCTCTACCATATGCATGCCGGCATGATGCAGGTCGTCTCGGTCCGCCCCGATGCGGAGACTGCGGCATGATCCGCCTGCGCGTCCTGCCGCCCGCCGCCCTGCTGCTGCTCGCCACGCCCATCTTCGCACAAGGCATGATGCACATGCCCGGCATGACCATGCCCATGCCCAAGGCAGCGCCCGTAAAGCGCGCGCCGCCCCGGCCTGCTTCGACGAAAAAGCGCGCCGTCCCGGCACATCGGACCACGCCCGTCGCGCCGGTCGCCAACGCCTGCCCCCGCGAACATGCCGCCATGGGCCACTGCACGCCCTCCGGCTCGACTCCCGCACCCGTTGCCACGATGCCCGACATGCCGGCCGACACCCCGACGGCCGCCCCCTGCCCACCGAAACATGCGGCGATGGGGCACTGCACCGCCACCGTGCCCGCAATGCCCGACATGCCGATGGACGTGCCCGCCGCCAACGACTGTCCGCCCGAACACGCCGCCATGGCCCATTGCACGCCCACCCCGCCCCGCAAGGCAGATCCCGACGCCAGCGGCACTGCACTCCCCGCCGGCAACGCGCCCCCGCCCGCACCGCCAAAGACCCGCGCCGCCGATCGCTTCTATCACGCCGGCGCGATGGCGCGCGCCGATGCCGCCATGCGCCGCGAACATGGCGGCATGACCTTCTCGCAAATCCTCTTCAATCTCGCCGAAATCCAGACCGGCCGAGGCCGCGACGGCTATCGCTGGGATGGCGAAGGCTGGTTCGGCGGCGACATCCACCGGCTGGTCGTCAAGACCGAAGGCGAAGGCCGCTTCGGCCAGTCGCTGGAGGCAGGCGAGGTGCAGGCGCTCTACGCCCGCGCCATCGATCCCTATTTCAACCTCCAGGCCGGTCTCCGCCACGATGTCGGCAGCGGCCCGGACCGCAGCTATGCGGTGGTCGGGATCGAAGGCCTCGCGCCCTACTGGTTCGATGTCGAAGCCGCGCTGTTCCTGTCCGACAAGGGCGATCTGCTCGGCCGGATCGAGGCGACCTATGACCAGCGCATCACCCAGCGCCTGATCCTGCAACCCCGCATCGAAGCCAACCTCGCCGCGCAGGACATGCGCGCCAACGGGATCGGATCGGGCCTGTCGAACATCGAAACCGGCCTCCGCCTCCGCTATGAGGTCGCCCGCGAATTCGCACCCTATGTCGGTGTCTCATGGGGCCGCAAACTGGGCGACACCGCCCGCTTCGCCCGCGCCACCGGCGACCGTGCGGGCACCCCCGCCTTCGTCGCCGGCATCCGCACCTGGTTCTGATGCGATCAGCCCTGCGCGGTCACGATCCAGGCCGCCGCGCGAAAGCGCACCACATCCCCATGCCGGTTCCGCTCCGCAACGCCGCGTAGCGCGGCGATCGCATCCGCCCGCGCATCGTCCTCCATCCGCGCCAGCGCCGCGCCCGCCGGGCCGATCCGCCCGAAAAAGTCGACCGCATCCGCCACCGGATCCGCCCCGCCCCCCGCAACATAGTCCCAATCGACCGCCTCGAACCCGACATCCCGCCAGCCCGCGCGCGACAGGATATCCGCCACCCGCGCCCGATCGGCAAAGGCGAACGGCCCCGGCGCATGGGGATCACCCGGTGTCGCAGCACCGACCGCCGCCGCCGTCTCCACCGCCCAGTCATTCTCCGCCCGGTCCCGGAAGCAGGAGAAGAGCAGCCGCGCGCCCGGCGCTGCCACACCCCGGATATGCACGAACGCCGCCACCGGATCGTCGAAGAACATCACGCCATGCCGTGACAGCACCAGATCGGGCCGGAACGCGGCATCCTGCCAGCATGTCGCATCCCCCACGGCAAAGCGGACACGCGCCCCTGCCCGCGCCTGCGCCGCATCGATCAGGTCGGACGACAGGTCGATCCCGCAAATCGCGGCATCCAGGCACTGCGCCGCCACCGCGATCGCCGTCTCCCCCGCGCCGCAGCCCAGATCCAGCACCCGCGCCGGCCGCAACGCCGCCGCCCGCGCCACCAGCACCGCGTTCAGCCCCGCAAAGCTGCGATCGGTCCGCATCCATTCGCGCGCCCAGTTCGTCCCCACGCGCCCCTGCCAGTCATAGGCTCCGGTCATCGTTCACATCCCCCTCGCCCGCCGCACGCCACGGCCTGCCTGCCTTGCTGTAGGCAAGGACGACCGGATCGCGCTATCCCCTTATGCCCGCCACTGTCCGGATATGCCGATGCCGATGCCGACCCCGTCCACGCCCGCCGTCACCGCCCGCCGCTTCGAAACCGCGGTCGCGCTCGCCCGCGAGGCTACCTCGGAAAGTGGCGAATCAGTGCTGATGATCTTCGACGATCTCGCGGTCCAGGTCGATCCGGGCGACAGCGCCACCACCATCGCGCACAATCATGACGCGCTGCTGGCGCAGGTCGCCGCGCGCCTGCTCCACCGCCCGCTGCTGTCGGATCGCGCGCCGTCGCTCGGCGATGTGATCGAGACGGTGGACGACGACCATGGCACGCGCATCCCGCGCGGCACCGCCGGCATCGTGACCGATGTCGTCGGCGGCCTGAACGGCACGCCGATCACCAATCTGGTCGTCCGCTTCGCCCGCCGCACCGTCGATTATGCCAATGCCGATCTCCACACGCTGCGCCATCTGCGCTGAGCGATCGCGCGGAGGCCGCTTGACCCGCCCGATCGCAACGCCGATCCGGTGGCGCAGATGACGGGAGCAGCATGTGGATCAGGACGATAACGAACGGCACAATGACCGGATGCGCAAGATCCAGGCCGCGCGCCGGAAGATGATGGAGACCAAGACCGGCGAGAAAGGCCTGCTGATCGTCCATACCGGCCCCGGCAAGGGCAAGACCACCGCCGCGCTCGGCCTCGCGGTGCGCGCCATGGGCCATGGCATGAAGGTCGGCATCGTCCAGTTCGTGAAGGGCGCGATGAACACCGGCGAAAAGGCGATCTTCGATGCCTTTCCCGACCGCATCGTCTTCAAGCCGATGGGCGAAGGCTTCACCTGGGACACGCAGGACCGCGCCCGCGACATCGCCGTCACGCGCACCGCGTGGGAAGAGGTCGTGCGGATGATCGACGATCCCGAAATCGCGCTCGTCATCGCCGACGAACTCAACATCGCGCTGCGCTACGACTATCTCCCGCTGGAGGAAGTCCTCGCCGCCGCCGCCGCCCGCGCGCCGATGAAGCATCTCGTCATCACCGGCCGCAACGCCCCGCAGGCGCTGATCGACGCCGCCGATCTGGTCACCGAGATGACCCAGATCAAACATCCCTTCCGGGGCGGCATCAAGGCGCAGGCCGGCATCGAATTCTGAACGATCGGCACGCGGGAAAACGAACCGGGGCCGGGCCGACGCGCGCCGTCGGCCGGATCACCTCACCCTTTCGGTTCGGTATGCAGCTTCACCTTCACCGGCAGCTTCTTGCCCTTCGTCCGGCGGGACGGCACCTGCACCGGGTTCTTCTTCTTCCAGTCCGCCCAGCGCATCGGCCCTTCGGGCGTGTCGATCATCATGTCGTCCATCGAAACCGTCATCCCGTCCTCCTGATGCCGCCCCAACGCCCGGAACCGCGATCGGGGGTCAGCCGAACGGCCGGTCGATCGCGGGCGAAGGCTGCGTGAACCACGCCGCGCCGGTGTCGGTCACATGGAAATGATCCTCCAGCCGGATGCCGAACCGGTCGGGGATCACGATCATCGGTTCGTTGGAAAAGCACATGCCGGGTTCCAGCACGGTGCGGTCCCCCCGCACCAGATACGGCCCCTCATGGATCGACAGGCCGATCCCGTGCCCCGTCCGGTGCGGCAGGCCGGGCAAGGCATAATCCGGCCCCAGCCCGCCCGCGACCAGCACCGCCCGCGCCGCCGCATCCACGGACTCACAGGTCGCGCCCGGCCGCACCGCCGCAAAAGCCGCCGCCTGCGCATCCTGCTCCAACGTCCAGATCCGCCGCTGTTCGGCGTCCGCTTCGCCATAAACATAGCTGCGCGTGATGTCGGAATGATAGCCCTGCACGCGGCATCCCGTATCCACCAGCACCATTTCGCCCTCGGCCAGCACGCTTTCGCCCGGCAACCCGTGCGGGAAGGCGGTCGATCGCCCGAACTGCACGATGCAGAAGCTGCTGCCCGATGCGCCCAAGGCCCGGTGCGCATCCTCGATGAAACGGCGCACCGCCGTCGCGGTGATCCCCGGCGTCAGGATCCGCGCCGCGCGGCGCTGCACTTCCAGCGTCATCGCCTTGGCCTGCGCGAGCAACGCCAGCTCAGCCGGCGATTTCCGCGCTCGGCATCCGTCGACGATCGCCGCCCCGCTCACCACGCGCACGCCCGAAACCGCCCGCGCCACCCGGTCCGCCAGCCCGAACGCCATCGCCGGATCGATCGCCAGCGTTCCCGCGCCCCAGCCACGCAGCGCATCGGCGACCAGCGCGGACGGATCCGCATCCTCTTCCCACAGCCGCAGGTCGCCACCGATCTTCAGATCGGCCTCCAGCGTCCCCAGTTCGAACGCCGGACACACCAGCACCGGCTCGCCCGACAAAGGCAGCAGCAAAGCCACCAGTCGCTCGCTCTGCCCCCATGGCACACCCGCGAAATAATGAAGGCTGTCCCCCGCGCCGATCAGCAGCGCATCGATCCCGTCCGCCGCCATCAGCCCGCGCGCCTTCGCGATCCGGTCGGCATATTCGCCGCGCGTGATGGCGGGGGCCTGCGTCGGCCAGGGCGATAACGCAGCCAGTTCGTCCGCTGCGGATGATCCGCCGATCCCGTTCGTCATGCCGTCATCCTTCCAGATAATCGCAATAGGCGACCACATCGTCGGATGTCTGGAGGAACAGGTCCGCCTGCACGTCGTCCGGCTGCGCTGCAGCCAGCGCCAGCGCTTCGGACAGGGCGGCATAGATCAGGGTCCGTGCCGCCCCGTCTTCCCCCAGATGATAGAGCCGGACGGAGACATTCTGCGATATGGTGCGCATGGCCCATCCATGCGCAAAGCCCGACCGCGTGGCAAGTATCACGGCATGGGTGCCCCGGCCTTCGCCGGGACACCCATGTCACATCAGAAGGTCAGCCGCCCGCCAAGACCGACGACGATCGCCTTCGCGCCCGTCAGCGTGCCGGACACCAGGATCGGCGTCTGCACCGGCGTCCCCGCATAAGCCGCCGTCGTCCGGTCGATCGTCGTGTTCGCGAAATCGACATAGCTGGCGGCCAGATCCACCGTGAAGGACGGCGTCAACTGGTAGGACGTGCCCGCCGCATAAATCCAGCGATTGCTGTCCGGCACGCGCGCATCGCGTTCGCCCGTCCGCGTCGGGGTCTGCGCATGCTGGACGCCGGCCCGCACCGTCCAGCTCGGCGTCGCCTGATAATCGACGCCCGTCGCGAAGCTCCACGTGTCCCGGTAATTTTCGGGAATGGCGGTGTTCAGCGGCGCACCGAGCCGGATCGCGTCGAACTCGCTCCATCCGAAGCGGACGATCTGCCCGTTCAGCGTCAGCTTGTCGGTCGCCGCCACCCGCGTGGAGATGATCGCCTGCCACGGCGTGCTGAACGTCGCCGCCGCCTTCACTTCGCGATTCTGCGCCGCCAGCGGCCCCAGCAACCCGCTGATCGTCACATCGCCTGCCAGCTTGTGCTTCACGCGCGATTTATAGGAGAAGCCGACCGTCACGACGTCATTGTGCATCTGCGCACCCGCGCTCCAGCCCAGATCCCAGCCGTCGCCCTTCAGCAACTGCGCGCCATCGGCCTGCAAGGGCGACAAATTGGGCAGCGCGTTGGACAAGGTCGCATCCGCATGTTCCACGTTCAGCGCGGCACCCAGCCGCAGCCAGTCGGTCGGCGCGAAGGCGATCGACGGCTGAATGTCGAACGTCCGGAGCTTGGTCTTGTCCGCCGTGTAGCGCGCCCAGCTTTCCGCCTCATAATTGGTGGCGAAGCTGTACGGCGCGCTCACCATCAGGCCGATCGCGAACCGGTCGGTCAGCGGCACCGCGACCGCGCCGCTCGGCAGCACGCCGTTATCGATCGGGTCGGACGACACACGATTGCCCCCCACCGATCGCGCGGCCTGGCCGGGGCGCCGGATCAGCGTGTTTACGTCCGACACGTCGACCTTCGGGAGGATCGCGGTCGCCGCCAGCACCACTTCGCGGTTCTTGATCCCGGCGATCGCCGCCGGGTTCCACCAGAGCGAGGATGCGCCAGTATCCGCGCCTTCACCGGAAAAAGCGCGCCCGGCACCGCGCACGGACTGCTCCTGAAGATAGAAGCCATTGGCATTTGCGACGGCCGGCAGCGCCAGCGCGACGACGGTGGTGGAAACGAGCAGACCAACACGGATAGCGGACATGAAAGACCCTTCGATCAGAAATAGGGAAGAACAGGAAAATCGAGCGGCGCGCGCCGTTTAGCGGACCCGCGTCCAGGTCTGCGTCTTGCACAGCGGCACGAAGATGCAGCCGCGCACCTTCAGACGGTCGGCGCCCTCCGGCGTCAGCCGTGCGCTATATGTCTTGCCGTCCTCGGCATTGTAGATGGTGCCGTCGGACCAGACGCCGCCCTCGGACGGCTTGAACCCGCTCAGGATCGGCAGCCCCCGCAGCGGACGGTTGCGCAGCGCCGCATTCTTGTTGTTGCGATCGGTCAGGGTGGGATCGGCCCGGATCCCGTCCGACGTCACCAGCTTGCCGCAGATCGACGCGCCGCACCGCCGGATATCGACGATGCCTTCGCGGACTTCGGTGCGCCATGTCCCAAGCACGGGTTCGGCGGCGGAAACGGGATTCTGGGCGGCCATCAGCGCCGCGACCAACAGGATCGACATCATCACTCTCCTTCGCAGACACCGATCCGGTCTTGTTGCCGGTCACGGTGCGAACGCGATACCGCGTCTGTGCGAAGACATGCCCTTAACGTAAAGGGAAAGCAACTCCCCCCGCCCCGCCATTTCCATCCTGTGCCTGCACGGCACGCAGGAACAGCGCCGTGTGCCGATGCGCCCAGCCGCGATCATCCGGGATCAGCGCGGGGTCGTTATGGATCATGCGCCCATAACCGATCAGGCTGGCGACCCAGAATGTCGCCGCCTCGTCGATGCCGTCCGCCGCCAACATGCCGGAAACGTTCGCCTCCCGTAACGTCTGCGTCGCGGCGGCAATGGCGCGTTGGTGGATGGATCGCCGCACCGGCGTCTCCTCGTCATCACCCGGCGTCGCTTCTTCCAGATGGATCAACGCCCGTCCCTCGGGGCTGCGAATAAAATGCACGATCCGGATCGCCTGCCCGGCCAGCGTCGCCGCCAGATCGTCCCCACGTGGCTGGTCGCGAATCGAATCGATGAACGCCGCGGTGCGATCCGCGATCATCCGGCGGTATAGCCGCGTCCGATTCGGGAAGCGCGCATAGATGGTCCGCTTGCTCGCCTGCGCCAGCACCGCGACCTGATCGATCGTGAAATGCTCCAGACCGCGCGCCATCAGCACGTCCCACGCGGCGGACAGGATGCGGGATTCGATCAGGGCCGCGTCGATCGCCGATGGCCGGCCGACCCGCGACACCGGCCGGCTCATGCACCGCCCCCAAGGCGGTCCGGTCTTAGGGGTGCGGCAGATGCAATGTCCGTCGCGCGCGTCGTCGCGATCGGTAATGCCGCGCCCCGCATTGATAGCGCAGGCCATCCGCATAGGCATGGACCAGCCACGCCAGGAACCGGGACAAAAGCCGCATCTCTCCATCTCCCGCCGCGTTGTCCGCGGTCATGGGTCAGGAAATCACGGATCGCGTCCGGTTTCAAGCGGCGGGCTTTTCCGGCTGCACCCAGCCTTCGGACCATCCCAGCCCAAGCGCCTTCTGCAACGCCACGAAGGCGATCGTCATCTGCGCCTCCGCCTGGATCCGCGACTGGCTGGCCGACAGCCGCTGCCGCTCCGCCTCCATCTGGTCGGACAGCGTCACCGTACCCCCGGCATAACGCTCCCGCGCCAGCGCCGCGCTGCGCATGGCCGATGCCTCCGCACGCATCAGCGCGGCGACATTGGTGCGCAACCCGCCATAGCGCGTCAGCGCGGACTCGGCGTCCTGCAACGCCGCCAGCACCGTCTGCCGATATTGCGCCTCCGCCTCGTCGCGCGCCGCCTCGGCTCCGCGCACCTGCGCCTGCACACGCCCGAAATTCAGGAAATTCCAGCGCAGCATCGGCGCGGCCAGCACCGTCAGCGCGCCGGGATCGAAGATATCCCCCGGATCGGCCCCGCCAAACCCCACCACGCCCAGCAGATTCACCGTCGGAAACATCCGCGCCACATTCGCCCCGATCCGCGCGGACGATGAGGCCAGCGTCCGTTCCGCCGCGCGAATATCGGGCCTGCGCCGGAGCAACGCCGCCGGATCGCCGATCGCCACCATGCGCGGCGGCAGCGGCACGGCCCCCGCCGGCATCAGCACCGCATCCAGCGCCCCCGGCTCACGCCCCGACAGCAAGGCGATCTGATCGCACGACACGCGGATCTGCGTCCGCAGCGGCACCAGCCCCGCCTGCGTCGTCTCAAACTGGTTGCGCAGCCTTTCGACATCCTGCGCGGATGCGGTGCCGCCGGCATAACGCTGCTGCGCCAGCTTCAGAATCCGGTCCTGCAAGCCGCTGGACGCCTCCGCCAGCCGCAACCGCGCCTGCTGGTCGCGCAGCGTGACATAATCCTGCGCCAGTTCGGCCGCCAGGCTCACCTGCGCATCAGCGGTCCGCGCTTCCGCCGCGGCGGCGGTGGCGCGCGCAGCCTCCACACCGCGCCGCCGCCCGCCGAACAGGTCGATCTCCCAACTGGCATCGAACCCCAGATTGTAGAAATCGACCGAACTCGCCCCGTCGCTGCCCAGCGCGCCATCCGGCAATTCGGCATGAACATAGACGCCGGACGCATTGATGTTCGGCACGCTGTCGCGTTCGCGCAGCCGCAACGTCGCGCGGGACTGGCGCAGCCGCGCCTCCGCGATCGCGATCGTCGGGCTGGCCGCGCGCGCATCGTCGATCAGCCGGGTCAGCAGCGGATCGTTCAGCGCCGTCCACCAGCGCGCAGCCGGCGGCGCGGGATCGACCGCGACATCGCCCGCCCGCACGAACCCCGCGCGCGCGGCGGAAGCCGGCGCGACATCCGGCGCGCCGCCATAATCGGGGCCGACCGTGCAGCCGCCGAGCAGCGCGACACCGGGCAGCAAGGCCGGCAGAACGGAAAGGATCTTGCGCATCAATGCATCGCCGATGGATCGACCGTCTTGGGCAACGGCCGGAGGAAGAGGACGAGCGGTGCCGCGGCCACGATGCCCACGGTCAACGCGACGAACAGGTCGTTGAAACTCATCACCAGCGCCTGCTGCTGGATCTGCCCGTACAGCATCCGGATCGCCCCCGCCGCCGGATCGCCATCGCCGCCGAACCCGGCGCGCATCCCCGCCAGCCGTTCCTGCGTCAGCACGCCATTGGCCTGGATCGACGTTGCCAGCGTCTGTTCGTGATAGAATTGACGCTTCTCCTGCACCGTCGCGATCAGCGCGAGGCCCACCGACCCGCCCAGATTGCGCGCCGCGTTGAACAGACCGGATGCATCGCCCGCATCCCTGGGTGCCACCGCGCTGATCGCCGACTGGTTCAGGAACAGCATCACCATGATCTGCCCCACCCCGCGCAGCAATTGGGAATCGGTGAAGGCCCCGCCGCGTGAATCGATCGTCAGCGTGGTGTCGATCCAGCAACTGAGCGCCATCATCAGGAAGCCGAACCCCACCGCCAGCCGCACGTCCAGCCGCTTGAACAGGAAGGGGACGAACGGCATCATCATCAGGCTGGGGATCCCGCTGATGAACACCACCGATCCCGACTGCAACGCATTGTAACCGGCGGCATTGGCGAGGAATTGCGGGATGACGTAGGATGTCCCGTACAGCACCATTCCCAGCACCAGCCCCATCACGAACACGCTGCCGAACTGCCTGTCGAACAGCAGCGCCAGCTTGATGACCGGCCGCTTCGCCGTCATCTGCCCCACGATCAGCAGCAGGAATCCGAACGCGGACAAGGCGGTCAGCTTCAGGATCAGCGCGGATTCGAACCACATCTCGCGCTGCCCTTCCTCCAGCACCACGGTCAGCCCACCCAGCCCGATCGCCAGCCCGAAAATGCCCAGCCAGTCGGCCTTGCGCAGCTCGCGCAACCGCATGGGGCTGGCGGGCAATCCATAGAGCAGCAGCGCGATCAGCCCGGCGCAGATCGGCACGTTCAGGAAGAAGGCATAATGCCAGCTATAGCTTTCGGTGATCCAGCCGCCGATGATCGGCCCCAGCACCGGCCCCAGGATCGCGGTCGCCGCGAACATCGCGGTGCCGATCGGCTGTTGCGACGGCGGCAGGCGCGTGGCGATGATCGTCATCGCGGTCGGGATCATCGCGCCGCCGGTAAAGCCCTGCCCCACCCGGCCGACGATCATCATGTCCAGATTGGTCGACAGCCCGCACATCACCGAAAATCCGGTGAACAGGATCGCCGCGATCAGCAGGAAGGTGCGCAGCCCGAACACGCGCTCCAGCCAGCCGCTGAGCGGGATGATGACGATTTCGGACACCAGATAGGCGGTGGAGATCCACGTCCCCTCCGTTCCCGATGCGCCGATTTCGCCCTGGATGGTCGGCAGCGCGGCGTTGACGATCGAGATGTCGAGCGTCGCCATGAATGACCCCAGCGTCCCTGCCGCCACGGCCAGCCATGCCGCGGTGTCGGCACGCGCCGGGGTCGTCGCCGCCCCGCCTGCGGTCGCCGCGCGGCTCACCGCTTGCGGGCCGCCTGCCGCCGTTCGGATTCGTCGCGTAGCGCGTCCCGCTCGTTCCGCGCGCCATAGGTATCCACCGACACCGTCACCGACAAACCGGGGCGCAGCACCTTGCGCGCCAGCGGTCCGGCATCCACCCGGATCCGCACCGGCACGCGCTGCACGATCTTGGTGAAATTGCCCGACGCATTTTCGGGCGGGATCAGCGAGAAGGTCGCGCCGCTGCCCGGCGACACGCTTTCCACCACGCCGTGCAGGTCGACGCCCGGCAGCGCATCCACCTCGATCGTCGCCGGCTGGCCGACCCGCATCAGGCCAAGCTGCGTCTCCTTGAAATTGGCGGCCAGATACAGCGCCTGCACCGGCACCACCGACATCAGCCGCGTGCCCGCCTGTACGAACTGCCCGACCTCGACCGTCTTGTTGCCGATCACGCCCGCAATGCTGGATTTCAGCAACGTCGCCGAAAGATCGCTTTCCGCCTCCGTCCGCTGCGCGCGCGCCTGCGCGCCCTGCGCCCGCGCCTGTGCGATCTGCCCGCGGATCGTATCGACATGCGCCTGCGCCACCCGCACCGCCGCCGCCTGCGCCTCGACCTGCGCCAGCGCACGATCGCGATCGCTGCGCTTCTGCGCCAGCATCTGCCGTGTCTCGGCCCCCGTCGCTGCCAGCGGGATATACCGGTCCACTTCCCCCTGTGCGAAGGCCAGCGTCCGGCGCGCCGCCGCCAGATCGGCTTGCGCCCGGCTGATCGTCGCACGCTGTTCGGCGATCCCCGCCGTCGCGCTCTCTTCCGCCGCCGCTGCGACCGCGATCTGCGCATCCGCCTGCGCGGTCTTCGCCGCATAATCCGCCGCGTCGATCCGCACCAGCGGATCACCCGCGCGCACGGGCTGATTCTCCGCGACCAGCACCTGCCGCACATAGCCAGCGACCTTGGGCGCGATCGTCACGCTGTCCGCCTGCAGATAGGCGTCGTTCGTGCTCTGCACATAGCGGCCATGCGTCTGATAGCGGAACAGCCACACGCCCAGCGCGACGATGCCCGCGATCAGCGCCGCGATCAGGACCAGCCGGATCCACGGCTTGCGCTCCAGCAGGCCGGGGCCATCCTCCTCATCCTCGGCATCGTCTTCCTGATCCCGGGGCTGCGCGGCATGGCGCTCGCCCTGCCGTGCCTCCGCACCGCGCACCGGACGGACATCCTCGGGATCATCAACGTTCATGCCGCAGGCCTATAATGGTACGATGTCGTTTCCTTATTAGTCGCGGGAAAGAAATTCAAGCAGACGCGCAGGAAAAGCCGACGACGACGATTGCGGGACCGCCCAGAGCTTGCTAATTGTCAGACATAAAAAGGGAGAGAGACATGCGGTATCGAACCGGCCTGCTGGCCGTCCTGGCGTTGACGACGGCCACGGCGGCGCTTGCGCAGGCCCCGATGGTCCAGAAAGTCCAGATCGATCCGAATCGCCCCGACTGGGAAAATCCGGCCATCTTCGCCCGCGGCAAGCTGCCCGCATCCGCCACCGCCTTCCCCTATGAAAACCGCGCCGCCGCGCTGGCGAACGATCCGAAGGCCTCGTCGCGCTACATGTCGCTCAACGGGCAATGGCAGTTCGCCTTCTCCCCCTCGTCCGATGCGCTGCCCGCCGGCTTCGAAAAGCCCGATTTCGACGCCTCGTCGTGGAAGAGCATCAAGGTGCCCGCCGACTGGCAGACCGAAGGTTACGATCAGGCCCGCTACAACAACATCACCTATCCCTTCCCCGCCGATCGCCCGCTGATCCCGCACGCCACCAATCCGGTCGGCTCCTACCGTCGCGACATCACCCTGCCCGCGATCCCGGCGGGCGAGACGATGATCCTGCACATCGGCGCCGCCGGCTCCGCCTACCGTGTCTGGATGAACGGGCAGGAAGTCGGCTATTCCGAAGACAGCAAGCTACCGTCCGAGTTCGACGTCACCCGCTTCGCCAAGGCCGGCCGCAACGTGCTGGCGATCCAGATCCATCGCTGGTCGGACGGCAGCTATCTGGAGGATCAGGATTTCTGGCGCGTGTCGGGCATCGAGCGCGACGTCTATCTCGCCACCGTCCCCGCCGCCCGCATCCGCGACCTGTTCGTCAAGGCCGGCCTGACCAACGGCTATCGCGACGGCACGCTGGCGGTGGACGTGGCGCTCGCCCCCCTCCCCCGCGGCGGCGCCGTCCGCGCCACGTTGATGGATGGCGACCGTACCGTGCTGACGCGCGAAACGAAGGTGGCGTCGGGCAAGGCCGATCGCACCGTCACGCTCGCCGCGCCCGTCCCCGGCGTCCGCCCGTGGACCGCCGAAACGCCCAATCTCTACACCCTGCTGATCGAACTGCTCGATGCGAAGGGCGGCGTGGTGCAGGCGACGCCGCAGCGCATCGGCTTCCGCACGGTGGAGATCAGGGACGGTCATGTCACCGTCAACGGCCAGCCGATCATCATCCGCGGCGTCAATCGCCACGAACATGATCCCGAAACCTTCCACGTCATTTCCGAAGCATCGATGCGCCGCGACATCGAGTTGATGAAGCGCAACAACATCAACGCCGTCCGCACCTCGCATTATCCCAACGATCCGCGCTGGTATGATCTGGCCGACGAATATGGCCTCTACGTCATGGACGAGGCCAATATCGAGAGCCACGCCTATATGGATTATGCCAACAAGCATCCCGAACAGCGCGCGCACTATCAGATCGGCTTCGATCCCGCCTGGAAGGACGCGCATGTCAGCCGCGTCACCAACATGGTCGAACGCGACAAGAACCATCCCTCGATCATCTTCTGGTCGCTCGGCAACGAAGCCGGCATCGGCCCCAATTTCGAAGCCGCCGCTGCTGCCGCCCGCCGGCGCGATCCGTCGCGGCTGATCTCCTATCTCGGCTGGGGCACGCTGTACGAGGATCACAAGCCCAACGCCTATGCCGACATCTACGCCCCCATGTATGACGGCATCGACCGCATGATCGACTGGGCGAAGGGCGGCACGAAGAACAAGCAGCCGATGATCCAGTGCGAATATGCCCATATGCAGGGCAATTCCGGCGGCAATTTCAAGGATTACTGGGATGCGATCTACGCCCATCCCGAAAAATTGCAGGGCGGCTTCGTCTGGGATTGGGTCGATCAGTCGATGTATCGCACGACGAAGGACGGCAAGCGCTATTGGGGCGACGGCGGCGAATATGGCCCCAACCCCGGCGGCGACATCGAATTTGGCGACGGCCTGAACCAGCCCGATCGCACCCCCAATCCGCAATTGTTCGAAGTGCAGAAGGTCTACAGCCCCATCCAGTTCGAGACGGCGGACGCCACCACCGGCCGGATCACCATCCGCAACCGCCACGATTTCCGCGACCTGTCGGGCTTCGCCTTCGACTGGACCGTGCTGGAAGACGGTGTCGCCATCGCGTCCGGCGCGCTGCCCACGCCGGACGTCGCCGCGCACGCCACCGCACCGGTCACCGTCCCGCTCCCGGCCTTCACGCGCAAAGCCGGCGCGGAATATGTGCTGACCATGCGCGTCAAGGCGAAGGCGGGCGCGATCCCGCTGGTGCCCGAAGGCCAGACGATCGGCTGGGAGCAATTCCCGCTCGGCCCCGTCACGCCGCGCACCACCCCCGCCCGCACCGGCGCGGTAAAGGTCGCCGACCGGTCCGGCCGCATCACCCTCACCGCCGCCGGCACCACGCTGGCGATCGATCGCGCCACCGGCCTGATCGCCGACTATGCGAAGGGCGGCACCACGTTGCTGACCGGCGGCTCGCCCAATTTCTGGCGCGCGCCCACCGATAACGACATCGGCACCGGCACCATGGCCGCCGCCGCCCCGTGGAAGGCCATGTCCGACAACCGCACCGTCCGCGCGGTCCGGATCGTCCCGGCGAAGGGTGGTGCCACCAGCGTCGCGGTCGATTACGACCTCGGCGGCGGATCGGCGCGCTTCACCACCACCTACAGCATGACGGGCGACGGCAGCGTCGCGGTCGACGGCACGCTGACTCCGGTGAAGACCGATCTGGTCGGCCCGCTCCGTGTCGGCTTCCTCTACGCCATGCCCACCGCGATGCAGACCGTGGAATGGTATGGCCGCGGCCCGCATGAAAGCTATCAGGATCGCAAGACCAGCGCCGCGCTCGGCCTGTGGCGGGGCAACATCGCCGATCAGAACCATGATTATATGCGGCCGCAGGAAACCGGCAACAAGGTCGATGTCCGCTGGCTCGAAGTCTCCGGCGCACCCGGCGGCCTGCGCGTCAGCGGTGACGTGCCGCTCTCGATGAACGCGCTCGCCTTCCCCTACAGCGATCTCGACCGCCGCGCGCCGGGCACGTGGAAGAGCAGCGACATCGTCCCCCGCAAGCAGGTTTCGCTACTGGTTGACACCGCGCAGATCGGCGTCGGCGGCGATACCGCCTGGGACAAATATGGCCAGCCGCATCCGCGCTACCGCCTGCCGCTGAAGCCCACTTCGGTCTCCTTCCGTCTGGAACCGTTCGCCGGGGCCGGCACCACGCCCGACAAGGCGCTGCCGGCACAGGCGACCTATGTTCAGTAAGGCGGTTGCCCGCGCCGTCCTGCTGGCCGGCGCGGCTTTGCTGTCGATCGGGGCCACCCGCCCCGATCGACCCGATCCGGCATGGGATGCGCCGCACGTCCGCAACCCGCTCCTGCCCGGCTATTTCGCCGATCCGTCGATCGTCCATCATGACGGCCGCTGGTATCTCTACGCCACGATCGATCCATGGGGCGGCGACCGGCTCGGCCTGTGGCAATCCGCCGATTTCCGCAACTGGACCTTCTCCACACCCGACTGGCCGACCAAGCAGGCCGCGACCAGCCCCTCCTCCAATGGCAGCAAGGTCTGGGCACCCTCCGTTGTGCAGGGTCGCAACGGCCGCTGGTACATGTATGTCTCGGTCGGCAGCGAAGTCTGGGTCGGCTCCGCCCCCCACCCCGCCGGCCCGTGGCGTGATGCCCATGGTGGCAAACCGCTGATCCCCAAGGCCTTCGCGCCCGCATATCATATGATCGATGCCGAAGCCTTCGTCGACGATGACGGGCAGGCCTATCTCTATTGGGGATCCGGCCTCAACTGGGTCAACGGCCATTGCTTCGTCGTGAAGCTGAAGCCCGACATGGTCACGTTCGACGGCACGCCGAAGGACATCACCCCGGCCCATTATTTCGAGGCGCCCTTTCTCTTCAAGGCAGGCGGTCTCTATTATCTGACCTACAGCTACGGCAACACGACGAAAGACACCTATCAGGTCCGCTACGCGACCGGCGCGTCGCCATTGGGACCATTCACCGAAGCCCCGAACAGCCCCCTGCTCGCCACCGATGCGGCGCGGCAGATCATCAGCCCCGGCCACCACGCCATCTTCCGCGCGGGCGGCCGTCCCTTCATCCTCTATCACCGGCAGGGCCTGCCCTTTCCGCCGCCCGGCGACGCCGTCCTGCGACAGATCGCGGTCGATGCCCTGACGATCCGCACCGACGGCCTGCTCGATCGTGTGCGCCCCACCCATGACGGCGCATTGATCCCCGGCACCGCCGGTCACCGCACGACCGGCTACGCCTACCGCGCCACCGCCTCAGGCAGCGCGGACGCGCTCCACGGCCCCGCCCGGATCGCCGACGACAACAACGCCACCCTCTGGCGCGCGCCGACATCCGGCGCATCTTGGATCCAGGCGGATCTCGGACAGGTCCGCACGCTCAAATCCAGCCGCCTCAGCCCCGAAGACGCCACGCGTCCCTATCGCCTCGCTCTGGAATCCTCACGCGATGGCCGCCACTGGCAAACGGTCACCACCGCCGCCATGCACAGCGGATCACCCATTACCCTCCCCCACCCCGTCCGCGCCCGCTATCTCCGGCTGACCTTCCGCGATCCCGCCGTCGGAATGTTCGGCTGGACGATTGACTGAAACACAACCGGATCCGCTTGCGTGCCGTGCGCCAACCCGATGCCAAGACCAATTGATAGCGTGATAGCTTCGGGCTGAAATCCCTTGAGGAAACCGCCCATCCCGAGCGCAGTCGAGGGACCGGCCGAGCGAAGCCGAGGCCGCCCGCCTCAGGGCTTCTCGACTACGCTCGAAGGAATCCCTCGACTGCGCTCGGGATGGGCGGGTTAGTTGAATTTACCCGTGGAGCTGTGGCTGGCCAAGCCCACCCCTAACCCTCACCGCCCCAACCGCTGCTCCGTATCTTCCCGCGCCTGTTCCAGCAGCGTGATCGTCGCCTCGCGCGCCGCCGCAGGATCACCCTTGGCCACCGCCGCGAACAACGCCCGGTGCTGCGGGATGGAGTCACGCGGCGCGCCCTGCTGCCGATGCTTGAAGATCGTCGTCCAGCGCACCGCCGACGTGATGCTGCCCGACAGGTTGACCAGCAATTCATTCCCGGTCGCTTCCAGCAGGATATGGTGGAACAGCTGGTCCGCCCCCTGCCCCGTCTCGCTCGCCAGCCCGAACCGCGCCATCGCATCCAGCGCATGACGCATCCGCGCCAGTTGCACCCCGTCGCGCTTCCGCGCCGCCAGTTCGGATGCCGCCGGTTCGATAATCATCCGCAGTTCGAACAGGCTGCGCACGAAGTCGGCGGGCGGCTCCGCCTCGAACATCCAGGCCAGCAGCACGGGATCGAGCAAATTCCAGTCGCTGCGCGGCCGCACGCGCGTACCCGTCTTCGGCCGGCTTTCCACCAGCCCCTTCGCATCCAGCATCCGCATCGCCTCGCGCACTGCGCTGCGCGACACGCCATGCTCGGCGGCGAACGCCACCTCCCCGTTCAGCACGGTGCCCGGCGGGGTCTGCCCCGTCACGATCGACACGCCGATCTGCTGCGCGATCGTCATATGCACCAATTGCCGCGGCATCTTCACCAGTCGCTTGACCACCGGCCGGGCCGCTGCCGTCTGCCCCCCTGCGGACTCCTTCACGACGATCCTCCCTACGGCTTATCTGTTCCGTGCCTGAAGCACGCCTGACACAAAGTCGAGCCTGTCGACGGCCGGTCATGAGACGAAACCGAAGCCTGCCAGAAATCTTGTCCGACAAGAACAGGATGATCCACGCACCGGCCAAGATCACTGCTTGAACGCACCCGCCCGACCGTGCATCGCTCGCCCGGCCGACCGTCAGCTCATGCTACGGCAAGGCAAAGACAGGAGAAAGCGGTGCCGACGACCAGACGTGCCATCCTCGCCGGGGCGGCAGCGCTCGGCCTTACGCCCCCCGTCCGCGCGCGCGATATGGTAACACCCCCGCGCGGCCGCCTGAGCCACCCGAAGGCCAGCGCGGAAGCACGCCGCCTCTATTCCTACCTGTGGAGCATCTACGGCAAGCACACGCTGACCGGCCAGCAGGAACAGAATTTCGCGCCCGAAGGCCCGCGGCTCGAACTGGATTATCTGCAACGCGTCACCGGTCGCCTGCCCGCTCTGGTCGGCTTCGACTATATCGATCCCGCCGACGAGGTCGCGGTCAACGAACGTGCCACCGCCTGGGCGCAGGCGGGCGGGATCGTCACCATTTGCTGGCATTGGGGCGCGCCCGACATCGGCACCGGCTACGAGAATTCGAAAAAGGATTTCGATGTCGCCGCCGCGCTGAAAGCGGGCACGCCGCAGAATATCGCCATGATGCGCGACATGACGCATGTCGCCGGCCTGCTCACCGTGCTGCGCGATCGCGGCATCCCCGTGCTGTGGCGTCCCTTCCACGAATTCAGCGGGGACTGGTTCTGGTGGGGCAAGCATGGCCCGGATGCGTTCAAGGCGCTCTGGTCGCTGATGTATGACCGCTTCACCCGCGTCCACAAACTCGACAATCTGATCTGGGTGCTCGGCTGGGCCGGGCAGAATGTCGATCCCGCCTGGTATCCCGGCCGCGCGCAGGTCGATATCGCGGGGGCGGACATCTATGTCACCGATCATGGCAATCTCGCGCCGATGTTCGGCCAGGTGAAGGCGATCGTCGGCGATACGGTGCCGATCTGCCTGCACGAAAATGGTCCGGTGCCCAACCCCGCGCTGCTCGGCCCGGATTCGGACTGGCTCTGGTTCATGACATGGCACACGCGCTGGCTGACCGGGGCGGACCAGAATATGCCGGATCAGTTGCGCCGTGATTTCGCATCCGAACGCTATCTCACCCGCGATGAACTCCCCGCATGGTTGAAGGTGAAGGCATGAAGACCCGTCTGCTCGCCGCGCTTGCGACCGCTCTGCTATCCGGCGCCGCGCTGGCCGTCACCGTCGCCCCCGCGCCCGCCGGTCAGGTCGCCGGCCCCGCCTTGCCGATGCGCATCGGTGGCCGCGTCGCCTTTGTCACAGAGGGCGTGGCGAAGGGCGTTCGCCGCCAATGGCCCGGCACCTATTTCGAAACCGCCTTCACCGGCACCGCCGCCCTGCTCACGGTCGGCCCCGGCAATGTCGTCCTCCGCGTCCGTGTCGACGACGCGCCGGCCATCCGCCTCTTCAAGCCCGCCCCCGGCCGCTACCGTATCGGTGACCTGCCGGCCGGCCCGCACCGCGTCCGTGTCGATGTCGCCAGCGAAAGCCAGGCCGGCCCGACCATCTTCGGCGGGTTCCAGTCCGTCGACGGCGCATCCCCGCTGACGCTCCCCACGCGCACCCGCCGGATCGAATTCATCGGCGACTCCCACACCGTCGGCTATGCCAATCTGTCGACCAAGCGCGACTGTTCGGAAGCCGAAGTCTGGGACAGCACCGACACGTCGCAGGGCATCGCCCCGCGCACCGCCGCCCGCTACGATGCGGACTACCGCGTCAACGCCATTTCGGGGCGCGGCGTCGTCCGCAACTATGATGGCGGCCTCGCCGATACGCTGCCGACGGCCTACCCCTTCCTCCTGTTCGACAAGGCGGAACGCGACGCTACGCGCTGGCATCCGCAGCTGATCGTCATCGCGCTCGGCACCAACGACTTCACCACCGCGCTCCACCCCGGCGAGAAATGGGCGAACCGCGATGCACTCCACGCCGATTACGAAACCCGCTACCGCAGCTTCATCCGCACCCTGCGCAAGCGCGATCCGCAGGCGCATATCCTGATCTGGGCCACCGACATGGCAAATGGCGAAATCGCGGCGGAAGCCGGCAAAGTCGTCGAACGCATCCGCAAGGCGGGCGACCGCCATATCACCTTCATGCCCGTCAACGGCCTCGCAATGTCCTCCTGCCACGCCCACCCTTCGACGGCGGACGACAGCATCATCGCGGATCGCATCGCCGCCTATGTCGATGCCCATCCCGATCTGTGGGGCAAGAAATGAGGGCTTGATGACCTCAAACTGCCCCGTCCATCCCGAGCGCAGTCGAAGGACCGGCCGAGCGAAGCCGAGGCCGCCAACTTTCCGGCCTCTCGCCTACGCTCCAGATGGACGGATCGGTTTGAAGTCATCATGCCTTAACCGACCCCGCCGACGCCTTCTTCCCCGATCGTTTCGCCACAGTCACCGCCACCGCAACGTCCATCGTGACATTGCCCACCGTGCGGAACAGATCGGGGATCGTCTCCACCGCGATCAGCACGCCCAGCGCTTCGATCGGGATCCCCATCGCCAGCGCGACCGGCGCCACCGATGCGATGAAGCTGACCGTCCCCGGCAGGCTGACCGATCCCATCGTCGTGATCGCCGCGGTGCAGATCCCCGCCGCCAGCGCGCCGGGGCCGATCGGCACGCCCAGCCAGTGCGCGACATAGAGCGCCACCGACAGGTTCATCGCCGGGCTGGTCGCGCGGAAGATGGCGACCGCGATCGGCAGCGTGATCCCCGCGCTTGCGGCCGGCGCGCCCAGTTGCCCCGCCCCCGCCAGCATCGCCGGCAGCGATGCCAGCGACGATTGCGTGCTGATCGCCACCGCCTGCGCCGGAGCCGCCGCCCGCGCGAAGCGCAGCGGCGATACGCGCCCGCCGATCCACGCCACCGGATAGGCCGCGATCAGCACCACGAACCCGATCGTCGACACCGTCACGATATAATGGATCAGCGCGCCGAACGCCGCCGCCCCGGTATGCGCGCCCACGCCGTAAGCCAGCATGAACACCCCGACCGGCGCGAGTTTCAGCACCCAGCCGATGATGATGAGCATCGCATCGGTCAGCGCCTGGAAGAAGCCCGTCATTATCGCGCGCGGCTCCGGCGCCAGCTGCGTGATCGCGAAGGCCAGCACCAGACTGAACACCGTCAGCGGCAGGAACGCGTCCGCCGCCGCCGCCGCGATCACATTGCCCGGCACGATCGTGTCGAAGAAGGAAGCCAGCGTCGGCACCGTCCCCACCGGTTCCAGCCCGGTCAGCGATGCGCGCAGCGCCCCCGCCCATGCGGCAGGCAGCGGCCACAACCGCAGCAGCAACGGCATCAGCACCGCCGCCATCAACGTCGTCGCCCACAGGATGCCGACGAACATCAGCCCCGAACGCCATGCGATCCGCCCGGCCCGCGCCGCATTCGCCGCCGCGCCCACGCCCGTCACCAGCAATCCGGCGATCAGCGGCACGATCACCATCTGCAATCCGTGCAGCCATGCCGATCCGATCGGCTGCGTCACCATCGTCGCCGCGATCGCCATGTCCGGCCGGAACGCGCCCAGCGCCGCGCCCAGCAGCAACCCCGCCATCAGCGCGCAAAGGATCCGTGTCGCCTGCGTCATGCCCGTTCCCGTCTTCGCCGTCCGCCCCCTCATGCGCGAAGATCGGGGACGCGCCTATCCCCGCGCGCAAACGGCACGGCCACTGGCGCTTCGCTGCAACGCCGCATATCGTGGGGCCATGCGGATCGCGATCATCGACACCAGCACCACGCGTGCGGCGATTATCTCGGATGGCCTGCGCGAGGCCGGGCTGGACGATATCGTCGTCATCGACGGAGCCGGCGGACTGGTCGCCGCGCTGGAAGCCGCCGCACCCGAAGTCATTCTCATCAATCTAGAAAATCCCAGCCGCGACGTGCTGGAGGAATTTTTCACCGTCTCGCGCACGCTGGCTCGCCCGATCGCGATGTTCGTCGACCAGAGCGATTCCGAATCCACCGCCGCCGCGGTCGATGCCGGCGTATCGGCCTATATCGTCGACGGTCTGGCCAAGCATCGCATCAAGCCGGTCATCGACCTCGCCGTCCGCCGCTTCCAGGCCTTTTCCCGCCTCCAGGCGGAATTGCACGAAGCGAAAAGCGCGCTGGCGGATCGCACCACCATCGACCGCGCCAAGGCGATCCTCATGAAACGCCGCAGCATCGACGAACCCGCCGCTTATGGCCTGTTGCGCGGACAGGCGATGCGATCGAACCGCCGGATCGCGGAGATCGCCGATGCGATCATCACCAGCGACGCGCTGATGGGAGACCTTTGATGGCACTGGACAAGGTCCGCATCGGCTTCCTGCCGCTCGTCGACGCGGCACTGCCCATCCTCGCGCGCGAACAGGGCTTCGCGGAGGCGGAGGGGCTGGAGATCATCCCCGTCCGCGACAAGACCTGGGCGACGGTGCGCGACCGGCTGCTCTACGGCCATAGCGATGCCGCGCATCTCGTCGCCCCGCTCGCCATCGCCACCGCGCTGGGCCGCGGCCGCCCGGCGGAGCCGATCGCGGTCCCCTTCGTCCTCGGGCTGAACGGCAATGCCATCACCCTCTCGCTACCGCTGGCCGACGCGGTGCTGGACGATTCCGTGCGGGGTGAGGACGGTCTGGCCGATCCCGTCCTGCTCGGTGCGCGTCTGAAGACGGTCGCACTGGCGCGCGCTGCGGCGGGCCGGCCGCTTCGCTTCGGCGTCGTCCATCGCTATTCCAGCCACAATTACATGCTGCGCTATTGGCTGGCGGCGGTCGGCATCCGTCCCGACGAGGATGTCGAGATCGTGACGAACAGCCCGTCCTTCGCCGCAGACGCGCTGGCGACGGGCGAGATTGACGGCATCTGCGTCGGCGAACCATGGAACAGCGTGGCGGTCGATCGCGGCGTCGGGCGCATCGCGCTGGTCACTGCCCAGATCTGGCGGCGCGGGGTCGAAAAGGTGCTGGCGATGCGCACCGCCACGCTGGGTGCCGATCCCGATCGCGCCCGGCGGCTGGTGCGCGCGCTCCATGCCGCCGCCGCGCATTTCGTCGATCCCGCCACGCGCGACGCCAGCGCCGCCATCCTCGCCCGCCCGGAATATCTCGATGCGCCGGTCGATCCCATCGCCCGCGCCATCAGCGATCGTGTCCGGCTGACGCAGGGGGCCGACCCCATCCACGTCCCCGATTTCATGTTCCAGTATCGCGAGGCCGCCAACTTCCCATGGCGCAGCCAGGCCGCGTGGCTCTACGCCCAGATGATCCGCTGGGACGGCATCCCCTATTCCGCCGAAGCCGCAGAAATCGCCCAAGGCGTGTTCCGCCCCGATATCTACCGCGCCGCACTCGCCGGGTCGGGCGCACCATTGCCCAATGCCAGTTCCAAGCTGGAAGGATCGATCGACGGCGCGGCCATCGGTGCCGGCTCGACGCAGGGCCGCCTCTTCCTCGGCCGCGATCCCTTCTTCGACCACCGCGCCTTCGATCCCGACGATATCCCCGGCTACCTCGCCGCGTCGGTGTAAAAACTCGTGACTGTCATCCCGGCCTCCGCCGGGATGACAGTGACCCTCCTCAGATCAGCCCAGCCTTGACCTGCTTCACCGCATGATCCGCCGCGCGCGCCGTCAGCGCCATGAAGGTCAGCGACGGATTGACGCAGGATACCGACGCCATTTGCGCACCGTCGGTGATGTACAGGTTGGCCGCGTCATGCGCCTGACCCCATTTGTTCAGCACCGACGTCCGCGGATCATTGCCCATCCGTGCGCCGCCCATTTCGTGGATCGCGTCGCCGGGCACATGTTCCTGCCGCGAACTGGTCACGTTCAGCAGGCCCGCTTTCTTCAGCATCGCCTCGCCCTGTTCGCGCGCATCGGTCATCATCCGCATCTCATTGTCGCGGAACCGCACGTCGAACTTCATCTGCGGCACGCCGAACCGGTCGACCTTGGTCGGGTCGAGCGTCACGCGATTATCGTCATAGGGCAGGCATTCGCCGAACGCCGTCATGCCGAAACGCCACGGGCTGTAGCCGCGCATCCCCTGCTTCATCGACGCGCCGAAGCCGACCGGGCTGGCCGGATCGCGCCGCGCGCTCCCCTGATAGCCATAGCCGCGACGGAAACCGAGACCGTCATCCTTGCCGACATTGCGGAAGCGCGGAATATAGACGCCACCCGGCCGCCGACCATATTCGATGAAGTCGGTCATCCCCGGAATCTCGCCATAAATGCCCACGCGGAAGATGTGATCCATCACGCCGCGCCCCAGCATCCCGCTGCTGTCGAAATAGCTGCGGCCCGTTCCCGGCGCGCGCGAATTGAGCAGGATCTGGTTCGTCCCCATCGCCGATGCACACAGGAAGACCAGCTTGGCCGGAATGACCTCCGCCTTCTTCGTATTCGCATCCACCACGCGCACGCCCGTCACCCGCTTGCGCGTCGCATCATATTCCAGGTTCGTGACCACCGAATCCGGGCGAAGCGTCAGCCGCCCGGTCGCCCGCGCCGCCGGCAACGTCACCGCCTGCGTCGAGAAATAGGCCCCGAACGAACAGCCGCGCGAGCACTGGTTGCGAAACTGGCACTTGGACCGGCCCTGATCGGGCTTGTCCTCGGTCATGTTCGACAAACGCGTATTGATGAGCTTCCGATCGGGATAATTCTGCTCAAGCCGTTCCTTGAGCCACTTCTCCGCGATGTTCATCTGCATCGGCGGCTGGAATTCGCTGTCCGGCAGTTGCGGCAGCTTTTCGCGCGATCCCGATACGCCGATGAAATTCTCGACATATTTATACCAGGGTTCGACATCCTCATAACGGATCGGCCAGTCGCTGCCCACGCCCTCGCGCTGGTTGGCGGTGAAGTCGTCCGGACTCCACCGGAACACCCACCGGCCCCAGATCAGCGATTTGCCGCCCACAGCCGCCGGCCGGATCCAGTAGAATTTCCGGTCCTCGTCATAGGCATAGGGGTTCAGCCGGTCGTTATTGTAGAATTTCTGGTTCGACGGCGACACATAGCCATGCTTGGCAATGAAATAGTCGCTCTCGACCAGCGCCTTCGGCATCGTATCCCGCGCCGGGATCTCGAAGGCCGGCTTGCCGTCATAATCATAGCCTTCGCCATGCTCGACCATGATGCCCCGGTCGAGCATGAGGACGCGCATCCCCTTTTCGGTCAGTTCCTTGGCGGCGAACCCGCCGCTGACGCCCGAACCGATGACGATGGCGTCATATTGCTGTGTCGCTGCCATTTCCAGATTCCTTGATACCGGTTCAGGCACGCAGGCGACTGAGCGTCGCGAAGCTGGTGCTGATGTCGGGGAGATAGGGGGCCGGGGACTGGTCGTTCTCGACATAGAAATGCCGCACGCCCGCCACGCTGTTCAATGTGAAGATATCCGCAAAGTCGATCGTGCCGAGGCCGACGCTGGTCATCTCGCCCGCCGCCGTCATGTCCTTGACGTGGTAGGAATAAAATTGCCCCGGCAGCCGCCGGATCAGCGCCTTCACGTCCACGCCGGCCTTCACCGCCCAGAACAGGTCCAGCTCGAACTTCACCAGCGCCGGATCGCGGTCGCGGATCAGCCGCTCATACAGGCTGACGCCGTCCGGCTTTGTCGTAAATTCGAAATCGTGATTATGATAGGCGAAGTTCAGGCCCGCCTTCTTCAGCTTCGCCGCGATGCGGTTGAAATTGGCGACCGCCGGCGTCCATGCCGCTGCGTTGCGATACTGGTCGGTCATGTACGGCAGGATCACCGTATCCGCGCCCAGCGTCTTCGCCATCGCCACCGACGCGTCGAATTTCTGCATCAGCGAGTCATAGGGGATATGCACCGATGGCGCGGTCAGCTTGAGCCGGTCCATCGTCTTGCGCAGCGCCTTATGGTCCATGGCGTCATAGCCGCCACCGCCATATTCCACTTCGCGATAGCCAATCGCCGCGATCTTCTCCAACGTCGCCATCGGGTCCGCCGCGAACAATTCCCGCACCGTATAGAGCTGGATGCCGACGGCCTTGCCCGCCTTGCGCTGCGCCGCGCCGATCGGTCCCGCCGCCGTCAGCGCCGCCAGTGCCGCGCCACCCGCAACAAGCTGTCGTCTGTTCATAATCATGAGGAATAGACCTTGTTGACCTTGGAATAGGGAAAGGCGCCGTCATACTGACCGGGCACGGGCAGATATTCGCGTTCCTGCATGATGCCGACTTCGGACGTGAAATAGCCCGTCACAACAAGCTGGCGGAACGCCTCGAAAAATTGCGCGCCGTTCGGCAATGTGTCGTTCATCGCCAACGTCAGCAGCGCATCCTGTTGCGCGGGCGTCGCGGATGCGGCGGCGACCTTGTAATCCGCGCGGCTGCGCCGATCGATCGCGTCCAGCCCCGCCAGGATCGGCACGCGATCCTCCGGCAGCGCCCAGTCGGCGAGCAGCTTTTCGATGAACGCCGGCACCCCCGCCGCGATCGCACCCGGCGTGTCCGTGGTCGGCAACACCCGCTCGCTCAGCGCGCTGACCAGCGCGCGCTGGTTCGCGTTGAACACCGCCACGCTCGGCGGTCCGTCCGAAATGGTGGCGGCCTGCGCGGCGGCAGTCCCCGTCGCGGCGCGCGCGATCGGGGCGAACACACCCGCCCCGAACATGGCGAGCACGCCGGTAAAGGCGGTTCTACGGTCGATGATCATGGTTTTCCTCCCACCCCGTCCTGGGCGATGGCGGCGGCCGGCAGCGGCCGGACCCAGATATTGCGGAACGACACCGGCGAATCATGATCCTGCAACTGGATCGGCGCGGCATCGCCATGTGCCTGATATTGCGCGACCTTGCGCCACATCGTCGTGCCCAGCATCGCCTGGTGATTCTGGACCAACACGCCGTTCAGAAATGCGGTGACATAGGCCGGACGCTGCAAGGATCCGTCGGGCGCGAAGCGCGGCCGTTCGAACACGATGTCGTAACTCTGCCATTCGCCCGGCTTGCGCGCCGCATTCGCCAGCGGCGGCTTCCACGCATAGACCGCACCCACCGTGCCGTCGGCATAGGTCGGGTTCCGATAGCCGTCGAGGATCTGCACCTCGTAACGCTGCATGAACCAGATGCCGCTATTGCCGCGATCCTGCGAACTCTTGGTCGGCGGGTTGGGCGAGCGGAATTCCAGATGCATCTGCACGTCGCCGAAGCTCTGCTTGGTCACCAGCGCATTCTCGCCGCCGCTCTTCGCGCGCGGCGGCACGGTCATCACGCCGCCCTTCACGTCCCACAAGGCGCGCTGGCCCTGCCATGCATCCAGCGACCGGCCGTCGAACAGGATGGTCGCATCGGACGGTGCCGCGTCGGGTGCCGTACCCGGCGTCACGACCACCGGCTGCGGCCGGTCCGGATCATGGACATGCCATTCCCCGCCGGGCAGCATCGGCGTATCGCGGAAGCCGGGCTTCTCCTGTGCCGTCGCCGCGCCCGCGATCATCGCCGTTCCCAGCCCGATCGCCATGGCGGCCGTTGCGAACCGTTTCAACTCTCTCTCCCTCACGCCCGGTCGATCGCGCGATAGGCGGCGATCAGACGATCCTCGCCCGCACGCCCGTCGACCTGATTGCCATGTTCCATCCCGATCACGCCGGCATAGTTGCGCGCACGCAGCCGGCGGACGATGTTCTGATAATGGATTTCACCCGTGCCCGGCTCGTTCCGGCCGGGATTGTCGCCGAACTGGATATAGCCGATCTCGTCCCAGCACATCTCCAGCGTGGGGATCAGATTCCCCGACTGGATCTGCTCATGATACAGATCGGCAAGCACCTTGACCGCCGGGCTGTTCACGCCCTTCGCCACGGCATAGCCCTGCGCGATCGACTGCATATAGACACCCGGATGGTTGGTCCGCGTATTCAGCGGCTCCATCACCATCACCAGCTTGTGCGGTTCGACGATCTCCGCCGCGCGGCGCATCACGTCGATGATCCGCCCGGTCTGGATCTCGACCGGCAGCTTGCGGTCCATGAACCCCGTCACCACCGTCATGCAGCGCGCGTCCAGCCGCTTGGCCACCGCCACCGACGCGCGGATATCGGCCAGAAACCCTTCCCGCTCGGCATCGTCATTCCCGCCGAGCAAGGGCCGGAACTGCGACCATTTCGGCATACTCGCCACGAACACGCCCATCGTCATGTTCCGCTGCTGCAACGCCTTCGCCATGGCGACCTGCTCGGCCACCGGCCGCGTGCCCGCCTCATTATCCTCCCAGGCGGTGAAACCCTGATCGGCGGCGAAGGCGATCTGCTCGATCCGGCCGCCCCGGCTGGCGAAGCTGCCCTCATGCGGCGCATAATGCAGCGAGAAACGCGGCGCGGTCGCAGCCGCCGTCGCAGCACCCGTCGCGGTGCCTAGTGCCACCGCACCGGTCGCCACCGCGCCCGCCGTCAGCACCGATCGCCGCGAAAGGCTCATGCGGCCGCGTCCGTCATCGCCGCCGGCCGGCCCCGGCCACGCTCGCTCAGCCAGATCGCACCGAACACGATCAGCAGGATCACCGGCACGATCGCCAGCTTCGCGAAGCTGGCCGATGCCGCCGCATCCTCCACCTGACGCAGCGCCGCACCCGTCAGACGCTCAAACGCTTCCGGCCCGCCCGCATAGGCGATCTTGGCTTCATCGAACATCGCACCCAGCTGCGGCAGGACGAAGAAGCTGGCCAACGCCCCGGCCGATCCGACCAGACCCATCGCCCATGCGCCGCCGCGCGGATAGCGTTCGGCGACCGAGGCCAGCATCGTCGGCCACATCGCGCACACGCCCAGCCCCCACACGGTGGAGGCGAGAATTGCCGCCGCCGGCGATTGCGCGCGCGACAGCATGAACAGCCCGATCGCCGCCAGCAGGCTGGACACCCACAACAAGCCCGGATTGGACAGCCGCCCGGCGATCTTACCCGCGAAATGGCGGAACACGAACATCAGCGCGCTGACATAGACCAGCAACAGGATGCCGCGCATCCCGACCCGGTTGGACAGAGCGACATCGATCCACTGCCCCGGCGCCAGTTCGGACGAGGCCGTCAGGAACATCGCGCCGAACCAGACGAAGAAGCTCGGCCGGCGGAACACCTCGCCGATCATCGTCCCGAAACTCGTCCCCTGCTCACGCCGCACCGGCGGCGGGAAGCTGGTCGTCGCCGCGATCAGGATCACGCCGATCGCAGGCACGAACACCAGCGCCATGATCCCCTGCCATGGCAGCGCGGACGACAGGAAGAAGCCGGACAGCCCCCCTACGATCAGCCCGCCCGGATACCAGGCATGGAGCAGGTTCAGCCGGTGCGTCGTCTCTTCCGGATACAGACGCGCGGTCAGCGGATTGATCGTCGCCTCGGCCAGCCCCCAGCCGATCCCGCTCAGCAGCATTCCGGCCCAGACGAGGTGGTAAATCCCCATGCCCGTCGCCAGCGACCCCGCGCCGACGATCATGCCCGTACCCACGACGAAACACACGCCGCAGCCCAGCAACATCCGCCGCATCCCGATCGTATCGAGAAAGGCGCTCGTCACGAACAGCGTGATCGCAAAGCCCAGAAAGGCCGATCCCAGCGCGGACCCGATCATCTCGCCCGCCTGGATCGGCGCGACGGGGTCGATCCACTGCGCCTTCAGGCTGCTGGCGATGGCGGCGCGGATCGATGCACTGGCCGCCGCGGTGAACAGCGCCAGCACACCCAGCCAGAATAGACGTCGCCTGTCATATGGTCTTGCTGCCACCGCCGGCCCTCTCTCGAAATTTTTGTTATCGTTGTTTTTGATGTTTGGGGGGCCGCGTCAAGGCAATCCCAGCAGTCGCCGGTTCGCCGCGGGATCGCTCCCGCCCGCAAAATCGTCGAAGGCGCGTTCCGGCCGGCGGATCAGATGCGCGGCGATGAATGGCGCACCCTCGCGCGCACCGTCTTCGGGATGCTTCAGGCAGCATTCCCATTCCAGCACCGCCCAGCCCGCATAGCCATATTGCGTCAGGCGCGAGAAGATGCCGCCGAAATCCACCTGTCCGTCGCCAAGCGACCGGAAGCGGCCCGGTCGGTCGATCCAGTCCGAATAGCTGCCATAAACGCCCGCGCGCCCAGTCGGGTTATATTCCGCGTCCTTGACGTGGAACATCTTGATGCGCGTGTGATAAATGTCGATGAAATCGAGATAATCCATCACCTGCAACACGAAGTGGCTCGGGTCGTAGAGGATGTTCGCACGCGGATGATGGTCCACGCCGTCCAGGAACCGCTCGAACGTCACGCCGTCGTGCAGATCCTCGCCCGGATGCAGTTCATAGGCGAGGTCGATGCCCTCGGCGTCGAACGCATCGAGGATCGGCCGCCAGCGCCGCGCCAGTTCTCCAAAGGCTTCCTGCACCAGTCCCTGCGGACGTTGCGGCCAAGGATAGACGAACGGCCAGGCCAGCGCGCCGGAAAAGGTGGCATGGGCCGAAAGCCCCAGCCGCCGGCTTGCCTTCGCCGCCAGCCGCAACTGCTCCACCGCCCAAAGCTGCCGCTCCGCCGGCTTGCCCCGCACCGCTTCGGGCGCGAACCCGTCGAACGCGGTGTCATAGGCCGGATGCACCGCGACCAGCTGGCCCTGCAGATGCGTCGACAATTCCGTGATCTCGACGCCCGCCTCGCGGCATGTGCCCGCCAGCTCGTCGCAATAAGTCTGGCTTTCCGCCGCCAGCGCCAGATCGATGCAGCGCGGATCCCAAGTCGGGATCTGCACGCCGCGATAGCCGGCCTCCGCCATCCAGCGCGCGGCCGACGGCAGCGTGTCGAACGGCGCGGCATCGCCCATAAACTGCGCCAGAAAGATCGCCGGACCCTTCATGACCGGCGCTCCGGCGCAGCCACGCTCATTTCGCGGTCTCGGTCTTCAGATAGTCGATCAGCGCCGCACGGCGGGCGGGATCGGCCACGCGGATCACCATCTTCGTACCCGGCACCTTCTTGCTCGGCGCTTCCAGATATTCGTTCAGCGATTTCGCATCCCATTTGATCTTCGACGCCTTCAGCGCGGGGCTATAGGCATAGCCCGGCACCGTTCCGGCCTGACGCCCGAACAGGCCGTGCAGGTTCGGCCCGACGCCACGCGCACCGGCCACGGTGCTGTGGCAACCGCGACAGGTGGCGAAGACGGCGGCGCCGGAGGCCGCGGGAGTCTGTGCGTGGGTCGCGGGCGCATACAGCGCCACCGCGCCGAGCAGTGCCGCCGGGACCGGCAGCAACGCTTTGAAAAGCTTCATGTCCCCTCCAGGGTGATGACAAATCATTGCCTCTTTCTAAACATTTGGCAACAATCAATGCAATGCGCTTCGCAGGGGTGTTGATCGGGCTAAGCCATATCTCCAAACCCTGCACGGATGCGCACCAGCGAGAGGACAAGCATGGAACATCTCCCGACATCGTTGTCAAGTTCGGCCGGACTCCGCTACGGCATGGTCGGCGGCGGCGAAGGCGCATTCATCGGCGCGGTCCACCGCATGGCCACCCGGCTCGATGGCGAATGGACCCTGTCCTGTGGCGCGTTCAGCACCGACGCCGGCCGCAACACGCGGACCGCGGAGACGCTCGGCCTGACCGAAGCCCGCACCTACGCCGGTTTCGACGCCTTGCTCGCGGGCGAGCAGGCCCTGCCGCCGGAATCGCGGATGCAGGCGCTGGTCATCGTCACGCCCAACCATCTGCACGCGCCCATGGCCATCGCCGCACTCGACGCCGGCTTCCACGTCCTGTCCGAAAAGCCGATGGCGCTGAACCTCGCCGAAGCGCAGGCGATCCGCGATGCCGTCCGCCGCTCCGGCCGCCAATATGCCCTCGCCTTCACCTACAGCGCCTATCCGCTGGTGGAAGAGGCGCGGCTGCGCGTTGCACGCGGCGATCTCGGCAAGATCCGGCTGGTCCAGGTCGAATATTCGCAAGGCTGGCTCAGCGAGGCAATCGACGCCAGCGGCAACAAGCAGGCCGAATGGCGCACCGACCCCGCCCGCGCCGGCCTCGGCGGCTGTCTCGGCGATATCGGCACCCATGCCTTCCAGTTGGCCGAACATGTCTCGGGCCTCCGCGTCGCCGAACTCAGCGCCGACCTGACCATCCACGTCCCCGGCCGCCGGCTCGATGACGACGTCTCCGCCCTGCTCCGCTTCGATGGCGGCGCACGCGGCGTGCTGCGCGCCAGCCAGATCGCCGCCGGCGATGAAAACGGCCTCCGCCTCCGTATCCACGGCGAGAAAGGCGGTCTCGAATGGCATCAGATGGCGCCGAACACGCTCACCCTGCGCTGGCTCGATCGACCGACGGAGACCATCCGCGCCGGTGGCCCCGGCCTGCACCCCGCGGTGGCACCCCGCTTCCGCACCCCCGCCGGCCATCCCGAAGGCTATATCGAAGCCTTTGCCAGCCTCTATACCGGCTTCGCACGCCATCTCCGCGCGGGCGACGCCACCCCGCCGGAGAAGGGCGCGGCGCACTGGTTCCCCGGCATCGATGACGGCCTGCGCACCATGGCCTTCGTCGAAACGGTGATCGCCAATGCCGCGCAGGACGCGAAATGGACGACGCTCGCGACCGACTAAGCGGATCGCGAACGAGGAGATCGGCAACGGGATCGGGGCGGCAGGCGTTGCGTCTGTTGATCCCCGATCCCGTCCCGCCGGAGCCTGCTTATGTCCAAGACCAACATCGCCGACCTGTTCGCCGATACCCTCCAACTCGCCGGCGTCGAACGCATTTATGGTGTCGTCGGTGACAGCCTCAACGGCCTGACCGACAGCCTGCGCCGTCGCGGCAAGATCGAATGGATCCATGTCCGCAACGAGGAAGCCGCCGCCTTCGCCGCGGGGGCGGAAGCGCAACTGACCGGCAAGCTCGCCGTCTGCGCCGGTTCCTGCGGCCCCGGCAACATGCATCTCATCAACGGCCTCTATGATTGCCACCGCACGCGCGTCCCCGTGCTGGCCATCGCCGCGCAGGTGCCCAGCGGCGAGATCGGATCCAATTATTTCCAGGAAACACGCCCCGAAGCGCTGTTCCGCGAATGCAGCGTCTATTGCGAGACCATTTCCGATGCGGACCAGATGCCCCGCACGCTCGACACCGCGATCCGGGCCGCCATCGGCCATCGCGGCGTGTCGGTCGTGTCCATGCCGGGCGATGTCGCGCTCCGCACCACCACCGGCCTGATCGCCCGTTCGGCAGACGCGCTGCGCCCCGCCCCCGCCACCATTGTCCCTGCCGCCCCGGAGATTGCCCGGCTGGCGGCGCTGCTCAACGAGTCCGGCCGCGTCACCATCCTCGCCGGTCGCGGCTGCCGCACCGCGCATCCGCAGCTGCTCCGCATCGCGGCGGCGTTGCAGGCCCCCGTCGTCCACGCGCTCGGCGGCAAGGAATTCGTCGAATATGACAATCCCTATGATGTCGGCATGACCGGCCTGATCGGCTTTTCCTCCGGCTATGACGCGATGATGGGCTGCGACACGCTGCTGATGCTCGGCACGGATTTCCCCTACCGCCAATTCTATCCCGAAACGGCCAAGGTCGCGCAGATCGACCTCCGCCCCGAAAATCTCGGCCGCCGCACCGCGATCGACATCGGTCTGGTCGGCGATGTCGCCGCCACCATCGACGCGCTGCTCCCGCTGCTCAAGCCCGGACGCGACACCGCCTTCCTGCAATCCGCGCGCGACAATTATGCCGAAGCACGCAAGGATCTCGACGCGCTGGCCGATGGCACGCCCGGCAGCGGCATCATCCACCCCCAGCATGTCGCGCGGGTCGTCAGCGAAATCGCCGCCGAAGACGCCGTCTTCACCTGCGATGTCGGCACCCCCGTCATCTGGGCCGCGCGCTACCTGAAGATGAACGGCCGTCGCCGCCTGATCGGATCGTTCAACCATGGATCGATGGCCAACGCGCTCCCGCAGGCGATCGGCGCGCAAGCCGCGCACCCGGATCGGCAGGTCGTCTCGCTCTCGGGAGACGGCGGCCTCGCCATGCTGATGGGCGAGTTGCTGACACTCCGCCAGACCGGCCTGCCGGTGAAGATCATCGTCTTCAACAATGGCACGCTCGGCTTCGTGGAAATGGAGATGAAGGCCGCCGGCCTGATCGAAACCGGCGTCGCGCTCGACAATCCCGACTTCGCCGCCATGGCCCGCGCCATCGGCCTCCACGGCGTCCGCATCACCGATCCGGGCGAGGTCGAAGCCGGCATCCGCGACGTCCTCGCTTATCCCGGCCCCGCCTTGCTCGATGCCGTGACGGCCCGCACCGAATTGTCGATGCCACCCAAGATCACGCTCGAGCAGATGAAGGGCTTCACGCTGTACATGGCGAAAGCGATCATCAGCGGGCGTGGGGACTCGGTACTCGAACTCGGCAAGACCAATGCGGGGCTGCTCAAGCGCTTGTTCTGAGCGCCATTCTGGGGAATCCCCCTGAAATCCGTCCATCCCGAGCGCAGTCGAGGGACTTCTTCGAGCGAAGTCGAGAAGCGTGCGGCCGAAGACCTCGGCTTCGCTCGGGATGGGCGGATCTTGGCCATGTCTAGCACGCCCTCAACGCTGCCATCCGCCCCCCAGCGCCCGGAACAGATCCACCTGCGCCCCCGCAATCCGGGCGTCCGCCGCCGCCAAGTCCGTATCTGCATCCGCCAGCGTCCGTTCCGCATCCAGCACGTCGAGAAAGTCGATCTGCCCCTCGCGCTGGCGGGCACGGGTGATGCGCGTCGCAGTCGCCGCATTGTCGCGGGCGGACTGCAACCGCGTCCGCCGGTCCAGTTCGCGGGCGTAATTGGACAAGGCCGTCTCGGTCTCCTGCAACGCGGTCAACATGCTGCCGTCGAAACTGGCCAGCGCGCCCCGCGTATCCGCCTCCGCCCCGGCGATGCGCGCCCGCGCCGCCGACTGGTTCAGCGACCAGTTGAGCAATGGCCCCAGCAGCCAGCGGATCGGCCCGCCCGCAAACAGGTCGCCCACGCCCGTCGCGGTCGATCCGATCGATCCGCCAAGGCTCACCTGCGGATAGAGTGCCGACGTCGCCACCCCGATCCGTGCGGTCGCCGCCGCCAGCCGCCGCTCGGCGGCGCGCACGTCCGGCCGCCGCGCCAGCAAGGCCGCACCGTCGCCGATCGGGATCGGCCGGTCCAGCCGCGGCGTCGTGGTGCGCGCGGCGGCGATCGCCGGCAGATCCTGCGGCGTCCGCCCGGTCAACGTCGCCAGCCGGAACAGGGCCGCCTGCCGTTCCGCCTGGATCTGCGGCACCAGCGCCGCACGCTGGTCGCGCAACGCCGCGATCCGCACCTGATCCAGCCGCGCCGCGCGGCCCGCCTCCACCCGCTTCGCGATCAACCCGGTCGACCGGTCGAGCAGGTCCACGATCCGCGTCGCCACCCCCAGCCGTTCGGCGGAGGACGCCGCATCGACATAGGCCCGCGTCGTCGCCGCCACGATCGACACGCGCACCGCATCCGCATCTCCTCGCGCCGCCCACACGTCGCCGCGCGCGGCCTCGATATTGCGACGCACCCGCCCCGCCAGATCGACCTCGTACCGGACATCCAGCCCGGCATCATAGACGGCGCGCTCCCGATCGAAGCCGGGGATCGCCTGCAATTGCGATACACGGCCATAATTGCCGCTCGCACCCGCATTCACCTGCGGCTCGCGATCGGTCTTCGCACCCCGCAGCGCCGCCTGCGCCCGTTCCAGCCGCGCGACCGCAACCCGCAGGTCGGTATTCGCCGCCAGCGCATCGGCCACCAGCCCGTCCAGCACGGGATCGCGATACATCCGCCACCAATGATCGTCGGTCGGGTCTTGCGCGGTCGTGGCGGCGCTGCCGGACGCGAAGGCCAGTTCCGCCTTCGGGGGCGGCGCAGGCGTGGCATATTCGGGGCCGGCGGCGCAGGCGGCAAGCGTCAGCGCCGACAGGCTGGCAAGGAGCATGGCTTTCATGATCGTTCCTATTCGGCTGGCTGGAGCGTCGGGGCGGATGCGGCCGGGCGGCGTTCGAACCGCTTGGCCAGCGCGCGCGCCACGACATAGAAGGTCGGTGTGAAGAGCAGGCCGAACCCGGTCACCCCGATCATCCCGAAGAAGACCGCGGTCCCCAGCGCCTGCCGCAATTCCGCCCCCGCGCCCGTCGCGATCACCAGCGGCACCGCACCCAGGATGAACGCGAAACTGGTCATCAGGATCGGCCGCAACCGGTCCTTCGCCGCACGCACCGCCGCCTCCACCGGCGACAATCCGTCCGCTTCCTCCGCCTGCTTGGCGAATTCCACGACGAGGATGGCGTTCTTCGCCGCCAGCGCGATCAGCACGACCAGCCCGATCTGCGTCAGCACATTATTGTCCATGCCGCGCAGGTTCACGCCCACCATCGCCGCGAGCAGGCACATCGGCACGATCAGGATGATCGCCAGCGGCAGCGTCAGGCTCTCATATTGCGCCGCCAGCACCAGGAACACGAACAGCACCGCCATCGCGAACACCAACGCCGCCGTGCTGCCCGCCGCCTTCTGTTGATAGGCGATCCCGGTCCATTCATGCGCATAGCCCGAAGGCAAAGACGCGTCGGCCAGCTTCTCCATCGCCACCAGCGACTGGCCCGACGAGAAACCGGGCGCGGTATCGCCATCCACCTCGACCGCCGGGAACAGATTGTAACGCACCACGCGATACGGCCCGGTCTTGTCGCGGAAGGTGGAGACGGAACCGACCGGCACCATCGCCCCGGAATTGGAGCGCGTCTTCAGATTGGCGATATCGGCGGTCGTGTTGCGGAACGGCGCATCGGCCTGGGCCGTCACGCGGTAGGTCCGCCCCAGCAGGTTGAAGTCGTTGACGAACGCCGACCCCAGATAGACCTGCAACGCCTCGAATACGCGCTCCGGCGGCACGCCCAGCAAATTGGCCTTGGCGCGGTCGACGTCAGCAAAGATGCGCGGCGTCGCGGTTTCGAAGAAGGTATAGACCTGCGCCAGCCCCGATGTGCCGTTCGCCTTGCCGATCAGGTCGGACGCGGTCTTGCCCAGCGCCTGATAGCCATGGCCACCCTGATCCTGCACCATCAGCCGATATCCGCCGGCCGACCCGATCCCCTGGATCAAAGGCGGCGGCACGACCAGCAACCGCGCCTCATTGATGTCCGCCGTCGCCTTGCGCGCTTCGTCCATGATCCCGGCGAAGGTCACACCCAGCTTGCGCCGTTCCTCGAAGCTCTTCAGCGGGATGTACGCCGCGGCACTATTGGGGGCGAGCGTCTGGGAAGGTCCGTCGAACCCCGCCAGCATCACCGCGCCCTTCACCCCCGCCAGCGGCAGGATGCGCTTGGCCACCTTCTGCATCACCGCATCGGTGCGCGCGACCGATGCGCCCGGCGGCAACTGGATCACGGTCAGGAAATAGCCCTGATCCTGCGCCGGCACGAACCCGGTCGGCGTCACCGCGAACACCGCCGCCGTCACCGCGATCAGCGCGGCATAAGCGATCATCATCCGCTTCGGCGCAGTCACCAGCCGCTGGGTCAGCCGGCCATAACCTTCGCTCATCCGTTCGAACCCGCGGTTGAACCGGTCGCCCGCCGCCGCCACGAACCGGGTCAGGCGATTGCCCGCCCCGGTGGACACGTGCGGCTTCAGCAGCATCGCGGCCAAGGCGGGGGACAAGGTGAGCGAGATCAGCAGCGAGATGATCGTCGCCGTCGAGATCGTCACCGCGAACTGGCGATAGAAAGCGCCGGACAGCCCGGTCAGGAACACCGTCGGCACGAACACCGCGCACAGCACCAGCACGATCGCCACCAATGCGCCGGACACTTCGTCCATCGACTTGCGCGCCGCTTCCAGCGGGGACAGCCCATGTTCGAGATTGCGCTCGACATTCTCGACCACCACGATCGCGTCGTCGACGACGATCCCGATCGCCAGCACCAGCCCGAACAGCGACAGGTTGTTCAGCGAATAGCCCGCCGCCGCCAGCACCGCGAAGGTGCCGATCAGCGACACCGGGATCGCCACGATCGGAATGATCGCCGCCCGCCACTTCTGCAGGAACACCAGGATCACCAGCACGACGAGGATCATCGCCTCGACCAATGTATGCTTCACCGCATCGATCGACTGCGCGATAAACTCGGTCGGGTTGTAGATGACGCGATATTCCAGCCCCTTGGGGAAGCGCTTGGACATCGTCTCCATCTCGGCTGACACCGCCTGCGCCGCCGCCAGCGCGTTCGATCCCGGCCGCTGGAATACCGCGGCGATCACCGTCGGCTCACTGCTCAGATAGGTGTTCGCGCCATAATCCTGCGCACCCAGCTCGACCCGCGCGACATCCGCCACGCGCACCTGCCGGCCCTGCGCATCGGTGCGGATCACGATCTCGGCGAACTGCTTCGGATCGGTCAGCCGCCCCTGCGTCTCCACATTCAGCTGGAACGCATTGCCCCGTTCATAAGGCGGCTGCCCCAGCGTCCCCGCCGCAACCTGCACATTCTGTGACCGCAACGCCGTCACGATCTCGCCCGCGGTCAAATCCAGCGCCGCCGCCCGGCCGGGGTCGATCCACACGCGCATCGCATAATCGCGCGCGCCGAACAGCTGCACGTCGCCCACGCCGTCGATCCGGCTCAGCCGGTCGCGCACCTGCGTCAGCGCATAGTTGGAGATATAGCCGCGATCGAGCGACTTGTCCGGCGACACCAGATTGACCACCATCAGGAAGTCGGGCGACGTCTTGCGCGTCACCACGCCCAGCCGCTGCACGTCATCCGGCAGACGCGGCACAGCCACCGCCACGCGGTTCTGCACCAGCACCTGCGCCGCATCCAGATCGGTGCCGATCCGGAACGTGACGGTGATCGTCACCTTGCCGTCGCCCGTCGATTGCGACGACTGGTACAGCATATTGTCGACGCCGTTGATTTCCTGTTCGATCGGCGCGGCCACGGTTTCCGCGACGGTTTCCGCCGACGCCCCCGGATAGGTCGCGCTGACCGTCACGGTCGGCGGCACGATGTCGGGATATTGCGACACCGGCAACGTCAGATAGGCGATCGCCCCGACGATGGTGATGATGACCGCGATCACCGCGGCGAAGATCGGCCGGGTGATGAAGAAGCGCGAAAAGCGCATAATCTCTGTCCTCGCAGAAGAGGGACGCGACCCGTCCTTCCCCGGCGATCAGGCCGGGGGGGACGGGGTACGATCAGGGGGGCGGAAGCCCCGTTCAGTCGGGCGCGAGCGTCGCCTCGCCGGCCACGGCTTGCGGTGCCGCATCCGGTGTGGCCGCAGCCACCGCGATGCGCCCGGCCTGCGGCTGCACCTGCACGCCCGGCATCACCATCTGCGATCCACGGATCACGATCCGGTCGCCGGGGCCGATGCCCGACCGCACCACGCGCAACCCGTCGACCACCGGTCCCAGCGTCACCGGCCTGGCCGTCACGACATTCTTCGCATCCACGGTCAGCACGATCTTGCGTGCCTGATCGGTCTGCACCGCATCGTCGGGCACCAGCAGCGCGGACGTCATCCCGCCGCTCGCCAGCCGCATATTGCCGAACATGCCCGGCGTCAGGAACGAACCGGGGTTGGACAGCAGCGCCCGCCCGCGGATCGTGCCCGATCGCTGGTCCAGCCCGTTATCCGTAAAGTCCAGCCGCCCCTTCCAGCGATAGTCGCTCTCATCCTGCAAGCGGATCTCCACGGCGGCGGGGGCCGCCCCCGGCGTCCGCGCGCGCTGCGTCTTCAGGAACAGCGCCTCCGAACCGTCGAAGGTGAAGTAGATCGGGTCGAGCGCATTGATCGTCGTCAGCACGGTGCCACCCGTCCCTTCGCCGCCCGCCACCTGATTGCCGGCATCGATCCGCCGGTCCGAAATCCGCCCCGCAATCGGCGCGCGCACCTGCGTGAAGGACAGGTCCAGCGCCCGCGCCCGTGCACGCGCATCGGCCGCCGCCAGCGCCGCATCCGCTGCCTGCACCCGGCCACGCAACGCATCCACCTCACCGGCGGAAACCGCTTCATCCGCCACCAGCCGCTGCGCGCGTCCAAGGTCGGTCCGCGCCAGCGCCAGCGCGCTCGCCGCGCTGGCCACATTCGCACGCGCCTCGGCCAGCGCCGCCGCGAAGGGACGGGGATCGATCGTGAACAGCAACTGCCCTTTCTGCACGATCTCGCCGTCGCGGAAATGGATCGCCGTCACCTCGCCCGCCACGCGCGGGCGGATCTCCACCGTCCGGCTCGGCGCGAACCGGCCGACATAATCATCCCATTCGCGCACCTGCCGCACCAGCGGCGTCGCCACCACCACAGCCGGCGGCGCGGGGGCCGCCACCGACGCTTCGGACGGGGCCGCCAGCTTCGCGCCGACCGCGCCGATCAGCGCGACGGGGATCAGGATCGCCGCACCGCGTTGCCAGGCCGGGCGTCGCCGTCGTTGCACCCGCCGGGGTGCCGCAGCCTGCGCGCTTTCGATGGGGGTGATCGCATTCATGCCAACACACTCCGCGGCCGGTTGGCGGCACGGCGACGCCGCACGCTCGTCACCAGCGTTTCGATCTGCGCTTCCACGAAGCCGGCGGACAGGAAGCGTTCGATCTCCGAAACCGGCAGCGCAAAGCCCTGCCGCCACGCATGGATCGCCATCCGGCGCAGCGCTTCCAGCCGGGGATCGGCCAGTTGCGAGGCCGTACCCGATCCGAACAGGCTGCCCATCGCCCGCGACAGGCGACCCGGCGTCGTCAGGCTGCGTGGCGAATCGCGTTCTGCCAGCGCGATCACCGTCCATTCCAGCGCGGTGAACCCGGTGGACCCGGCATCGGCGGCGTCTGCCGCACCGGCCTCCCGCACCTGCGGCGCGCGGCCCGCGACCGGGGTGGAGAACAGATCGTCGAGATTAAGATAGGCCATGACATTCTTCCCCAGGCAAGCGACCGCCATCGCCGACCGGGTCTCCCGTCGGCGTCGTCCGGACGCTGGACATGCACGAACCGGTCCTGACGTCGCCGACGCCGGGCTGGTATGCGGATCTGTTGAAAACGGGCGGCACAGGGCCACACCGCGAAGGTTCAGGTGACGATATCGTTCATGGAGAATTCCCCCGCTGGCCGGTCGATCACCCGATGGACCTTAGCTACCAGCCGGTATATAAACCTGACGTTCATCTGGTCAATCGCTTTTTGTACCAGCCGGTATTTTTATTCGGCCATGACGGAAAAGCGCGGTTTCAGCCGATATAGATCGGGTTCCCCACCAGCCACCGCCGCCCGTCCGCATGGCGCACATCCACCCGGAACCACCGATTCGGCCTACGGGGCAGCGTGAAAACGAGATCCGCCGTGTCGCCCGACACCACATCCACCGGGATCGCGACTGGCTTGCCGTCGACGACCAGCGCGATCCGGCCGCCCGCCACGCCCGCGACATGCACCGTCGCCATGATCCGGCCCGCCCGCTTCGGCAACGAACCACCCATCACCGCCTGATCCGTCCCACGCGCCGCGCTCAGGTCGAGGATCCGGCCCCGCCCCTCCTTCAGATCCACGAACACCCGCCCGCTGCGCAGTCCGGCCAGGATCGCCCCCTGCGACAGCGCATCGGCATGGATCACGGTCGCGATGCTGCCGATCGCCGCCTGCGCCCCGATCGGCGAGTTGCCGCGATACTGGATCGCATCATGATTGTCCGATCCCGCCACCCCGACCAGATGCAGACCCCGGTCCAGCAGGCGTTCCCAATAGGCGATCTGCCGGTCGATCGCCGCCTCCCGGTCACCCGGCGTCTCGATCGTGCTGCCGCCATTGACGATTTCGATCGCGTCGACCTGCGCATAATCGGTATCGGTCGGCGCCCAGCCGCAGCCCAGGCAATCCTCACCCGTCGGGCGCGACGGATGGTTGATCGTCAGGAACCCACCGGTCGCATGGGCGCTCGCCAGCATCCGATTGATGGTTTCCGCACCCGGCCTGCCGATATCGGTTTCGACGAACCCCATCGGCCCGACCAGATTGGCATGGCCGTCCCGCGTCGTCAGTTCACGCCCCGGCAGCAGCAGCAACGTATCGAAATGCGGCTGGAGATAGCCCATGTCGATGAAGTGCGACGTGACATTGTGATCGGTCAGCGCAACGAAATCGAGCCCATGCGCCACCGCTTCCTGAAAGGTGTAAAATGGCGGGCACCCCGCTTCCCGCCCCGCCAGACTGCGGCAGCGCGCATCGCTCTGCCCGCTATGGCTATGCAGGTCGCCGCGATACCAGCCGGCCTCCGCCCGGATCGGCGTCGAGGAAAAGGCGACCTCGTCCAGATCGGAGGCCTTGGCGAACCAGATCCGCGCCGACCATTTCGCGCTGTCGCCCCCGCGGATGCTCGGCACCGTCATCATCAGCCGCCACCGTCCGGACGGGATCGGCCCCGGCAGGAAGGACGGCGTGGCATAGGCGTCCGCGATCGAAAAATCATATTTGGTGCCGCCGCCCCAGCCGCGAAAGCGGTCCGGATCGGCGACCCCCAGCGTCACCGTGACGCCGCGGTCACGCCCCTCATAGGCGAAGGCGACATGCACCTGCGCCGTCCCCGCCGGCACCAGGAAAGGCAGGTCGCGGGTCGTGGCGCGATCGGCATCGTGCAGCACGCCCGACAGCAGGAGATCCGCCGGGCGGGCCGGTGCGGCCATGCCCGGCGATGCGCACATCGCCAGCCATGCAAGGAACAGCCACCGCACCATGCCCATGCGTCCTACATCTTCATCGTCAGGCTGAACTGGAACACCCGACCCGTCTTCATATAGCCGCCATTGCGATCGTTGGAGATATAGGTCTTCTCCTTGCCCACCGTCGACCACAGGACATGCTGGTCCAGCAGGTTGCGCGCCGAAACGCCCAGCTCCAGCGTATCGGTCGCCTCATAGGCGATGCCAAAATTCAGCTCGCCGACCGGCTGGACATAGATGTCCGGCTGGCTGTCCTGCACCGTCGCCAGAAAACGCCCGGTATGGTTGTAGGACAGGCTCGTCCGCATCCCGCCGCCGGCATAGAAGATTTCGGCATTGGCGATCAGGTTCGGTGCCTGCGGCAGCGTCGTCGTGCGGATGTCCGTGCGCGCGACCTGATAGGTCGCCCGCGTCCGCTGCCACGTCACATTGCCGCCGATGCCGAAATTGCCGAGCATCGACGATCCGACCAGATCGCCCAGCGTGAACCGGCCCGAAACCTCCATCCCGCGCGCATTGCCGCCACGGCCATTGGCGGGCTGGATCGTCGTGACAGTGCCCACCGTCTCGCCGATCGAGCGCGTGCCCGTGGGCACGAGGATGTTCTTCAGATCCTTATAGTAGAGCGCGACCTGCACATAGCGCCCGACACCGGCATAATATTCGATTCCGGCGTCATAGCTCCATGCCTCGACCGGCTTCAGGTCCGGGTTCGGCCGGCTGACCGTGATGACGCCGTTGCTGTCCGCGTCGCTCCGCCGCGTCGGCCCCGCAATCTGGTCGAAGGCGGGACGGGCATAGCTGGACCGCACCGCACCGCGCACGACGATACCGGTATCGGGCTTCCACGCCGCCAGCAGACTTGGATCGAGATGATCGTAATTGCGCCCGGCGGTGACGAAATTGCCGCCCACGCCATTATCGTTCGTCACGAAATAGCGCGCGTCGAAGCTGTTATCCTCGTACCGGATGCCCGGCATCACCTCCAGCGTGCCGAATTTCAGCGTCGCCGCCGCATAGGCCGCCTTGCGCGTCTCATTCCCCTCCAACAGCCCCTGATCGAGGATGGTCCGCGAGACCGCACCCTGATTGACGAACTGACTGACCTGCGAATCCAGCTGGTCCCGGTCGAGCACCTTGATGCCGCGCGAGGGGTAATAATCGAGGAAGTCCTTCAGCACATAACCCAGATACTGGTTGATCGTCGGCCCCTGCACCGTCCCCGACTGCAACGGCGTCAGGAAGCGATAGCGCGTGACGTCGGGAGCCAGCCCCCGGCCATCCCGGTCCGAATCCTCATACAGTCCGCCGACCGAAACGTCGGAAAGAATGCCCGTGCCTTCCCAGCCCAGGCTCCCCTTCACCGTCTTCTTCGTTTCCGACAGATAGTCATAGCCCTGCTGCACATAAAGCTGCGTCGGGCGGTCGAGCGAAGCCACATAGGCGCTGGCACCGGTCGACAGCACCGGACGCGGCGAGCGCACATGGCTCAGATCGACGACCACGCCTTCGCTCGCGGCACCGCTATTCGACGCCGCGCCATTATAGGCGATGCCGCGAAACGCCGCCTCGATCCGCTGCGGTTGGTCGAACCGCCCATCGGCATAGGCGCCTTCCAGCGATGCGGTGAAGCCGTTCATCTTCACCTTGCCGCCGAGCTGGGCGGAGAACAATTCCTGCTCGACATCCTCGGTCCGGAAATAGCTGGCGGGATTGATGCCCAGCGGCGTGTAGACACCGGCGGCGTTATAGGCCCCGCCATTCGGGTTGGTCTGCCCGCGCGTCAATTCGTTGCGCAGGCCCGTCTGGTTCATCGTGTTCGTATTCAGATAGGTCGCATAATTGACCCGCGCAAACAACGTCACCGGATCGGTCCGGAAATCGAACGATCCGCTCGCGCCATAACGCTTGATCTTGTTGTTGTAGAAATTCCACTGCACGCCGTCCGCGCTCAATGCATCACCATTGGCGCGCGCGTTCCCGACATTGCGGCGCGTCGTCTTGTAATCATTCTGGACGGCGGTGGACTCGGCGGTGTTGCCGCGTTCCTCATAATAGCCCGCCACATAGACGCCGAACTGCCCGTCGCTGCCGAACCGGCGCGCCATGTCGATGCCCATCGCACCGCCAAAGCCTTCCTGCCCATGATGGATCGCCTGCCCCGCGCCCTGCCCCAGCACGCGCGCACGGGTGAAGGAGGTGCTGAAATCGAACGCGGTCGGCGTGCGCAGATCGATGATGCCGGCAATCGCATCCGCATCGCGCGCCGCACCCGGTGTCTTGTCGACCGCGATCCCGCCGATCGCGAAGGGCGAGAACAGGTTGAGCGAGATGGCGCGCGACGATCCCGCCACCTGCGGCAGGCGCAGGCCGTCCAGCGTATAGGCGTTATAGCCGGTGTCGAACCCGCGGATCGTGGCGAACTGCGCCTCGCCGGTGGCGCTCTGGTTGCGGCCCTGATCGCGGCTGACCGAAATGCCGGGCAAAGCGCGCGCGATATCCGCGATCCCCGTCTGCGAATTGATCGCGACGTCGCCGGTCGTGACGATATCGATCACGCCGATCGCATCGCGTTCCTCGTTCAACGCGCTGCGCTGGCGGCGGCCATTGACGACGATATCGTCGGTCAGCGCTTCGCTCGCCGTCTGCTCGTCCGCGGGCAACGTCGCGTCCGTGTCCGCCGATGCCACCGCAGCGACGGGCGGATTCGCATCCTGTGCCAGCGCCGGTGCGGCGATTCCCATGACGATGATGCCCGCAACGCCTGCCAACAGACGCCGCTTGCTCGCGCGAAGCTGCATAAATACCCCTGTGAAACCGATGATCGTGCGCTCTTGCGCATCGCAGGGGGCAGGTAGAACGGGTCTGTGACGGTCGTGAGACAATCACATGTCTTTGATTGGTGCGGTACGATATTGGTGCAGCGAGTTAAAGGTCAGGAGCGGGTACGATCAGTCCAACCCAAGAAATCTCAACGACCCCAACCACCTCCAAGTGCTTGATACAATGTGACGAATGCCGTCAACCGATCAGTCCTTGCCTGGATCAGCGCCAGATCGGCGGTCAGCAAACCACGTTGTGCATCCAGTTGTTCGATATAGCTGGCATAGCCCGCACGATACCGGTTGCGGGCCAGCACCAGCGCCTCCGCCACCGCTTCGCGCTGCAACTCGACATCGCCCACCTGTTCGTCCGACCGGCGCACGCCCGCCAGACTGTCCTCCACTTCCCGGAACGCGGTCAGCGCCGCGCCGCGATAGGCGAACGCCGCCGCATCGCGCCGCGCCGCAGCCCCTTCCGCCCCCGCCCGGATCCGCCCGCCGTCGAAGATCGGCGCCAGCACGCTCCCCCCGATCGAAAACAACGTCACCGGATCGGGCAGCAGCGTCGATAGCGCCAGACCGGCACTCCCCGTCAGGTTGATGCGCGGCAGGAACAGCGCGCGCGCCGCCGACAGGCTGAGATCCGCCGACGCCAGCCGATATTCCGCTGACGCCAGATCGGGCCGTCGCCGCAACAGATCGGACGGCAGCGCGGACGGGATGGCCGGGAGAGTCAGTTGCGCCAGCGTCCGCCCCCGCGCCACCGGCCCCGGCACATCCCCGGTCAGCACGCGCAGCGCATTTTCCTGCCGGCTGATCGACAATTCCACCTGCGGCACCAATTGCGCCGCCGCCTGATATTCCGCCTCCGCCTGCCGCAATTCCAGCAGCGAGGTATAGCCCGTCAGCGCGCGCCGCTGCGCCAGCCGCAATGCCTCGTCCCGCGCCGCCAGCGTATCGCGCGTCGTCTGCAACCGCGCATCAAGCGCCCGCAGCGTGATGTAACCGCTGGCCGTCGACGCGGCGACCGCCAGCGCGGTCGTATCCCGCGCCGCCTGCGTCGCCAGCAGATCGGCCTGCGCCGCGCGGCTCAGCGTCGCCAGCCGCCCGAACAGATCGACTTCATACGCCGCCTGCAAGGCCGGCTGCCCGCTCAGCGCGTTCACCCCGCTTCCCAGCGATGTCGTCGTCCGTGATTCCGTCACGCTGCCGCTGGCATTCAGGGTCGGGCTGAGCGCCGCCCGCGCCAGCCGTTCATTGGCCCGCGCCTCCGCGATCCGCGTGACCGCCACCGCCAGATCGACATTGTTCGCCAGCGCGCGTTCCACCAGACCGGTCAGCACCGGATCGCCGAAGCGCTGCCACCACTCGGCCGTCACCGGCGTCGTCGTCACGAACTGCGTCCGCCACTGCCCAGGCGCGGTGACAGCCGCCGCCGTCGGCACCGCCGGTCGCGGCCCCGCACAGGCGGACAGCGCCAGCAACGCGAAGACGCCGACCACTCCCCTCATCGCGCCGTATCCACCCGCGCCTCGACCGACATGCCCGGCCGCAACCGCCGCGCCAGCGCCTGCCCCGGATCGATCGCGATCCGCACCGCGATGCGTTGCGGCACCTTCACGAAATTGCCCGTCGCGGTGTCGGTGCGGATGATGCTGAACTCGCTGCCCGCCGCCGGGGACAGACTCTGCACATGCCCCGTCAGGCGCGCCCCGCCCAGCGCATCCACCGCGAACGACGCGGCCTGCCCCGCCGCCATATGCGCGGTCTGCGCTTCCTTGAAATTGGCGATCACCCAAAGCTGTTCGGGCACGAGGAACATCAACTGCGTGCCCGCCGTCACATATTGCCCCACGCGCCCGCCGACCTCACTCAGCGTGCCGGCCTGCGGGGCGCGGATGATCGTGTTGGCCAAATCGATCCGCGCAAGGTTCAGCGCGGCGTCCGCCCCCTGCACCGCCGCCGCCAGCCCGCCGCGCCCGACCGCCACCGATCGCACATCCTGCTGCCCGATCGCGCGTGCCGCCTGCGCCTGCTGCACCGCTGCTTCCGCCTGCAACAGGGCGGCCCGCGTCTGGTCGCGCTCCCGCAGCGAAACCGATCCGTCGCTCGCCAGATCATCGACCCGCGCCATGTCCGCCCGCGCGCGGATCAACTGCGCCTGCGCGCTGGCGATGGCGGCATCCTGCGATCCCAGCGCCGCCGCGCGCGCCCGCGCCTGCTGCGTACTATTGGCCAGCGTCGCCTGTTGCGCCGCCACCTGCGCCTGCGCCTGCTCGACCCGCTGGCGATAGATGCGGTCGTCGATCCGCACCAGCATCTGCCCGCGCGCCACGCGCTGGAAATCCTGCACCGGCACCGCCACCAGATAGCCCGAGACCTGCGGGCTGACGATCGTCACCTGCCCGCGCACATAGGCATTCTCCGTCGACTGGATCGACGATGTGAAGGGCGGCAACCGCCATGCATACAGGATCGCCCCCACCCCGCCGATCACCAGCAACGCGATCAGCAAAATCGACCGCAGGCTCTTCGCGGGCGGCCGCCATGCGCGCGGCGCGGCGGGCGCGGGGTCCGCGCCGGTCGCAGTCACGGGAGATTCGGGGGCGGCATCGGCCATGGCTCAGCTCTTGGACAGTTTCGCAGCCAGACGGCGGGCGCGCTGGATACGGGTGATGTGGATCGATGCCCATAGCATCGTGACCAGCGCCATAACGCCGATCAATCGGAACACGTCGTCATAGGCGAGGATATTGGCCTCGCGCGTCAGCGATTGCGCGATCAACGCCACCCCTTCCGCCTGTCGCAGCGCCGGATCGCCCAGCACCCGCCCCAGCCCCGCGCCGCCCGATCCCACGCGCGCCGCCGCCAGCGGATCCGCCAGCGACACCTGATTGCCCAGCTGCACCAGATGGACGCGCGTCTGCACCGTCTGGAACGTGCCCACCAAAGCCGCGCCGATCAGCCCGCCCATGCTCTGCGTCACGCTGAACAACACCGAAAAACTCACGAAATGCGACGGCCCCGCTGCCAGCGCGCGCGTCAGCCCCACCAGCAGCGCCGGCCCGATGAACAGCAACGCCGCGAAACCCAGGATCGCCTGACTGGCATACATTTGCGGCGGCCGCGTCAAATTGGTCGCCCCCATGTCCAGAAACGCGCCGACCGCGATCAGCGCCAGCGAAATCAGGATCGGCTTGCCCAGAAAGCCGGGGTTCAGCGTTATCGATCCTACCACCATGCCCGCAATGCTCGCGATCAGGATGACGCCGAACAACCCGCGCATCTGCTCATTGCCCAGCCCCAGCGTGGTCAGCAGCCCCACCGCCCCCGTCGTCTGTTCCGCCAGCACCACGCGCGTCAGGATGGCGACCAGCGCGAACCGCAAAATATCCCCGCTCCCCAGCCAGCGCGTGTTCAACAGCGGATTGGCGCGCCGATGCTCGATCGAAAAGCCCAGCGTCAGCAGCACCACCGACGCGCACAGCGCATAGCCCAGCCATGGCGCGTTGAACCACCACAGCACCCGCCCCAGCCCCAGCACCGCGCACAGCAAGGCCAGCCCCGGCGCCACCAGGGCGAAGGTCAGGAAATCCATCGGCTCGAACGCCTTGAACCGCTCGCCCGGCGGCAAGGGCAACCAGCGCACCGCCGCCAGCGACAGCAACGCCAGCCCCAGTTCGAAGATGTAGAAAGTCTGCCACTGCCCGGCTTCCAGCAGTTCGGACGGAAACAGCCGCGCCAGCGGCACCGCCAGTTGTGGAATCCCGACCGCGAACACGATCCCCTTCAGCCGCCATTCGGGCTTGAACGCCTGCATCATGTAGAGCAGCCCCAGCGTCGACAGCGACGCCGCGCTGATCCCGCTGAACGCGCGCACCACGATCGCCGACGCGAAACTGTGCGCCACCAGATGCGCCGCGGTCGCCAGCACATAGCCGACGAGGAAGATCTGCACGAACAGCCGCAACCCATATTGCTGGCGAAACTTCACCAGCAACAGGCCGCTGACCACGTTGGTCATCACATAGACGGTCGGCAGCCACGCCGCCTCCGCCGGATACAGCCCCAGCTCGCCTTGCAGGCTGCTCAGATTGGCGGTGACGATCCCGTTCCCCAGCCCGCCGGTGATCCCCACCAGCGCGCTGATCGCGGCGAAGGCCAGCCGCCGTTCGAACGGATGGGCGGGACTGGCGGGCGATCCCGGAATGGGGGATCGCTCATGCGGCTGCGGCACCCAGTCGTCGACGGCGTCGCGCCCGCCCAGCCACCGTCGCCCACGCGAAGTCGCGGGAATCATGTCGGTTGGCCGGTGTGCATCCCGGTCAGATAAGCGCGCCCACCCCCGCTGTCACGGGGTGCGCCGCAAAGTCAGACGAAGCCGCCGTCGCGATCGCGATCCCGGTCGCCATCGCTGTCGAGCGGCGTCGCCGACACCATCATATAGGCCAGCATCGCATAGCGCGGATCGGGGCGCAGCATGTTCATCCGCCCCTGCTGCCCACCCAGCGCCAGCATCGTATCCATCCCGCCGGCCGCGGTCGATGCCGGCACGTCGACGCGCTTCACCGCCAATTGGCTGTTGCTCTCGCCGGGGGAGAAGGTCGCCATCCGCACCGGATCGTCGGGCGATCCATAGCTGTTGCCGCTGCCCGTCCCCTCGATCTTGCGCGCCATCAGTTGATAGACTTGCGACAGGCTGCGCGCCTCGCCCGACTTGCGGTAGAAGATGCCGCGATTGGCCCCCGCCTCGCGCGGGAAGACCGATGCCGCCGCCGCGTCGGGATAATTGCCCGCCGCCTTCAGGAACCGGCTGGCCCCCTGCAATCCCAGGAAATGCGCGAAATACAGGTCCGCCTTGGTCGGCTCGCGCCCCAGCGACTTCTTCAGCCCGTCCGCATTGTCGCTGGCGAATTCGCCCGCCATCAGCGACGCCGCCTGCGGATCGCGCCGCAGCGCGAACACCTGATCGCGCATCGCCGGGTCGACGGTCCAGCGTCCGCCCGATCGCTGGATCGCATTCGCGGCCCAGCCATAGCCATGTTCGATGCCGTGCGTCTTCAGCACGCCCAGCCAGCTCTGGTCGATGAACTGGTACAGCCCCGCCGCGGACGACGACCCCGCCTTTGCATTCGGGTTCAGCCCACTCTCGGACCGCGCCTGCTGCAACAGATAATCGAACGCGACCCCGGTCCGCTCCGCCGCGTGCGCGATCGCCTGCCGCACCGACGAACCGTCGCTGCTCGCATAGCCTAGCGACGTGAGCCGCGGCGCAGTCATGAGGATGCCCTTGTCATATGCGAATCGGATATGAAGGAACGCGGTTAACAAATCCTTACCGCGAAGCCCCGCTCCGGGACACCTGTCCCGATCCGGGACAGCTCGGTTAAGGGGGCCTTAAACGCCGATGCGCCCCGGCGGAGGCCGGGGCCTGGATGAAACGGTCATGCCAAGGCCCCGGCCTCCGCCGGGGCACATCAACAGCCGAACGAAGCGCTCAAATCCCCCCGTCGACCGCCACCAGCCCGATTTCCGCCAGCCGCGCCACCAGATCCTCGACGCACGCGTCCAGCGCATCCGCCTCGGTGGACCGCACCACGAAATTCGCCCCTGTCCGCCCTTCGCGGAAAAAGGGATAGCTGCCGATCTGGCAACCGGCATGGTCGCGCTCGGTCAGCCGCAGCGTCTCGGCAATCTCGCTTTCCGCCACCCAGCAACCCACCGTCCGCGACAATAAGGGCTGCCCGCCCTCCAGCGTGCCGGACAGAGCCTCCAGCATCATGCCCGCAATATGCGGCACGCCGGCCATGATGAAGATCTTGCCATGCCGGATGCCCGGCGCGCCCGACATGCGGTTCTCGATCAGCTCCGCACCCTCCGGCACGCGCGCCATCCGCAACCGGCCTTCGTTCAGCCCGCCACGCGTAGCGTAATACTCGTCCAGAATCGCGCGCGCCTGCGGATGGACGACCACCGGCACGCCCAGCGCCACGGCCACCGCATCCACGGTGATGTCGTCATGCGTCGGCCCGATGCCGCCAGTGGTGAACAGATAATCCGCCTTCGCGGTCAGCGCGTGGACCGCCTCCACGATCACGCCTTCCACATCGGGCACCACCCGCACCTCGATCAGCCGGATCCCTTGCAGGTTCAGCCACAGCGCCACCTGCGCCACATTCTTGTCCTGCGTCCGGCCGGACAGGATCTCGTCTCCGATGACGAGCAGGGCGGCGGTCCAGATGCGATCGGTCATGCCCCGCGCCATAGACCGTCGGGCCCACCTCGCAAAGCGACGAACTTGTCGTTATATCGGCTCCATGACCGAATATCAGTCCATCACTGCCGCCGATACGGTGACCCGCGACGGCGCGATCAAACTCTATGACGCGGACGGTTTCGCCGGGATGCGCCGGGCCGGCCGGCTCGCGGCGGAGATTCTCGACGCGCTCGCCCCGCATGTCGTGCCGGGCGTCTCCACCGATACGCTCGACCGCATCGTGTCGGACATGACGCTGGCCGCCGGCGCGGTCCCCGCCACGCTCGGCTATCGCGGCTATACGCATAGCAGCTGCATCTCGATCAACCATGTCGTCTGTCACGGCATCCCTTCGGCCAAGACGCTGAAGAATGGCGACATCATCAATGTCGATGTCACCCCCCTGCTCGACGGCTGGCACGGCGACAGCAGCCGCATGTATCTGGTCGGCGATGTCGGCGTGAAGGCGCGGCGACTCGTCGATGTCACCTATGAATGCCTCATGCTCGGCATCGAGGCAGCGAAGCCCGGCAACCGCATGGGCGATATCGGCCATGCCATTCAGGTCCATGCCGAAAAGCATCGCTACGGCATCGTCCGCGACTTTTGCGGCCACGGCGTCGGCCGCGTCTTCCACGATGCGCCGGAGGTCGTCCATATGGGCAAGCCCGGCACCGGGCCGGAGCTGAAACCCGGCATGATCTTCACGATCGAACCGATGATCAACATCGGCCGCGGCGACGTGAAGGTGCTCGACGACGGTTGGACGGCGGTCACGCGCGACCGGTCGCTGTCGGCGCAGTTCGAACATTCGATCGGCATCACCGAGGATGGCTGCGAGATCTTCACCACCAGCCCCGCCGGCCTCCACCGCCCCCCTTATTTTTGATCCCGTCCGGCAGAACCGTTTCGGCGCACGGGGCGTTGTCCTGCCGAAACGATCTGTCGGAGTCTTCCATGTCGCTGAAAATGTTCCCGCTGCTCATCGCCCTCTCGGCCCCGCTCGCCGCGCAGACGGCGGAACCCGAAACCCCGGCCCCCACGCCTGGCGCGGAAACCACGCTCAGCCTGAACGCCAAGGTGCTCGCGGAAATCCGCGCGCAGAACGCCAACCGCGCCGCACAGACCGCGCAATATAAGGGCGCAGTCGCCGTCCAGAACCAGAAGATGGTGGAAGTCCAGCGTTTCGCTGAAGAAAGCGAAGCCGACTATGCGGCCCGCGTCGCCGCCTGGCAGACCAAAACCGCCGAAGCCTGCGCCACCGGCAACGCCGAAGCCTGCGCCAAGATCAACCGCTAAGACAGGCAGCCCATATGTGCCCCGGCGCAGGCCGGGGCCTTGGCGGAACGCTTCCCCAAGACGGAACACCGCGAGCGGCACCCCAAGCCACAACCGCACCCCTGCGGACGCAGGGGTCCAGCGTGACGCAAGAACCATCGTCGAAAAGACGAATGGACCCCGCCCGCATGGGAACAGGCCGATAGCCTGACAATTCCCACCGACGCCGGTGCCTTCCCTTGTTCACCTCCCGATACGGGGACCACACCAACCGCATGGCAAGACAAGAAGCGCGCGCTGCCGCTTCGCCGGTCAACCCCACGCAACAACAACCAAACGCACACTAAAACCAAAGCCCACTGTGCCCCGGCGCAGGCCGGGGCCTAGGGACGACCGCGCCACCAAGGCCCCGGCCTGCGCCGGGGCACACCACTCAAACATTCAAAAAGACCGCAGCCTCGCTAACACACGGCTCCAGCCTGCCCCACAGAGCGTAGCGGAACACAAATCCGTCTCCCGCACACGGCTCATAAGAACGGCCAGCCTTACCCCGCCGCCACCGCCAGCGCCGTCATGTTCACCACCGTCCGCGCCGTCGCAGCCGATGTCAGCACATGGATCGGCTTGGACATGCCCAGCAGCATCGGCCCGACCACCAGCCCTTCGGCCGATGCCGCGAGCAACGTCAGCGAGATGTTCGCCGCATCCAGCGTCGGGAAGATCAGCAGATTGGCGCTTTCCTCCCCCAGCGGGCTGGATCCGACGATCCGTTCCCGCAGCGGCGCGCTGAGCGCCGTATCCGCATGCATTTCGCCATCGATCAGCAATTCCGGATCCATCTCGCGGATCAGCTTCAGCGCATCGCGCATCTTGCGCGGCTGGCGCGTCGTGGCCGCACCGAAATTGCTGTGCGACAGCAGCGCGCCCTTCGGCACGATCCCGAACCCGCGCACCGCACGCGCCGCCAGCACGGTCATTTCCGCGACTTCCTCGGTGCTCGGATCCACATTCATATGCGTGTCGCACAGGAACAGGGTCCGCTCCCCCACGATCAGCGCCGTCATCGCTGAAATCCGCGACACTTCCGGCCGCCGCGGGATGATCGGCAGGATATAGGTCGTCTGCTGCCACCAGTCGGCGCTTCCGCCGCACAAAGCCGCATCGACATGCCCCGCCTTCAGCAGCATCGCAGCGCTCACCGCCGGACGGTTGCGCAGCCGCCGCTCCGCCGCCGCCGGGGTCACGCCCTTGCGATCGACCAGAGCCTGATAATCGGGAATCAGCGGCCCGAACAACGCCGTATCCGCCGCCGGATCAGCAATCTCGATATCCTCGCCTTCGCGGATACGCAGGCCCAGCGCGGCGATCCGCGCGGTGATGACCGCGCGCCGCCCGACCAGCACCGGCTTGGCCAGCCGCTCGTCCACCACGATCTGCGCCGCCCGCAGGATGCGCTCATCCTCGGCTTCGGCATAGGCGATGCGCTGCGGCTCGGCGGTGCGCGCCCGTTCGAACACCGGCGTCATCAACTGGTTGGAACGGTAGGTGAAGACCTGCAACTTGCGCTTATAGGCCGCGAAGTCGGTGATCGGCCGCGTCGCCACGCCGTCCGCCGCCGCCGCCCGCGCCACGGCTGGCGCGATTTCGGTCGCCAGTCGCGGATCGAACGGCGCGGGGATGATATGTCCCGGCCCGAACAGCAGCGACCGTCCGCCATAAGCGCGCGCCACCGTCTCGTCCGGTTCGGCCCGCGCCAGCGCGGCGATCGCCTCCACCGCGGCGATCTCCATCCCCGGCGTGATCGCGGTCGCGCCGCAATCCAGCGCCCCGCGGAAAATATAGGGGAAGCACAGGACGTTGTTGACCTGATTGGGATAATCCGAACGGCCCGTCGCCACGATCGCGTCCGGCCGCTGCTCGGCGATCAGTTCGGGCAGGATCTCCGGTTCGGGATTGGCCATCGCCAGAATCAACGGCTTGTCGGCCAGCAGCGGCAGCCATTCCGGCTTGAACACGCGCGGCGCGGACAGGCCGAGGAAGATGTCCGCGCCCTCGATCACTTCGCCCAGCGTGCGCGCATCGGTCGTCCGGGCATAGCGCGCCATGTTGGGCAGCATGTCCGGATCGCGATCCTTGTAGATCACGCCCTTGATGTCGGTGATCGTCACATTCTCGACCGCCAGACCCATCGCCACCAGCAGGTCGACGCAGGCCAGCGCCGCCGCCCCCGCGCCCGACGTCACCAGCCGCGCCTCGCCGATCGTCTTGCCTTGCAAGAGCAGCGCGTTGCGCACCGCCGCCGCCACCACGATCGCGGTGCCGTGCTGGTCGTCATGGAACACCGGAATGTTCATGCGTGCGCGCAGCTTGGCTTCGATCGCGAAGCATTCCGGGGCCTTGATGTCCTCCAGGTTGATCCCGCCGAATGTCGGCTCCAGCGCGGCCACCACCTCGACGAAATGGTCCGGATCGGTCGCGTCGACCTCGATGTCGAACACGTCCAGCCCGGCGAATTTCTTGAACAGGACGGCCTTGCCCTCCATCACCGGCTTGCCCGCCAGCGGTCCGATATTGCCGAGGCCCAGCACCGCCGTGCCGTTGGAGATCACCGCAACCAGATTGCCGCGCGCCGTCAGTTCGCGCGCCTGATCGGGATCGGCGACGATCGCCTCGCACGCCGCGGCCACGCCGGGGGAATAGGCCAGCGCCAGATCGCGCTGGTTGGCCATGCGCTTCGTCGGTTCGACCGACAATTTGCCCGGCTGCGGATACCGGTGATAATCGAGCGCTGCCTGCCGGAAATCATCGTCCATGCCGTACCGTCCTCACCTGTTCGCCGCTTTGGTCACCCCTAGGCAACCCCGCCGCGGATTGCCAGTGCCGCCAATGCGATCGTGCCCAGCGGACCCGCCATGTCATCCAGCGCAGGGGCGGCGACGAAGCGTTCAATGTCCGCCGCGATCAGCCCCGCCTGCGCATAACCGCCCAGACTGTCGACCAGCGCGGTGCGGATGCGCGGGATGAGCTGCGGCTGCTTGGTCGGCACGCCGCCACCCAGCAGGATACGCTGCGGTGATACGGTCAGCACGATATTGTGCAGCATCATCGCGATCGCATGGACCACGCTGTCCCATGCGGGATCATCGGGCGTCAGCGTGCCCGCGCCGCGCCCGGCCCGCGCCTCGATCGCCGGTCCGGCCGCCAGACCCTCCACGCAATCGCCATGATAAGGGCAACTGCCCGGCCATGCATCGCCCGCCATGCGCGGAATGCGCAGATGGCCGGCTTCGGGATGGCCCAGTCCGCGGATCGTCCGCCCGCCGGACACCAGCCCCACGCCCACGCCCGTCCCGACGGTCACATAGGCATGGGTTTCCAGACCGACCGCCGCGCCCCAGCGCGCCTCCGCCAGCGCCGCGCCGGCAACGTCGGTATCCAGCATCGTCGGCAAGCCCGTGGCACGCGCCAGCCGCCCGGCGACATCGGTGCCGGACCAGCCCGGTTTCGGCGTCCGCACGATATGCCCGTAATCGGGCGCGGCCGGGTCCAGTTCCAGCGGGCCGAAACTACCAAGGCCCAGTGCCTTGGCACGGGTCGCCACGTCCCATTCCTTAAGGACTGCCTCGATCCCCGCCATCGTGGTTTCGGGGTCGGTCGTATCCACTTTGGCGGTCGCCACCACCCCGTCGGGGCCGGACGCCAGGATACAGATGCATTTCGTGCCACCCAGCTCGACGCCGGCATAAAGAGGTTCGGTCATGCCCGGCTTGTGGGGGCGAGCGGCCATCCTTTGCAAGTCCTCCACCGCCATTTTTCGCGGATTTCGGCGGAAGCGCGCGCAGGACCGGGCCGCTTGCCACCCGCTCCATCCGCGTTACCCTGTGGAAAGATCGACAAAAGGTTTCCCATGCTCCCCTTCGCCTTGCTGCTGCTCGCCGCCACGCCGGATCCGCTCGCCTACACCGAACAGGTCGAGGGCAAACAGGCGCTCGATCAGGTGAAGGGCTGGAATGCCCGCACCCGCGCCACGCTGGAGGCCGCACCCGGCTTCGCCGCCTATCGCACGCGCGCCTTGACGCTGTTGCAGGATGACGACCAGATCGCGACGCCGCAGGTGATGGGCGATCAGGTGCTCAATCTCTGGCGCGATGCGCGCAACCCGCGCGGCCTGTGGCGCGCCTCCCCGCTCGCCGCCTTCCGCGCGGGCAAGCCGGTCTGGCGCACGCTGATCGATGTCGATGCGCTGGGCAAGGCGGAGGGACGAAGCTGGGTCTGGCACGGCGCGGTCTGCCGCGCGCCGTCTTATGATCGTTGCATGGTGTCGATCGCCGATGGCGGCACCGATGCCGCCGTCCAGCGCGAATATGACCTGAAGACCGCGCGCTTCGTCACCGGCGGCTTCACTTTGCCCGCCGCCAAGAGCGACGTGGCATGGGGACCGGGCGACAGCCTCTATGTCGCGACCGATTATGGCGCAGGCAGTCTCACCACCTCCGGCTACCCGCGCATTGTCAAGCGCTGGACGCGTGGCACCCCGCTTACCGCCGCTAAATCTGTCGCCGAAGGCCGCCCCGCCGATGTCCGCGTCGGCATCTCCACCGTCGTCGATGGCACCACCGCCTGGCCGCTCTACAGCCGCGCGCTCGATTTCTACCGGACCGAACTCAGCCACATCGCGCCCGATGGCCGATTGGTCCGTTCCCCGCTGCCGCTGGATGCGGAAGTGCAGGACATTTTGGACGGCCGCCTGATCGCCAAGCTGAACAGCCCATGGGCCGGCCAGCCACAAGGCGCGCTGGTCGCCTATCCGATCGCAGACGTGCTCGCCGGCCGCACGGTGACCCCCGAACGCGTCCTCGCGCCCACCGCGCGTCAGGCGATCGAACAGGTGTCTGCCGGCAAATCCGTGCTGTGGGTCAAGCTGCTGGACGATGTGTCGGGCAAGCTGGTCGCGCTCACCCGCACACCCGCCGGCTGGACGCAGGCGGCGATGCCCTTGCCCGACAACGCCACCGTCCATCTCGATACCGCATCCGGTAGGCAGGATCTCGCCTTCGCCACGGTCGAAGGCATGACGTCGCCGCCGACCCTCTATGCGGTCGCACCCGGCACCACGCCGACGATCGTGCAGTCCCTGCCCGCCCGGTTCGATGCGAAGCGCTTCACCGTGGACCAGCGTTTCGCCACGTCGAAGGACGGGACGAAGATCCCCTATTTCCTCGTCCGCCGCGCCGGCACCACCGGCCCCGTGCCGGCGCTGATCCACGCCTATGGCGGGTTCAAGGCCGCGCAGACCCCCACCTATCTGACCGAGCAACCCTATCGCGCCGGCCCGGTCGGTCTGTTCTGGGCGGAGGAAGGCAATGCCTATGTCCTCGCCAACATCCGCGGCGGCGGCGAATATGGCCCCGCCTGGCATCAGGCCGCGCTGCGCGAGAAGCGGCAAAACGCCTATGACGATTTCCATGCCGTCGCGGAAGATCTGATCCGCACCGGCGTGTCCGCCCCGCGCCGGATCGCGGCGTCGGGCCGGTCCAATGGCGGCCTGCTGGTCGGCGTGTTGATGACCCAGCGTCCCGATCTCTACGGCGCGATCGTGATGGGATCGCCACTGATCGACATGAAGCGCTATTCGCACCTGCTGGCCGGCGCATCCTGGATGGGCGAATATGGCGATCCGGACGTGCCCGGCGACTGGGCGTTCATCAGTCGCTATTCCCCGTTGCAGAAGCTGACGGCCGGCGTGCGCTATCCCGCGCCGTTCATCTACACATCGACCAAGGATGATCGCGTCCATCCCGCCCATGCCCGCAAATTCGCTGCCCGCCTCGAACAACTGGGCGATCGCTTCTATTATTCGGAAGCGCTGGAAGGGGGCCATGCCGCCGGCGCGGACCGGACCGAGGATGCGCAGCGCGCCGCGATGATCATGACCTATCTCAACCGCGAACTGACGGAGAAATAAGCCGGAACCCGGCGCGACGATCCGGGCGTTGCACCGTTCATGACAGCATCCACCACCAACATAGATTGCGACGTCGCCATCATCGGCGCGGGCACCGCCGGGCTTGCGGCCTACCGGTCCGCAACGAAAGCCGGTGCGCACGCCGTGATCGTCGATCCCGGCCCCGGCGGCACCACCTGCGCACGGGTCGGCTGTATGCCGTCCAAGGCGCTGATCGCCGCGGGTCGCGCCGCGCATGTCGCCCGCCATGCCGGACTGTTCGGTGTCCAGACCGGTCCGGTCGAGATTGACGGTGTGGCGGTCATGCACCGCGTCCGGGCGGAGCGCGATTATTTCGTTGCCTCGGTCATGGAGGATGTCGACGCAATCCCCGCCGCGCATCGCATCACCGGCCGCGCCCGCTTCGCCGGGCCGGATCGTCTGACGGTGACGGACGGTCCAAACATCGTCGCGCGCGCCATCGTCATCGCGGTCGGCAGCGTGCCCGAAATTCCCGATCTGCTCGATCCGGTGCGCGATTTGGTCCACAGCAGCGACACCATCTTCGAAATCGCCACGCCCCCCAACAACATGGCGGTGCTGGGTGCCGGCGCGATCGGACTGGAACTCGCCGCCGCCTTCGCCCGGCTCGGCACGCGCGTCACCATATTCGACAAGGGCGATGCGATCGGCAGTCTCGCCGATCGTGACGCCGAAAAGGTAGCGCGCGACCGCCTCGTGAGGGACATCGACTTCAAACTCGATACGGACCTCGCCGCTGCCGAACCTGCCGAAGGCGGTGCGCGTCTCTCATGGGAGGGCGGCTCCGCCATCTTCGACTGCATTCTCGCCGCCGCCGGCCGTCCCCCGGCCAATGATCCGCTCGGGCTGGATAGCACCGGTCTCGCGCTGGACGATCATGGCACCCCGCATTTCGACGCCAGCACCGGCCGTTGCGGAGATGCGCCGATCTTCATCGCCGGCGACGCCCGCGCCTGCCGACCCGTCCTGCACGAAGCCGCGCGTTCGGGCCGGCTCGCGGGCCACAACGCCGCCCGTCTGGATGCGATGCGCCGCGATGCCACCCTCCCCGCGCTCGCCATGATCTTCACCGAACCGCAAATCGCCACGGTCGGTTGCGCCTTCGCGGAACTGCCGTCCGATGCCGTCACCGGCGTCGCGACCTTCCAGGATAATGGCCGCGTCCATATCGATGCGGGCGGAGACGGCATCCTGCGCCTCTATGCCGATCGTGACGGTGTCCTGCTCGGCGCCACCATCGTCGGGCAGGATGCCGAACAGGCCGCGCATCTGCTCGCCATGGCGTTGTCGTGCGGCCTCACCCTCGCCGAACTGGCGGATCAGGTCTATTATCACCCCACCGTCGCGGAGGTGCTGCAACAGGCCGCGCGGGACGCTCTGAAAGTGCTGGCGACGGCCGATGACTGATCCGTTCATCCCCGGCTCAGCCATGCTGCTGTCCTGTATCCGTTCCCGTCAGGAGCCATGATGATGAAGACGACCTTCCCCGCCCTCCTGCTGCTCGCGCTTCTGACCGCGCCCGCCGCCGCGCAGGATATGGAGAAGGTCAGCGCGACGCCGCCCGAACGCATTTCGCAACTGACCGTCTATGGGGACGATCCCTGCCCGCGCAGCAGCGGGGACGAGATCATCGTCTGCGCGCGCATCCCGGAGAGCGAGCGCTACCGCGTTCCCAAGCGCTTCCGCGGCAAGGCGAAGACCGACCAGCCCGCAATGGCATGGGGCGCACGTTCGCTCGATCTGGAATATGTCAGCCGTCAGGGCTTGCCCGGCAGTTGCAATACCGGCGGCTCGAATGGCCAGACCGGTTGCTTCCAGCAATTTCTGGCGCAGGCCCGCGCCGAACGCGATCTCGCCCGCCGTCAGGCCGCCGACGTCCCCTGATCCGATGGCCGTCTACACAATCGGCCATAATTTCATACGTCTGACATATCCGCCGTTCAGGCAGGATCCGGATGAAGGGCCGGCAACCTCGCCTTGCGCCGACAGGGATGCCGCATGACCGGAACAGACGAGCACGACCAGCGCCCGACGATGGCGCCCGACCTCACCCGCCGCAGCGCGATCGGCACCATGGCCGGCGCGGTCGCCCTCGCGGCAACCCCGGCGGCATCGGCGGCTAAGCCCGCCCCTTTGGTCATCGCGCATCGCGGCGCATCCGCCCTTCGCCCCGAACATACCCTTGCCGCCTATGCCAAGGCGATCGCGGACGGAGCGGACTTCATCGAGCCCGATCTGGTCGTCACGCGCGACGGTGTGCTGATCGCGCGGCACGAAAACAACATCGCCGAAACCACCGACATCGCCCGCCACCCGGAATTCGCAAACCGCCGCACCCGCAAGACGATCGATGGCGAGGCGCAGACAGGCTGGTTCTGCGAGGATTTCACGCTCGCCGAACTCAAGACGCTCCGCGCCGTCGAACGGCTCGGCACGGTCCGCCCGGACAGCGCCGCCTATGATGGCCGGTTCCACCTGGTGACGTTCGAGGAGATCATCGATTTCGCCGCCGCTCTGTCTTCGGCGCGCGGTCGCGACATCGGCCTGATCCCCGAACTCAAGCATGGCAGCTATTTTGCGGGCATCGGCCTCCCGCTCGAAGATCGTTTCGTCGCGACCCTCGCCGCGCACGACTACACCCGTCGCGCCCCCGTCACCATCCAGTCCTTTGAAATCGCCAATCTGCGCTACCTCCGCAGCAAGCTCGGCCGCCCCGCCAACATCATGCTCGCCCAACTGATCGCCGATGCGGACACCCGCCCGGCGGACATCGCGCTGGCCGGCGGCAACACCACCTTCCTCGCCATGGCGACACCCGCCGGGCTGCGCGACATGGCACGCTATGCGGATATCGTCGCGCCCGCCACGCGCCAGATCATCCCGCTCCGCGCCGATGGCCGGCTTGGGGCAGAAACCGCCTTGGTTCGCGACGCCCACACCGCCGGGCTGCGCGTCATCCCCTGGACCTTCCGTCCCGAAAACCGCTTCCTCGCCGCCGATTTCCGCAGCACGGCCGGCGACGATGCACGCAATCCCGCAGGATCGATCGCCGAAATCCGCCGCTACATCGCCACCGGCATCGACGGTTTCTTCACAGACGATCCCGCTCTGGGCCGGGCAGCCCTAAACATCTGATCGCGAAGGAAAGCGTCTTTCCACCGCCACCGTCTGGACTCTGCCCCATGCCGAACATATATGGAACGGATGGCGCAACTCGACACTCGTGGCAAGCTCGCCATCCTCGCCGACGCGGCGAAATATGATGCCTCCTGCGCATCGTCCGGAACGTCCAAGCGCTCCAGCGAAGGCAAGACGAAGGGCATCGGATCGACCGAAGGCATGGGCATCTGCCACGCTTATGCGCCGGACGGTCGCTGCATCTCGCTGCTCAAGATCCTGCTGACCAATAGCTGCATCTTCGACTGCCATTATTGCATCAACCGCAAAAGCTCGAACGTCCGTCGTGCGCGTTTCTCGGCGGAGGAGGTCGTCAATCTCACGCTCGCCTTCTACCGCCGCAACTATATCGAGGGCCTGTTCCTGTCCTCGGGCATCATCCGCTCGTCCAACTACACGATGGAACAGATGGTCGAGGTCGCGCGGTCGCTCCGCGAGGATCATGACTTTCGCGGTTACATTCATCTCAAAACGATCCCCGATGCCGACCCCGAACTGGTGCATCAGGCCGGCATCCATGCCGATCGTGTCTCCATCAATGTCGAACTCCCGACCGTCGGTGGCCTGAAGCGGCTCGCCCCCGAAAAGTCCGCCGACCGGATCGATGGCGCGATGCTGACGATGAAGTCGTCGATCGACGACGGCCATGACGCGAAGCGCAAATATCGCTCCGCCCCCCGCTTCGCCCCCGCCGGCCAATCGACGCAGATGATCGTCGGTGCGGACAGCGCGAATGACGGCGATATCGTGACCAAGGCGTCCACGCTGTACGACCGCTTCGCGCTCCGCCGCGTCTATTATTCGGCGTTCAGCCCGATCCCGGATGCGTCGGCCATCCTGCCGCTGCAACGCCCGCCGCTGATGCGCGAACATCGCCTCTACCAGTCCGATTGGCTGATGCGCTTTTACGGGTTCCAGCCGAAGGAAGTCGTCGCTGCCACCGGTGCCGACGGCATGTTGCCGCTCGATATCGACCCCAAATTGGCATGGGCGCTCAAATTTCGCGAGAATTTCCCTGTCGATGTCAACCGCGCCCCGCGTGAGGCGCTGCTGCGCGTTCCCGGCCTCGGCGTAAAGGCGGTCAACGCAATCCTCGTCAGCCGCAAATGGCGTGCGCTCCGGCTCGACGATGTCGGCCGGCTCACGGTTTCGATCACCAAGGTTCGGCCGTTCATCGCGGCGGTGGACTGGCAACCTGTCGCGCTCACCGATCGCGCCGATCTCCGGAGCCGCGTCGCCCCGAAAAAAGAGCAGCTTGAACTGTTCGCAGGAGGATAAAATCCAGTCGGCGTTTACGTTTTTTAAGACTTAAGTCCTAGGTCGCTGCTGACAGCAAGGCAGGACGCATGACCGAAAATCACGACTATTCGGAATGGGACGAAGCCATCCGCGATCAGGCAAGCTGGCGCGCGATCGACCGGTCGCAGGCAATCATCGAATTCGATCCGCGCGGCACAATCCTGTCCGCGAACACGGCTTTCCTCAAGGCGGTCGATTATCGACTGGACGAAATTGTCGGCCGCCACCACCGCATTTTCTGCGATCCCGTTTATGCCGCCTCCGTCGATTACAAGGGCTTCTGGCGCAAGCTGGGACAGGGCGTGTACGACGCCGGAGAGTATCGACGTTTCGCCCGCGGCGGGCGCGAAATCTTCCTGCAGGCCAGCTATAATCCGGTGAAGGGCGATGACGGCCGTCCGGAACGGATCGTCAAGATCGCGGCGGACGTCACCGCCGCCCGCCTCGAAAGAGCGGAATATGCCGGGAAGATCGCCGCCATCGATGTTTCGCAGGCGGTGATCGAATTCGATCTGGACGGGAAAGTCCTGACCGCGAACGAAAACTTCCTGCGCACCATGGGCGTCGTGACATCAGCGGTCATCGGCCGGCACCACCGCATCTTCTGCGAACGGGATTATGCCGCATCCCCCGAATATCGCGCATTCTGGGCGAAACTCGCGGCGGGTCATCATGATGCCGGCATCTATCGCCGCATCCGGGGCGATGGCCGCCCCGTCTGGCTCCAGGCGACCTACAACCCCATCCTCCACCCCGACGGCCGCCCCCTGCGCGTCGTGAAACTCGCGACGGACATTACCCGTCAGGTCGAACTGGAACAGGAGGTCCGCCTCCGGCTCGACGAAGCCGCGGCCTTCCAGCGCGCGATGGAGGAACAGCGCGCCGAACTGGAAGCCACGCTGGTCGGCCTCGGACGCATCGTCGACACGATCGGCCAGATCGCGGCGCAAACTAACATGCTCGCGCTCAACGCCACGGTCGAGGCGGCACGGGCGGGTGAAGCCGGGCGCGGCTTCGCCGTCGTCGCGAACGAAGTGAAAAAACTCGCGACCGACACACACAAGGCCACCGAACGCGCCATTGCCATGGTCGCCAGCCGCCGCGTGACGATCTAGGCGCGCCGCCCGCTCCAAAACCCGGCAACCCCGCCGCCTTTCATGCGTCTTTCCCGGATGCGTGTCGCGACCCTGGCTGCCGAGGATGATTTTGAAGGATGGCGCGCCGCTGCCCGTGCGCTGGCCATGGCGCAGGTCGCGCCGCAGGATGTCGTCTGGCAAGTCGGGGAACGCCCGGCCGATCTGTTCGGGGACGAAGCGTCGCCCGATGCCCGCCCCGGCGCATTCTCGGTCCCACGCCCCTTCGTCGATCTCGCCCGTACCGCGCTCTGCCACCGCGATCCCGAACGCTTCGCGCTGCTCTACACTTTGCTCGTCCGCGTGCGGGGCAACCCCGCCTTGCTGGAGGATCAGGCCGATCCGCTCGTTCGCCGCATCGAGCATATGGCCAAGGACGTCCGCCGCGACATGCACAAGATGCGCGCCTTCGTTCGCTTCCGCGAACTGGCGACGGAAGGCCAGGCGATGCGTTATGTCGCGTGGTTCGAACCCGATAATCACATCGTGCGGATCAACGCCGATTTCTTCGCGCGCCGCTTCACCACCATGCATTGGTCGATCTTGACGCCCGAACTGTCCGTCCACTGGGACGGCGACGCGCTCGTCTTCACCCCCGGTGCGCGCAAGGCCGACGCCCCCGATGGCGATCCGCTGGAGGAGACGTGGAAGACCTATTACGCCGCCATCTTCAATCCCGCCCGCGTGAAGGTCGGCGCGATGACCAAGGAAATGCCCCGTAAATATTGGAAGAACATGCCGGAGACCGCGCTTGTCCCTGAACTGCTCGCCGGCGCCCAGAAGCGCGAGAGCGGCATGATCGCCGCCGCACAGGCCGATATCGGCGGCAATGCCCGCATCGCATGGGAAGCCTTGCGCGAGGAAGCGACCGGCTGCACGCGCTGCCCGCTTTATGGCCCCGCCACGCAGACCGTGTTCGGCGAAGGCCCGACCGATGCCCGGCTGATGTTCGTCGGCGAACAGCCGGGGGATCAGGAGGATCTGGCCGGCCGTCCCTTTGTCGGCCCGGCGGGGCAGGTATTCGATCGCGCCGTCGCCGAAGCCGGCATCGATCGCAGCCGCGTCTATGTCACCAACGCCGTCAAGCATTTCAAATATGAACAGCGCGGCAAACGTCGCATCCATGCCAAGCCGGGCGCACCGGAAATCGACGCCTGCCGCTGGTGGATCGAACAGGAACGCATGATCCTCCGCCCCGCCGTCACCGTCGCGCTGGGTGCTACCGCCGCCCGCTCGCTGATCGGCAAGGTCGTGACCATTTCCAGGACACGCGGCAGCTCGGTCACCCTGCCCGATGGCGGCGAATGCTGGGTCACCGTCCACCCCAGCTATCTGCTCCGCCTGCCCGACAAGGTGCAGGCGGAAGAAGAATATGCCCGCTTCGTCGAGGATCTCGCCGTCGCCCGCAAACGCGTCGAGGCCCTCGACTAAGCCCGTCAGGCGAAGCTGCGCGGGTCCGGTCCGATCCGCCCGTCGCGCCGGTCCAGCTTCGCGATCGCCCGCTCATCCTCTTCGTCCAGCGCGAAGTCGAAGATCGCGATATTCTCCGCCAGCCGCTCCGGCTTCGTCGATTTCGGGATCACCGCCAGCCCCGCCTCGATATGCCAGCGCAGCACGATCTGCGCGGGCGTCCGGCCATGCTTCTCGGCGATCCGCACCAGCACCGCATCGTCCATGGCCTTGCCCTGACCCAGCGGACTCCAGCTCGTCGTGACGATCTTGTTCTCGTCATGAAAACCGCGCAACTCGACCTGCTGGAAACCGGGATGCAGCTCGATCTGGTTCACCGCCGGCACCACGCCGGTATCGTGGATGATCCTCTCCAGATGATCCATCGTGAAATTGGACACGCCGATCGACTTGACCCGGCCTTCCTTTTGCAGGCGAACCAACGCCTTCCAGCTTTCGACGAACAGATCCTGCTCCACGAACGGCCAGTGCAGCAGATACAGGTCGATCCAGTCCAGCCCCAGCGTCGCGAAGCTGCGGTCGAACCCCTTCAGCGCGGCATCATAGCCATAATCGTCGCGCCATAATTTCGACGTGACGAAGATCGTCTCGTCCCGCGCGCGCACGCCCTTCCCCGTCCCGCCCTCATTGCCATAAATCGCCGCGGTATCAACCGCGCGATAGCCGGCATCGATCGCCGCCTGCACCACGCCGGACGTATCGGCATCGGGAATTTGATACACGCCAAGCCCGATCTGCGGCATCGTGCGGCCGTCGTTCAGGCTGAGGGTCGGCTGGTCGGTCATGCTGGGGCTCCTGTCGGATGAAGGACGAAAACGCCCCGCATCGCAACAGGATGCACATAAGCGGAGCGTTGCCGATCTGGATCGGCCTCGCTACACCTTGGCGGGGTTTCTACCCGCCGACGGCGGTCGTCAGCACAGGCTTCAACGCGCTCCATTCCGCCGCGTTCGGCACGGTCTTGCCGTTCAGCACGAAGGTCGGCGTCCCCTGCAGGTTGAACTCGCTGGTCGCGCGCGCGCTCATCTGGCTCAACTCATCGATCGCGGCCTTATCCGTCAGGCATGCCGTCGCCTGCGCTTCGGGCACGCCGCGCACGCGGAAGAAATCGATCAGCCCCAGCTTCTTGCCCCAGGCAAGGAACTGCGTTTCCGGCGGCAGCGCGTGCATCTGCGCCTGCTCGGCCTCGCTCATGCCCTTCACGGCCTCGAACAGCATCGCCTGATTCGCGAACATCTGCTCGGTCAGCTTGAAATAGGGTTCTGCCCCGCGGCACCGCGTCAGCAACGCCGCCGGCACGTCCAGCACGTTCAGCATATAGTTGCGGAATTCATAGCTCACCTTGCCGGGCGCGATGAACTGCGCCTGCAATTCGGGCAGGCCTTCCTTCTCGAACACCGCGCAATGCGAACAGCTCAGCGCGCCATATTCGATCAGTTTCACCGGCGCGTCGGGGTTGCCCATCCGGAACCCGCCGTCCGGCGTCTTGCTGACAACCTGCGTCCAGTCGGTCCCGGCCGGCGCGGCGACGCTGGCGACCGGCGTCGCCGGTGCGGTGACGGCGCTGTTGCTGGCCGCATCCTTGTCACCGCACCCGGCAAGCGCGATCGCGGAAAGCCCGAAGGCGAGGAAGGTCCGGATATGCATCATCTTCTCTCCGAAAGGATCGGTGGTTCGGTTCAGCGGAGCGCCGCGGCCAGCTTCGGCTGCAACGTCGCCCAGCTGGACGTGTCGGGGGCGAGGACGCCGTTGATGAGGAAGGAGGGCGTCCCCGGAATCTTGCGCTGTTCGAACGCCTCGACCGCCATCGCCGTCACCGTCGCGCTATGCTTCGGGTCGGCCAGGCACGCCTTGACCCGCGCCGGGGTCATGCCCCGCGCCCGGACGAGATCGGTGAACCCGACCGCCTGCGCCATGCCGGCGATCGCATCCGCATCGCTGCCCGTCTCCGCCTTGCCCGCCTGCGCCTGCGCATAGGCTTCCGCCTTCGGGATCCAGGTCGATTGCGTCGCCAAAATCCGCTCGCTGGTCGGGAAGTAGGACAGCGACCCGGTGCAGCGGCTCAGCATCACGCCCGCAAAATCGAACCCGTCGCGCACCGCATTGCGGATCTCAAGGCTCACCAGCCCGCGCGTAATATAATCGCGCTTCAACACAGGCATCCCCTCGGCCGAAAAGGCCGCGCAATGCGAGCAGCTGAGCGAAAGATATTCGACCAGCTTCACCTTGGCCTTCGGATTGCCCATCACATAGGTGCCTGCCGGCGTCGTCACGACCGTCCGCGTCCAGTCGGCCGTAGCGCGCTTCGCCGCCGGTGCCGCCACCGCCTGCCCACCACCGGCCGCCAGCGTCGCGGCCGCCAGCATCACCCATCCATATCGCATCGTCATCGTACCTTGCCCATGATCGGAAGATCCAGCACCGGCGGCCCCTTCGTGGCAGCCAGCGCCCCCGCCAGCCCCGCTAGACAGGCGCGCAATTCCGGATCGGCAATGGCGCGCAAACTGTCGCCAATCTCCGCGGACACGGGCGCTGCCGGCCGCGCCGGCGGCGTCTTGCGCCGGTTCGACGCCGCACCCTGCCGGATCGCGATCCGCGCCACCGCCGGATATCCGAAGAACCGATTCACCCGCTCCATGATCGCCGGGGCCACATGCTGCATCATCGCCGCATGGGCGCCCTCCACGGTCAGTGTCAGCACGCCTTCGGCGCGGGCACCCTGCGGAAAACGGATCGATTCGGGGCTGGAGACCCCCGCATAGCGTTCGCCAACGATTTCCGGCCAGCGCGTCACCACCGAGGATTGCACGAAGCCGAATCGGCGGAAAGCCGCCCGGCCGACATCGGGCAGCATATCCGCCACCGCGCGCGCCGCCCCGCCGCGCTTGCGTTCGGGGGCAGCCGGCTTGGCTATGCTCTTGCGGGCGGGCTTCGCCTTGCCTGCCGCTGTCGTCTTCGGTTCCGTCATCCGCCGCTCCATGCCATAGGCACCCCATGTCCGTCGATGCCGCAACGGCCCTTCTCGCCTGGTATGATGTGCATCATCGCGATCTGCCATGGCGCGCGCCGCCCGGTGCGCCCGCCCCCGATCCCTACCGCGTCTGGCTGTCGGAGGTGATGCTCCAACAGACGACGGTCGCCGCCGTCCGCGCCGCCTTCCTCCGTTTCACCACACGCTGGCCGACCGTCGCTGATCTTGCCGCGGCGGACGATGCCGATCTGATGGCCGCATGGGCGGGCCTTGGCTATTATGCCCGCGCCCGCAACCTCCTCGCCTGCGCCCGCACGGTGATGACCGATCATGGCGGGCGCTTTCCCGATACGGAAGACGGTCTGCGCGCTTTGCCCGGCGTCGGGGCCTATACCGCCGCCGCCATCGCCGCGATCGCCTTCGGCCGGCGCGCGGTGGTGGTGGATGCCAATGTCGAACGCGTCGTCAGCCGGCTGTTCGCGATCGAAACGCCGCTGCCCGCCTCCCGCCCCGCCATCCGCACCGCCACCGACAGCATCACCCCCGCCACCCGCGCGGGCGATTTTGCACAGGCGATGATGGATCTCGGATCGGGCATCTGCACCGTTCGCACGCCCGCCTGCATCCTCTGCCCGCTCCGTCCGCACTGCGCCGCCGTCCGCACCGCCGATCCCGCGCGCTTTCCTCTGAAGGCTGCCAACGCGGTCCGCCCCGAACGGCATGGCACCCTCTGGTGGATCGAGCGGGACGGTGCCGTCCTGCTGGTCCGCCGCCCGCCCAAGGGGCTGCTCGGCGGCATGCGCGCCGTGCCGACCGGCGCATGGACCGATGCCCCGACATCGGAAACACCACCCGTGCAGGCCGACTGGCATCCCGTTCCCGGCACGGTCACCCATGTCTTCACCCATTTCCGCCTGACGCTCACCGTCTTCCGGACGACATTGGAACGGGATATCGCTGCCGATCTGGATGGCACATGGTGGCCGCTGGACGGACTCGAAACGGCCGGGCTTCCCTCGCTGTTCGCAAAGGCCGCCAAGCTGGCGTTGGAGAGACGATGATGACCGAAATGCTGCTCGATCGCCGCACGCTGCTCGCCGGCCTCGCCTCGCTGGCCCCCGCCGCCACGTTCGCCCGCGCGCCGGCCCATGCCGCGGTCGATGCGGTGCTGGCGCGCTTCGTCCCCGCCCGCCTGCCCGGCGCGGCCGTCTCCATCGGTCGCGGTCTGGCGTCTCCCGCCTTCGTCGCGCGCGGCCGGATCGCGGTGGAATCCACCGCGCGTGCCGCCGGCCCCGACAGCCTGTGGCGCATCTATTCGATGACGAAGCCCATCACTGGCATGGCCGCGATGATCCTCGTCGAACGCAGCAAGCTCAGGCTGGACCAGCCGATCGCCGATTTCCTGCCGGCCTTCGCAAAGATGCGCGTGCTGGCCAATCCCGGCAAGGACGCCAAGACCCGCCCCGCCAGCGGCCTCATCACCATCCGCCATCTCCTCACCCACACGGCGGGCCTCAGCTATCACTTCATTCCCGACAGCCCGGTGCGTGAACAATATCTCCGCCTCGGACTGATCCCCGCCTTGGTCGGTCAGGAGGCCGACTCCGCGCCCGCCGCCCCCTCACTCGCCATCTTCGCGGATCGGCTGGCCACCGTCCCGCTCATCGCCGATCCGGGCGCGAAATGGAGCTATTCCGTCTCGCTCGACTTGCTGAGCCGCGTCATCGAAGTCGCATCGGGCAAGACCTTCGACCGCTTCATGAGCGACGAAATCTTTGTCCCGCTCGGAATGCGCGACACGAGCTTCGTCGTTCCCGCCACCAAACTGCTCCGCCTCTCCACCAATTACGGCATCGACAAAAACGGACTGAAACCGATCGACCCCGGTGCGACCAGCGTCTTCGGACGCCCGCCGCCCTTCCCCTTCGGCGGCGCGGGGCTGGTCTCCAGCGCCCGCGATTATGACCGCTTCCTGCTCATGCTGATGGGTCAGGGGGCAATCGGTTCCGCGCGCATCCTGTCCCCGGCCACCGCGAAGCTGGCCATGTCGAACCTGCTGCCGCCGCAAGCGGTGGTGCCACCCGACTTTGGCGGTCCCGACGGGGCCGGCTTCGGCGCGGGCGGCGACGTGTCGCTGCGCGGCCCCGGCGCGGGCACGTTCGGCTGGGGCGGTGCGGCCGGCACGCTCGGCTGGGTGGATGCCCGCCGCTCTGTGCGTGGCGGCGTGTTCCTGAACTATATGCCAACGGACGCGCTCAGCGTGAACAAGGATCTCCGCACCGCGCTCTATACCGACCTCGCCGCATGATTCCGGGCTTTACCGGCTCCCCGCTCGATCGTGCCGATCCTCTCCGCCATGACGAAGCCGCGCTGGCCGAAGCGATGGGCGATCGCCGCGCACGCCTGCTGCGGCTCTCCGGCCTCGATCCGCTTCTCGACGATCTGGACCAGCTATGTTGGGGCAGTCTCGCCGAAGCCGATCCGGACGTTCCGCTCGCCCTGCTCGGCCTGATCGACGGGCATCCGCATTTCGTCGCGCTCACCGCGCCCGCCGGCCCCGCCGCCCGACGCAGCCCCGCGCTCACCGCGATGCTCGACCGCATGGCCCCGTCCGAAGCTGCCACCTATGCCGCCGCGCGCAGCCTGGTCGACTGGCACGCCCGCCACCGCTTCTGCGCGGTTTGCGGCACGGAGACCGCGCCGTTCCGCGCCGGCTGGGGGCGGCGCTGCCCCGCCTGCCGCGCCGAACATTTTCCGCGCACCGATCCGGTCGTCATCATGCTCGCCGAATCACATGGTCGCGTGCTGGTCGGTCGTCAGCGCAGCTTTCCGCCCGGCCGCTATTCCGCGCTCGCCGGCTTCGTCGAACCCGGCGAATCGATCGAGGAAGCCGTTGCACGCGAACTGGCGGAGGAAGCCGGCGTCGTCGCCACGTCCGTCCGCTATCTGGTCAGCCAGCCCTGGCCCTTCCCCTCGCAACTCATGATCGCCTGCATCGCCCCCGTCGCGGACGATGCGCTCCGGCTGGACGCGAACGAACTGGAAGACGCCTTCTGGGCCACCGCCGACGATGTCCGTGCTGCACTCGCCGCCACGCCCGGCGCGCGCTTCATCGCACCTCCGCCCTATGCCATCGCGCACACCCTGTTCGCCCGCTGGCTGGCGGAACGGCCGGACTGAGGTCAGATCCCCCGCGCGCGTGCCTGCGGATAGGTACCCAGCACGCGCATCCACTTGGTATGGAATGCCAGCTCTTCCAGCGCGCGGCCCAGCCCCGGATCCTCCGGCCGTCCCTCCACATCGCAGTAGAATTCGGTCGCCGCAAAACTGCCGCCGCGCTGGTAGCTTTCCAGCTTGGTCATGTTGACCCCGTTGGTCGCGAACCCGCCCATCGCCTTGTACAGCGCCGCCGGCACGTTGCGCACCTCGAAGATCAGCGTCGTCATGCTCGGCACCAATGGATAGGGCCGGTCGGGTGCAGCCTTCGCCAGCACCACGAACCGCGTCATATTATGTGCGGCATCCTCCAGCCCGCGGTCGATGATCTCCAGCCCGTACAGTCCCGCCGCCATTTCGGGCGCGATCGCCGCCTGCGTCGCGGTTCCGTTCTCCGCCACCAGCGCCGCCGCGCCGGCCGTATCGGGATAGCTGACCGGTCGCACGCCGCGCGCGCGCAGCCAGCCCCGGCACTGCCCCAGCGCCTGCGGATGGCTCACCGCCTCGCGCACATCGGCCAGCGCCACGCCCGGCCGCGCCATCAGGCAGTAACGGATCGGCATGAAATGCTCGCCGGTGATGACCAGTCCCGACTCGGGCAGCAGGAAATGAATATCCGCCACCCGCCCGTGCAGCGAATTTTCGATCGGGATCATCGCGCAGTCGGCCCGCCCGTCGCGCACCGCGTCGATCGCATCCTCGAACGCAAAGCAGGGCAGCGGCAATCCGTCCGGAAACGCCGCCAGCGCGGCGATGTGCGAATTCGCGCCCGGCGCGCCCTGAAAGGAGACACCCCGGCCGGGGGCGGCAGCGACCTTCTCGGTCATCGCGGCGACAAGCGCGCGGGCGGGGGCGGGATAATTTTCCATGATGAAGCGCACGCGCTTAGGCAGGAACGGCGCGACCGGCAAGCATGCTTGCGATGCGCCCGTTCGACACTTAAAGATCGTATGACCCGGCGCGGAAACGACCGGCACCGATATGCAGGGGAGTTTCACACGGCATGGATCATCGCGGCAATACCATCCTGGGCTGGGTGCTCTTCGGGGGCGTCGCCGCTCTTGGCCTGTCGATCGTCACCGGCGAATATTTCCATGCCGAACGCCCGGAAAAGATGGGCTACGTCGTCGAAGGCGTCGAGGCGGAGGCTGGCGACGGCGCCGCAGCCGCCGAGAAACCCATCGCTTTCTACCTCGCCAGCGCCAGCGTGGAAAAGGGCGGCGAAGTCTTCAAGAAATGCGCCGCCTGCCATACCGATTCGAAGGGCGGCCCCAACGGCGTCGGCCCGAATCTCTATGGCGCGGTCGGCAAGCCGCACGGCCATGTCCCCGGTTTCCCCTATTCCGACGCGCTGAAGTCCGTTCCCGGCGTGTGGGACTGGGACAATCTCAATAAATGGCTGACCAGCCCCAAGGCCTATGCGCCGGGCACCAAGATGACCTTTGCCGGCCTGTCCAAGCCGGAAGACCGCGCCAACGTCATCGCCTATCTCAACTCGACCAGCGACAGCCCGCTCCCCCTCCCCGCCGCCCCGGCCGAAGCCGCCGCCGCACCCGAAACCGGCGCGCCTAGCACGCCCGAAGGCGGCAACTCCACCGTCCAGACCGAAGCGCAGGCCGCAAAAAGCCCCAAGGGCAACGTCGCCGGCGAAGCCGCCGCCGCCACCTCCGGCACCAGCGCGCAAGAAAAATAAGCCGGCACCCGTCTTAAAAAGCCCTCTCCCCCCTGGGGGAGAGGGTTGGGTGAGGGGGTGGCGAGGCCCAAACAAAACGCCGTCACATCACGCCTGCACCCCCTACCCCCCCAAAACATTGATCGAAAACGCCACCACCCCGAGATTGAACGCAAACGCCGCCAGCGCGTGAAACAACACCACGCGTCGCATCTGCCGCGACCGGATCTCCACGTCGGACGTCTGGAACGTCATTCCCAGCGTCCCCGAAAAATACAGGAAATCCCAATAATCGGGTTCGTCCGTATCGGGAAAGGCCAAGCCGCCCCGGTCCCGCCCCGCCGCATCGGACAGATAGAAGAGATGCGCATAATGCAGCGCATAGACCAGATTGCTGAACAGCCAGACAAGGATGAGCGTCGCCACGATCAACACGATCCGTCCCCCGTCCGGCGCGCCCTTCTGCGACAATTCCGCCGCCACCGACACCAGCACCACCAGCATCACGCCGATCGTGATCGCCAGCAGCAGCGCCCGGTTCGCGTCATTGGCCTGCGCGGTGCGGCGGATATTCTCCACCCGCCGGCCGAACAGCGGGATCACCGACAGGATGAACACCCCGCCCGCCACGTCGAACCCCGCCATCACCCCCAGCCGCCAACCCAGCATCGTCACCGCCACCGGCACGCCGATCAGCGCCAGGAGCGAAAACAGCAGGAAGCGCGGCGGTGCGATCCGCCGCCCCATCCCCGCCAGCAACCGCGCTTCGCTCGTTTCTCTTCGCTTCATGCCGGCCTCTTGCCATGCCCCGCGCGGCGGCGGGAGTCGGTATGACCTTGCCCCCGCGCGTCCACAGCGTCATAGAGCGCGCGAAAACCAGCCAGAAGGCAGGCCATGAAGACCCGTATCCACGTCACGCTCAAGCCCGGTGTCCTCGATCCGCAGGGACGCGCCATCACCCACGCACTGGAAGGTCTCGGCTTTTCCGGCATCGGCGACGTCCGCGTCGGCAAGCTGATCGAACTCGATCTGGCCGACGGCACCAGCGATGCCGACATCGATGCGATGTGCCGCAAGCTGCTGGCCAACACGGTCATCGAAAATTACCGGATTGAGCGGGTCTGACGCCATGAAGACCGCCGTCATCGTCTTCCCCGGTTCCAACTGCGATCGCGATCTGGCGGTGGCGTTGCAGGACGTCACCGGCACCGCGCCCGTCATGGTCTGGCACCGCGAAACCGCGCTGCCGGATGGTGTCGATTTCGTCGGCGTCCCCGGTGGCTTTTCTTATGGGGACTATCTCCGTTCCGGCGCGATGGCGGCGCGCAGCCCGATCATGCGCGCTGTCGCCGATGCGGCGGAACGCGGCGTCGGCATCTTCGGCGTCTGCAACGGCTTTCAGGTGCTGACCGAAGCCGGCCTGCTGCCCGGCGCGCTGATGCGCAACGCCGGTCTGGGCTTCGTCTGCCGGGATGTGCCGCTGACCGTGGGCGACGCCGACAGCGCCTTCCTGCGCAGCTACACGCCGGGCGAGACGATCACCGTCCCCGTCGCGCATCATGACGGCAATTACACCGCCGATCCCGAAACGCTCGACCGCCTCGAAGGCGAAGGCCGCATCGCCTTCCGCTATGCCGCCCCGGTCAACGGTTCCGCCCGGGCGATCGCCGGCATCGTCAACGCCGGCGGCAACGTGCTGGGCATGATGCCACATCCCGAACGCCGCATCGAAACCGCGCATGGCGGCACTGAAGGCCGCCGTCTGTTCGAAGCCGTCCTCTCCCGCTGAACGAAGCGGGGTCGTTGCCGCAACGCAGCACCCCCTTCACGCCCAACGCGCGGATTTGGGCATTGCACCGCATCATTCCCGACAGCGCGGCACCAATATTCGCGTCATTCGAAAACCCGTCTGCCTGACGATCCGCGCAGATCCGCTCCACAATCGATATCTGTGACGCGGATAATCGATTTTACGGATCGTGGGCATTTCCTATCATGCCCCATCGAAAAGCCAGCCGGCCATCCGCGTCGTTGCTGGAAGATGGAGCGGGATATGGACGCCAAAACTGGAGAGACGGTCGCCGGCGGATGCCCTTTCGGGCATGGCAGCGGCAAATCGAGCCGACGCGCGAACCGCGACTGGTGGCCGGACGGGCTGAGCCTGACCGCCCTCAACCAGCATTCGCCGCGCTCGAACCCGCTCGGTGGTGATTTCGACTATGCCGCCGCCTTCAAGACGCTCGATCTCGATGGCGTCATCGCCGACCTGACGGCGCTGATGACCGACTCGCAGGAATGGTGGCCGGCCGATTTCGGGCATTATGGCGGCCTGTTCATCCGCCTCGCATGGCACAGCGCGGGCACCTACCGCATCACCGACGGGCGCGGCGGCGCAGGCGGCGGGCAACAGCGTTTCGCACCGCTGAATTCCTGGCCGGACAATGCCAGCCTCGACAAGGCACGCCGGCTCCTGTGGCCGATCAAGCAGAAATATGGCCGGGCGCTGTCCTGGGCGGATCTGTTCGTGCTGGTCGGCAATGTCGCGCTGGAATCGATGGGCTTCCGCACCTTCGGCTTTGCCGGCGGCCGTGCCGACACCTGGGAGCCAGAAGAGCTGTTCTGGGGGCCGGAAGGCAGCTGGCTGGGCGACGAGCGCTATTCGGGCGAGCGTCAGCTTCACCCCGGCCTCGGCGCGGTCCAGATGGGCCTCATCTACGTCAATCCCGAAGGCCCCAACGGCACCCCCGATCCCCTCGGTTCGGCACGCGACATCCGCGATACCTTCGCGCGCATGGCTATGAATGACGAGGAAACCGTCGCGCTCATCGCCGGCGGCCACACCTTCGGCAAGACCCATGGCGCGGGCGACCCGTCCTTCATCGGCGCGGAACCCGAAGGCACGCAGATCGAGGATCAGGGTCTCGGCTGGCGCAGCACGTTCGAGAGCGGGGTCGGCGCGCACGCCATCACCTCCGGTCTCGAAGTGATCTGGAGCCAGACGCCCACGCGCTGGTCCAACCATTATTTCGAAAATCTGTTCGGCTTCGAATGGGAACTGACGAAAAGCCCGGCAGGCGCGCATCAATGGATCGCCAAGGATGCCCCGGCCGACGTGCCAGATCCGTTCGATCCCGCGACCAAGCGCCGGCCGACCATGCTCACCTCGGATCTCGCCCTGCGCGTCGACCCCGAATATGAGAAGATCTCACGCCGCTTCCTCGAAAATCCGGACCAGTTCGCCGATGCCTTCGCGCGCGCATGGTTCAAGCTCACCCATCGCGACATGGGGCCGACCGGCCGCTATCTCGGGCCGCTGGTGCCGAAGGAAACGCTGATCTGGCAGGATCCGATTCCCGCCGTCGATCACGCACTGATCGACGATGCCGACATCGCGACGCTGAAGGCGGACATCCTCGCGCTCGGCTTCACCGTGCCGCAACTGGTGTCGGTCGCCTGGGCGTCCGCATCCACCTTCCGCGGATCGGACAAGCGCGGCGGAGCGAATGGCGCCCGCATCCGCTTCGCCCCGCAAAAGGACTGGGACGTCAACGATCCCGCCTTGCTGTCCGATGTCCTCGGCAAGCTGGAAGGCGTGCAGTCCGCGTTCAACGCGGCGGCCACGGGTGGCAAGGCGGTGTCGATCGCCGATCTGATCGTCCTCGCCGGCACCGCTGCAGTCGAGAAAGCCGCGCAGGATGCCGGTGTCGCGGTGAAGGCCCCCTTCACCCCCGGCCGCATGGACGCGCTGGAGGAATGGACCGACGTGCATTCGTTCGAGGCGTTGCGCCCGGTCGCCGATGGCTTCCGCAACTATTATCATGACTCCAACTTCATGGCGCCCGAGGAAGCTTTGGTAGACAAGGCGCATCTGCTGCGCCTGTCCGCGCCGGAAATGACCGTGCTGGTCGGTGGCCTGCGCGTGCTGGGCGCCAATGCCTTCGACAGCAAGGACGGTGTCTTCACCGATCGGCTCGGCACGCTGACGAACGACTTCTTCGTCAACCTGCTCGACATGAAGACGGAATGGATGGCCACGGACTCGAAGAACCGGTTCGACGGGATCGATCGCAAGACCCGCGAAACCCGCTGGACCGCCAGCCGCGTCGACCTGATCTTCGGCTCCCACTCCGAACTGCGCGCACAGGCCGAAGCCTATGCCATGGCCGACGCCCACGAAGCCTTCGTGCAGGACTTTGTGAAGGCCTGGACCAAGGTGATGGAAGCCGACCGGCTCGACCTCCAAAAACCGGCCGACGCCTTCAGCCAGAAACTCTCCGCCTGAACAGAACAGGGCGGCACCCGCAAGGATGCCGCCCTTTTTTTTAAATTGCAGAATGACGGGATGGACGCGGCTTTCGCCCGACGATTGATCAAAAAAAGGCTGTCCGGCTAATTCGGATACATCCCAGCGAGCATCGAAAGCGTGGCGCGCCCGGGTGGATTCGAACCACCGACCACAAGCTTAGAAGGCTAGTGCTCTATCCAACTGAGCTACGGGCGCGCACCGCCCCGCTATAGCGACGGTTGGCGCGGACGGGAACCGGGGGCGTTAAAATCCCCGAGGACCGCGGGCACCGGACGCGTCAAGCCGGACAGACCGCCGCCTCGCGCCGCCGCCCGACCGCCAGCAACATGACCAACGCCGCCGCAGCCATCGCCGCGCCTGCCAGCGCCACCGCCGGCAGGCCCAGCCCGGCCCCGATCACGCCGCCGCCCAGCGCCGCGCCGATCGCATTGCCCAGGTTGAACGCCCCGATATTCATTGCGGAGGCGAGATTGGGGGCATCCGCCGCGGCCTCCATCACCCGCATCTGCAACGGCGGCACGATCGCGAAGCTGGCAATGCCCCAGATGAGGATCGCGGCGGCGACCGCGATCGGCCAGTGCATCACGCCCGCAAAGGCCACCAGCACAGCCGCAAGCGCCGCGAAGCTGCCCACCAGCGTCCGTTCGATCGACCGGTCCGCCATCCGCCCGCCGATCATGTTCCCGATCGTCAGCCCGATGCCGTAAAGCACCAGCATCGCCGTGACGAAGCCCGTCGAGGCACCCGTCTCCTCCCGCAGGATCGGCACGATATAGGTGAACACCGTGAACATCGCGCTGGCCCCGACGACGGTCAGCGCCAGCGCCGCCAGCACTGGTCCGCGCGTCAGCACGCGCAACTCCGCCCGCATGTCGGTTTCGCGCGTCACCGGCAGCGACGGCAGCGCCAGCCGCAGCGACAGCATCGCCACCGCCCCCACACCCGCAATGCCGGCGAAGGCGGTGCGCCAGCCCAGCACCTCGCCCGCCCATGTCGCCAGCGGCACCCCGCCGATCGTCGCCACCGTCAACCCCGTGAACATTGCCGCCACTGCGCCCGCGCGCTTGTCGGCCGGCACCAGACTGGCGGCCACCACCGATCCGACACCGAAAAACGCACCATGGTTGAACGACGTGACCACCCGCGCGATCATCAGCGTCCAATAGCCGTCCGCCAGCGCCGACAAGGCATTGCCCAGCGTGAAGATCCCCATCAGCCCCACGAGCAAGGTCCGCCGGTCGATCCGCCCGGTCGTCAACGTCATCAGCGGCGCCCCGATCAGTACGCCCGTCGCATAGGCGCTGACGAGCAGCCCGGCGGCCGGGATCGACACGCCCAGATCGGCGGCGATGCCCGGCAGCATTCCCATCGGCGCGAACTCGGTCACGCCGATGCCGAATGCGCCGGTCGCAAGCGCAAGCAGGGGAAGGTTGAGACGCATGACAGGGGATCCTTTGTTGCAGCCGCTGGAATGATCGCTTGCACGCCGGCCGGGTAGCCCGAGAATGGGACCAGCAGTTTTGCGCTGGAGTCACAGATGGATATGACCGGCCGGTCGGGTGAGATGGCGGTGTTCGCCAGTGTCGCGACGCAGGGCAGCCTGTCCGCCGCGGCCCGCGCGCTCGCACTGACGCCATCCGCGGTCAGCCGCATCATCGCGCGGATCGAGGCGCGGCTTGGCGTCCGCCTGCTCGTCCGCACCACCCGCAATCTGTCCCTGACGGTGGAAGGCGAGGCCTATCTGCGAGCCGCCCGCCGCATCCTTGCCGATCTGGAGGAAGTGGAAACCGCCATCGCCGATCAGGCATCGCCGCAGGGCCGGCTGCGCGTCACCGCGTCGCTCGCGCATGGGCGGTTGTTCATCGTGCCGCTGCTCGGCGCGTTCACCGCGCTCTATCCGCGCATTCTGGTGGATCTGAACCTCAGCGACCGGATCGTTGACATTCTTGGCGGGCAGGCGGACGTCGCGATCCGCTTCGGCCAACTCGCCGACAGCCCGCTGACCGCGCGAAAGCTTGGCGAGACCGGGCGCGTCGTGGTCGCCGCACCCGATTATCTCGCACGCCATGGCAGCCCCCGGGTGCCGAACGATCTGCGCGCCCACAATTGCCTCAGCTTCAACTTCCGCCGTACCGAACCGGGCTGGCCGTTCCGCGAGCACGGCCGCGACCGGGCGCTGGCGGTGACCGGCACGATCGAGGCGAATAACGGCGAATCGCTGGCCCAGCTTGCCCGCGCCGGTGTCGGCATCGCCCGGGTCGGCCGGTTCGCCGTGGAGGAGGATCTGGCCAGCGGCCATCTGGTCGCCTTGCTGGAAGATTATAATCCGCAGGATCGCGAGCCGCTGCACGCCTTGTTCGTCGGCGGTTCGGCCATGCCGGCGCGCGTGCGCGTCTTCGTCGACTTTCTGGCCACGCATCTGCGCGTGTGACGTCGGAATCGACCATCATGGCGATGACGGATTAGGCCGGGTGGTGCCCCAAGGCACCACCCGCACAATGCCTCCGAAGAGGCCGTCTCCGCCAACTGGCGGAAATATTATCAGAAAATGGTGCTGCCGGTGAGGATTGAACTCACGACCTCAGCCTTACCAAGGATGCGCTCTACCACTGAGCTACGGCAGCATGTCTGGGCAAGCCCGTGACAGGACGCGGCCTATGGCGGAGGTCGGGGCGGGCGTCAAGGGAGGATCGTCAGTTCGTCATGGTCGCGGCGGGCGCAGGGCGTTAAGAGGAGCGATGAGCAACGACGATCCCCGCGCGGCCCGGCTGGCCGCGGCCCTGCGCGCCAATCTCCATCGCCGGAAGGCGCAGTCGCGCGCGACGGGGGACGCGGCGACCTCCGCCCCCTCCCCCGATCCAGACGCGCCCGCCCCCGTCAGGTCCGCGCCGGACGTGCCTTGAGCGCGGTGCCGATCGCCGCATTCAGCGCGGGGTCGGTCGGATCGGTGGTGGTACCGAAGGCGCGGATCAGGCGGCCGTCGCGCCCGATCAGATATTTGTGGAAATTCCAGCGCGGCGTATCGTCCGCTCCCACCTTCGCCGCCGCCCATTTATAGATGGGCAAGGCCTGTGCACCCACGACCGGCGATTTTTCCGCCATCGGGAAATGGATCCCCGTCGTCGTGCAATGATCGGCGATTTCCTTGTTGGACCCATATTCCTGGTCCTTGAAGCTGCCGGACGGGACACCGATCAGCGTGAAACCCGCCTTGCCATATTTGTCCTGCAACCCCTGCAGACCCGCAAACTGCTTCTTGAAGCCGCAGAAGCTGGCGGTGTTCACCAGCATCACCACCTTGCCGCGATACGCCTTCATCGGCATGGGCGCGCCATCGATCGCGGTCAGCGTGAAATCCCACGCGGTCTTGCGCGCGGCTTCGGCGGCGGCCATCGGCGGGGTGGCCGGCGGCGTCGGAAATCCGACCGCGAATGCGGCGGCGCCGATCCCCCCGATCGCGGCGAGGCCCAGCCCCAATTTCGTCCTCAAGCGCATTACTGATCCTCTTCCCGTTCTGTCGTTCCGTCCAACCCGGACGGCAAGGGCCATGTCGTCACGCAATCGGTGCGGTCACCGCGTCCAGCCAATGCTTCGCATCGCCATCCAGTTGCGGACCGATCCGGTCGCGCACCTGCGCATGATAGTCGTTCAGCCACGCCAGTTCGGTCCGGTCGAGCAGATCGACGTCGATCAGGCTGCGATCGATCGGTGCGAAGGTCAACGTTTCGAACCCGAGCAGCGGCTGTTCCGCGCCGGGCACCTGCCGCCGTTCGACCAGCAGCAGATTTTCGGTGCGGATGCCATATTCGCCTTCCTTGTAATAACCCGGCTCGTTCGACAGGATCATGCCCGCGCGCAACGGCTCGCCCCCCCCCGCCTGCGAACTCCATGCGGCGGAAATGCGTTGTGGCCCCTCATGCACCGACAGGAAGGATCCGACGCCGTGGCCGGTGCCATGCGGATAATCCAGCCCCGCCGCCCACAGATATTGCCGCGCCAGCACGTCGAGCTGCCCGCCCACCGTCCCTTCCGGAAACACCGCACGGGCCAGCGCGATATGTCCCTTCAGCACGCGGGTGAAGCGATCGCGCATCTCGTCGGTCGGCGTGCCCACCGCCACGGTGCGCGTCACATCGGTGGTGCCGTCGCGATATTGCCCACCCGAATCGATCAGATAGAGCGAATCCAGCGTGATCGGCCGGTTGCTCTGCTCATCCACCCGGTAATGGCAGATCGCGCCGTTCTGCCCCGCGCCGGAAATTGTATCGAAACTGAGATCGATCAGATCGCCACCTGCCCGTCGAAATTCCTCCAGCTTCGCCGCCGCCGAAAGCTCGGTCAGCCCGCCCTTCGGCGCTTCGATCGACAACCAGTGGAGAAACCGCGTCAGCGCCGCCCCGTCGCGCGCCTGCGCGGCCCGCTGTCCGGCAATCTCCGCGTCATTCTTCACCGCACGTGGCAGGACGGTCGGGTCACGCGCCTCCAGAATGCGCGCGCCACCCGCTTCCAGCGCGCCGAAGATCGCCGCCACCGACTGCGCCGGATCCACCGCGATGCGTTGCCCGCCCAACCCCTGCAAATAGCTGGCGAAGTCATCCCGCGGATGCACGCGCACCGCATTGCCCAGATGCTGGAGCACATCGTCCGCCATCTTTTCCGGAGCCACGAACAGGTCCGCCGTCGCATCGGCATGGACGACCGCATAAGCGAGCGCGACCGGCGTGCACGCGACATCCGATCCACGGATGTTGAACGTCCAGGCGATCGAATCCAGCGCCGCCAGCACGGTCGCGTCGGCACGGTGCGTCACCAGCCAGTCCGCCAGCGACTGCCGTTTGTCCGCCGCCACCCGCCCGGCATAGGCGTCGGGATGGACGATCAGCTTCGCGGCGGACGGCGCGGGCCGATCGGGCCAAACCGCATCGACGGGGTTGGTGTCCACCGCCACCAGTTCGGCCCCCTTCGCCGCCAGCGCGGCGCCCGCCTGCACGACCCATTCGCGCGTATGCAGCCAGGGATCATAGCCGATCCGCCCGCCATCGGGCGCATGGCGCGCCAGATACGCCGCGATGCTCGTCTGCGGCACCGGCTGATAGGACCAGTGCGCACCATCCACCTGCTCGCGCACCTGCAAGGTGTAGCGGCCATCGGTGAAGATCGCGGCATCGGCGGGCAGCACCACCGCCGATCCGGCCGATCCCTGAAACCCCGTCAGCCATGCCAGCCGCTGCGCATAACCGCCGACATATTCCGACATATGCTCGTCGGTCAGCGGAATGACGAACCCGTCCAGCCGCCGCGCCGCCAGTTCCGCCCGCAATGCGGTCAGACGGTCTTCATAGGTGGACATGGCCATTCGCCCTTCTATCTAACACAGCATCCGAAGATAGCGACGCGCACCGTCCCGCGCCAGCCAAGCCGAGGTTGCCCTTGTCCGATTCCCCCGCCGCGACCGGTCCCACCACCCCGGCCATGCTACCTCCGCCGCCGGTCGCCGACATCCGCCCGCATGACGCCACCGCGCACGGCATCACCATCACGGATCCCTATCACTGGCTGAAGGATCAGGACTATCCCAAGGTCGAGGATGCGGACGTCCTTGCCTATCTCAAGGCCGAAAACGCCTATTTCGATGCCGCGATGGCCCCCAGTGCCGCGCTGGTCGAAACGTTGTTCAAAGAGATGAAGGGCCGGCTGAAGCAGGATGAAAGCTCGGTCCCGCAGGTCGATGGCGATTACAGCTATTGGTGGGCGTTCCAGACCGGCGGCCAGTACCGGCTCTGGTATCGCCGGCCGGTCGCCGGCGGCGCGGACGAACTGATCCTCGACGAAACCGCCGAGGCCGAAGGCCATGACTATTTTCGCGCCGGCGCGCTGGCGGTCAGCCCGGACGGACGCCTGCTCGCCTGGAGCGCGGACGTCAGCGGCGCGGAACGCTTCACGCTCCGGATCCGCGATCTTGCCACCGGGCAGGATGTTGAAACCGTCAGCGAGGTCGTGAATGGCGGCGTCGTCTGGTCCGCGGATTCGACGCGCATCGCCTATACGGAGGTCAACGACAATTGGCGCACCTTCCGCGCCCGCGCGCACCGACTGGGCGACGATCCGCAGGCCGCACGCACGCTCTACGAGGAATCCGATCAGGGCTTCAATGTCGGCATCGGCCGCACGCAGGACCGGACCTATCTGGTCATCGGCACCGGCGACAACCAGACCGACGAAGTGCGGCTGCTGCCCACCGCTGATTTCGATGCCGAACCCGTGCTGGTCAGCCCGCGCAAGATCGAACGCCAATATAGCGTCGACAGCGCGCACGGCACGTTATGGATCCTGACCAACGACGATCATGTCAATTTCCGCATCGCCCGCGCAGACCCGGCCACGCCCGATGCGTGGGAGACCGTCATCGCCGGATCGGACAAGGTCTATCTCACCGGCCTGACCAGCTTCGCCCGTCATCTGGTGGTCAGCGAGCGGGTCGATGGTCTCGATCAGATCCGCCTGCGCGACTATGACGGCGACGAACATCGCATCCCCTTCCCCGAGGCCAGCTATACGGCCGCAATGGCGTCCAACCCCGCCTTCGATCCGCCGCTCTACCGCATCGGCTACACCTCGATGGTCACGCCGGTGACGGTGTTCGACTATGATCCTGCCACCGCGACGCTCCACACGCTGAAGGTGCAGGAGATTCCGTCGGGCTATGATCCCGATCGCTACGCCACCGAACGGCTGATGGTGCCCGGCCGCGACGGGACGATGCTGCCGGTGTCGGTCGTCTATCCGAAGGGATTTGCGAAGGACGGCTCCGGCCCGCTCTTCCTCTACGCTTATGGCGCCTATGGCCACGCCATCCCGCCCAGCTTCTCCACGACGCGGCTCTCGCTGCTCGATCGCGGCTTCGCCTTCGCCATCGCGCATATCCGCGGTGGGGACGATCTCGGCTATGACTGGTATTTGCAGGGCAAGGCGAAGCAGCGCTGGAACAGCTTCCACGATTTCGTCGATGTCGCGAAGGGCCTGATCGAAGCCGGTTTCGCGTCACCCGGCCGGATCGCGATCAATGGCGGGTCGGCTGGCGGCGAATTGATGGGCGTCGTCGCCAATACCGATCCCGACCTGTGGGGCGCGGTCATCGCCGACGTGCCCTTCGTCGACGTGCTGAACACCATGCAGGACGAAAGCCTGCCGCTCACCCCCGGCGAATGGCCCGAATGGGGCAACCCCATCACGGACAAGGCCGCGTTCGACCTGATCCACGGCTATTCGCCCTATGAGAATGTCACCGCGCAAGCCTATCCGCCGATGCTCATCACCGGCGGCCTGAACGATCCGCGCGTCACCTATTGGGAACCGGCAAAGTGGGCCGCTCGCCTGCGCGCCACCAAGACCGATGCCAATCTCCTGCTGCTGAAGATCAACATGGGCGCCGGCCATGGCGGCAAGTCCGGCCGTTTCGACGCGCTGCATGAAACCGCCGAAAGCTACGCCTTCGCCATTAACCAGTTGGGATCGAGTGGGATGCCCCCAAGCTGACCCGTCCATCCCGAGCGCAGTCGAGGGACCGGCCGAGCGAAGCCGAGGACGCCAGCCTTCGCGCCTCTCGACTTCGCTCGAAGGGATCCCTCGACTGCGGCGTAGCCGCAGCCTGTCCTGAGCGCCTGCTTGCAGGCAGTCGCAGGGCTTGGGATGGACGCCAGTCTCAAGTGATTCCGGATGATGTCATCCCGTTCCAGCCACGCGCAGCCTAGGCGGGATCGGCAACGATCCCGCCTGGGCCGCAGCGAATGCCCCAAGCGCCCCAATCCCGCACGGCAAACGCCGCAAACCGCCCCGCCTCAAGAAGCGCCGACCGCCGAACCGGGCAGTCATCCACGCCGCCCCGCCTGCCCCGTCGGATATCCTAGCCATGTAGGTGCGCGCCCTATGGCGAGACGCCAAGCGAAACCGTTCGTGCTGAGTAGCATCTGTGTTTCCGGTCAAGCGGGCAGTGGTGACCAAAGACGATTTTGCGCGACGAGGCTGTTGGCGAGGACCAGCAGTTTCCGGGCGACCGCGATAAGGACCAGCTTGGCGGGCTTGC